>Ga0209668_10000344_pt1 | contig 19147 bp, 22 predicted proteins | sample FrelakmetPLP11PL_FD_187150 | JGI IMG/M metagenome (GOLD analysis project Ga0209668, IMG submission 187150) | Freshwater lake sediment microbial communities from the University of Notre Dame, USA, for methane emissions studies - PLP11 PL (SPAdes)... | ecosystem: Environmental > Aquatic >... | reverse complement strand
TTCCTGTTCCCAAAACAGGCACGCTACCAGACTGCGTTATATTTCGTTGAAGAAAGTAGGATTCGAACCTACGATAAGATAAACTTAACAGATTTACAATCTGCCACTTTCAACCACTCAGTCATTTCTTCTATAATTTTTTAGTTTTAGTAGTCCGTACTTTAATTCGTTTTTTTTTTCTTAACCGACACCCATTGTGTGGCCTATACAAATAGCTGGTTATTAACTTTGCGAAAACTTTTCGTTTTAGCCTTTTAAAAATGTATGATTGATGGTTAAAAAACAAATTATTAAAGTGTAATGCAGTGGGTTTTGTTCTGAAAAATTTTGATTTTTTCAATAAAGCACGTAAAATTGTTATGATTGCTTTTGGTTGCCTAGTTTTTTGGGTCTTTTGTAAGTTAAACATTCCTGCAGAATAAAAAAATTTAGGATTGCCTTTAATTGTATTAACATTGATTACAGTATTTGTAGAAGATAACTTGATATTTATGACATAACTGATTAGTTTTCGATTGTTAAAGAAAGAAAAATATATGTATGAAATAAAATAGTTTATCTTTTTTTTAAGATTATATAAATTAGTAAATGCACATAGAAGCACTCATCGTATGTAATAAGAAAATGTTTTCTTTTTTACAAAATCTAAAACTTCAATGTTATGTAATGAATATTTTATATAATTGCGAGTGATTGCATCAGATGAAAAAAATGAGTTCTTTGCTATTTTTAATAAAAGCATAAATTTTTGAAATAATTTTTATTTATATGAATTTGATAAAAACTAAATTTACCTTATTAACTCAAAAAAAATTAATAAACTTATCAAAAAAAAACCTAAATAAAACCCCTTTGATAAAAAGCATAATTATAGGTAAAAAAAATATATCAGGAAGAAATAGTTCTGGTAAAATTACAGTACACCATAAAGGAGGGGGGCATAAAAAAAAATTTAGAAAAATTGATTTTCTTAGAAATACGGATTCCACAGGTATTGTAACTAGTTTAGAATACGACCCTCACCGAACAGCTTTTATAGCTTCTGTTTATGACTTTTTAAACCGTAGATATTTTTTTATGCTTGCACCTAAAAATTTAAATATTGGTGATGTAGTGAAATCAGGTTTTAGCGCTGAAGTTAAAATTGGCCACTCTTTGACATTGCTAAAAATTCCTATAGGAGGGTTTATTCATAATATTTCATTGAGGGAAAATAGAAAAGCCCAGTTCACAAGATCTGCTGGAACTACTGCACAACTAATAGAAAAAACTTCTAAATACTGTCGAGTTGTTTTAAGCTCAGGTATTCACAAGTTCATTCAACCAACATGTTACGCAACAATCGGAACTGTCTCTAATGAGTTTTCTTTTTTAAAAAAAATAAATAAAGCAGGGCGTAATAGATGACTCAATAGGCGCCCTACTGTTAGAGGGGTAGCTATGAACCCTGTTGATCACCCTCATGGGGGTGGGGAAGGAAAAAGCTCAGGTGGACGATCTTCTGTCACTCCTTGAGGTAAGCCAACCAAAAATGGTAAAACAAGTAGATCACAAAACTTAAAATTTTAAATCATTTCCGCGATGTTGAAAAAAATTTGAGTGTATCTCATTTCGATTTTAATTAAGAAATGCATAACTACAAAAATGAGTTTTACAACATATGGAAAAGTTACTTTCAAAACAGAAATGGTAATAGAATTTATGCTAAAAAATTCGCTATTTTATATAAAAACATAATACCTTTCGACTGTGATTCTTTATGTAAAAAATTCAAAAAACAAAAAAGCGAGAATATGTGTTATTTGATTTTGAAGTCACCTAAAACGAAAAATAAACGCTGCGATATAATTCTATAACTTGAGTTTGATACTCGGAAAAGTATACGCACAGATAAAAAACTAGAAGTGACGCTTGAAAATCTTGACCGGATTGTTATTGGTTGTGCTACTTAGGCTAAGGTAGGAGAATATACAGCTGTTACAAACAGAAATAATTTTTTGTCTAAAATATTATCATTCTCAAACCAACATCATAAAAGTAAATGGGAAGGGTTTCTTAATTTTGACGAGTTACCTTCGGAGTTAGTTTTAAATAAGAACGTATTATTGTATCAAGAAAAATACTTAATCAGATAAATCGACCTTTAAAAGTTAAAGCTGAAAAAAAAAGTTAAAGCGTTTAAAATTTAGTAAAATGAACCGAGTAAAATGGAAAGGGCCATATATTAAAAATAACTTATTGAAAAAAGTAAAAACTGCTAAGTCAACGTCTAAAAGTATTGTACAGACTATAAGCAAAAATTCTATAATATTACCGAGCTTTATTGAACTCTCATTCCGAGTGTATAATGGCAAAACATTTACAATTGTAAAAATCACAGATGAAATGATTGGACATAAATTAGGGGAATTTGTTCCCACAAGAACGCAATTTTTTTATAAAAAAAGCAAAAACAAATAACAATGGGTCAAAAAACGGACGCTAGAATTTTTAGACAAGGCATCAATAAAAAAAACTGAGAACTGAAGCATATAGAAAAAACCTTGGAAGAATCTTCATTTTATTTATACAAAACATTAGAAATTCAGAAATATTTAAATCGATTTTTTGGGCTATATAAAATGAAGATTCATACTTGCAAAATATTTTATTCCGAGAGTTCTTTACAAGTGTTTATTTCTTTCTATGTTACAGCGAAGACAATTACTGTTATACGTAAAAATCTAACTAAATATTCAAAAAAATTATTAACGTACACTAGTCGAGCTTCCTCCAAGTATGAAAACCCAAAGCAAAAGAAAGCAATAAAACCTCAATTCAAACTACCTAGTCCAAAAGTGAAATTAAAAATAAAAAAACTTCAAAAAATTAGAATGAAAAAAAGTATGTTATCTACAAAATCTAATACGTTTTTAATTGTTGGTTTGAAAAAATTTCAAGATATTTTATTAGAGAGTTTAATAAAATATACTAAAAATAAAATCGATGTTTCCGTGACATTACAAAACTTAAATCGATACAAACAATTAACATACACTCAAGTTGAAAGTTTGAAAATTCTTTTCAGACAATTGAGGAAATATGTTAGAAACTCCTTTTTTAAAGAAGCAATAAATGTATTATTTATAACTATTTTAAAAAGAAAATCAGCTAAACTTTTAGCTGATTTCATCAGTGATCAATTTAGACTAAACCAATTAAGAACCGATCAAAGAACTATTTCTCGAAAAGATAATTATTTTTTAGGTTTTTTGAAACAAGCTATAATGTTATTTTTGAAATGAGAGATTTCAGGACTTACTGGAATAAACATTACAATCAAAGGTAGGTTTAACCGAGCACCCCGGGCAAAAACGACTAAGTTACGTTTTGGGAAATTTTCTTTACAATCATTTAACGCAAAAGTTGATTATTGTCAATCAACAGCTTTTACCCCCAATGGAACTTTCGGGGTAAAGGTATGACTATGTGAAAATAGTTCTTAATAAATCTATGTGATTACAACCGAAAAAAACTAAATATAAAAAAATGCAAAAAGGCAAATTAACTAAAACTAATTTTCGTTCAAATAGACTAAATTTTGGCTCCATAGGGTTAAAAGCAATTAAATCTGGAACTATGTCCTCTCGACATATTGAAGCTGCCCGGCAAGCAATTGTCAGAAAACTAAGTCGTAAAGGAAAACTTTGAATTCGAGTCTTTCCTACAATCCCTATTACGGCAAAGCCTATTGAAGTCAGAATGGGTAAAGGTAAAGGAAATGTCTCGCATTGAGGTGTTAAAATTAGTGCAGGTACAATTTTATTCGAAATAGATGGTATAGCAAAAAATATTGCGATTTCAGCTTTTCAAACTGGAGGGGCTAAATTACCCATCAAGACAGCCATCTTATGATAACCTAAATACTAAAATTATAAATTACAAAGACGTTAATCCTTTAAAATAACATTATTTTATATAATTTGATGGGATCTTTAATTTTCACAATAAAAGTTACTTAAAGCCACCGGAGTGTATATTTGCATATATATCTATTAAAAATTTACATGTTATTACAAGCAGCTAAATTTGTAGGAGCTGGATTAGCCACTATTGGGCTAGCAGGAGCAGGAGTAGGAATCGGTACCGTATTTGGTGCTTTAGTGATTGGTGTTTCACGAAATCCTTCTTTAAAAGATGAATTATTTAAACTTGCTATTTTAGGTTTCGCGCTAACTGAAGCTATCGCACTTTTCTCATTAATGATGGCATTCTTAATTCTTTTTGCACTATAATATTTTTAGGCAAAAAGAATTAAAACGGGTACGTAGCTCAATTGGTAGAGCATTGGACTTTTAATCCATAGGTCTTGGGTTCAAATCCCAACGTACCCAGGATTTTTGTTAATATATACATGATAATTTTAAATATAAATTACATCTTAAGTATTGTTATAACACTATTTTTGATTGGCGTATTAGGACTTGTATTAAACCGAAAAAATGTACTAATAACACTAATGTCTATTGAACTAATGTTGTTAGCCATAAACTTAAATTTCATTATTTTTTCTATATATTTAGATGATAGTACGGGTTATGTCTTTGTTTTATTTATTTTAACCATCGCTGCAGCGGAATCCGCAATCGGATTAGCTATTTTGACTATCTATTACAGATTAAAAAATACGATTAGAATGGATAAAATTAAAAATATTAAAAGTTAATAAATAAAGCGGAAACGACAGGATTTGAACCAGCAATCTTCGACGTGACAAGTCGACGCTTTAACCATTTGAAGCTACGTTTCCTCAAATAAAATCAACAATTTGTTTTAGTTTTGAAATACTTTCATATAGATAATATCAAATTTAATTACAATTTAGAATTTAAAAATAATTCAAATATTAGTTTTTGAAAACACAATACGCCTCTTATCGAATATTGCGAAACGTTAGGAATCAATATACCACACTATTGTTACCATAAAAATTTATCTATCTCAGGAAATTGCCGTATGTGTCTTGTAGAACTAAAAAATTCACCTAAGCCTATCGTATCGTGTGCTATGAATGCGAAATCTTGTTTAGCAAATGGTGATATTTATACAAATAGCCCGTTAGTGAAAAAAGCTCGTGAGAACGTCTTGGAATTTTTATTGCTAAATCACCCTTTAGATTGCCCTATTTGTGATCAAGGTGGAGAGTGCGACTTACAAGATCAATCACTTTTTTTCGGACTTACCAAAAAAAGGTTTTTTAATTTTAAACGGGTTGTTTTAAACAAAAATATTGGCCCTATTGTAAAAACAGTAATGACTAGATGTATTCACTGTACAAGATGTGTTCGTTTTGCTACTGAGGTTGCAGGGATTGAGGATATGGGAATGTTTGGAAGAGGTTTAGGAAGTGAAATTGGTACTTATGTTGAGAAACTTTTTCAATCAGAACTATCTGGTAATGTTATTGATTTATGTCCAGTAGGAGCCTTAACATCAAAGCCATACTCTTTTGTACATAGAAGTTGAGAATTGAAAAGCGTGTCCTCTATAGACTTTTCAGACGGCTTCGGAACCCCTACCCAAGTATTTATTAAAAATAATTCTATAATAAGAATTTTACCTGGTTATGACAAAACAAGTTACAGTACCAATTGAATATCCGATAAAACTCGATTTTCGTTTGATGGAATGTTTTCTCCAAACAAAACAATTCACAGTTTTTTAGAAAGCAATAAAGGACAGTCTTTAATCAATCTTTCTTGGCAAAAACTATTTAAAGAGTTCTTTTATACACTTTATTTTCAAAATCATTTACTAAAAAATTGTTATCGTCCGCATTCGATAATAATGTGTATAGGTGAAAACACAAGCCTAGAAGTTTTAAATCTATTAAATATTTTAACTAAACAATATCCATTTTTTAAACTTAGACAACCTGAACAACGATTCTTGAATACCGATTTAGAACAGAAATATTTGATAGACTCAAATTTTGATGATAAAATTCAAAAATCAGACACTTGTTTATTGGTTGGAATTAACCCTCGATATGAAGGTTTTAAACTAAATTTAAGACTTAGATTAAGATATTTGAAAGGAAACTTCAAACTGATTCAAATAGGTTCGTTAATTAATTTAACATTTTCGAATATAAACATTACTAATAGTACCAAAATTTTAAAATCTTTAGTAGAGGGAAACAACTTATTTTGTCAAGAAGTTGTGAATTCTTCTAATCCTGTTGTAATATCTAATACCGAAATATTTAAACGACAAGACTCTTTTGGATTTGTAAGTCTGTTAAATTTTTTTACCAAACATATTAACTTATTTTCACAGTCTAGTCAAAACAGCTCATTTAACATTTTACATTCATCATTAGGAAGTGTTGGGTTTTCAAATTTTAATAATTTAAAAACTATACAAAATAAAGATTTTAAAGAAGCGAACGTTTTTTATTTTATAAGCAATTCATTTTCAACTTCTAATATTAAAAAACTACTGAATTTAAAACTGCTGAATTATTTTCAAGGTTACAATCTTGAAAATAATTTATTAATAACCCAAAGTAGCAGCTTAGATACAAAATTAATTACAAAATTAAAAAGAGGATTTCTTTTAAATACTCATTTACATTTGCCTAATACTGTATTTTTTGAAACTTCAGGAACTTACGTGAATACTGTAGGAAATATGAATAAATTGAATAGAATAATTAAGCCGTCAGGTAAAACAAAAGACAATTGACAAATTTTACGAAAAATTTATTCATATTCTAAAAAAATGTTATTTATCACTAATTTTTATAAAGATAATAGTGTAGCATTCAATTCAAACAATCTCTCTCGTTTCACAAATTTTATAGGGTTCCAGTACTATGCAGTACCTAATTTAAACAATGTAGCTTTTTCTTTTTTGAAAACGGTCAAGGGACACCCTCATAATACTTCTAAATTTAAACCTAAAAAGCAGAAACTTTTCAATTCTCAATTTAGGTTTTGATTAAATGATTTTTACGTTGACGGCAAAAACTTCAATAGTAACGTATCATCAACCATGATTCAATGCTCAAAACTGTCTAGACTAAACAGTACAAACTTTAAGTTTTAATGAGAATACGCCCTAAACAAGATCTAATCTTTTCGTTTCGCACACAAACTATTTTTTAAAAATAAATATCTCCAACGGGATTTGAACCCGTGTTCTCACCGTGAAAGGGTAATGTCCTGACCACTAGACGATGAAGACTTATAAAAAGTAATATTTCGACGAATTAAATGTTTGTATAAAAGGTCTTTTTAATCGAATAGAATAGATTGGAATAAAAGGATTTGAACCTTTGAATATTCGTACCAAAAACGAAGGCCTTACCAACTTGGCTATATTCCAGAAAATAGCTTGTTTTTTATTTAGTTATTCAAAAAAATACCAAATGAGATATAACTTTAAAGATTGAAAATCGATGCTTTTAGTAGTATAATATTGATGTCACAACAAAAATGATTTGAAGAACAAAGAAAATAAAAACATACCGAAAACTTTAAGAAAGGATGGGATTCGAACCCACGGTATACTAATTCAGATACAAAGATTTAGCAGATCTTCACTTTAAACCTCTCAGTCACCTTTCTTGAAATATAAAAATTAATGTATATCTAACGCTCCAATACAATAAATATAAGCATAACCAATACTTAACTCAAAGATAAAATCAATCATTGATCAAAATCCAACAAGATCTAGCTGAGCTAAAACATTGGTCCAGGGAATTAAAAACATAGTTTCAATGTCAAAAACTATAAATAATATAGCTATTAGATAAAATTTAACGTCAAAAGTATGACGTGCATCCTCATAAGGCTCAAAACCACACTCGTATGTGGATAGTTTTTCAGTTTCTGGTTTTTGAACTGCTAATACATAGGACAAAAATACAAGAATAACAGATAATATAACAGCAACAAGTAAAAAAATCAAAATAACAGAATACTCATTGTAAAACAACGAACTATTTGAATGTAAATCATTCATTGAGAATAAAATATATGAAATCATTTGTAGTCTAATCTTTTATCAAGACGATTTTCTTAGTCCAGAAATTGCACCAGATCTTGCTAATAATAAAAAACTTAATCTAGAAAATTTTTTAAAAATTCGGTTAAATTTAGCTTTGCGGTTAGTTAAAATACATCTGTTGACGAATCGAGTTTTGTTTTGATTTCCTGCAAAAGTAGATAATCTAGAGATTGCATTCCATTTCAATACTAAAGATAAATTTTCATTTTTAACTATGCTTTTTAAAATAATATGATTTAATTCTTGTTGATTAAAAAATTTTCTAATTTTTTTATCTTTTTGAGTTTGCTTTTTCATACGAGTAATTATCAGGGAGACAAGAATTTAAATGTTCTATATTCTTGACATAACTCAATGGATTCATTTATTACTCTTTTTTCTGTTTCGTTATACTTCATTTCAACAAAACCACTTAACGGAAAATCTTTTCTAAAAGGATACCCTTCAAAGCCGTAATCCGTCAATATTCGTTTTAAATTAGAATGATTCTTGAAAAATACACCGTACATGTCTCAAATCTCACATTCGTACCAGCCCGCTGTAAAATACAGGCGATCACAAGAATCTATGCCACACAATTCATGAGTGAACGTGTTAATTCTAAGACGAATATTAAATCGAATACTTAGTAAATCATAAACTAATTTAAATCTATATTTATTATGAGGAAAATCTACACACGTTATACACGTTAAAATATTAAATTGATAAGGTATATGATATTTTAAAAGTATTAAAGTTTCGTATAATAATTTTGATTTTACTAATATTGTAAGCTCTTGAGCATGTAATTGAATTTTTTCCAGGGGGGATATTTTAGATAAATTTCAAATATTTTTTACAATTAATCGTGAATTCATTTTTTGGGTTATTATTGTTTTAGACTAAAAAAATATATGTAATGCATTAACTTGTATACAATGTATAAAACTTTTGAATAATTGTGAAATCCTAATTGGGATAAATAGTCTTTTTTAATATTATAACCTTCAATATGTTTTTACAAACGATTTTCTGTTTAAGACCTCTGATTTCTTAAGATTATAAGTGCATCCTACATTATTTTAGAAAAATTTCCCGAAGTATTTAGATATACAATTTTGAAAAACCATTTCTGGTTCTTCTAAGCCATACAATAGACCAGGTAATATTGCGGAAAAAGCTACAAATTCATACATTTCCGCGAAGCATACCAGAGTTTGGACCTCATCCAGCGAACAAACTCTAATCATCCGGTAAATTTTGGGACCCACCATCTGCCGGTTCATCAAGGGGCTGGACATCTCCAGAATATGAGTGATCATCCGGGAAAACATGTGAGAACACATCATTTAACAGGTCATCAGAAAAGTGGACATCTTCATCGTGAAAAAAGTTTTGAGAGCTTTGATTAGAAAGTCTAGGTGAAGAAGTAGACTCATCAGTAAGAAATGAGTTAGTAGGATGTAGTATATTTTTTTCATGGTCTTTAGTGTTTTGAGTTAATCTTTAATGTTTCTATCTTGGCTACACTAACAAAATCTTCAGATTGAAACTTATTACGATATTTCTTGTAGAAAAAATTAGAATTTGTGGAAGTAAGCTTTTTTTTATTTGAAGAATTCAAAAATAAACTTTTTTTTGCAAAATTGTACTTTGCGTAAGTTTTTAGGAAAGAAGAATAATCAAAATAGACACATCCATTTGGAAGGATGTGCAAAATTTTTATAGATTTTAAATTAAATTTCATAACAATTAACGATCAACTTCACCAAACACAATATCTTGAGTACCTATAATTGTAACAACGTCAGCAATTAGATGTCCTTTCGACATAAAGTCTAAAGCTTGTAAGTGGTTAAAACCAGGCGCTTTAATTTTACAACGATAAGGTCTATTAGTATTATCAGAAACTAAATAAACTCCAAACTCTCCTTTTGGTGCTTCAGTACCAATGTAAGTTTCATTAGCTGCAATATTAACGCCTTGAGTATACATTTTAAAATGATGAATCAGTGCTTCCATTGATTGTTTCATATCTGTTCTGGTTGGGGGTGAAATTTTAAAATCGTTTGTTTTTATATAACCTAGTGGCATTAAATTTAGACACTGCTCGATTATTTTTAACGATTCTTTCATTTCAAACACCCGAACTAAGTACCTATCGTAACAATCACCATTACTCCCTACAAAAATATTGAATGCAAGCTTATCATAAACTTCATAAGGCTGGCTTTTTCTTAAGTCTCAGTAAATACCAGAGCCACGTAGCATAACTCCGCTAAAACCTCATTGACAAGCATCACTCGCATTTACAACACCAATGTCTACTAACCGTTGTTTTCAAATTCTATTTTCTGTTAACATATCTTCCATTTCGATTAACCTTAACGAAAATTGCTCGGTAAACATATAAATATCATCTAATAGACCTTTCGGTATGTCAACCTGTAATCCCCCCGGTCTAAAATAAGCAGCATGCATTCGTGCCCCAGAAACTCTTTCGTAAAACTCCATAAGTTTCTCTCTCTCTTCAAAGGCTCACAAGAACGGAGTCATGGCGCCAACATCCATTGCGTGACACCCAACAGCTAACAAATGGTTTAAAATTCGAGTAATCTCAGCAAAAAGCACTCGAATATACTGAGCCCGTTTTGGAACTTTGCAATTGAAAAGCTTTTCAATTGCCAAACAGTAGCTATGCTCTTGCGCCATCATTGAAACATAGTCTAAACGATCAAAATAAGGTAGTGCTTGAACATAATTTTTATATTCGATTAATTTTTCCGTGCCTCTATGTAACAAGCCTATATGCGGGTCTGCTCGATTTACAATTTCACCGTTAAGCTCTAATACTAATCTTAACACACCATGAGCCGCAGGATGCTGAGGACCAAAATTGATAGTAAAATTTTTTATTTTTTTTAATAAATTTCTTTTTTTTAATGTCATTAGGTAATAATAGATTTGAACTATTAGCTTTTCTTTGTATGCGAAACACTCTACCAGTTGAGTTAATTACCTTTTACCTCTTCAAAATAGCTTTATTCGTATTATATAATTAACCATGAAAAAAAGGGGATTTTATTAAATGGTCAAATAAACAAGATAATAAAACAAAAAAGAACAGCTAAAAAATCGACAAAACTTTTATGCGTGTTTAGTCAACTTTAGACAAGTTATTTTTAATATCATACGATAACAATTTAGTTTCAATAATTCCTATAACTGGAATTAAAACAATAAAAAATAAGAAATAAAATACTGTTGCAACTTGACCTACTACAACGTAAACATCTTTGACAGGTTTTTGCCCAATTCAACCTAATAGTAAAAAATCAGCAACTAGTAACCAGTAAAAAACTTTAAAAATAGGTCTAAAAGTGGTGCTTCGAATTTCAGACGTATTTAAAAACGGAATTAAAAATAAAACAATAAGAGCACCACCCATAGCTGCAACACCACCAAGTTTGTCAGGGATAGACCGTAAAATAGCGTAAAATGGCAAGAAATACCATTCAGGTACAATATGAGCTGGTGTTTGCATAGGATCTGCGGGTATATAATTATCTGGATGACCTAAAGCATTTGGGAAATAGAAAACAAAAACACCAAAAAAAGTTAAAAAGCAGAAAAACGCAAATAAATCTTTAACCACAAAATAAGGGTAAAAAGGAATTTTATCTCCTTTACTATCCACTCCTAAAGGGTTGTTAGAACCATCTTTATGTAAAAGTGCTAAATGGATTAAAGATAAAGCAGCAATCACAAATGGTAAAAAAAAGTGTAAACTAAAAAATCTATTTAATGTAGCATTACTGACAGTGAAACCTCCTCACAATCAGTCCACAATGGAGTGACCCACTATAGGAATTGCAGTTACTAAGCTTGTAATTACGGTAGCACCCCAGAAGCTCATCTGGCCTCAAGGAAGTACATAGCCCATAAAAGCTGTCCCCATCATCAAGATAAAAATAAGAACACCGGAACACCAAAGTAACTGTCTTGGCTGCATATAAGAGCCGTAGTACAAACCACGAAATATATGACAATATACCACAATAAAAAACATAGAAGCTCCATTTGCATGAATATAACGTATTAATCAACCATTATTAACATCTCGCATGATATGCTCTACACTACTAAATGCAAGATCAATATGTGGAGTATAATGCATAGCTAAGAAAATACCCGATAAAATTTGAATGATTAGGCAGATTCCCGCGGAAGATCCAAAACTTCAAGCGTATGTTAAGTTTAATGGGCTTGGGTAATGAATCAAATGGCCATCTAAAATAGATAACAAATAATTCTGACATCACCGTATTGTCTTAGTAACAAAAAAAGACATAAAACTATAATTATGATATTCATTCGGAGAGTTTAAATTTATAAATTTACCAAAAAGACTAAGTCTCAACAATTCATAACTGGAACGCATAATCCTGTAATAGATTTTAACTATTATTTATAAAATATTTGAATAAGAGTATCTTTTAACATTATAATAACTAGTTGATTAATTTGAAAAATCAATCATTTGTTTTACGTAACTTCAAAATAGCCAAAAAATCTATGTTCTAATGTTTTAAAAACATTCTAAAAAATATCATCGCAGGAAAAAAGGGACTCGAACCCTTGACCTTTGGTTTTGAAAACCACTGTTCTACCAACTGAACTATTTCCCTTATACAAAATCAGTTTTAATAAATTTATCATTTATTAAAATTAAAGAAAATCAAGATTTTGAATAATTTAGTGAATTCCTCCTCACCAATAAACGGTAATGAATAAAAACAACCAAACAACATCTACAAAATGTCAATACCATGCCGCAGATTCAAAACCAAAATGATGAGTCGACGTAAAATGGTTGTAGACAATTCGCAAAAGAGATACAATTAAGCAGCAAGTACCTATAAAGACATGAAAACCATGAAAACCAGTAGCCATATAAAAACAAGAACCAAAAACACTATCGTTGATATTAAATGGTGCTTCTACGTACTCCATACCTTGCAGTAAAGTAAAAATTGTTGCTAATAAAATAGTAAACAGTAACCCAATGATTGCTTGTTTTTTAGCTCGCACTATAACTGCATGATGTGCTCAAGTAATTGTAGCTCCTGAACTTAAAAGAAAAAACGTGTTGGTTAAAGGAATTCCTGAAGTTTGAATAGTTTGAATTGCTTCAGGAGGTCAAACTCCGCCTAAATTAAAAACTGGTGATAAACTTGAATGAAAAAACGCTCAAAAAAATGCAAAGAAAAACATAATTTCTGATACGATAAACAAAATCATTCCTAATCTTAAACCTCGTTGAACTGAGGCGGTATGTTGTTCTTCAAACGTTGCTTCTCTAATAATATCACGTCACCAAGTATACATAACATAAAGCACTAAAAAAAACCCAAGCAATGCCAATTGGCCACCACCTAAAAATTTATTCATATATAAAACGGTTCCTGAAGTCATAAAAAATGCTCCTAAAGACGCAACCAGTGGCCAAGGGCTAGGATCTACTAAATGCCAACTATGCTTGGTCTTTATATATTTGAAACAAATTTTTTCTTTCATTTTTTTCTAAGGTTTTCAGTAAAAAGAAAATAAAGTTCTCTCGATTGAAGATAATGTTCTAATATCATTTGAAAAAAAGTTTAAAGTGTAATACATACTTATTAATAATTTAAATATTCTTTTTTAATAAACATATCTAATTTAACTCTAATTTCGTCATTATATAATGGTGAAATTGTGTGGTAGGTAACGAGACGATAACAATAGGCATAAAACCATGATTTACACCACAAATTTCGCTACATTGACCAAAAAAAATACCTAGACGTTTAATAAATAAGTTAACCTGATTCAATCTACCAGGACACGCGTCAATTTTTAATCCAAACGAAGGAACCGTTCAGCTATGTAATACATCAGCAGCACTTACTAATAATCTTAAATGAGTATTAGTAGGTAAAATGACTCTTTTGTTGGTTTCTAATAATCTGAAATACCCGTGTTTAGCTGTAGGTAATCCGTCTAAAGCCATCATATAACAAACATATTTTAAACTTTGCTCTTGTCTTTGACATGAATTAAATTCAGAAATATCATAACTTCAAAATCACTGGTGTCCTAAAATTTTCAATGTCAATTCTGGTTCTGAAATTTCATCCATTGCGTATAATAACGTAAAAGATGGTGTAGACAAAATTAAAAGTATAAGAGCTGGGACAGAAGTTCAAACAATTTCTAACTCTTTTGAGTGAACAAATTTTGAGCTGAATTGATTATTATACTCAAAAAAATAATGTATAGTATAAAACAGCAATCAACCAATAAATAAAACAATTACGGTTAACAAAAACAATAAATGTTTATTAAAAATTAAAATACCTTCCATAGTAATGCTTGCAGGATCAGATAGATAAGTTTGCCAAAGCGCAGGGCTATCACAATGTGTTATAAAAACCATTTTTTTGTAAACCTAAAAACTTAAAAGGGTGAAAAAAGTGATCTTCCTTTCTCAACAATTACTCAACAGTACTTGCATTTTTACCAAATGAGAAAGCATCGAATACAACATAAAAAAAAAATAGAGAAGAGATAGCAGAAATATAAGAACCTCATGATGCAATTTTATTAAATACAAAATATGCATCAGGATAGTCTGGAATTCGTCTTGGCATTCCCGCAACACCTAAAAAATGCATTGGGAAAAAAGTTAAATTCACTCCAAAGAAAAAACTTCAAAAATGAATTTTTCCTAATATTTCAGAATAACGAACACCGGTAATCTTTTCAAACCAAAAATAAAGACCTCCAAGCATAGAAAAAACTGCTCCCATCGACAATAGTGGCCTAACTAACCAATCTCTCATGATTACTCATTACTTATCAGTTAGTCGACCCCGAACCGTACGTGCAACTTTCACTGCATACGGCTCTCACCAAATTTTACTATTTAATTTATTATAATTTTTTTTCAGTGTAAAAAATTTTACGATCTAGAGTTATCATAGCCTGACCCCTCCTACCCAGATACATCGCAAATAGACTCCACGATCATCCAAAACTCCTTGAAACATTGTTTCAAATGATATTTGTTCCTGGTTGACGTATATTTATTCCTGTACCCGAAGAATTTTCAAGGTCTTGTAACATTCGAATGCCTATTCCCGCGAAAGAACCTATGTGAGGGCTGCCAAGATGCGTAGCAGTTCCCGCGGCAAATAGCATGACCCCCCTAAATAGGATGGTTCTTCAATTTAAAGGCGATAGAATGTTGTTCCTTATGGAGTTAAATTCTTCAGCACCATCTATAACATTTTGATTTGTCGTAAGGTTTCTTTCATCAACGTCAACGACTGTGTCTTCTACGTACAAAATCGAAGATTCTGTAGGTGCTTGCATATCTGTAATTAAATTAGCAAGAGTAGAGGTTGCAATCTTGAAACCGTTCAGTCCTACGTTACTATACATTAAAATGTTTAAAAATGGTGTGTAAGCTTCCAAATCGTTGAATGGACCTTGTAAGATATTTCTTAAGCTAGTTAGTGTTTCAGTCGATATGTTTGAAAGAGTCGTCTGTATCAAATCACCTCAATACGTATCATTAATAATAGATCGAAGTATATCAATACGAATTTCCTCATCTAATACGTCGTTCAGATTTCGGAACTCGGCTGAATCAGCTACAGGGTTTTCATACAAATTTGGCCTTAAAGGCAAATTCGATTCTCCTCTTTCCAATCGTTGTCTCGCAATTTCTCGCAAGGTTTCGTTTAGATTAGAGGTAGTAGGTAAACCCGATAAACTAGTCTGTGTAGAAGCGTCTTTTACAGGAACCTCCCGTAAAATTAAGCTTTGGATAGAATTCCCCCTCAGTTCGAATATCTGTTAAAGTTCTAACTCTAGACATATTTGTTCAAAGTCTTCCATAGAGGACTTAATTGAAGATAAGGCAGCGTTAATTGTTCCCCCTTTAATGGTATCTTGTTTATCTAGACTCGTTTTCACAAGGTCTTTCTGAACATTTGCCATCTTTTCGATCTTATCATTAAATGATTGAACAAGTTTAATCATCTCCGACAATTTCTCATTCAAAAGGTATATTTCCCCACATAAAGCAGTGATTATAACTAACAGTACCGTATTTCACATTTTATAATTTTGGGCCATCATATTTATCTGCATGGATTTTTAGATGACATGGCTTACAAACGGGGACCTGTTTACGCAAATATTTTGCCATAGTTTGCGATAATCAATCTTTTTTATGAATCACATCTTTTAACTTCATAATATGATGCATTTCAATATTGGATTCACATCCACATAAAATGCAAGGGCTTTTTATTATCCCAGCATGCTTTCTGAACCGGAAAATAAGTCTATCTAAGAGCCTGTCAAAGCTAACTTCTTTCATAAATCTTGGTCTTTTAGGTCTAGTATAGGAGATTTTGGGGAAGGAGATAGACTTTTTATCCCTTTGGATCGTAAGTTCCTTACCGTATTTCTTGAAAGCTCCCCTCATCGTTCTGAGTTTCATCTTAGAGCTTATAGTCAAGGCACACGAATATTTTAAAATATAATGAACTCTGGCCGCCAACCTACCATAATTATTAGCCATCGCGTAGTAATTTAAGATTCCTCTTTGTATAGCCAAATGATTTTCAACTATATTTCACAAATCTATATTGATATACCTACCATTCCTGGTTGGCATATTTTTAGAATTTAAGAACCCTTTTTCTTTTAACCTCTCTAAGACTATTGACACGGGGGCCAGGAGGATAGTTTGAGTAGTATTTCTAACAAGTTTGCCTTTGACTTTATAGCCAATACGCATCTTCTCAATGGGAGTACAACAGATGTGATACCCTAGAAATAACGCTTTGTCTTTAGTAGAATGAGTTATTTTGGTCTTATCAATATTTAGACTTAATTGTAACCTTTCAGACAAGAAAGATTTAATTTCCGTCTTGATAATTTCACACGTCCCCTTCGACCCTATTATTCCTATAATGAAATCATCAACGTAACGAACATAGTACACTCTACCATAAGCAGGGTCTTTATCAAGGGTGGTTCTAATTGATTTATCATAATCCCTAATCATCTTCGTGTATTCAGGATTAGTTTTCTTTTTTTTACCTATAGAGTACTTGGGTATTAAACTATCCTCCACCCACACATCGAAGGGATGCATGTATATGTTGGAGAGAATTGGGGAAATCAATCCACCTTGAGCTAAACCTATCTTCATAGGAATTATCTTTTCGTCTTTCGATTCTTCATACCCAACCTTTAAGTACTTATAGATAATGTCAATGAAAGGTTCATCTTGAATTTTCTCTCTTAAAAGCCCAACTAATATGCCGTGGTCAATGCTGGGGTACTGTTGATCAATACCCCCTTCGATAAATCAGTTCACCTTTCCACATTCCAAACGGATTTGATTAAGGGCTGTGTGACAACCTTTATTCGTTTGGAAGGCGTGTGATGATTTCCTAAAATCTTTTTCGAAAATAACGTTTAGAAGGATTCGCATACCCTCTTGAATGATTTTATCTCTGGGTGAGGGCATCGTTAGCGGTCTTAGTTTTCCGTTACTTTTCGGAATGTATGTTCTTCTAGAAGGTTTGAACCTGAAAGATCCATTCCTAAAAGAATTGCAAACTTCTTCAAATCATTTCGGGCTAATTCCATTTAGCGTCTCCTTGCCCAAACTACTAGCCATATTTCCAGGCTTAGATTTTATGTTCGAATAACATCCAATTAAAAATTCTTTGTTAGATAAGATGGTAGTTAAATTACTTGCTTTGTTTTTCAGCTTAAGATCACTGTATAATAAATTAAATTGATTTTTGATAGTAGAACCCTCGAACTCTATATCTCCAATCGAAAATTTGCTAGATTCTCTCCCGCTGGTGAATGCGGTACTATGAATCCTCCGTCTCCCCAACGCTTTCGCGCTTCGGGAGATCCCGAATTCCGCCTGTTCCTGGCAAAAGACACTTTTAGGACTCTCTCCGTTTTTCCTAGAACTTCTAGTCGATTGCTTCGATTGACTCGGTGTAAGGCAGACTACGTAATGCTTTACACCCCGCACATCCTTATATTCGCTAGTAATATATGAAAGAGGGATTTCGGACCCTATCTTCGGATTGAGATTCGTTAACCTATCCATGAATGTCTCGGTATATATACCTTTTATCTCGGCCTTCGCTCTTTCAGAAGGCCTTTTCGTACATGCTACGGTCCCTTTCGAGGTTAGCCCTCTCAGGTAAGTACGACAATTTACCATTACTGAATAGATATAATATTTAATCATGTATATTCAGTGAGTCAATTAAATGGGTCCAACTGGACAACCCGGAACAACGTTAGACGGCGCACCGTAATGAAAATGTGCTACCACATAATAAGTGTCATGTAATGCAATATCTATACCAGAATTAGCAAGAACAACTCCTGTCACGCCACCTACAGTAAATAAAAAAATAAAACCAACAGCGAATAACCCAGGGGTTCGTAAATCTACAGATCCTCCCCATAGGGTAGCAAGCCAACTAAATATTTTGATTCCTGTTGGAATAGCAATAATCATTGTTGCTGCTGTAAAATAAGCTCTAGTATCTATGTCTAAACCTACTGTAAACATATGGTGAGCTCATACAATAAACCCTAAAACACCAATAGAAAACATAGCATAAATCATTCCTAGATATCCAAATATAGGTTTTTTTGCAGTACTAACCACGATATGACTAATAATACCAAACCCAGGTAAAATCAAGATATACACTTCCGGATGTCCAAAAAATCAAAAAAGGTGTTGGAATAAAACAGGATCTCCTCCACCAGCAGGGTCGAAAAAAGTAGTATTAAAATTTCGATCAGTTAACAACATAGTTATTGCCCCCGCTAATACAGGTAAAGATAGTAACAATAAAAATGCTGTAATTAAAACAGATCATACGAATAATGGAAGATTGTGGAAAGATAAACTTTTTACTCGCATATTAAAAATGGTACAAATAAAATTAATAGCACCTAAAATAGATGACGCACCTGATAAATGTAAACTAAAGATAGCTAAATCTAC
>Ga0209668_10000343_pt1 | contig 19180 bp, 21 predicted proteins | sample FrelakmetPLP11PL_FD_187150 | JGI IMG/M metagenome (GOLD analysis project Ga0209668, IMG submission 187150) | Freshwater lake sediment microbial communities from the University of Notre Dame, USA, for methane emissions studies - PLP11 PL (SPAdes)... | ecosystem: Environmental > Aquatic >... | reverse complement strand
CCAATTCTTCGTCAAATCCCCAAATACTGTTAGCCCTTGCAATCGCCTCTGGTTGAATAGATTCAGGATAAGCAGCATGGATTTTCCAGGCTAGTTTTTTCAATTCCTTAGCAATGCGAGACTCGACATATTTACCAAAAGGGTATTTAACTAAATAGGTGAGCGATCGCAGCGAATCCAAACTTGGACAAATCACCGCCCCACCAGCAATGTCAATGTCTTTAGGTGCTAAATCCACAGCGGCTTTCACTCCCCACAAAGCCAACTGTCCCCCCAAAGAATAGCCTGTAAACCAAAATGGTGAAGGACAACCCATTTTCGCCGCAGCTTCGGCTATTTTCACAAAATCTTCCCCCTCATACAAACCATCCGAAGTCAATGTTGGTGATAATTCTGCGGTTTTACCATGCGCCCGCCAATCAAATAACACCACAGCATAGCCTTGGGCGTAAGCCTTGCGTCCCAAAATTCGTAAAAACCATTGCTGGTCTAACTCTCCAGTAATACCATAGGTGCCAACAATCGTACTATGAGCATTGGGGGGAATAGCAACCTGACCAAAAATTGGTACACCCTGACCCCCAGAGAAGATAACCTCGTGATATTTTGGTTCTGGATGAGTAATTTTACTCTCCCAATCCCGATTAGCCCATAAAGCCGTATAAGCCGTCATGGTCACGCCATTTTGCAAAAAACAGGGCGGTAAATATTCGTATTTATACATATTTATACATAAATGAGGGGTGGTATATTTTACAATGATTTGATTTTAATATTTATATTAGGTTTAACATATTTTTCATAATTAAGATGGTAATCTTTTTATATATCAAGGAAAACAAAGCCTTATGGTTTGCTTGATTATCCAATCATCCCTCACTCAACTTTTTCCCAAAATCAGCGTAGCGAAATTTTGGTAGTTGGGAGAGAGTCAATTATCGTTAAATAAAGTAGTTATAATTTTTTAAGAATGCCGAGGATTCTTGTCATAGACGATGACCCAGCGATTTCAGAACTTGTTGCCGTCAACTTGGAAATGGCGGGCTACGATGTTAGTCAAGCTGAAGATGGCATTAAAGGTCAGGCTCTGGCTCTCCAGCTACAACCCGACTTAATTATGCTTGATCTGATGTTACCTAGAGTAGATGGATTTACAGTTTGCCAACGCTTACGTCGGGATGAACGGACTGCCGAGATTCCTATCTTGATGTTAACTGCTTTAAGCCAAACCCATGACAAAGTGGAAGGGTTTAATGCTGGTGCAGACGACTATCTGACCAAACCCTTTGAGCTAGAGGAATTGTTAGCGCGAGTACGGGCTTTATTGAGACGCACTGACAGGATTCCCCAAGCAGCAAAACACAGCGAAATTCTCAACTATGGACCGATTACCCTCGTTCCCGAAAGATTTGAGGCTATCTGGTTCAAAGCAACGGTGAAACTGACTCATTTAGAGTTTGAGTTACTCCACTGTTTGCTGCAACGTCATGGACAAACTGTTTCCCCTAGCGAAATCCTTAGAGAAGTCTGGGGTTATGATCCTGATGATGACATTGAAACTATTCGCGTGCATATTCGCCACTTGAGAACTAAACTCGAACCTGATCCTCGTCATCCACGCTACATTAAAACCGTTTACGGTGCAGGATATTGTCTGGAATTACCTAGTCTACCTCCGGGAATGGAGGAAACTATGGCTACAGTAGTTGAGTAATAGGGAACGGGGGACAGGGAACAGGGGACAGGGAACAATTTTAGCTTTATTCAGCAAGCCCTAAGTATAGATTACTCAGGCGATCGCTCTCCCAACCAAGAATAGGGTAATGCAGAAATATTACCGCCAATATTCTCATGTCAAATAGAAGGAAAAGGAGGATTATCTTTTACTGCATTTAACCGTTTATTCTTGATTCTGATAAGAAATAACTTCGAGGTATATTGTGCTTACGCACTACACCCTAAAGGCATGATTAAAAAAATTAATTTTTTCTTCAAGATTACTCGAAAGTGCCACAAATGCTCAAAAAACCACACCTAAGAGAGATTCATTTATCATCTACGTAGTTTTTATTACATAAAAATTGATAATTCCAATACTTCTCCTCAACATAAAAAAATGTATATTGTTTAAATCTAGCACAGTAGGAAACATCAAGGCAGAAACAAGGTAACGGTGAAAGATAAATTTACTTCTTTCTACCCTTGTCGTCTAAAAATTTCATCTTGATGTTTCTCTTTTTTAATAATTTGTAAATCGTTGATTTTTATCAAAATCTTATCTGATTAATTATTCTTAAATCCAGCAATATTTACTTAAGTAAAGTATAAATTTTACATAAAAACCCCATACAATAAAAAGAGCATGACTTACGCAATTGGCACATTGGTAGGGTGCGTCAGATATCAACAATCTGTTTATTTGCAGGATTTACGCAGTAGTAAAGCACCCTACAAATCTTGCGTAAGTCCTAAAGATTTTTCCTCTTTCTATGGCAAGCTGGTAGTCAAAGAGGTTATGGATTTAAAAAATGTCGTCTTTAGAAATCAAGCTACCAATTCATGAAACTTTTCAAAGTACGGTTCAGGGAGAAGGGTACTGGACTGGTTGCTTAGTAGACTTTATTCGCTTATCTGGTTGTCCAGTTGCCTGTCCTTGGTGTGATACAGGTTATGCTGACCCAAGAGCAAATTTACCCCGAATAGAACGTCCTATTGCTGAACTTCTAGGGGAAATAAAATCTCCCAGAGTGGTAATAACTGGTGGAGAACCATTTATTCATAAGTATTTACCGGAATTAGTACAAGCTTTGTTAGTTGCAGATAAGTTGGTTAGCATTGAAACATCAGGCTCTTTTTGGCAAGAAGTTTCCCCCGCTGCTTGGATTACTCTATCTCCCAAAGAACATCTTAACGCTAAATACCCGGTGCAAAGTCAGTTTTGGAGTCGAGCTAATGAAGTTAAAATAATCATAGAAACTGGGAGAGAAATTGATTTTTATGAAAAATATCTATTTACTCACCCTAATTTGCTTGTCTACTTACAACCTGAGTGGAACAGTTCCTCGAAATCACTACCGCTGATTTTCCAGATATTACAACAAAAACCTGACTATAGACTATCTTTACAAACACACAAGTATATCGGGGTACAATGACTAATCAGCAGTGGCTACTAGCTAAAGAATTCCGCTTTGAAGCAGCACATAAATTGCCTTACCATGATGGTAAATGTTCCCGGCTGCATGGACATAGTTGGCGTGGAGTTGTTTATGTAGCTGGTGATAGATTAGTAACAGAAGGTGCTAAACAGGGTATGGTCATGGACTATTCAGAAATTAAAAAATATCTCCAACCCTTGCTTGAGAATTATTTAGATCACTATTATTTAAATGAATCTCTGGGTTTAGAATCACCAACTAGTGAGGCGATCGCTGCTTGGATTTATGATAAATTAGAACAAGCAGGATTAGCAGGGTTAACAGCAGTCAGAATTGATGAAACTTGTACTTCTATTTGCTTATACTCTAAAGATCGCATATCTGGCTGGTTGAATTCTGGTGAAAGTATAAATTTACTTCCCTGAATTTAATTTTGAAACCTCTTACCTTGGCGTGAAAATAATTCATATTTAAATAATTCAACGTCTATCACTCTTGCGCTCCAGCTTGTCTTAACATATTACAAATACCACGATAATTATTAAATTCGGCAATCATTAAGGCTGTGTAACCCCCTTGATTTTTTAAATTGACATCTGCCCCAGCTTGTAATAGCATTGCCACTGCTTGACTATAACCTTCTGCTACAGCTAACATTAAAGCAGTTGCGCCGGCGGAGTTTTGCAGATTCACATTTGCTCCTGTTTCTAATAGTAATTGAAATATTTCGGGATAGTTGGCAGCTATGGCTTTGACTAAAGCGGTTTTACCATCATCTGCCAATTTATTAATATCTGCTCCATGTTTAAGTAATAGTTTGACTGTTTGCAAATGTCCTTGGGATACTGCTAAGGTGAGCGCAACTTCGCCGAAGTTTTTCTTTTCCATATCTGCTCCTGCATTTAGTAAAACTGCTACTATGTCGCTATATCCCTGGAATGCGGCTATTAATAAGGGTGTATCTCCCAAATGATTTCTAATTTGCACATCTGCCCCTCGTTGGATTAATATTTTGACTACATCTATATATTCTTCGACAACGGCAAGATGTAAGGCTGTTTCACCTTCTTTATCTTGATGATTAATTTCCGCACCCGCATCTAATAAAGCGATGATAATAGCAGTGTTTCCCGTTGCTGTGGCTGCTAATAATGCTGTTCCATGATCAACGTTTTTAATGTTAACATCAGCACCAGATGATAACAATGCTTGGACTATTTCTAAATAGCCTAAATCTGCGGCGATTATTAGTCCTGTATCACCCTCTGGATCTTGACTATTGACAATATGGTTATTTTGTGATAATGCTTTAACTACTGTTGGATGTTTGTGTTTTATGGCCAGTTTGAACGCGGTATCATCATCTTTGTCGGTAATGCTGATGTCAGCAGCGGCGGCTAATAAAATTTGTACAATCTCAAGATGACCTTTCAGTGCTGCTATCATTAACGCGGTACTACCATCATCGTTGGTAGCATTGACATTTGCTCCTTGAGAGACTAACAATTTGACAACATCTATTTGATTAGCACTAGCAGCCAGCATTAGTGCTGTTAAATTATAGGTTTTTCTGGTTAAGTTAATGTTAGCACCAGCATCTAAGAGCGATCGCACAATTTCTGCATAACCTAAATTCGCCGCAAACATCAATGCTGTAGTTCCATTTATATCGCTAATATCCACATTAGCACCGTCGGACAGCAGCGTAAATACTCCCTGCATATCCCCAGCTTTCACAGCCTTCAACAACGAAGTACCTTGATTTTCTATCATTTGGTTAGATCCTGGTTCGGTAGATGTGACTGATTCCAACTCCAGATTACACTTTGGTAAGATGGAAAAATTTCTCCGGAAGAAAAATCAATGTATGCTAAGTTTTATGAAGATTTAATAATTGGAAGTAAAAAATATGGCTTTTGAACTAACTCCAACAATCAGATTCTGGTTGAACTTTGCTCACCCAGTTACTATGTGGGTACTATTAGCACTTTCCTTGTATGCTGCGTATTTAGGATTACAAGTACAGCGTACCAGAAATGCTCAGGGAGAAGCAAAGAAAGAACTAATTAAAGGGCGTTATACCATCAAACATCACCAAATTGGCTCTATTATGTTAGCTCTGATGGTGGCAGGTTCAATCGGTGGCATGGCTGTCACCTACATTAATAATGGTAAGTTGTTTGTCGGACCCCATCTATTAGCCGGATTAGGAATGACAGGTTTAATAGCTTTTTCCGCATCTCTATCTCCTTTCATGCAAAAAGGCGCAAATTGGGCGCGAATAACTCATATATTGTTAAATTTTGCCATTTTGGGGCTTTTCATCTGGCAAGCACTCTCTGGTGTCGAAATCATCCAAAGAATTCTCACGAAAGCTTAGATTGTCAGTTGTCAGTTGTTCGTTGTCAGTCCTTAGATAACCAATCCTGGCGACTAGAAGTCGCGGCTATACAGACGAAACCCACCTGCGTGGGTTTGAAACCTTTGATTTCTTATTAGTCCACGTAGGTGGACTTTGTTTGTGTAGTAGCGACTTCTAGTCGCCATCAACTTTTAAAACATCCTCTATGGAATTTCATCAGGATTAACACCGATAGATTTTAGATAAGCCGCTAATTTTTCTTTTTGTTGGCGCTCCTGGTCTGCTCTTCGCTGTTGCTCATCTGCTCTTCGCTGTTGCTTATCCGCTCGTTCATTGCCAGTCAACAACATCTCACCATCTCCAGTCCACCAACGTAACCAGGGTATTTCCGTATCTTGTTGAACCCCCAACTCCACCCCCATTGGTGGAATCGGATAATGCCCTCGTTCATTAGCTGGCATTTTCTCATACTTACCATCTACAAGATGATAGACCTCAACCGATGATTTTTCTACCTCGTAAATAGCATAAAAAGGAATGCGAATTGCTTGTTCATATACCCAAAATTTACCAGCTTTCTTTGGTTCTCCAGTTTGTTCATCAATATCATATAATGATGTCCTGTCTCTTTCTTCTGAACCATCACCAGAGACAAATTCAATGGCAATTAATGGGGCAACAATTTCCTTCCACATTACATAAGAACGGCGATATACTCCTGCTAATAAAGGGGCAACATGGGGAACATAAAACCAATCTGGTGCTTCTGCTCCTTTTACTAGTGGTTCTGTAATTTGCCAATAAATACCGCTATCTTGTCCAATACAATAACGTCCGTCGGGGTGTAGTTTTTGTAAAATTGGTTCTATAGAAGTTGTGAGAATGATACTTTGGGGTAGTTCCTGAAAATTTTTCACAAATTCTCCATCTGAATCTGGCAGTTGTGTATGGTCGGGGAGTGTAATTTGATCATTTTCAGATGTAGTTGGTGAGGCAATTATTGGTTTTGTTAATACCATGACAACTTCATCGCCTTAGTTAATTTTTCCTAGTTTAACATGATCCTCAATGCAGATTTCTACAATGTGACAAAAAGCGATCGCGTAAGCACTGCTGCAAGTAGATCGCATCTTATGAACAAGTAGAGAGCGCTTTTTTTCAAGACATCTATGGGATTTCGTCAGGATTAATACCCAAGGTTTTCAGGTACGCTGCCAGTTTTTCCTTTTGTTGTCGTTCTTGAAGAGCGATCGCTTCAGCTTCTTCTTTAGCAGCACGCATCTGATCTGCCCGTTCCTCAGCAGTGGGATACCTCACCCCAGAGCGATCGTACCAATAAACCCACTCCCGTTGCCAACCGCCCTGACTGCCCTGCTCACAACCAATTCCTAGCTCTATCTCCGGCATCCAGACCACTTTACCATTTCCTGGTAACAGAGCAACCGATGGGACTAATTCATACTTGCTATCTACTAATTTATAAACTTCTAAAGACTGATGTTTTTTATATAATCCTCTTCTTCCACTCAAGGGATTGTAAATCACATAATATAAAATCCCTAAATCTTGGTACTCTAACAACTTGCTATCATATTCGCCATTATATTTATGAGAAACTACTTCCAATACCAAAATTGGTAATACTTTTTCTTCCCATAATAAATAACTTAATCTACCCCCTTCATTTTTGACTCTCTCCACTCCTAAAGCTAAAAATCCATCGGGAACAATTGATTTAGATTTTGCTGGTTCTTCTGTGTTTGGTTCATAGTAAACACACATATCTACTCCCCAGAACCAATCTTGGCGATAGCTGCGCTCGCCGGAGGCATCGCCCCAAATCCATTTCAATAAATTTAACAATAGATTGGGAATATCATTTTGGAGTTCATTATCCACTGGGGTTTCGTCGCTGTCGGGTAAGTCTTCTGCTGTGGGCAGATTTTGATATTCATAAGATATTGTAACCATAGCTTTTTGGCCTGTTACTTTCGCTCCTATCATATTAACTCATTTACCGATCGCCTCTGCGGGAAATTACTCGTTAATGGCAACCCAGCTAATCCCAATACTTTAACCATTGATGCTACATCTAAATCTTTTTTGGAAATTAACCCACTGATAACAATACCTTAGACTGTTATTACCTGTGTTTCTTGTGCGGAAAAGGTATATTCAGAGATTGATGAAAATCTCTTTGTACCTTGTGTGTGAGACGACGGGAAACTTGACGGACAATTTGATTCAGGATGCGATCGCCTGTAGACTGAATTAACGAATAGGGTAATCGCTGAATAAATCTGGGAAACTGCAACTCAACCACCAAATCCAACTCCCATTCTACCCGCGTCACCCCATCTAAATTACCTATCAATCGTGTTGATGATTTATAATCTACCTCATAACCAGGTGACTGATAATCAGGTACCGGAATAGTTCGGATTTGGAATTGATGATCTTGGTATTTTAATAACTCCAAGCCAATCTTCGGTTCTACATCGTAACCAAAAGCACCAAACTTACCCACCGCCAAAGCATAACTATTTTCCCCTATCCGGCTCACCTTCATCGGTTCTGCACAACGACCAAACCAGGAAGAGTGAGTATTAAAATACTCCTCTACCTGCTCCACCGGAGCATACATTTTCATAGCATCTTGATAATTACCATAAAATTTAGCTGCACTTAGATAAGCTTCTTGTTTTTCAGTCTCATCTGCTACTTCCCATGCTTGGTATTTACTATTGTTTGTAACCATAAATTTGTTTTTTGTATATTTTAAAGTTTGTCTATATTCATCATTCCCGCTTCAGGGAAGCTTTTTCGCATCAAAATTCAATGTTCACAAAAATTTCAACAAGTTGTCATTAACTTTACACAAACAGCATGAACTGATTATGTACAGTCAGTCAACAACGAGAAAAATGGTAAATTTAGGTGTCACCAATTCACAGTCATTCAATAATTGATATTGTAGCTAAATACCGAAATACCGTCATCATAGCAGTATTACTGAGCTTATCAAGCTTCTGAAATAAAAAAGTTAACTTTTTCTTATTAGTCCCAAGAAACAACTACAAGGAGTTAAATTCTGAAAAACTTTGAACTTAAAGGTGTAGAAAAACTCATCGCTCCCATCGCCTCACTTTTGGGCTTTGTGTACCTGTTTCAGTGGTATATTTTTGGGGATATACAATTATCCCCCGAACCCATATTTACCAGAAAACAGCCTCCCCTGGTCATGAAAGGTGGAGACCCTTATATTCGGGCATTAATGCGAACAATATCCGCCAGTGAAGCCAGTGGTAATCGTCCCTACTCTCTCTTATATGGTGGTGAACAAATTAATGATCTCAGCCATCATCCTCAAAAATGTGTCACCATAGTCACAGGACCCAACACAGGCAACTGTTCCACAGCCGCAGGTAGATATCAAATTATTAATACTACGTGGGATCACATTGCTCCCCGTTATCATCCAAACCCCACCAAAATGATGTTTTGGACTAATTATAGTTTTGAAGCCGAATATCAGGATGTCGTAGTTTACCGTTGGTTAAATGATGCAAAAGTTTGGGGTGTAAATATCCCTAAGCTATTACAGCAACAAAAATTAAATGACGTTCTCCGAAAACTCTCCCCCACATGGACAAGTTTAGGATACGGGATAGAAAATAATTCTGTTAGTAGTTCCTTACCCAAAATTTACCAGCAAGTCCTCAAAGAAGAATTAAAGCAAAATAACCAAACTAAAAGGACAAGATAAGCCATCAAACTCTTCCCTGTTCCCTGTTCCCTCATCTCAACCAGTAATTTAAATACGCGATAGCTTAGAACAATTAGCTCAATCTACAAGAACTTTGCTCTTCACTTTAGCTGATACAGGCATAAATACCTTTGCCTGAATAGGCTTTAGCACTTGCAACCCAGTTAAATTTTGCAAACAATCCAAAGCAGCTTCCCGAATCACTACTTCTTGTTCCTGGCTCAGTAATAGTTGTAAACATTCCCCAATATCTTTCTGCATTGCTGTATCAACTTGCTGACGGGTAATCAGTTTATTGAGTTGACGGATAGAAAGCAACCGTTTTAAAGAATCCTTTGCTGTTAAATTGTTCAATAATTTATCAAGATAATCTTCCTCTCGATTTCCTTGAAAACTGAATATTTGCCACACCAGCAAAATTAAAGTTAATAGCGTTCCCAAACCTTGAACAATAGCACCAGCAGCCAACCAATGACTAGGAGCATCAACCCAAATAGCTGAAGCCATGTAAGTTATCACAGTCGCAATACCACCACTAGCGATCGCATAAGCTAACCTACTATTAGTGCTACTCATCAACTTACGTATTTCTAACCAGCGCAATTGCCAATTCCATTTTTGCACTGAATAAGTAAATACCATCATTCCAATACCCACCACCAGAGCTAACAGCAATTGCCAACTCCAAAGTAGCATAGCCACAATAACTGTCAATAATCCCAACAAAACCCCAGGTTCAGAGAAATGTTTAAAAACCTGATTTTTGGGAATCTTGATCTGAATTTCTGAAACTTGATTCATCAATTGTCGCCAAGAAGACGAAGCCTGTGCCACAGTATTTACCTACTTGATTACAAAATTATAAATAGATAGTTTTTACCAGTTTCGAGGATGAAATCAGGAGAATTTCACCCTTAAACAAAATGCTATTTATCCTGCAATCGAATATCAATTACAGACGCATTAAAGTTATAGTTAAAACCTTCTAATTCAAAAGGCATTCCAATTTTCACTTTGCTATTACCAAGAACAGGCCCATCCTTAGTAACTGTAGCTTTTCCTTCTAAAGTCAGGAGAAAATCTGTACTAAAGTTAATTTTTCTGGGATCTGGTAATTCTTTCACAGAACCATCTGGTTGACCAATTGTCAGTGTTCTCTCTAACTGCTCAACCGATTTAATCCCAATCTGACCATAGGGTTGATTACGGATAATCACATTAGTTTTACCACCTTTTGTAAATCCTTCTTTAATTAATTGTTGAGGATTACGAATATTGAGTCCACGTACCAGTAAGTCTACCTCAATGGGTACTGTTTTCGCACCGACTTGAGCCACAGACCCAGAAGTACCAGGGAAAATAAAGATACCCACTATCACCAGTAAAATTACTAATGCAGCCCCTAAATCTAATAGGTTAATTTTACCGAACAAGCGACCTTTAGAATCTAAAATAGCCATAATCAGGTTTGGATAAGTTGCAGTTGAGTTTTCAGCTAAGTAATTGATCGTACTGACAAGTTTTTTCCAGTGATTCACAATCTTGATCACTGCATCAGAATTGACAGAAACTAGACATTATGATTATGCGACAGTTTATCATGATTGCAGGAGCTTCAGGATCATAGTAGCAGTAAGTTATTTGAATTGACTATTTGCCCTATCTGGAGTTGAAAATGCAACTTAGTAACCTGAAAATTCGTCCTCTGATTTTAAGTTGTTACACCAATCTCATATAACTGAATCATGATTAACTCGCAAGGAATTTGGACAAATTATCGTTTGTGGCAGCGGCGCTGTTTGTATCCGTTCATTTCTGTAAGTGTTGCTGTGATGATTTGCTTAGGTACACCATTATTAAGTAAAGCTATAGGTTTTGGCGATCTGATCCGTATAGTCCCACAAGTCACCCAAATATTGAACCTATCTAATATATCCGATCGCCAGGAAGTTGATCTGGGTCAGCAAATGAACCAAGAAATACAGCAAGAAGTCAGAATTTCTCGTAATTCACAACTAAACAGTTATGTTGAACAAATCGGTAGACGTTTAGCAGCTAATAGCACTCGTCCAAACATTCCTTATACTTTTCAAGTAGTCGAAGATCCTGCCGTTAATGCTTTCGCAACCGCCGGTGGTTTTATTTATGTAAATACAGGCTTGTTAAAAACAGCAGACAATGAAGCCGAATTTGCCAGTGTATTAGCTCATGAAATGGGACATATCGAAGGCAAACATTTAATTAAACAAATGAGACAACGAGCTATAGCCAGTGGTGTAGCTTCAGTATCAGGTTTAGATAGAAGTAAAGCCGTAGGCATTGGTGTGCAACTCGCCCTGAATCTTCCCCGTAGTCGCCAGGACGAATTTGATGCTGATAAAAGAGGATTAGCAAACATCACCCGCACTGGTTATGCTCAGTCAGCAATGGTTTCTTTCATGAAAAAGCTACAAGGAAGTAGTTCCGTACCTGCATTTTTAAGTACACATCCAGGAGCCAGCGATCGCGTAATCTCTCTGCAAAATCAGATTAACAATCAACCCAGCCGTCAAAACTATGGCTTAGATAATCCCGTTTATCAAAGCAAAATGAGAGCATTTTTGCCATAATTATTCTCGTTTTCTATGACGGCGGCTACCTGCGAACTCTTGTGGCTGCACAATTGTCATTACCTCTTCCCAGACCATAGTCCGTACAGACCTATTGAACACATTAGCCTGATAAACCAACTTATTCGTAATATCCAGCCCCGTCAACCAACCACTACGGGGATGATAAGCACCAGTATCAATATCTAACCATCCCTGCCCCTGCGCCAAATTACCAGGAGCCACACCAGGTAAAGTAAAAGTTATAGTATGACCAACTATAATCAACTTATCTGCAAAATATGGTTGCTCTATCCGATGGAACTCATCCCTAATCCAGCATAGTTCTTCCGCCGTCTGTTCTTGCACACTCTTTTTTGGATCAACACCTGCGTGAGTTAACCAAACATCTCCCAAATCTAAATATGTGGGCAAACTCTCAAACCAATCTAGATGTTGTTTCGGAATTGTTGCCGATTGGTAACTAGCAATGGTAGCCTGTCCTCCACTATACAACCACATTTGCATATTTGTAGACGCACCATTCTTACCAGTCATTATATTCAATAACATCTGCTCATGATTACCTAGCAAACAATGGTAATCATTTTCTTTAACAAACTCAACAACATCGGCACTTTTTGGACCACGATCAATTAAGTCTCCCAAAAAATATACTTGATCCTCTGATGTGGGGGCTATTTTCTCCAACAGCAACATCAAACATTCATAGTGTCCATGTACATCACCAATAACAACCCTGCGTTGACTAATTTCGCTCATTTGCTTCTAGCTTACATGAATTAATTGAATATCTCGACTAAACTTTGATTGATCTAATTTCGTTTAAAAGGTCAAGAAAACTTGACTAAGTTAAGTTATGATTCATTTAACAATTGTGCAGGCATTTGTTTAATTTGCCAAGTTCCAATATAGACAATTACCCTAACCCCAAGATATAACTCCCGGTTCGCCCATTTAAAATCGAGTTACCAAAAAGCTGAACGATTTAATCAGGGTTTTCGGCTTTGATAAAAATGTACTACCCTACAGACTTTATGCGATAGCGAAGCGCTGCTGCAAGCAGTTCGCATAAAAATAGAGTTTTAGCACCGGATGTGGTAGTTCAAGCTAAATTTTGGGAAATCGCTAAAACCATTACGACACCTGGATTTCTTGTTTTTTTGGCAATTTCTCGAACTCCAAAAAAAATGAGCGAACCGGGAGTAAAGAATTTCCCCAATGACCAATTTGAGATTTCATAAATTAGCGATCGCTTTTAAGATCAACAGTTTCATATCCCCGACTTCTGAGGGAAGTCGGGGATCTTATTTAGATACTAAAAAAGAATAGGATGAATGCGACCAAGCACTTCTGCTAATAACCATTCAGGGCAAATACAGATCAGTTTTGCCTTTCTTGAGCGATAATCCAATGAACGCAGCTGATCGCACATCACTACGCCTTTAATAGGTTGATCATCTGGAATCTCAACGTAGAAAGGATTTTTACGCTTAGTATTACTGATAGGACAAACAAAAATAAAACCTCGTTGCTGGTTAAACTCTGTATGACTTAACACTAGTGCGGGACGTTGCCCCATTTGCTCGTGACCTGATTGGGGATCAAAGTTTAGCCAGACAAGATCCCCATAACGGGGGACGTAATCTACCATTCTTCATTACCTGTTGGTTTACCCCAGTCAATCTCTGCTTCTGGCTCTAAATCTTGGCTAAGGAGTTGTGAGAGGGTGTATTTGGGAAATTTCTGAACTGGTCTTACCATCAGTTGCCCTTGCTCAATACGGCAGTCAACTTCATCATTGATTGATAAAGCCAATTCATCTGCAATATACTTGGGGATTCTCAAGGCTAAAGAATTTCCCCAACGACCAATTTGAGATTTCATAAATTAGCGATCGCTTTCAAGATAAACAAAGTATATCTCAATTACCCCCACTCTGGAGTTTCAGATCCGGGGATCTGGGCATTATTGGGAGGTTGATTAACTTCCCGTAAATTTTTATTTCTCCCTAAGTCTTCGTTTTCTGTTCCTGGAGATATTAATTCTCCCACCACAAAGGGATATATCCCAGTGAGGATAATGTTCACTCATTTTTGTTAAATCGGAATAATAGCAAATGTGATCACCAATGCGATTTTCTGATACGTAGCTATAAAGCATCCCATTACCAGTAGTCTTCTGTTTTTCAATAGCAGTTAGGTTGATCTAATTTCTTTCAAAAACTAGATTTGTTTCCGATTGAACTCTGACTTAATTAGACTCACAAATACACTAATAATTTTTTCTGGTTGATTTATATAATACTCATCTAAATCAACTACCACTAGATTACCAGTTAATTGCAAGAACACCCATTGATTGCCATTGGTAACACAACCATAAATATTTTCAATATTATTTCCCTCCGATTGATTTAATTGAGCAGCAGCAATCATTTCTGCAATACATTGAGCGAATCCTTGTTTAAGATTATCATTTTTCGCCTCCACCAAAGCAATCACAGGAGATGTTACATATAACTGTTGAGATGAAAGACCGATTAAGAAATCGCAAAATCCATTTAAACCTTGCTCAAGATTCACATTAAAATCAATTCCTGAGAATAAACTAATTTTATTATCTAATAATCTTCTTACTTCAATTAAAACAGGCGCAATAATCATTTCTGATTTGGCTTTCTCCGTACTAATTGCTTGAGCTAAGGGAATATTATTTTGCAAGTATTTGATAAAAAAAGCATCAACTGTTAACTGGTCGAAAGCAGTGAAAACATTTGTTCTTTCTTCAATATTAATGCCAAATATTTTAGTGATTCTGTCTAGAGTAAAGTCACTATAAGCCATTTCTTATAACCTTCCCGCAAACTTTTCCCCAAATCTTCTGCTTCTGTACCTGGTGATATCAACTCTACTACAACAAAAGGATTAGTTCCCTCCTGCCAAGAAACGTAACTCAACCGCAGTTCTTTCTCTTCATAGAGACGGGATACACCTAATACACCAAACCAATCTGGTCGATGTTTCTGTTGATCACAAAGTTAGATTTATTTTGATTATGGCAACCATTCAGGGTTGAGAATTTCTGTTAAAGAATAAGGACAAGTTTCAGGGAATATTTCTGGAGATAGTTCAGATTTACGAATGGCATTATTTCTAGCTTTGATATAAATCTTATCTACGATTTTTTCACAATGATTATAAAGAACTTTAGACTCTAATAATAAATCTAATTCCAGCCTAAAGTTATCAATTTCTTTTTCCCAACCCCTCCCTGACCAATCTTCTTCTGAGTTCCAATAATTATACAATAGAAGATGAATTAAAATTCTTAGTAAATAACTTTCTACCTTTCGCCTTTGTTCGTTTCCCAATACAGTGATTTCCTCGATTAAATGTTCCCAGTCAATATTTTCTAAATCCCGACTTTGCAGTTGGCTAAGGGTAATATCCAACCACTCAGGATAATCTTGTTCATAAATCTCGTAATTTGCTTGTGTAGGTGGCATTTTACTTACTCAATTACAGTTTTCCGTTAATCCACGCAGGTGGACTTTGCTTGTGTAGTAGCGACTTCTAATCGCCCAAAACTTTTAAAACATCCTCTGACCATTTTAACAAAAGTTCCCGACTGGATCAGATTTTTCTCATGATTCTAATTTCGCATCTACCATCATTTTCACAACATCCTGCATTTTATATCTAGCCTCCCATCCTAATTGGATTTTGGCTTTACTGGGATTACCTTTACCGACCGCCAAGTCTGTAGGTCTGAATAGGCTACTATCAACCACTACATGATCATGCCAATCTAAGTTTACAGATGTAAATGCTGCTGTGACAAAATCTTCCAAGGAAGTGCTTTCCCCCGTTGCAATCACATAATCATCAGGTTGATTTTGCTGCAACATTAAGTACATGGCTTCCACATATTCTCGCGCCCAACCCCAGTCCCGCTGAATTGACATATTACCTAAATATAATTTTTCATGACTACCTTGGGCAATTCGACAGGCAGTAGCAATAATTTTTTGAGTGACAAATCTTTCTGGACGCAGGGGAGATTCATGATTAAATAAAATTCCTGAACAGGCAAATAAACCGTAGGCTTCTCGGTAGTTAGCTACTTCCCAAAAAGCGGCAGCTTTAGCTACAGCATAAGGGCTTCTGGGGCGAAATGGAGTTGTTTCTGCGGCTGCTACATTGCCAGTATCACCAAAGCATTCACTCGAACCTGCATTGTAAACTTTAATGGGTGCGCCTAAAAACCGAATGGCTTCTAATAAATTTAGTGTGCCCGTAGCTATGCTTTCTAAAGTTTCTACGGGTTGTCCAAAAGATAAGCCGACGGAAGTTTGTCCTGCCAAATTATAGACTTCATCTGGTTGGATTTTTGTCAGTACCTGTAAGACGCTACGGAAGTCAGTTAAGGTCATTGACTCTAACTTGACTTGATCTTTAATACCTAAGTGGACTAAATTCTGAAAAGGTGAGATTTGGGCATCTCTGGAAGTTCCACAGACTGTGTAACCTTGATTAAGGAGTAATTCTGCTAGATAAGCTCCGTCTTGTCCAGATACTCCACAAATAAGGGCTTTTTTCATGTCAATTCATTACCCAGAAGTCTTTAACACTGTTACCCCCAAGCATTCGGGATTGCCTATAGGTAAATTCTCCCACGGAAGGATTGCGATGGGGATGAATGACCCCTGTTGCCTGTTGCCAAAGTTCGGCTGGGGCCAAAGATATCTCATATTTAGATCCATGCTTATGTACATGATACCATTTTGTTTCTTGGCACTCTTCGCACCAAAAAGCCTCTAACCACTCGCCCTGCAAAGAAACTGTAGTTTTATTGGCGACTAAAATCATCGCCTCTCGTCTGGGAATACCCCGTTTTTGTAGTTGTCCCGCTGTTTCGGTAAATAGTCCATATTTTTGGCTAACACTATCTATGAAACAACCATGTATGGGACAATAAATAGCTCTCCGCTGGGAACGCTTCCGATTGCGCTCGCACCTTTTCTGCACTTCGGCCTCCTGATCATGAACTAAAGAATAGATAGTGAGAAGGTTGCATAGGAGGGACTAAGACCAAAAAGACCATGGACGCCCAACTCCTGATTCAACGTTGTCTAAGGTATTAAATTTTGTTAACTTAGTTGTCTGAAATTTACTGAATTTGTTCACACACTGACGCTGATGAGCCTGGAGTGACATTTCAAATTGTAGATTTTTCTAGCACATTGATGTATTGTTTAGCGATGATTTCTGGTGTAAAGTTTGATTGCAAATATTGGCGGGAGGCATTACCCATTTTTTCTGCAAGTTGGCGATCGCTCTTTAAGTTGAGAATAAATTTAGATAAACTATCACTGTCTCCATTGTCAATGCTAATACCAAACTGACCATCTGTTATGAGTTGTCGCAGGTAGGAATCTTTTGGGCAAATAGCTGCTATGGGTCTTCCCGCAGCTAAAGCTGGATAGAGTTTGCTGGGAGCAACTAGGCTTTCTAGACCTGCTTCTACACTAACTAATGATAAATCACAAGCTGTCAGGGAATAGGGTAACACACTCTTGTCTTGATAAGGAAGGAAGAGAAAGTTTTTTAGTCCTAACCGCTTGACATCTTGAATAAAACTTTCCCGTTTGGGTCCACCACCAATACAAACGAACCGAATCTCTTCATTTTGTAATTGTTGAGCAGTTGCCAAAATGGTGTTTGTATCATGACACCTACCCATATTACCAGAATAGAGAACTGTAAATATGCTGTCCAAGTTATGCTGTTTGGCAAACCAGTTTTTTTCTTTGGTAATGGGTAAAATCAACTCAGAGTCGCCCCAACTGTGAATTACAGAGACCTTATCAGCTACTTGTGGACAGATGGCGACAACTCTCTCCTTCATAGCCGGACTCAGGACAATAATTCCTTTCGATTTTTGCCAAATCTGGCGATTGATTGCCCACCAAAACTTGGCTAACCAGTGCTTATGAGAAACTACTCCTAAAGCGATCGCAATATCTGGATACAAATCATATATTAAACATACATAGGGGAATTTTAATAATAAATGAGTTAAATATCCGGCTATTGATAAAAAAGGAGGTGCTGAAGTTAATAAAAATACGTCATTTTTACGAGCATTGGCGATAATATGCAAAAAAGCCCGCAATGTGAATAAAACACCATTGACAGCTTTCCCACGAATCCTATTAGACCATATCTGAGTAGATCGGGATCTTTGAACGCGAATATTGCCCAATTGCTCTAAGGCTGGGGCTTTAGCAGTGGTAAAAGCATACCCTGGTTGTCCTGTGAATACTCTAATTCTAATTCCTTGTTTCTCTAACTGTTTGACTAGTTCTTCAATTAACTGTCCTGTTGCCGCATAGTCTGGAGGAAAAAACTCAGTGATCACAGACAACGTAGTTAGTTTGTGATATGTAGTATCAACAATTTTAGAAGGCTGAACAGCCTCTATGGAATGCAAAGGAGATTTTATAGAACTCTTACGATTGGATATTGACATTATGTTGATTTTTGTTAATTACTGATTTTTATTGATATTAATTTAGAGGATAAATAGGATAAAAACTTAACTTTTTTGCATTTCATTGTTATTATTTTGTGCAAATGATTGCTGTTGCTGAACATTCGTATCCCTTACGAGACCGAAGGAATAGGTGGGTTTCGTCTGTGTAGCCGCGACTTCTAGTACAGCCGGGCGTAAATAAAACAACCATTCTCAATCACTAAAAAGCTGATGCCATATTATTTTTGACTTTTGACTTTTGACTTTTGACTTCCGCCTTGCGGTACTAGTCGCCCTTGCAAGTAATAAATTAGACTTTTCAAACACCCTCTTAGAATGAAATCAATTTGCTGTACACTGTTAAGCTAAACAGTTTTCTAACATCTTCAAAACCTATTGTCAAGCATAGCAAGTGGTTTTTCGATCAGATCAAGAAGTATTCTACAGGTATATTAATATTGCAAGTCCTTTAATTCAAGATTCTTCATACTGGGTTTCAGTGAATAAGTAGGGTTTGCACCAAAAAGTTGCCTGTGAGGGGAGGTGACAGGTGCTACGCCACGGGGACAGTTTCAACTATCTGGATATCCAAATCCGACATAGAAAAATGCACCTATTTAACTCAAGTTGCTAGTTATCTAGTTGAGGCTGGTAATGGGTAATGGGTAATGGGTAATTGGTGATGAAAACAGAAATTTCATCCTGTTCATCCTTTAATCCTGGACATCCTGATTCTAACAATGTACCT
>Ga0209668_10000342_pt1 | contig 19214 bp, 18 predicted proteins | sample FrelakmetPLP11PL_FD_187150 | JGI IMG/M metagenome (GOLD analysis project Ga0209668, IMG submission 187150) | Freshwater lake sediment microbial communities from the University of Notre Dame, USA, for methane emissions studies - PLP11 PL (SPAdes)... | ecosystem: Environmental > Aquatic >... | reverse complement strand
CTCATATGACAATGCAATTATGCATTCCATGCTGTCCCTCGAAGCAGAATCTCTCAAAACCGAGGTTGAAAAACTCAAGGAGAGGGAAGATATTCTTTTGGGATTTCATGATATTATCGGCAAGTCGAAAAAGATGATTGGCATCTTCCATGTGATCGAGGAAGTCGCATTTCACAATACAAATATATTAATTCAGGGTGAGAGCGGCACCGGCAAGGAATTGATAGCGCGTGCAATTCATAGACAGAGCAACAGGAATTCGAACCATTTTGTTGATGTGAATTGTGCCGCTATTCCCGGAACGCTTTTAGAAAGTGAACTGTTCGGCTATGAGGCAGGAGCATTCACAGACGCACGAAAAAGAAAAATAGGGCTTCTGGAATACGCAAACGGCGGGACGTTACTGTTAGATGAAGTGGGTGATATGAGTATCCAGTTGCAGGTAAAATTTCTTAGAATGCTGGAAAATGGTTATGTGAGGAGATTAGGTGGCACAGAAAATATTCCCGTTGATGTGAGGTTCATTTTTTCGACGAATCAGGATCTCGCGAAAATGGTGAGCGAAGGCTCCTTCCGGGAGGATCTTTTTTACAGGATCAGGGTTGTCCCTATTATGATACCGCCACTTCGGGATCGGTCTGATGATATTCTTCTCTTGTCGCGATATTATATAGAAGAGTTCAACAAGAAATTCGGGAAAAAAGTAAAAGGTTTCAGTAAAGAAGCCGAACATATTTTGAAAAACTATTCCTGGCCCGGCAATGTGCGGGAATTGAAAAATATTATCGAGCGGGTAATGATCTTGCAGCGAATCGGGCCAACGATTATGCCAGAGGATCTTCCTGCAGAGATAAAAGTGATTAATGCTAAGAAATACTTTAACGTTGAAATTGAAAAATTTCTCCCGCCTTTGATTTCCGGTGAAATAAATTACACATCGGTAACTCAAAATATCATGAACGATATCAAGGAGAAAATACTAGAAAATGCGCTGGAAATCAGTGGTGGCAACAAAACTGTGGCAGCCAGGCAACTGAGCATATCGCGATATAAATTTATTCGGGAACAAAAAAAAATCGGCAAGCACATCAACTGATTATTTATCATGAGAGCGTGCAGATAGAGCACGGAACGTGCGGATAATGCACACTCTTTCGAATCTGCGTATAGCAAGGTGTTGCCGAGTGTCGAGCGTGAGCCCATGTGCGAATAGCGCACATATTATTCAGCAAAAGCCTGGAAAATCTCCTTCCTTTTTCCTTCGTGTATAATTCTGTCACGGTAAAATCGTTTTCTTAATGTTTTATAAACGTCTGTTTTATATAGCTTATTCTAAATAATAGGATTTATTATTAGAGGGAGTGTGAAATTAAATGTTGAAGTGGCAATAATTTTGCACAGGTAAAAGACAGTTTTAATAAGAGACCTCTTGAGAACGTAAGAGACCTTTAGGAATAATAGCCGATAGAGCAAATATGAAAGGTAGATCTCAGAGGTCTCTTAAATTTGATACTCAATAGCGGCACTATGGTTCATGAAAAGGGAGGAAAAAGGACGCAGAGGCAAAGTAAAAAAAAAACAAGAAGATGCCTTTTCGGAAACAGAGTTAAGTAATGATGAATATGGTTTCGAATATGATTTTTTTATTACGAAGAAAAATATAATTGAAAATAATTTATCATCAGTAAAACACAAAAAACCTGATAAAGGAGAAGATACACAAGACCAGAGTAAAGCATTTTTTCTTCCTGACTTTTTTATTCACGAAGATTAGATCTGCTGGCGTTGGAGAAATTATTCTCATAATATCGGTGGGTGGTTTCCATTCCCTCCTTTGCCATCCACCGACCCCCTTAGCATATAATCTGAGAGGGCCGTTGCATATATGGTCCCTTTCAGTTTACATAGAGGTGGATGGTTTCCTTTCCCTCCTTTAACCATCCACTTTTATTTTGTAAAAAACACGCCAAATTCCTTCTAATAGTTATACATTGAACCGAAAATAGGCAATATCACCATCCACCAGCGTGTAATCTTTTCCTTCCGAGCGAATGAGGCCTTGCTCTTTCGCCTTCACCGTACCGCCTATTTTAATAAATTCATCATAATGAATAATTTCGGCTCTGATAAAACCTCGTTCCATATCCCCATGTATTTTCCCCGCTGCTGCCGGAGCCTTTGTACCACGGGGAATTGTCCAGGCCCGTAGTTCCGTACCGGCGGTAGTATAAAAAGTAATCAAATTTAAAAGATCATAACCCTCTCTTATTAATTTCTGAAGGCCAGATTCCTGAAGGCCGAGATCACAAAGAAATTCCCTCTGTTCGTCTTTTGAAAGCTCTGCGATTTCAGCTTCCAGATCGCCGCAAATCACGATCATCTTCGAACCTTCCTGGAGCGCCATAGACTCAAGTTTCTGTATGTAGTTATTATCGCCTTTGAGAACAGACTCGCTTACGTTCGCTACATATAAAATTTTTTTATCTGTCAGCAGATGGAGGTCTCTAAGGAGGTGCTCCTCATCAGACGAAAAAATGCTTCTGCGCACAGGGATGCCCTTTGCTAATATATTCTTTATGTGGAGACATGTGTCGAATTCTTTACGGGCATGCTTATCCCCTGTATTTGCGAGCCTTTCAATCTTTGCGATTCTCTTTTCCACTGTTTCTAAATCAACGATGATCAATTCGGTATTTATTATCTCTATGTCACGGGCAGGATCAACAGCGCCGTATATGTGGGCAACGGAAGGATGATCAAAGCATCGAACAATGTGCACAACGGCATCGACTTCCCTGATGTGTCCGAGAAACTTGTTCCCCAGTCCTTCCCCCCGGCTTGCACCTCTCACAAGGCCTGCTATGTCGAGAAATTCTATAGTGGTATAGGTAGTCTTTGGGGGTTTTATGAGGTGAGCGATTTTTTCAAGTCTTGCATCAGGTACAGGGACGATTCCTATATTGGGATCAATAGTGCAGAAAGGATAATTGGCAACCTCAGCGCCGGCAGCCGTCAGTGCATTGAATATGGTGGATTTCCCAACGTTCGGAAGACCTATAATTCCGCATCGAAATCCCATACCAGTATCCTGCCATTATCATTGCTTCCATTTCACGCTAAGTTTTTTTTCAGATACTGTCAAGGATAAATAAAAAAGCGTCTCGTGAGGAGATGCTCCTTTTGTGGCACGAAAAGATGCTATTGTATGCGCATTACATTTAGGGAATATCAACTGGAAAAAGTATCATCCCCTTTGGTGGATTGATTAGTAGCTCTGTAGTTATACTGATTCATGGCAGCCTGAGTGCCCGATACAATAATAGCCGTTACTGCATTACTTGCGGTCATGGTAATGCTGGGAAGTAGTTTCATTTCGTCATCAGTGAATGTTTCGAGGACAAATTTTTCGACCATTGACTTATCGGGTGGTTTACCTATGCCGATTCTTACTCTGATAAATTCTGAATTGCCTAAATATTCTATAATTGAAATTAACCCTTTATGCCCTGCATGGCCTCCACCGGCTTTTATTCGTATCGTTCCAAAGGGAAGATCAATGTCGTCATGAACAACAATTAAATCCGCAAGGTCAATTTTAAAATAATCTGCGTACTTTTTTACTGAGATGCCACTTATATTCATGAATGTCTGTGGCTTCACGAGTAAAACCGGAATATCACCAATTTTGCCTTTTCCAAAGCAGGCATCAAAACCCTTCACCGTTATAGAAATGGTATGGTTATGAGCTATCTTATCAACAGCGAGAAAGCCAATATTGTGTCGTGTGGATACATACTTGAAACCAGGATTTCCAAGACCTATGATAAGTTTCACACATTAAACCCTTACATTGTTTAGATAAGGTTCGCGTGACTATTTATTCGCTCTGTTCCTGCGATTCCTCCTGCGGTGCCTGCTCCTGTCCTTCTATCTGTTCAACTTTCACGGTGATTTTTGGTGCGGTCACTGATGCTAAAATTGTATCTTCATGGTCAAGTACAGTGATGCCTTCAGGCAGTTTCAGGTCTTGCACTTTTATGGAATCGCCGATGTTAAGATGGCTCACCGCCACTTCAATAAAATCGGGGAGCACTGCAAAGAGGCATGATACCTTGATTTCTCTTTTTACATGATGCAGATCGCCACCCGTTTCGACACCAATGGCCTCTCCTGTGAAGTGTATCGGTATGTCAAGGGTGATAGCTTGTTCTTTATCGATTTCGCAAAAGTCAACATGAAGAAACTTTCTATTTACAGGGTTTATCTGCAGTTCTTTAATGAGGGTAAATTTTTCAATTTTTTTGCCGTTCTCAACGAGCAAGTTTATGAATACATTTTCTTCTTTACCCTTTAATAGTTTCGTCAATTCAGAAGAATTTACGGTTAGCAGAAGAGTGTCTTTTTTATGACCATACACGACTGCGGGAACGAAACCGCTCTTCCTCAATCTTCGGGCAACCCCTTTTCCTGCATCATTGCGGAGAGTGGCCTTTAACTCACTTATTTCCATGTAATCCTCCTATATAAAAAGCGAATGTACTGAATCGTTATAATAGATGCGTCGAACCGCTTCACTGATAAGACCCGCCACGGAAAGCACTTTAATGCGGTTACACGCCCGCGCTTTATCGTGCAAAGGGATCGTATCTGTGACAATAATTTCCTTAAGAACCGAATTCTCAATTCTCTCTATCGCTGGTCCTGAAAGAACGGGGTGGGTACAACAGACGGAAATCTCCACGGCTCCCGCCTGTTCAAGGGCATCGGCTGCGTGTGTTATGGTTCCTGCGGTATCAATCATGTCATCAAGAACAATTACTTTTGCGCCCTTTACATCACCGATAATATTCATAACCGTAGATTCATTCGGACCTTCTCTTCGTTTATCGACAATGGCGATATTAAGTCCTAACCGCTTGCCGAACGCTCGTGCCCTTTCGACACCGCCTGTGTCCGGCGAGACGATGACGATATTGCCTTGATAATTTTTCTTGATGTAATCTAAGAGAACCGGCGTTGCGTAAAGGTTATCAACGGGAATGTTAAAGAAGCCTTGGATCTGCCCGGCGTGGAGATCTATCGAGAGTACGCGGGAGGCGCCTGCCGTGGTGATAAGGTCCGCGACAAGTTTCGCAGAAATCGGTGCCCTCGGGGCTACCTTTCTATCCTGCCTTGAATACCCGTAATACGGTATGACAGCCGTTATCCTGTCTGCGGATGCCCTCTTCATGGCATCGATCATGATCAGGAGTTCCATGCAGGTGATATTTACTGGCGGACATGTCGATTGAATAATAAAGACATCCATACCCCGCACATTCTCGTCTATTTCGACCCTTGTTTCGCCGTCACTGAATGTTGACACATTGGCCTTACCGAGTGATACTCCCAGTTTTTCACAGATGTTATGGGCAAGAGCTATATTCGCATTACCAGAAAAAATTCTTATTCTATCAAGCATTGAGATCCTTTCTCCCGCGAGTGGCGGGTGATAAGTTCTTCCGATGATATTTTCATTTTATGGCTGGGGCGGGAGGATTCGAACCTCCGTATGCAAGAACCAAAATCTTGTGTCTTACCGCTTGACGACGCCCCATTATTTCGTGAGAAAAATCCGTAAATTCTATGCTGCACGTGATTACATGAGAAGAAGTGACGGTGCAGTGTTATCATGTATCACTATATTATGACAGAACTTCCCTAATAATCGCGATGACATCACATACGCTTCTGCAAAATCGCTTAGTGTTTAAAAAGAACGGTAAATTCTCGACCAAGGAAGGTGGCGCTCAATGTCACTCACAGAGAATGGGCAACGTACACGGACCATTCCTTTTCCTTGATGTTTTCTATGGCTCCCTGAGCCTTTCGTGCGTTTTCTTCATCTGTAAAAATCCCTGCCACTGTAGGTCCGCTGCCGGACATTAACGCGCCCAGAGCACCGTTGCGTGTAAGGTGATTCTTTATATGCTGCAATTCGGGATGAAGACCCAGGGTGACCTCTTCGAGATCATTATGAAGTGCTTTTATCAGGCCTTCAATCGTATGAAGTGCCGGACATTTATACCTTACCGCCGGTTTTGTCAATCTTAAATTAAACTTATCATAAATCATTTTTGTGGATACTGCAAAGCCGGGATTGATCAGAACGAACCATAATAATGGAATGGTGTCGACGGCATGAAGTTCGTCACCAATGCCATATGCCCATGCTGGTTTCCCAAGGATGAAAAAAGGAACATCTGCGCCGATATTCGCCCCTATACTCATGAGGTTCTCGCGTGTGTAATGAAGTTCCATCAAATCGTTTATGGTGGTCAAGGCTGTGGCTGCATTAGAACTGCCCCCTCCCAGTCCCGCTGCGACAGGGATTCTTTTGTGAATGGTGATGTGAATTCCCGATGCACATGATGCCTGTGAAAGAAGGGCGGCTGCGGCTTTGTATACGATATTATTTTCATTTTCCGGAACAGAACTGCCCGGACAGCGTATAGTGATCCCCTTGTCTGCCGGGCAGAATATCATTTCGTCAAAAAGACTTATCTGATTCATCAACGTTGCTATGTCATGATATCCGTCTTCCCGCTTCCTGAGAACTCGCAAGTGGAGATTAAGCTTAGCCGGTGATAATTTCCTCAACATCACGGGGCCTTTTCCTTCACGTACCTCATCATCAATTCATACAGGATACCATCCAGGAGCTCTTTTTCATTATTGTCGAGATTTCCCACCGTTTTGTTCTTCAACATGTTCAACATGTCAATTGTTTGTTTTGCTGCGGTAAGATTTTTTTCCGCCTTATTTGTCGCGGGATCAGGAAAATCACCGAAGTGATAGAGAACGGTTGTACTGAGTGAAAGTACGAAGTTGGAAAAGGTAACTTTAGGAACATATTCTTCCCGAAGTGTTTCCTCGCGCTTCTTTTCCTGAGGCCTGTCTTCTGTCAGTGCTTCTTCTTTTTTTAACTCTTCCTTTCGGGCTTCACCGGACTCATCAAAAATTCGTTTATCCTTAATCACGAATCCCTTTTCTTTTTTGTCGTCTTCCATACTTTTCTCCTTTCAATAAGTATTCAGAATTGGGACATAAAGGAGATGGACAGGACTTTTCTGTGCCGTCTCTATCCGGGCCATATGGATGTCCCCTTTATTGCATAGTAGCATTATAATAATGCGTAATAATCAATATTACAATGAATCTCTTCCCCTTTGCTGAGCCTTTCCGATCCCTCGCAAAAGGGAGGACTTGGCGAGTTCTTATCGGGGCTTCATGCTTTTCAGCCTTGCGATGCGCTCCTCAATAGGGGGATGGGTACTAAAGAGATTCATGAGAGATTTCCCCGTCAGCGGGTTTACGATAAACATATGAGCCGTAGATGGGTTCGCAGCCATCGGGATTACCTGAGATGCACGGCCCAGCTTTTCGAGGGCGCCTGCCAATCCGTACGGTTTGCCTGACACCATGGCGCCACCCTCATCGGCAAGGTATTCACGGGAGCGGGAAATGGCCATCTGGATAATTGTGGCAGCAATGGGAGCGAGAATCGCCATAAGAATAAGTCCGATCACGCCTCCGCCTTCTTCATCGTCACTGCGGCTTGCGCCCCCGAAGATTGCTGCCCATTGTGCCATGTTCGCCAGCATTACAATGGCGCCTGCAATGGTTGCCGCGATGGATCCGATAAGCATGTCCTTGTTTTTAATATGCGTCAATTCATGGGCGAGAACGCCTTCCAGTTCGTCTCTGTTGAGCATTCTCAGGATTCCTTCCGTTACCGCGACGACGGCATGGTTTTCATTCCGCCCTGTGGCGAATGCGTTGGGCGTATCTCCGGGGACGATATAGACCCTGGGCATGGGAAGCCCGGCTTTGAGAGCCAGGTTTTTGACCATTCGATAAAGATCGGGAGCTTCGCTCTCCGAAACCTCCTGGGCGCGGTACATGCGCAACACGAGCTTGTCCGAGAACCAGTATGCGCCGAGATTCATCACCATGGCGAAAATAAACGCAATGACGACACCGCTTTTTCCGCCAAAATATCCTCCTATAAGCATTAAGAGTCCCGTCAGGGCACCGAGTAATAACCCTGTCTTCACAGTATTCATGAAAATCCTCCTTTTTTATCCTTTTTGAAATATCATTTCATCGCTGTCTGTTGAATCAACGATAATGTGGTTACCTTCCGTGAACGTCCCTTCCAGAATCTTCAGGGAAAGATTGTCCAGAAGCAGTTTCTGGAGCGACCTTTTGAGGGGTCGAGCACCATACACGGGGCTGTATCCTGTTTTAGCTATATATTTTTTTGCCTTTTCTGTCAATTCGAGTGTCAACTTACGCTCCTTGAGTCTTTTTTGGATGAGCGCGATCTGAATATCAATAATCCTGTCGATGTCATGAACGGTTAACGATCTGAAGGTGACAATATCGTCTATGCGATTCAGAAACTCAGGCCTGAAGGTGGATCTGAGCAGATCCATTGTCCTCATGCGCTTTTCTTCATCGCTGAGAGCAATGTCATGTACCAGGTGTCCCCCTATGTTTGAAGTCATAATGATGATGGTATTTTTAAAATCCACGGTCCTTCCGTGTCCGTCGGTCAAACGGCCGTCATCGAGAACCTGAAGGAGGATGCTGAACACATCCATGTGCGCCTTTTCGATTTCATCGAAGAGAACGACTGTATATGGCCGTCTGCGCACCGCCTCGGTGAGGTATCCGCCTTCATCGTACCCCACATAGCCGGGAGGAGCGCCTATCAGTCTCGCGACTGAATGTTTTTCCATATACTCGGACATGTCGATTCTTATCATGGCCTGCTCATTATCGAACATGAATTCAGCCAGTGCTCGCGCGAGCTCCGTCTTCCCAACACCCGTCGGTCCCAGAAAGATGAAGGAGCCGATGGGCCTGTTCGGATCCTGGAGTCCAGACCGGGCTCTGCGAAGTGCGCTGGAGACGGCGGCAATACCCTCATCCTGGCCGATTACTTTCCTCTTCAGTCTCTCTTCCATGTGGATAAGTTTCTGGATGTCACTCTCCAACATGCGGGATACGGGAATGCCCGTCCAGTTCGCGACAACCTCCGCCACGTCTTCCGCGTCAACTTCCTCTTTCAGCATTTTGTTATCTTTCTGAATTTCAGAAAGTTCGGCATGTTGTCGGTCCAGCTCTTTGTTCAGCTCGACAAGCTTTCCGTAACGGATCTCCGCCGCCCGGGCGAGGTTTCCCTCTCTCTGGGAGTTCAGTTCCTCTGTTTTATAGTCTTCTATTTTACTCTTGATGCTCTGTATATGCCGGATTATTTCTTTTTCACCGTCCCAGTGCGCCTTCATTGTTTCCATGGACTTCCTGAGCTCCGAGAGTTCCTTATCGATCTTGTGGCGTCTTTCCTGCGTAGTTTTTTCCGTATCATTCTTCAGTGACTGCCGTTCAATTTCCAATTGCATTATTTTTCTCTCTACGGTGTCAATCTCCGCCGGCATGCTATCCAATTCGATGCGAAGGCGCGATGCAGCCTCATCTATGAGATCGACCGCCTTATCCGGCAAAAACCTATCGCTGATATAGCGGCTGGAAAGCGTCGCCGCTGCAATGATCGCGGAGTCCTTAATCCGAACTCCATGGTGTACCTCATATCGTTCTTTCAGACCCCGGAGTATGGCGATGGTATCTTCCACTGTCGGTTCCCTTACGATGATCGGCTGGAACCTTCGTTCCAGGGCTGGGTCTTTTTCAATATGTTTCCGATACTCATTTAATGTCGTAGCGCCTATGCAGCGCAATTCTCCTCTCGCCAGAGCAGGCTTCAACATATTGGAAGCATCAACGGCTCCCTCCGCAGCGCCGGCGCCCACAACAATGTGTATCTCGTCAATAAATAGAATAATTTTTCCCTGGGCGCCCGTGATTTCTTTGAGCACCGCCTTGAGCCGGTCTTCGAACTCTCCGCGATATTTTGCTCCCGCGACAAGAGCTCCAATGTCCAAACCAATAACCTGTTTGTCTTTCAAGGTTTCCGGCACGTCACCATCGACGATGCGCTGGGCAAGACCCTCTACTATGGCCGTCTTTCCCACACCCGGTTCCCCGATGAGAACGGGATTGTTCTTTGTTCTCCGGGAGAGTACCTGCATGATTCTCCTGATTTCATCATCCCGCCCTATGACAGGATCAAAAGAACCCTTTCTGGCCAGTTCGTTGAAATCTCTGGCATAGCGTTTCAGTGCCTGATACTTCTCTTCCGGATTCGGGTCGGTAATTCTCTGGCTTCCTCTGATTTCTATGAGCGCTTTGAAAATAGTGTCTTTTGTGATGCCTTTGCCCCGGAGAATTTTTCCGGCCGCTCCTTCTTTTTCTTCCACAATTGCGAGCAGAATGTGTTCGGCGCTCACGTATTCATCCTTCAGACGTGCTGCCTCAACAAGGGCGTTATCAAAGACCTTATTTAATCTGGGCGTTATATATGCCTGACCGGTTCCTGACCCTTCCACTTTCGGCAGCTTTTCCAGAGATTTTTTTATTTCATCTTCAATATTTTGGGGAGCTACTCCCATCTTTTTCATCATTTCTCCCGTGATACCTTCCGGTTGAATCAGCAGTGCTGCCAGAAGGTGCTCCACTTCGAGAGCCTGATGTCTGTAGTTACTCGCCAGGGCTTGCGCTTCCTGCAGAGCTTCCTGAACCTTTAATGTAAACTTATCGAATCTCATTGCAGCCCCTGTTTACGGTATTGGCTTTAAAATACTCACAAAGAGCTTCCCGTTTTTGAAGACACTGACATTTCCGGTAGATTCGGAAAGGACGATTGCGATGGCGTGTGTCACGTCAGTAATACCCGCGGCGGCAATATGCCTGCTCCCAAGCCCCTGGGGGAAATCCTTGCTTTCTATGGCCGCATTAAGATGTCTTCCTGCGGTTACAATTGCCCCGTTATCTTTGATGACAAACGCGCCATCGATTGCCGAAAACTCTTTGATTGTTTCCAGTAAATCCGGATTAAGAATATTTCTTTCCTCTTCTTTATATCCCTGGAAAGGATTGATCACCATCTGCCGGGAGAGCTGAATCACCTTTTCATGATCTCCCAGAACGAGAATGGTTCCTACTTTTCTCCCTTCTCTCCCTTGAGCCGCAAGCTCGAAGACAATATTAAGGGCTTCGCTGAAGACTTCCGGATGCACGCATTGTGTGATGTCCGTGATATTCTGTGATGTCAGAACCTCGAATTCTTTGCCGACATCGATCATAAAGATGCTGTCTACATAACCAAGCTTGGGAAGCCCGCTGATACAGACCAGCTTGTCTCCCTTCTTGAACAGGCCCATGGCGATACCTTTGGTAATGGCTATTTTTATCTGGCCGACCCGTGTAAGATTCACGGCGGGAACGTTTATCACCGTTCCTGTATCTTTCAATTCTTCTGGTAATTCTTTTTCGCCCTTGGTAACCAGGACAAGATTGAAACAAGGCTTTTCAGTTTTTGCTACAGGCAGTTCTGAAGCAGCATCAGCATAGAGTACGAGAGCCTTCGCTTTTACCTCATCAGCAATGCGACATGCATGATCAAGGAAAATTCTATTTATTTCTTTCATGTGTCTTCTCCCGGTTATGCTGTTCTTCAGTCTTTACAAAAACATTCAATCACGAAAATTGTTAATAAATTAACCATAGATAACAAGTATGTCAAGGTGCAGCAAAAAGAATATAACGGATTGATATCTGTATTATAAAATACCCTTGACTATGATAAAATACTCAAATAGTATAACATGTTATATTGGTAAAAAAAACAACGGAAATGGGAGGAATGTTGAGTGGAACTGCCATCAGTTACCAGTACCCTTGACATGTACATATCAGAGATTACTCGATTCCCCGTGCTGAGTGCGGATGAGGAATTCACGTTGGCCATCAGGTTTAAAAAGTATAACGATGTAGAGGCGGCCGAGAAGCTGGTTATATCGAATCTGAGATTTGTGGTTAAGGTTGCCCACGAATATAGGAATTACGGGGTGAAGCTTTCTGACCTGATTCAGGAGGGGAACATAGGCCTCATGCATGCGGTGAAAAAGTTCGACCCGTATAAAGGCTACAGAATTATATCCTATGCCGTGTGGTGGATCAGGGCATATATCCAGAATTACATCATTAAAACATGGAGTCTGGTAAAAATCGGGACCACCCAGGCACAGAGGAAACTGTTTTTCAAGCTGGGTCAGGCTAAAAAGAGACTCGAAACCCTTTCTCAGAAAAATCCTGAATTCGGGGAAATCGCGGAATCTCTGGGCGTCAAAGAACATGAGATTGAGGAAATGGACCTAAGACTGAGTCATCGGGATCTTTCACTTGATGCATATATCAGCGATGAAAGCGATACCACGCATATCGATCATCTGACATACAAGGGTGAGGATCAGGAAATGGCTCTCATCAAGAAAGAAGAGATGGATTTGGTGAAAAGGAATATTGCCGGTGCCCTGACTCACCTCAATGAACGGGAAAGCTATATCGTCAAACATCGCATTATGACGGAAAGTCCCATAACGCTTCAGGAAATCGGCAGTAAATATAACATTACAAGAGAAAGGGCCAGACAGATTGAGAAGCAGGCGCTTAAGAAACTGAGACTGGCCCTTCCCTATTTCGAAAAAGAGCAGGCATTGCTGGAAGCATGAGAAACTATGCGTCTATCCAGTCCCTGCGTCAAAAAACTACTATACTCTTTCATTCAAGGAAGGCCGGTATGAAGTTTCTTGTAAAGAGGACGATTGAATCACTACCGTTTCATGATCATAAGGCTGGCCTTGTAACTACAAATCCATATCGATTCCCCGGGCAAGGTTTTCAAAGCGTGCGAATTTATCCTGAAACGCAAGTTTCACCATACCTGTAGGGCCATTTCTCTGTTTGCCGACAATGATCTCGGCCATGCCTTTTTCGGGATTTTCTTCTGACTTGTCGTAGACCTCATCCCTGTAAATGAATGCTATCAAATCTGCATCCTGTTCAATGGCTCCGGAATCCCTCAAATCAGCCATCTGCGGACGCTTATTGGTCCTGTCTTCCAGCTTCCGGTTCAACTGGGAAAGTGCGATTACAGGAACATTAAGCTCCTTCGCGAGAGTCTTGAGAGAGCGGCTTATTTCCGATATTTCCTGTTCTCTCGAGTCCTTGTATCCCCCGCCCCTCATAAGCTGGAGGTAGTCAAGAATGATCAATCCGAGATTTACCTCGGATTTCAATCGTCGTGCCTTGGCTTTCATTTCTAAGGCGCTGATTGCCGGTGAATCATCAATGAATATCTGTGCTTCGGAAAGCCTTCCGGCTGCAGTGATCAATTTCGGCCAATCGGCTTCTCCTAAAAAACCCCTGCGAATTCTCTGGGAATCAACCCTGGCTTCTGAGGATAGCATGCGCAGGGCAAGCTGTTCTTTCGACATTTCCAGTGAAAAAATCGCCACGGGGATTCCCGCCTCAAGTGCTGCATATTGAGCTATATTCATGGCCAATGCGGTTTTCCCCATGCTTGGCCGTCCTGCGATGATTACTAAATCGGACTTTTGCAGGCCTGATGTGATATCGTCCAGCTTTTCAAATCCCGTGGGAACGCCCGTAACAAGTTCTTTCCGTTCATACAGTTTTTCAATGGTTTTCACGCTGTCTTTGATCAAATCCTTGAAAGGACTAAAGGTGGGTCTTATCTTATTTTCGGATATTTCAAATATGGCATGTTCCGCTTCATCCAGGACGGTGTCGATGTCTGACGATGAGGTGTAGCTCTTATGCAGAATTTCAGTAGCCGTACCGATTAGCTTGCGAAGAATAGACTTTTCCTTCACGATTTTTGCGTAGTGGGAGATGTTCGCTGCTGATGGAACGCTGTCGGAAAGAGCCGAAAGGTAAGATATTCCGCCTGCGTGGTCAAGCTGGGTCCTGTTTTTCAATATATTACTGAGGGTGATAATGTCGCAGGGTTCACTTTTATTGTAAAGTTCGATAATGGCGGAGAATATTTTACGGTGAGCTTCACTGTAAAAGTCATCAGCGTCGAGTATTTCTAGAGCGCTGTTGAGAGCCTGGTTGTCAAGCATAATTCCTCCTAAAACGGACTGCTCCGCGTCGAGATTCTGAGGAGGAACTTTATGTAATGAGACCTCGATGTCTTTCATGGAATATCCTACGACTCACCGACAACTGTGACTGTTATTTCTGCGGTAATCCCCGGCTGAAATTTAATTTTGACGGGAAATTCGCCGAGAGATTTTATCGGTTCTTCAAGTATTATCATCTTTCTCTCAATCTCTATTCCTTGCTCGATGAGTGAGCTCTCTATGTCTTTTGTAGTGACGGAACCGAATAACTTGTCCTGTTCTCCAACGCGTCTCGAAATGGTACAGGTTACTCCTTGTATTTTTTCAACCATTACTTCTGCCTTTTTCCGATCAGTCTCTATTTTCTTCATGATACGGCTTTTTTCATGCTCTAAGGCCTTCATGGACCAGTTGCTCGCCTCTACTGCAAGGCCCTTAGGGATGAGGTAATTCCTCGCATAGCCGTCGGCAACTTTAATTATTTCTCCTGCTTTTCCGAGAGAATCAACATTTACTTTCAATATAACCTTCATACACACTCCTTTTGAGATCTAATGTATACAGTATTTTTTAATTCTTTTTATATGTTAGAATCAGGTATCGGTTTCACAAATTTTCGGAAGTCAACCCATAGATCAACGACGCCGACAGTAATTACGACCAGGATGATATATTGCAGAGTAAAAATAAAAAAATAACATAGTATCCTGAAAAGTCTGTGAACGTTTTTTGTTTTAAATATAAAACTTATAATAGACAGACCCTGGAGCAAATACACAAACAGGCACACGATCAGCATGTTGAGGCCAAGAAATTTTACCCATTCAGCGGGGATTAGAAGCATCACCCCGCTGGTTATAAGAATCCATATAAGACCTTCAGGAGCCTTCCAACAAGAAAGATTTCCAAAATCGGGATATGTCAATCCGTTTATATTAAAAATATCCTTTGCTGCCAGTGTATTTATCCACACGGTAAACAATACACTTACAAGAAATAGCGCAGGAAATATATTTGTAAAGAAAATGGTTATCTCTTTGAAATTGTCTTTTATTTGAGCTATCTGGTCCGCAGGAATATCCAGTTGTGTGTAGAGGTCAATACTTTCCTGAATATTTCTTCCTATGTAGTCCTCGATTAAATGCCACGGTTGTTTTCCAAGGGTAATGCTTAATGAAATAATAACTGTAAGCCACAGCACTATGAGTACCGTAACAGGATAGAGAATGGTTCTTTCGATAGAATAATTTTTATGTAAAATTTCTGAAAGTATTATTCCTAAAAATCCGGATATAAACAGAAAAGGGAGACTTGTCATGGAACTGGAAAATGCGAGAAATAAGGCAACCAGTGTGAGAGAGATTACGAAGATTCCCCCTCCCTGTATCCTCCCAGTTTTTGTATAGTAATAAAGAATCGGTAACGGTGTCAAGAGAAAGAAGACGGACCCCGCTATGGGAATGAGCGATGCGGCGAGAAAAAACGAGGAGGATAAGATTATACCAGTGAAAAAATCTCTATTGAAAAATGTGGCCCTTTCTTCTTTCACATTTTGAATCCATCAATGTATACTACGCACACCATTTTCCAGTTCTTGTTACCATTCGGACACCACAAATGGTAACAGGGCAATAGTCCTCGCTCTTTTTATAGCCACGGTAACTTCTCTCTGATGCTTGGCGCAATTCCCGGTGATTCTCCGAGGGATAATCTTGCCCCTATCAGTTATATAATCTTTCAGAACGTGAGGTTCTTTATATTCAATTTTAATTTCTGAATCTGTACAGAATCGGCAGAATTTTCTTTTATGGTAAAATTTCTTTTGTGGCCTCGTCTCGGTTCTGGGTCCTCTTGTATCTTTTGTTGATGTGGTCATCTCTTATATCTTTCCCCCTTCATACCTATTCTTGCGAAGACGCCGGTGATGCAGAATCTTTTCCTGCCCCTACGTCTGAGGTTTCTGCAGGAATGATTTGGCTTTCCGCCTTCGGTGCCGTACGTTGCGCTTTCGCCTGAATTTCTTCCTGTTTTTCTTTTTCTATTTTTGCCAGATCAACGTTGTTATCCTTCATTATAGTCATGAATTTCAGTATCTTATCATCAATTTTGAAATTTCTTTCCAGTTCATCGATGATTGCGCTTTTGCCCGCATAATCGATCATGACGTAATATCCGTTTGTCTGTTTTTTGATTTCGTAGGCTAATCTTCTTTTGCCCCATTTTTCAATTTTCACGATAGTGCCTTTATAGGCGGTAACTATTGCACCATATCGTTCAATGAGGCTGTTGAGTTCGTCATCAGGCAGGTCAATGTGGACAATAAACAGGGTTTCGTATCTTTTCAATTTTTCCTCCTTATGGCTCTAAAGTCCGAAATGTTGTTCGAACAAGGAGTCCAGTAGTAATTTTTAGTGAAGGCGTCTTTTATAATAGAATTTTTACAAAATCAAGATTTTTTACCCTTTTTTCTAAAACATCTTCGCAAATCGCCTCTTCTTTCGTTTCTTCCAGGTTCCCTTGTGGTAGGCGTAGCTTGCCAGAAGCGGCAGTACAGAGGTCGCTTCGGCATAGACCATCTGCTCACAGGCCATATCCACCTTTCCCCATGACGCTGCCTCTTTTAGTGTGGAGCTGGAACAGGCCCCATCCCGCACGTCCGCCACGGTAATCTGCACGGCGTATTTGTGCACGGGGGCATCAAATCCCAGAATCTCGGCACAAATTACCGTATCCTGGGCAAAGTTTTTGGGAACGCCTCCCCCGATAATGAGAAGCCCCGTCGTCTTCGCCTTGATCTTAATCAAGGTCAGCTCGCGAAAATCCTTTACGGAATCAATGGATACGTGCTTTTCCGGCCGCCGGTACTGATGGAGGACGAGACCGAATCCGGCGCTGCTATCGGAAAAAGCAGGACAGAAAATCGGAACATCATGTTCATAGGCGACCTGCACCAGGGAATTTTTCTTCACGGCTTTTATCGTGAGGAATTTCCCCATCTCTTGAATAAATTCCCGGGAGGAATAAGGCCCTGGAGACAGAGAATCAGCAATCTCAGTGACTGTTTTATCACAGACCTGGAGCTCTGCCTCATCGATATACGTATCGTATATCCTGTCGATGTAGTGTTTTCTTAATTCCCGGTCATCACCATGCGGCGTACCCTGGTAGTGTCTGAATCCCAGGGCTTCAAAAAAATCCATGTCGACAATTGTGGCGCCCGTAGCGACTATTACATCCACCATATTATGCTTTACAAGATCTGTATATATATGCATGCAGCCCCCGGCGCTTGTGCTGCCCGCTATGGTGAGAATGATCACGCATTCTCTATCGCCCAGCATCCTGTCATAAATATCTGCAGCTACGGCCAAATCTCTGGCAGAGAAAGACATTCCCCGCATGGCATCGATGATATTTCCCGCATCAAATGCTTTCATATCAATGTGCTCGATCGGCGTTTTCAGGTAATCTTCCTTTTTCATAATCTCCTCGGTGAGTATGCTATTCCTTGGTCTATTAAACCATGACCATACAAATGTCAATTGAGACTTTGAACGCAGCTGTGTGGCTTTGTGTCGATCAAAATCACTCTTGTCAGCGAGAGGAATATCTGATAGTTGCACATTATATGAAGGAAATACTTACCGTTACGCAGTTAAATGAGAATATAAAACGTATTCTGGAAGAGAGTTTCGATGCCCTCTGGGTGGAGGGAGAGGTTTCCAACCTGCGCCGTCCCGCATCCGGACATATGTACTTCACTCTCAAGGATGAGAAAAGCCAGATAAGGGCCGTTATTTTTAAATCCTTTCCTGGTCAAAGGGCGTTTTCCTGGACAAGGGTTCCCCAGTTTGATCTGGAGGAGGGGATGAGTGTTATCTGTGGCGGGAGAGTGAGCGTATATCATCCGCGGGGTGAATATCAGTTGATTGTGGATGCATTAGAACCAAGGGGTCTGGGCGCTCTTCAGAAGGCATTTGAACAACTGAAAGCCCGCCTCCTGGCAGAGGGTCTCTTTGATCCTGCCCACAAAAAAATTATACCCTTTCTCCCCCGCAAAATTGGTGTGATCACGTCTCCCACGGGAGCAGTAATCCAGGATATTTTGAATATTACCCGGCGTCGGTTTCCTTCCGTGGATATTCTTCTTGCGCCGGTGAGGGTACAGGGGATAGAGGCGCCGCATGAGATTATCATGGCTATTGATCTTATGCAGTCAATGGAGGACGTTGATGTGATTATCATTGCGCGAGGCGGGGGTTCACTCGAGGATCTTGCTCCCTTCAATGATGAGGGTGTGGCCAGGGCGATTTTCCGTTCCGGGATTCCCATCATTTCCGGAGTCGGTCATGAGATAGATTTTACCATTACGGATTTTGTAGCCGATCTCCGGGCACCGACGCCATCAGCGGCAGCCGAACTCGCTGTTCCGGTGAGGAGGGAGCTTGTCTCGTCACTGGAAACTCTTGTGATGCGATTGATAAATCATCAGCGCCGCATGCTGGCAGCGCTTCGTGATCAGGTAACACTGTCAGAAGGAAGGGTGAAAGACCCGAAAAGGGGGATAGCAGACCTTAGGTTGCTGATCGATGACCGTCTGGACAGGCTGAAACTGAGCCTTGACTATAAAAAAGCCATCCAGAAGCCAAGGCTTAACAATCTTGAAGTCCGCCTGCACCATGCCAATCCCTTTGTGAGAATCCGGGATCATCGGTTTATCCTTGAAATTGCGAGGAAGAATATGATAGCCGCTTGGTACGGGATTGTGGAACGACTTAAAGTGCGCGTAATGACATTCATGGTTGCGCTTGATACATTAAGTCCTCTGGCCGTTCTTAAAAGGGGGTATAGCGTGGTGAGGAAGCTTCCTGAAGGTGTGATCGTGAAGGACGCAACATTGGTTGCCGTTGACAGCAGCGTGGACATCAAGGTTGCCTCGGGCAGTTTTCAAGCGAAAGTAACGGATGTTCATAAGGAGTGAGTAATTATGGCAAAGGATAAATTTGAAGAAGCCCTGGGAAGATTGGAAGAAATAGTGAGAAGAATGGAGACAGGCGATATGGGCCTGGAAGAATCTCTCAAGGCGTTTGAAGAGGGAATAAAACTCGCCCGTGTATGTTCCCG
>Ga0209668_10000341_pt1 | contig 19225 bp, 17 predicted proteins | sample FrelakmetPLP11PL_FD_187150 | JGI IMG/M metagenome (GOLD analysis project Ga0209668, IMG submission 187150) | Freshwater lake sediment microbial communities from the University of Notre Dame, USA, for methane emissions studies - PLP11 PL (SPAdes)... | ecosystem: Environmental > Aquatic >... | reverse complement strand
CGACCCGAACGCGGCCTACGTGGCGTTCACGTCCAACGAGACCATCCACGGCGTCGAGTTCAAGTACGTGCCCGAGACCGGCAACGTGCCGATCGTGTGCGACACCTCGTCGGACATGTTCAGCCGCCCGCTCGACGTGCCGAAGCACGCGCTCATCTACGCCGGCGCCCAGAAAAACATTGGGCCCGCCGGCGTGGCGCTGGTCATCGTGAAGGACGAGTGGCTGAAGAAGCGGGTCGACGACCCCAAGCTCCCGACGATGTTGAACTACGCGATTCACGCCGAGAACACGTCGATGTACAACACGCCGCCCGTGTTCGCAATCTACATCATGGGCCTCGTGATGAAGTGGCTGTTAGGCATCGGCGGGCTGCCTGGCATTCACGCGATCAACGAGCGGAAGGCGGCGAAGCTGTACGCCGAGATCGACCGTACCGGCTACTACAAGGGCCACTCCCAGAAGGCGTGCCGGTCGCTCATGAACGTGACCTTCCGCCTGCCGAGCGAAGAGCTCGAGGCGAGGTTCGCAAAGGAAGCCAAGGCCGCCGGCCTCGATGGTCTCAAGGGGCACCGGTCCGTGGGCGGCTTGCGCGCGTCCATCTACAACGCGTTCCCCGAGGCTGGCGTGGACGCCCTCGTGTCATTCATGCAGGAGTTCGAGACGAAGAACGGGTAGGGAACTGACGCTGGCAGAAGCAAGAAGCAAGAAGCAAGAAGCACGCGAGTCCTCAGTGGGGCTCCGGGTCCTGGTGATCCGGGGCCCTTTCGTTTCTCGCGTGGCAGTTTCCTTCAGCACTTGCCGTGCGGGGCCAGGTCAGCGCATCGACTCAGAACCAGGCGCTTCATGCGCTCGTGTTTCTGTACGGGGAGGTTCTGGGAATCAGCCTGCCGGACCTGGACGGTGTCGTGCGGGCGCGGCAGCCCGGGCGTCTGCCGGTCGTGCTCGATCGGAGCGAGGTCCGGGCGGTTCTTGCCGGACTCACGGGCGTCTCCTGGCTGGCGGGGATGTTGTTGTACGGGGCTGGCCTTCGGCTGAGTGAGTGTCTCGATCTGCGTGTGAAGGACATCGACTTCGAGCGGAACGCGATTGCCGTGCGACAGGGGAAGGGGGCAAAGGACCGTATGGTCCCGCTGCCGGCAGCCGTTCGCGCGCGCCAGTTGCCACACGTGTCGCCATCGTGTGCGACCCACCTGCTCGAGGACGGGTATGACATCCGGACCGACCAGGAACTGCTCGGCCACGCCAGCGTGACGACGACGATGATCTACACGCATGTCATCAATCGTGGAGCGCTTGGAGTGAAGAGCCCGGCCGACCGGCTGTAGGACCAGGGGTTGTTCGCCCCGCGCGACCTGCAGTCCAATGGCTGCACGCCTCATCCCCCACCATCGTCCATAACGTGGTCTTCCGCGGCAGTGTAGGTCGCCGCTCCGCCGGAAGGCGCCGATCTGGTACCTTGCAGGCCTCGCAGCTTACCGCCCAGGACCACTCGTCTCGCCTTCGATACACTGCCGGACTCCCCATGCAAATGGAGGAGTATCCGAGAGAGTCGAACGTGCTAGCATCCTGCCGATGAGCGAGTTGCTGCGACTGGTCACTTGTGGCCGGTAGTTGGTGGATTGCGAACTTCGCAGGGTCTTGCGGGCATCGTTCGGAGTCGAATACAAGTTCGGCAGAAGACGAGTCATGGATAACACCTGTCGTCTTTACACGGACTTGGCATGGCTGTGGCCAATGTGGGGCGATGCCGCCGATGAGTACGCGCACTATTGCCGTCACGTCGCAGGCCTGATTGAACAGCACGCAGAGCGTCCGGCAGGCACATTGCTGGACATCGGGTGCGGCGGGGGCAAGAACGTCTTCAACTTGAAGGGGACGTTCAGTGTCACCGGTGTGGATCTGAGTCCCACCATGCTCGCGCAGGCAAGAGACCTGAACCCAGAGAGCACGTTCGTCCACGGGGACATGCGGACGTTCCGGCTCGGTAGGACGTTCGATGCCGCCCTGATGGACGACGCAGTTTCATACATGACCTGCCTCGCGGACTTCGAGGCGGCGTTCCGCACCGCGTCTGCCCACCTGAACCCCGGCGGGGTTCTGGTCGCGACGCCAGACGTGACGACGGAAACATTCCGGCAGAACAAGACCATCGCCACGCCGGCCACGCGCACGGGCACACGGGACGAACTCGATGTCGTCTTCGTCGAGAACGTGTATGACCCCGACCCCGCGGATGAACAGTATGAAACGACGATCCTCTATCTCATCCGCGACCATGGGCACCTTCGGATTGAGACCGACTATTGGACAATGGGCCTCTTCTCTCTCGACACGTGGAGGCGTGTTCTGCGCGAAACCGGTTTCGAGGTGCATGAGGGACGGTACAACGCGGGCGAGGATGAGTACACGGTGTTTGCCTGCGTGAAGACGAGATGAAGGCCGACCAACGGGTTGCAGCCGGCGTTGCCCCGCAGTGCTCCGCAGCGCGGCTGAACCCGATCGTTAGCGCGCACAATGTCACTCAGCCGTAGGAGAGTCATATGAGGAGACTTATTGCGTCCACATTTACGTCGCTGGACGGCGTCATGCAGGCGCCCGGAGGACCGGACGAAGACCCATCCGAAAATTTCACGTTGGGCGGTTGGACGTTCGCTTTCGAGGACGCTGCCATGGATCTATCTGCGGCAGGTTTCGATGGCAAAGACCGCGAACTTCTGCTCGGTCGCAAGACTTACGAAATATTCGCTGCCTACTGGCCCCGCCAACCGAAGGACAATCCGATTGCCAGGACCTTCAATGCGGCAAGAAAACATGTGGCGTCTCGCACTGTGAGGTCACTGCAATGGAATAATTCGTCGTTACTCGGCCGGGACATCGTTTTGGCCATAACCGCGCTCAAAGCTCAGCCGGGATATGACCTTCAAATCATTGGCAGCGGCAATCTGATTCAGACGCTGCAAGCCGCATCGCTCATTGACGAATACAACGTGTGGACGTACCCGGTGGTGCTTGGCCGTGGCAAACGATTGTTTGAGAATGCCGCAAAGCCAGGTGCGCTGCGGCTCGTGGCTTCGAGAACTTCAACAACCGGCGTTGTGATGAGCCGCTATGTTCCATCTGGAGACATTCCGCTCGGCGTGGTTGGGGAAAAGGAGCCAAACGCGCAGAATTGACCCGGCGCGCCGGGATGGCCACAGATGCGAAGTGAATATGCTGTCTCCAAACTGCGCGCGCTAACGAGCCGCTGAAGCTGACGATCGCCTGCGGCGCCCGCAGTTTATCGGCAAGCCGTTGACGCAACGTGAGGGCGGCGAAATGATCCAGGCGCTCGTCGAGACCATCTTCGAGTACGGATTTCAGGCGGTCGGCTGGGCGGTCCTCAAGGTCGCAACGCTCGGGCGCTATCAGGGCTTTACTTCCGATGACATGTTGCGCGAGGGTGCGCTTGGCCTGTTGACAGTGATGGTGGTCGGTTACGCCATCTATCGCTGGGTATAGGGGCCTGCGTCCTCGCGCCCGTTAGGAGAGTGAGGTGTGGGCTGCATGGTCAGCTTCGCCAGCCGCGGCCGCTATTTAACGATTCCGTACGGCTGGGCGATGAAGAGTGACTGATGCTGAATCAGTGAACACAACCTAAGCGGTTGCAGCGGACGGCGCTGCGCGCCGCCGCTGAACCGGAGCGTTATGTCCTCCGAGGAGACAACGAGATGTGATTGAGTTCCAAGAGCAGGTCGTTATTCGTGCGCCGCGGTCCTCGAAGTGGCCTATGTGGTCACGCTCGCAGTCGGTTTCTCGTCTCTCGAGTCTCCGCAGCTACCGATCGGCGACCCGAGGTGCTCGATCCCCGAGGTCCTGATCATCGTCACGATGCCGGTGGTGGTCGCGCTCATGGTGGCGGCGCACGCATGGGCGCCACCGTACGCCAAGACGCTCAGTCTGACCGCGGTCGTCTTCATGGGCCTGCTCGCCGGGGTGAACTGCAGCGTGCACGTCGTGATCTTGACGTTGAGTCGCCAGGCCGCGTTCGCTGGGCAATCCTGGCTGCCGCGGTTGCTGTCGTTGGGCTGAAGAATGAGCGGCGGCATGATCCGGAAACCCGGTGATTTCGTGCTATGGCATCGTGCCCAGAGGCGACGGGCCGGATCGCTGTGAGGATTCAATGTCCAGGGTGATACCCTTCGTGAGGAGAACAACACGTAAGCACGAGGCGCAGACTGTTCCCTTGCTGGTTTCTCCTGCTGTTCGGACTGATGGGCGTCGCCAGGATCCTCGGGAATCCCCGCCTTGCGGCCATTCGCGCCGTCGACCTTGTCCAGTTGATTGCGATCGACATGTGTTTCGGTGTGGCCCTGACAACGCTGGTCACTTCCCTTCGGCATCCTCGAGATAGGCAAGTCTGACGGGCAAACGGGTTTGCTGATGGCTATGAGCGTCGGGTCGGATCGTGATGGCCTCCGTAGGCGTGAGAGTAGATGTGTATCCGGGGCCTCAGTCCCCTGGCAAGTGCACGATACGGCGAACGCGGTGGCTCGGCTTGGCCGCGGCTGCGACGCCGCCGGATTACCACTGGAACCACCAGACAGGGAACATCGCGGCGAGCGCCGAGGCGAATTGGAGGACCAGAACCGGCAGCGCCTGTCTGGGCGCAGTGGGGAGCCACTTGATGGCGAAATACGCCACAACCGGGATCTGTCCCGCCATGAGGAGTTGCCAGAGGTGGGCAGCGGCTCCCTCGTCGGCCTGACGGGCAGTGCCGAACGTCGCAGCGTAGCCAACCACGGTGGCGAGGGCGGCGACCGACATGGCGACTGGAATAAGGGCGCTCGGCCGCTTGAGCAGTGTGCCGTCCATCAAGTCCTCCGCCGTCAACCGAAGTTATGAGTGTAAAGGTCTTTGCATGGTAAAGTGTTGCCCGGGTCGTGTCAATGAGTTTCCCCCATCGTCTTGCCTGGCCTCCTCCTCTGCGTTGACTGCGCAGGGACGCAAGTGTCGCCGTGCCATTCTCTGTCCGCTTGTGGGCTGGCTGGTGGGTTCGGAGGTGCTGGTCCGCGCGCGGCCGATCCTCTAAGCTTAGTAAGTTGCGTCCAAGAACCAGTGAACGTGCGGCTTGTGGGGAGCGTATCGTCCGACATGGGCCTCGCACAGACCGATGAACAGACTCCGCAGAAACCGCTCCGACTGTGGCCCGGCGTGGTCGCGGTGGTGCTGCAGTGGCTCGTCTGGCTCGCCGCCCCCCTTGTCGCTCCCGAGGCCGCCCTTGTCGGGATGCTTGGCGGACTCCTCGGCGGGTTGACGATCGTCGTGTGGTGGCTGTTCTTCAGCCGGGCGCCCTGGGCCGATCGCGTGGGCGCACTCGTGCTGATGGTCGTCGCGGTCGTTGCGACACAGCGCGTCGTTCACCAGTCACTTGCGAACGGGATGATGGGGCTGTTGCTCCCCATCTACGCCATCCCGGCCCTGAGCCTCGCCCTTGTTGCCGGGGCGGTAGCCAGCCGTCGCCTGTCCAGCGGACCTCGGCGCGCGTCGATGGTCGCCGCCATCGTGCTCGCGTGCGGACCGTTTACGCTCCTGAGGACCGGCGGCATCACCGGCGGCTCCGATTCGGATTTCCACTGGAGGTGGACCCAGACTCCCGAGGAACGCCTCCTCGCTCAAGCCCAGGCCGGCACCGAGATTGACAGTGCGCCGGTGGCGCCGTCGCCAGCTCCGGCAGCCGCGCCGGCCGAAACGCGGCCTCCGACCCAGGCCAGCGATCAGCCGGCGGCTCCGACGTCAGCTCCGGCGGCCGCGACGACTCCCGAGAAGACGGCCGCCTGGCCCGGCTTTCGAGGACCCGCGCGCGACGGCATCATTCGCGGCGCGCGGATTGAGGCCAACTGGTCGGCGTCGCCGCCTGTCGAGGTGTGGCGCCGGTCGATCGGACCGGGTTGGTCGTCCTTCGCGGTCCGTGGCGACCTCCTCTACACCCAGGAGCAGCGCGGTGACGACGAGGTCGTCGCCTGCTACAGGGTGACCACCGGAAAGCCGGTGTGGAATCACCGCGACGCGGCCCGGTTCTGGGAGTCGAATGCCGGTGCCGGCCCGCGCGGGACGCCAACTCTCAGCAACGGTCGCGTATACGCATTTGGTGCGACCGGAATCCTGAACGTGCTCGACGCCCGTGACGGTGCCGTCCTGTGGTCGCGAAACGTGGCGTCCGATACCGGCACGAAGGTCCCGGATTGGGGCTTCGCGAGCTCGCCGCTGGTGGTCGACGACGTCGTCATCGTCGCCGCCGCCGGCCAACTCGTCGCCTACGACCTTGCCACTGGGGATCGGCGCTGGATCGGACCGGCTCACGGCGAGAGCTACAGCTCGCCACATCTGTTGATTATCGACGGAGTTGCGCAGATCCTGCTGATGAGCGGAGCCGGCGCCACCAGCGTCGCACCGGCCGATGGCAGGCTCCTCTGGGAGTACCCGTGGCCGGGCGCCGCCATCGTGCAGCCAGCCCAGGTCGCGGACGGCGATGTCCTGATCAGCACCGCCAGCGCCAGCGGTGGAGCCGGGACGCGCCGCATCGCAGCGGCGCATGGACCCGGCGGATGGACCGTCGACGCGCGCTGGACCTCGATCGGGCTGAAGCCCTACTTCAACGACTTCGTCGTTCACAAAGGCCATGCCTTCGGCTTCGACGGCAGCATCCTCGCGTGCGTCGACCTCAAGGACGGCAAGCGCACGTGGAAGGGCGGACGCTACGGCTACGGCCAGCTCGTGCTGTTGCCCGACCAGGACGTGCTGCTGGTGCTGTCGGAGGAAGGTGAGCTGGCGCTGGTCGCGGCGGTCCCCGATCAGTTCACGGAACTCGCGCGGTTCCCGGGCGTCGAGGGCAAGACCTGGAACCACCCGGTGCTGGTCGGCGACATCCTGCTGGTTCGCAACGGCCAGGAGATGGCCGCGTTCCGGCTGTCCCTCGCGGGCCGCTGACGGGGTCGCCTTCGCGGGCACGGCGAGTGCCGCGCAACGACGCGTTGGACCTGACGAGCGGCGCTGCGCAACCTCCGACGCCGCTCGCAGGTGAACGCGAGCGCTAGCTCGACGACGGCCGATCTACGAGACGATGGCGGTGCCTGTCGGATGGCGGGAGTGACTCGTGAAAGCTGGGCGGCAGGTCTGGTTGGCGGTTGCGTGCTGCGTCGTCATTCTCGCTGTCGTTGTCTCGATCGTGTCGATGCGGTACGCAGCCTGGACACTCGAGTCGCTCCGGAGCGAGCCCGGGTACGTGAGCGCTGAACAGGCGATGCGGGAGATGCTGCTTCGGGATCATCGGAGCGGTAATATTGAGATCGTCGCAGGCGGGAACGACGGGCCTGGGCTGCGCTACGTCGTCGCGCGTATCTGGCCAGACAAGACAGCGGGCGGCGCCGATGCCAAACCGAATGAAGTCGGTTCGTACTTCCTGCTGATGGATCAAGGCTGGGTTTGTCTTCCAGAGGACGAACTCGGCGGTCCGGTTGTTTCAGTCGGCAAAGCACTTCTGGAACATCTATCCCGTAGTGCTCGGCGACCACCGAAAGGCGGGAAAGGAGCGAACTAACCAACGCGCGGCCCACGCCGGCCGACGGACCTGATGCAGCGCGGCCTCGAGGGCGCTGCGTGTGATCTCAAGCAGTTCGCAGTTCTCGCGTGGAAGACTGAAAGAACAGAGGACGACGGGTATCTGGTGGAGATCGCAGTTCTGTGTGCACGCACGCGTGCCGATCTTGCGCCGACCGCGTGGGCGCCGCCGGGGAAGCCCCGTCGTCTAGGCGCTGTCGTTGGGGGAAGTGAGCCGAGGGAGACGACCATGGGAACCGCGGCAATTGTCTGCAACGTCGTGCTGCTTGCGATCACTGGGGCCATCATCGTGACCGAGGGCGTGCCGGGGGACACGCGCTACCTGGCCCTCACGCTCCTCATGCTGTTGGTACCGCTGCTCAGCGCGGTCGTCCTTGTTCGCGAGCGAATGGCTCCGCAAGGGCCGAGTACAGAGGATGCTGGAACGTCATCGACCACGCTCGCGCATCGCGCGGCAGTGCTATGCAACTTGATGTTGTTCGGCGCGTCATGCTGGGCAGTCGTCGCCCAATACCCCTATCCTGAGGGGAACAGCGTGATCCCGTTCGCGGTACTGGCCGTCTGTACGCCGATCCTGAGCCTGGTCGCGCTCCTCGGCGGCGGGAGGAAAGCCATGCGGGGCCAGGCTCCGGTGTGGCCACCCAAACGGCGACCGTAACAGTTCTTTCCCTGGAGCGCAGACATGACACAACGCAAACTCGTCGTGCACCTTGCCGTGACAGGACTCCTGCTCGCCGCGCTGGCGCCAGACGCAGTCGCCCAGCCTCCCGCGGCGGCGCTCAGTCCTGGAGTCTCCCCGCAGGTCCAGGCCGGTCGAGGAGGCGCGCGGCCACCGGCGGTGGTGTCGCCCGAGGTGCTGCCCGATCGAAGAGTGGTGTTCCGCATCTTCGCGCCGAACGCGGATGCTGTGTCCCTCAACGCCGGCGACATCCCGGCGTCGAGCCTCGCGCCAGCCGGGGCTGCGCCGGCGGCAACACCGGCGCCAGGCCCTGCAGCCGGCGCCGTCTTCACGAAGAACGAGATCGGCGTGTGGGAATCCACGGTGGGTCCGGTCCCTCCGGGCGCATTCCGTTACGTCTTCCTCGTTGACGGCGTGCGGACGCTCGACCCGGTCAACACGAACACCAGCGAATCGAACACCGCAAACTGGAGCCTCTTCTTCATTCCGGGATCCGACCTCGAGGATGTCACAGATGTTCCTCACGGCGCGGTGGCAGAGGTCTACTACGCATCAGCGGTGCTGAAGACGACCCGGCGCATGCACGTGTACACGCCGGCTGGCTATGAATCGGGCAGCCAGAAGTACCCGGTGTTCTACCTGCTGCACGGCGCCGGAGACACCGACGACGCGTGGACGTCAGTCGGGCGGGCGGGCTTCATCCTGGACAATCTGATCGCGGCCCGTCAGGCAGTGCCGATGATCGTCGTGATGCCTGCGGGGCATCAGCCTCAAGCGCCCGGCGCCGGCGCCACTGGCGCCGCGGCTGCAAGCCCGGCGGCCGCAGCGGCCGTGCCGCCGTCCGTCAATCGCTTCACGCTGGAGTTCGTCACCGACGTGATGCCGTACGTGGAGCGGCACTACCGCACGCTTACGGACCGCCCGAACCGCGCGATTGCCGGCCTCTCGATGGGCGGCAGCCAGACTCTCGATATCGCCTTCCGCCATCTCGCACGGTTCGCCTACATCGGCGTCTTCAGTTCAGGCGCGACACTCGGAGGCGGCCGCGGCGCGGCGTCAGGCGCGACCCCGGCGCCCGCCCCGCCCGACTGGGAATCGGTTCATCGCTCGGACCTCGAGAACGCGAGCCTCAAGAAAGGAATCAGGCTCATCTGGCTGGGCACCGGTGTTGACGATCGGCTGATTGCGAACACCCGCACCACCGTGGAGCTGTTGAAGAAGCACGGGTTCCAGCCCCAGTTCAAGGAGAGCCCCGGCGGCCACACGTGGCTCAACTGGCGCGACTACCTGCGCGAGTTCGCGCCGCGGCTGTTCAAGTAAGCGGCGGGTGTCGAGGGGGCACGGTGGCCGGCGGCGTAACACTGAGTGCGGGATCACGGAACTCCTCATGGGATCGGAGCGGCGGAGCATGGGGCCAATCGACCGACTGAGCGGAATCGAACGGAAGCGGGCTGCCATCCTGAAGGACGTGGAGGCTCTGGAGCCTTCGCTGCTGGTCGCTCGCCCACTGCCCGGCAAGTGGTCGATCCGGGAGATCATCGAGCATCTCGTACTCGCGGAGCAGGACGTGGTCGGTGACTTCTCCAGGCTGGACGAGCTCGAAGCACAGCCTCGCGGTCTCAAGAACCGCGCGCTCTACCTGGTTGTGATGTGCATCCTGCGATTCGGCATCCCGGTGAAGGCTCCCTCCGCCGCGATGTTACCGACGGGCGAGCGGTCCGTTGCCGAGCTTCGGGAGATGTGGGACGAGAACCACCGCCGACTGCGTTCCTTCGTCGGCGGCCTCGACCGGGCGGGCGCCCGGCGAGCCATCTTCAGGCATCCGGTCACCGGTCCTCTCAGCGTGTCTCAGGGAATCCGGATGCTGGACGTCCACCTCGACAGGCACATCCGGCAGATTCACAGGCTTGAACGGCTCCTGCTCCTCGCAGGCACTGCCTGACCCGCGCAGCCGGCCGGCTGTCTCCGCAGCGTTTCGGACGTGGGGCAGACGACCGGCCACTGATGCGCCCTCGCGACCGTTTGCGCCGGGCCGGATCGGAGCTACCATCTGGCAGGTTGGGGCGGCAACCAATCACGGGAGGTTCAGGTGCCATCGCTTACGGCCGGCTTGTTGGCGTCAGTGGCAGGCTGGATGATCGACGACTTCGTCCAGCCCTTTCTTGGCGTGGGCGCGAGGGTGATGGTGTCTCTGGTGTGCTCGACGGTGATCTTCGTTGTCGCGCGCCGGTGGTTGCGGGAGCTGCGGGGCAGGTAGTCAGACGGCACGGTCAGCAGAGGCGGCGCGATGTTGTCGACGCGACTGGCGGCGAAGGAGCCCACATGGCAAGTCGGCTGCTCACGATCTCGGACACGGCCTGGGACAATCTCGGAGTTCTTGTCGGGGTCCTGGCGTGCGGGACGATTGGCTACCAGGTGCTGCATGAGTGGCGCACAGCCGCAGCGTCCTCGGTATCTATCTGGTTTGTCGTCGGCTTCCTGTTCGTCTATGTATTCTGGTTCCTGTATGGAATGAGATTCGGGCGCCGCGGAATCTGGCTGCCGAACGCCGTCGCCGCGATTCTGCAGGTGTTGTTTGCGGTCGTCGTTCTCACGAAGGCGTGAGAGGAGGCGGGGCGCCCACCGTCCAACCGACCGGTGTCGCGCCGCGCTGATTGGCTCTACACTCTGGCCGCACGGCTCCACGACCGAAGCGGCTGCGTGAGCCGGGCCAGACCCAACGCGACAGATGACGCGGAGGACACATGGAACAACGCTGCCACCTCGCGGCGGTCTGGCTGACCTGGCTGGGATTGCCGCTCCTGGCGATCGTCGTGGGTGTCCGGGTCGGATGGGAGGCCGCCGGCGCCGTCTTGCTCGTTGGTGTCGTCGCTCAGATTCTCTACATCCGATGGTTTCCGTCCGTTTCGCGTTGGATAGGCTACGGCTCGGTCGACGACGTACCCGCCGCGCCGGCGTCCGTGTCCGCGGGGCGGCTGCCGCGTGTGACGCTGTATACGGCGAACGTGTGTCCATTCTGCCCAATCCTGAAACGCCGTCTCGCAGAACTGCAACGGCACAGCCCCTTCGAAGTCGAGGAGGTCGACGTGACGTTCCGGCCCGACGTCATTCGCGCCCGGGGCCTGCGCAGCGTCCCGGCTATTGAAGCCAACGGGCGTCTCCTCGTAGGCAATGCGACCTCCGCGCAGTTGGCCGATTTTCTTCGCAGCGCCGCGAACGTGCAGCAGGCGGCCGGCTGACGTCCGGTTGAGCCGGCGACGCACCGACGCGCGGCCGTCAGGCCGACAGGCAGGTGTCCGATGGCGAGTAAGCCCGCAAGCGTTACGATCCCCGAGCCCCACGCGGCCTTCCTCGAGCACGCCCTTGAGAGGCTCGAGAAGGACGAACGTCTGGCAGGCGTGGCGGCTGGCGGCTCCTACGTGACCGGTTCTATGGACGAGTTCAGCGATCTCGACCTCGTGATCGCAGTGGAGCCAGCCGCGTATGAATCGGTCACGAGCGAGCGACAGGTGATCGCGCAAAGCCTGGGCCACCTGCTTGCCTCGTTCACGGGCGAACACGTTGGCGAGCCGCGCCTCCTCATCTGTCTCTACGGCCCGCCGCTGCTCCACGTCGATCTGAAGTTCGTCAGCCTGCCCGACGCCGCGCTCCGTGTGGAAGACCCGGCTGTCCTGTGGGAACGTGACGGACGGCTCAGCGCCGCTCTTGGGGCCGGGACTCCCGTCTTCCCCGAGCCGGATCTCCAGTGGATCGAGGACAGGTTCTGGGTCTGGGTTCACTACGGGGCGGGCAAGATAGGGCGTGGCGAGCTCTTTGACGCGATTGACTCCTTGTCATTCCTGCGCGCGCATGTGCTGGGCCCTCTCGCGCTGCTGAGCCGAGGGGCTCGTCCGTCGGGCGTGAGGAAGGTCGAGCTCGTGGCTCCGGAACTCGCGGACGACATGCAGTCCACGGTTGCGACGTACAGTGCCCGGTCGTGTGCGGCCGCCCTTCGCGCTGCAGCCAACCTCTATGTCAAGCTCCGCAGGCGGATGGCAGACGGTGCGCTTCGGTGCCACCAGCCGGCGGAAGAAGCCGCGATGGCGTATCTGGGAGAGGTAGAGGCGCGGTGCGGCTCTGCAGTTCGCTGAACAGGTTCAGCCAGGGTCAGAGGTGAGTGTCGTATGCGCGTGAACGTCCTCGGCCGTCTCTCGAGCCTGGCTCCGGCGGCCGGCTCTACATGGAGGTGTCATGACCAACGACTCAGTGATGGTATTGATCCACTACCGCACCCAGCCGGGAAAGGAGGAAGCCGGCGCCAGGGAGCTGGCGTCCCTAATCGCGACGGTCACTGCCGAGGAGTCCGCCTGTGCGGGCATCACCATGTTTCAGGACGTGGATGATCCGGCGCGCATCCTTCTGTACGAGCGCTGGGCCAGCCGGGCAGCCTACACCGGTCCCCACATGCAGACCGCCCACATACAGGCGTTCATCAAGAAGGCCCCGTCGTTCATGGACGGGCCGCCGGCGATTACCTTCTGGCAGTTGACGCACGAGGCCCCTGCGGCCGGCGAAAGCTCTAATACTCGGTGATCGTCAGGAGCGAGCAAGAAGAGGACCGCGGAGACCAATCGATCCGGCCTACCGGGTGCCGCCCGGGACGAGGTTCGTCACCGCGGTGACCTCGCTGCTGCTTTGTGCCATGGGTGTCGCGATGCGCAGGGGCGTCGCGTGAGGTGTAGAATCGACGCATGGACGAGCAGATGAGGTGCGTGTTCGTCGGGAACGGTCAGATGCAGGCCCACGAGGTGAAGGCATTCCTGGAGGCGTCGGGCGTGCGGAGCCTGCTGCGCGGGGAAGCGCTGTCCAAGACCCACGGCTTCACCCTCGATGGACTCGGAAGAATCGAGGTCCTCGTGGCGGAGGCCGACGAAGCGCGCGCCCTGGCGCTTCTCGCTGCCGCCGAGGCCGGCGACCTCCGGCTCACGGACGACGCCGAGGTCGAATCGTAGCAGTCCGTAACGTCCCGGGTCGGTCTGCATCGCGATACGCCTTCTACTACTGCTGGTAGTAGACGATGTGCGCGCTGTAACATCCGCCAGCTAGATGCGCGTTCCCGCAGATCTCGGGCTCTCTCCCAGGGGATTACTGATGTTGCATCCGCGAGTGCCCATCGCCATTCGCGCCTTCGTGCTCGTCGTTGCCTGCCTTGCCGCCGCGTCAGCGGCATGGGCAGCGGACGCCACGGGCTCGGTAAAAGGCGTGGTGCGCGACTCCTCAGGCGCGGTTGTGGTCAGCGCCGACATCGCGTTGTTGACGGCCCAGCAGACGAGTGTCGGCAGCACGCGGACCGGCGCAGACGGCCGGTTCGTCTTTGAAAACGTCTCCCCGGGGCGCTACGTCCTGCTCGCGTCCTTCCCCGGGTTCGCAGAGCGGCGGGTCTCCGTGTCGGTGGGCGGCACGACTGCGGCGACGGTGGACCTTACGTTGGACCCAACGCCGGTCCAGGCTGAGGTGACGGTGACCGCAACCCCCGGCCTGGCGCAGGACGTCCAGGCCGTGTCGCAGCCGGTCAATGTCATCGAGAGCGGCGCCATCTTCGAGCGTGCCAAGGCCGTGGTGGCGCAGGCCGTGCTGGAAGAGCCCGGCGTGAACCTGCTCCGCACGAGCCCGACCATGGCCGGCATCTACATTCGCGGCCTGACCGGCAACAAGGTCAACATCTTCGTCGATGGCGTCCGCTACTCGAACTCGGCCCAGCGCGGCGGCGTCAATACGTTCCTCGACCTGATCGAGCCCAGCAATCTCCAGGCTGTCGAAGTGCTGCGCGGGCCGAACAGCGCCCAGTACGGCAGCGACGCCATGGGCGGCAGCGTGCAGTTTCTGTCACTGGTGCCCAGCCTTGCGTCGCCCGGCGCCCCAACCTGGCGCGGCAACGTCGGGCTCCGGGCGAACTCGACGGACCAGAGCATCGCGGCCAACGTGGCGGCCTCGTACTCGGCAAAGACCTTTGGCATGCTGGTCAACGCAGCCGGACGGAAGATGGACAAGTTCAGACCGGGCCAGGGCATCGACTCCCACGCGGCCGTCACGCGTTTCCTGGGGGTGTCGTCCGACAAGCTCATGGACTCGCGGCTGCCGGACACGGAGTTCTCCCAATACGGGACGCTCGTGAAGGTCAACTGGACGCCCGGCGCCAACGACCAGTTCGTCTTCAGCTACACGCGCAATCAGCAGACCGATGGCAAGCGGTACGACCAGTTGCTCGGCGGCGACGGCAACCTCATCGCCGACCTGAAGGACCTGGCGCTCGACGTCTTCTACGTGAAGTACAACCGCGCGAATGTCGGCATCTTCGACCAGGTGACGGCCACCTACTCGTTCAACACGCAGAAGGAAGAGCGCGTCAACCAGGGCGGCAACGGCAGCAAGACCGCAGCCATCAATCACGAGTTCGAGCGGATGTACACGCAGGGTGTCCAGGTGAAGGCCACTACCAGAATCGGCGAGCGGCAGGAGCTGCTGCTCGGCGGCGAGTACTACCCCGAGCACATCAAGGCCCCGTCCTACGCCTACAACCCGGTAACGGGTGCCACCACGGTGCGCCGCGGCCGGGTGCCTGACGGGGCAACCTACCGCAGCGAGGGCATCTACGCGCAGGACGCTTTCGAAGTCGCGCCCGGCAAGTTCCGCGTGGTTGGCGACGTGCGCTACAGCGGCGCGCACTACCGGGCATACGCAGCCGACTCGCCGGTGGTGAACGGCCAGCCTCTCTGGCCTGACGATTCGCTGGATACGTCGAGCGTGACGTTCCGCGCGGGCGTCGTCGCGACACCGAAGCCAGGCTGGAACCTGACGGCCAACGTGAGCCGCGGCTTCCGCGCGCCGCACATCACCGACCTTGGTACGCTGGGCCTGACCGGCTCCGGCTTCACCGTGTCCGCGTCGGAAGTGAAGGGACTGAATGCGACCATCGGGTCCGCAGCCGGCGCGACCGCCGTGTCCACGGGCATTCCGGTTGAGCAGGCGGGGCCCGAGACGAGCCTGAACTACGAAGGCGGGTTCAGCTATCGCAGCCGCCGGGTGTCGACCGAGGCGTCCTTCTTCGTCAACAACATCTACGACAACATCGTGTACCAGGCTCTGATCCTGCCGCAAGGGGCCGTGGGCACAGCGCTCGGCGACCAGGTGATCTCGGCCCAACTCCCAACCGGCGTGGTGTACGTGCCCGCCTCGTCGAGCCCCGTGCTCGTGCGCGTGAACTACGGCGATGCGCGCATCATGGGTTTCGAACACCAGTTCGACTGGAGCATCGCGCCACGATGGTCGGTCGGGACGGTGCTGACAATTCTCCACGCTAAGGATACGGCTACGGGGCTCGCGCCGAACATCGAGGGCGGCACGCCGGGGCCGGACTTCTACCTGAAGCTGAGGTACTCCTCGCCGACCGGCCGCTACTGGGTCGAGCCGATCCTGCATGTCGTGGGGGAGCAAACGCGGCTCTCGACACTCGACCTCGAAGACCGGCGGACCGGCGCCACCCGCACGCGGACGAACATCCGCAACTTCTTCTACAACGGTGCCGCCAACCGCGGCTGGGTGTCGGTCGGGCCTGACGGCGTCGCTGGCACCGCGGACGATGTGCTCACCGTCACGGGCGAGACCGTGGCGCAGGTGCAGAATCGCGTGCTGGGCACGGCAACCTCGGCGCCGCTGTATACGTCGGTCCACGGCTACACGACCCTGGCCATTCGCGGCGGCCTGCGATTCGGTACGAAGCACGAGCTCATGTTCGAGTTCGAGAACCTGAGCGACGCGAACTACCGGGGCATCGCGTGGGGCCTCGACGCTCCAGGGCGCAGCATCTCGGTCGGCTACACCGCGAGGTTCTAACCGCTTCCGTCTTCTGCTGGCGCCTGCGCGCGTGGGGATTGGTATAATTCCGGCGCCATGACACGCTGCGCGTCGACTCCCGTTCGCTGCCTGGCCATGCTCGCCATTGCCGGCTTCGCGCTGCTCGCCCTCGATCACGTGCCGCTTGCCGCGAAGGGGCCCGGGCCTTGGGTGTTCAGCTATTTTCTCGACAACGGTCAGGACGGCCTTCATCTCGCTTACAGCCGCGACGGTCTGAAATGGACGCCTCTCGGCGGCGGCCAGCCGTTTCTGGCGCCGTCGGTCGGGGCCAAGCTGATACGCGACCCGTGCATCACACTCGGCCCGGATAGTGTCTTCCACGCGGTGTGGACGACGGGATGGTGGGAACAGGGCATAGGGCTCGCCCACTCAAAGGACCTGCTCACGTGGTCCGAGCCGGAATTCCTTCCCGTCATGGTGCACGAGCGCAAGGCGCTCAACGCCTGGGCGCCCGAGATCATCCATGACAGCGAGACTGGGCAGTACATCATCTTCTGGGCCACTACCATTCCCGGACGGTTCCCGGCGACGGACGACTCCGGCGACAAAGGCCCCGAAGGCACACGGCTGAACCACCGCATCTACCGCACGACAACGCGGGACTTCAGAGACTACAGCCGGGCTGAACTCCTCCTCGATCCCGGCTTCAACGTGATTGACGCCACGATCGTCCGCGACGGAACGCGGTTCGTGATGTTCCTCAAGGACGAGACGAAGAGCCCGGAGGCGCGCAAGGACATCCGTGTCGCCTTCGCCGATCACGCCCTCGGGCCGTACTCGCTCGCGCCCGGGCCGATCTCGAAAGAGAACTGGGTTGAAGGCCCCACCGCCTTCCGCGCCGGCGGCGACATGATCGTGCTCTTCGACGCCTACACCCGGAATCGCTTCGAAGGGGTGAAATCACGCGACCTGAAATCGTGGACGCCGCTGACCGGGCAGATCGAGATGCCGGCAGACGCCAGACACGGCACGGTGTTCGTCGTGCCGGACACGATTCTGACGGACCTCCTCGCGAAGAAGTAACTCGGTGACATTGCGTGATTCACGGAAGGACCGAAAGCGCTATGAAGACCAGACGCTCGTCCGTTGTTGCGCCGCTCGTAGTCGGCGTGTGCCTGGCAGCCGGCCTGCTCACCGGCAGTCGTCCGCCGCTTCTGGCCCAGGGTGGCGGGACGGAGACGGCATCGCCTGCTGACGCCCTGAAGAAGCTCCTGTGGCGGAACATCGGCCCGACCGCCCAGACCGGCCGCGTCCCGGCGTTCGTGGGCCTGCCCGGCGACATCAACACGATGTACGTGGCCGGCGCCGTCGGGGGCATTTTCAAGACCACGAACGGCGGCGTCACCTGGAAGGCCATCTTCGACGACCAGAAGGTGGCGTCGATCGGAGCCATCGCCATTGCGCCGTCCGACCCGAATGTCATCTACGCCGGCTCCGGCGAGGGCAACCCGCGCAACGACGCGTCGATCGGCGACGGTATCTACAAGTCGATCGACGCCGGCGACCACTGGATCAACGTCGGCCTGCCCGACAGCGAGAAGATCGCGCGCCTCGTCATCGACCCGCGCAACGCGGACGTCGTCTATGCGTGCGCACTGGGCCGCGAGTGGGGCCCGAACGAAGAGCGCGGCCTGTTCAAGACCGCAGATGGCGGAAAGAGCTGGAAGAAGGTCCTCTACAAGAACGACCTGACCGGCTGCTCGGATGTCGACATCGACCCGACGAACGCGAACATCGTGTACGCCGGGATGTTCACGTTCCGCCGATGGGCCTGGTACACGGAGTCGGGCGGCGGGGAAACCGCGGTCTACAAGTCATTCGACGGCGGGGCGACCTGGACGCGCCTGTCGGGGCCGGACGCGAATCGCGGCCTGCCGAAAGGCCTGATGGACCGCATCGGTGTCGCGGTTTCGCGCAGCAATCCGAACATCGTCTACGTGGTCAGCGAGACGACGGATGAAGGCGAACTCTGGCGCACGGATGATGCGGGGGCGACATGGCGGATGGTGAGCCGCGATCCGAACATCAACTTCCGTCCGTTCTATTACGCTGACATCCGCGTCGATCCGCTGAATCCGAACACAGTCTACGCACTGGCCGGCGGGCTGTCCAAGTCCGAGGACGGTGGCCGCACCTTCGGCCGCATCGGCGGTGCCACGCACGGCGATCATCAGGCGATGTGGATCGACCCGACAAACCCGAACCGCATTCTGAGCGGCGACGATGGCGGGTTCCAGATCTCGTACGATGCGGGCCGGACCTTCGACATCTTCAACAACATCCCGTTCACGCAGTTCTACAACGTTGCGTACGATCTGCAGACGCCCTATCACCTCTGCGGCGGATTGCAGGACAACGGCAGCTGGTGCGGGCCGAGCCAGACGCCAGGCGCCCCGGGCACGCCGAAGAGCGAGTGGCAGAACGTGGGCGGCGGCGACGGCTTCTTCGCCGTGCCTGACCTTAAGAACCCGGAACTGGTCTACAACAACCTCCAGGGCGGCGTGATCAGCCTGACGAACCGGAAGACGGGCGCGTCGTGGGGCATCAATCCCTACCCAGGCGGCATCGGGTCGAGCGGCCAGTGGATGGCGCCGCAGAAGTACCGCTTCAACTGGAATGCGCCAATCGTGCTCTCGCCACAGGACCCGAAGACCGTCTACTACGGCGGAAACGTGCTCTTCAAGACCACGAACTACGGCCACTCCTGGGAGGTCATCAGCCCGGATCTGACGACCAACGACAAGGCCAAGCAGCAGACCTCCGGCGGCAAGATCGTCACCGACAACACGGCGGCCGAGTTCCACTGCACCATCATCGCGATCGGCCCCTCGCCGGTCGACGCGAACGTCATCTGGGCGGGCACCGATGACGGCAACGTCCAGGTGACGCGGGACGGCGGAAAGACCTGGACGAACACCGTCAAGACCATGATTGGCCTCGCGCCCAACTCGTGGGTGAATAAGGTCGAGGCCTCGCATTTCGACGCGGGTACGGCGTACGTGTCGGCCAGCCACTGGCAGGACGGCGACTACGCGCCGTACTTCTACAGGACGGCG
>Ga0209668_10000340_pt1 | contig 19243 bp, 20 predicted proteins | sample FrelakmetPLP11PL_FD_187150 | JGI IMG/M metagenome (GOLD analysis project Ga0209668, IMG submission 187150) | Freshwater lake sediment microbial communities from the University of Notre Dame, USA, for methane emissions studies - PLP11 PL (SPAdes)... | ecosystem: Environmental > Aquatic >... | reverse complement strand
GCACACGCCTGCTGGGAATTACGGCACCTTTGAAAAGCTTTCAGTTTTGTTTATTACTGAATCAGCAATTGGGATACCGCTTTCGGCTCAATTCCGACTACGAAATTCCCTTACGTAGAAAAGAACGTACCTATTATTTTTCTGTTTACGAATCAAAGGAGCCCAATACTTCTCTGGTACATTATCTCTATCACAATCATTACGATGGAGAGTATCTATTACCCGAATTCCGGCATATGGATTTTCTTTGGCTAATGAAGGGCGACACGGCCTCCGATGATGCGGTTAATTGGATAAAACAGGTAGTAAAATCTATCCCGGAAGTTCAGTTGATAGTTGAGCTCCCCATCGATCAGGTGAAGAACAAGGGGAACATGATTTTATAGCAAACCTGCTTCATTACATCATGCCAATACCTGGATGCATTTTTCTCCTGCAGCAGTTATTTTTCCAATGGGTTCTGCAAAATCGCCAAGTCCTTCTTGTTGCAACAAGGCCTGCACTTCGGGCAAACTATCTTCAGCAACTGCCATTAATAATCCTCCATTGGTTTGTGGATCGGGAAGAACGGTAAAGGCTTCCATCACATTTACTCCGGAACCAAAATCAACTTTTGGCTGATAGGCATTCCAGTTTCGGTAAGTCGCATCCGGAATAATCCTGTTTTTCAAATACTCCTGTAATTCCAAAAGCACGGGCACTTTGCTATAGTGAACAATCGCGCCTAGTCCGCTACCTTCGGCCATTTCAATTAAGTGTCCCATCAATCCAAAGCCTGTTACATCTGTAAGTGCGTGAACCCCTGGAATTTTACCCAGCAATTTCCCGATCGAATTTAAAGCAGACAATTGTTGATAGAATGTAGCTCGATGTGCTTCTTGTAATACGCCTCGTTTTTCGGCAGTTGAAAGAATACCAACACCCAAAGGCTTGGTAAGTAACAACCAGTCGCCTGCCTGAGCAGTATTGTTTTTTTTGATTTGGTTCAGTTGAACCCTGCCCGATACTGCTAAACCAAAAACCGGCTCAGTACTATCTATGCTATGTCCGCCCGCCAAGGGGATATTGGCTTCTCTGCAAGTTTCACTGGCTCCCGCCATTACTTCTTTTGCCAAATCGGTTCCGAGCTTTTCCAAGGGCCATGCCAGCATTGCCAGTGCGAGCAAGGGTTCTCCACCCATGGCATACACATCGCTAATTGCATTGGCTGCAGCAATTTTTCCAAACAAAAAGGCATCGTCTACAATGGGGGTAAAAAAATCGGTTGTACTAATTAGCCCGCTGCCGTCGCCCCAGTCATATACGGCCGCATCATCACTACTTTCATTTCCTACCACTAATCGTGTTCCATGCGTGGTTCGGGATTGTTGTAAAATTTTTTCCAATGCTGCAGGAGCCATTTTGCAACCGCATCCAGCCGCTGAAGAAAATTGAGTTAGTCGAATCTTTTCCATAAATATTTTGCTTACAGCCAAACGGCTTGTGATAAAAATTGGTTTTCGCCCTCGGGTGTTTGAATTTGTAACGCTCCCTGTTCGGTAACCTGAATGGGCATTGCAGATACTTCTTTTCCGTTTATATTCATACTAACCCACTCGTTTTGCTTGTAGAGATGTTGGTTATAGGTAGCTAATATCGAAACCTGTTCTGCATTTTCCCATTGCTGGTAGCGGAAGGAAAGAAAATGGCAGAGTTCTTTTGCCAAAGCGATGGGGTCGTAGGTTTCGCCTGTTATTTGCCGAAGGGAAATAGGATTGCCACTGCCCGATTCGAAATGATCTTGATTAATATTGATACCGATCCCAATAATCGCCCATTGCCAACTTTCTCCTCTCCAGCTATTTTCAATTAAAATGCCTCCTGCCTTTCTGTCACCCCAATAGAGATCATTCGGCCATTTTATTCGGGTTTCCCGACCGACATATTTGCTAAAAAAATCATGGCAAGCTACCGCCACCCATTGATTTAGCTCTTGTATGGAACCGGTTTTATGTTCGGAAGTGTTGATTACTACCGAAAGTAGAATGTTTTTGCCCGTTTCGCTGGTCCATTTTTTGCCTTGTCTGCCCTTCCCTTCCTGTTGTTCCAAAGCGAAATATGCGGTTCCGTGTTCAGCCAATTTGGATTGAACCTGGGTTTTGGCATAGCTATTGGTACTGTCTATCTGTGGGAGCACAACAAAGGGAAAACCGATAGTACTTTTAACGTGGGCAGGTAACAAAGAAGTAGTATTTTTGTAAAGGTAGCTATTGGGGTATTAGTTTTCGGTGTTGCGTGTAGAAAATTATCATCCCGGGCATGTAGCAATATTCTATCATTAAATTGTAAAAATTATTGGAAACGCTTTCTGTATTAAATGGCCGGAAAAAAAATACGATTACCCGGCTGAATCGAAATTCAAAAATTATAAAAACGATTATTCGCGCCATTCAAAATAAAAAAGGCCAAAAACTGGTGAGCCTTGATTTGCGAAAGATTCCGGAAGCCGCTGCCGATTTTTTTATTGTTTGTGAAGCCTCCAGCACTACACAGGTAAAGGCAATTAGTGATGAGGTTGAAATGTTGGTGAAAAACGAATGTGCCGAAGTTCCCTATAAGCAGGAAGGTAAACAGGCACTTCAATGGGTATTGATAGATTATGTGAACGTAGTGGTTCATGTTATGCATCCGGAAGCCCGCAAGTTTTATAAACTGGAGGAAATGTGGAGCGATGCCTCCGTGTTGGAGCATACCGATTAATGTAGCAACACGGATTTTATTTATTTACTATTAAGTTATTTTATATTATATGCCACAGAATCAAAAATCACCTAGTTCAGGTTCGTCCGAAAACCCTAAAAAGGGGCCAAGGTTTAATTTATACGTTTTTTACGGTATTGCATTTATTGCTATCTTAATCGCAAGCTTCGGCAAATTTTCTCCAGACTTAACTGAAATTACCCAGCAGGAATTTGAAAATAAAATGCTGCTGCAAGGAGATGTTGCCCGAATCGACCTCGTTAAAAACAAAGAGCGTGTAAGGGTTTATATTCAGCCCGACAGCCTGAAAAAAGAATACTACGTTTCCCGCTTTAAAAGATCAATCACCGCCGAAAAAGCGAAAAGTCCACTTTTTGAATTTAAGGTGCTGGACTGGAAAAGCTTTAGTGAGCGATTAACAACGCTTACAACGCAAAAAAATTTACCGGAGGTTCCACAACAGTTGGTAGAAGATCAGGATTGGACAGGACCGTTGTTCAATACCATTTTTTCGTTACTGCTGATAGTAGGGGTTTGGGTGTTGATGATGCGTAAAATGGGCGGACAAGGGGGTGCCGGCGGACCGGGAGGAATATTTAGTATTGGTAAATCTAAAGCTACTTTATTTGATAAGGGCGCTCGTGTAAATATCACGTTTGCTGATGTTGCCGGTTTGGATGAAGCAAAAGTGGAAGTAATGGAGATTGTGGATTTTCTAAAAAATCCTAAAAAATACACTTCACTGGGAGGAAAGATTCCGAAAGGAGCTTTATTGGTGGGCCCTCCCGGTACTGGTAAAACTTTATTAGCGAAAGCAATGGCAGGAGAAGCTCAGGTACCTTTCTTCAGCTTAAGCGGAAGTGATTTTGTGGAAATGTTTGTGGGTGTGGGTGCGAGCAGGGTGCGTGACTTGTTTAAGCAGGCTCGGGAAAAAGCGCCTTGTATTATTTTTATAGATGAAATTGATGCAATAGGCAGGGCCAGGGGAAGAAATGCCATCATGAGCAATGATGAACGCGAAAATACCTTGAATCAGTTGTTGGTTGAAATGGATGGATTTGGCGGAGATACCGGAATTATTATTCTGGCAGCAACCAACCGCCCCGATGTATTAGATTCGGCTTTGTTACGTCCGGGTCGTTTCGATCGGCAGATCTCTATCGATAAGCCTGATGTAAAAGGAAGAGAAACCATTTTCAAAGTTCACCTTTTGCCCATCAAAGTTTCGGAAACACTCGACCTGCATCGGCTGGCAGAGTTAACACCAGGATTTGCCGGTGCAGACATTGCCAACGTGTGTAATGAAGCTGCCCTGATTGCAGCCAGAAAAGGAAAGAGCTCTGTAGAAATGATCGATTTTCAGGATGCAATTGACCGTGTGATTGGGGGATTGGAGAAAAAGAATAAAATTATTGCGCCGCACGAAAAAGAAATCATTGCTTATCATGAAGCTGGCCACGCAGTATGCGGATGGTTTTTAGAACACGCCTATCCTTTGTTAAAAGTTACCATCGTTCCCCGCGGAACAGCAGCACTTGGATATGCGCAGTATACACCAACCGAACAATATTTGTATAACACAGACCAATTGAATGATCAAATTTGCATGACGTTGGGAGGAAGAGCTGCAGAGCAGGTGTTTTTTGGAAAAATTTCAACGGGCGCTGCGAATGATTTACAGCAAATTACCCGAATTGCGTATAGCATGGTTACTGCCTATGGAATGAATAAGCAGGTAGGTAATGTAAGTTACTATGATCCTACTCAGGAAAATACGTTTACCAAGCCTTATAGCGAAGAAACCGGCCGACTCATTGATGAAGAAGTGCGATCCATCATAGATGCCGCTTATCAGCGAACCTTGCAGTTGCTGGAAGAGAAAAAAAGAGAAGTTGAAATTCTTGCAAAGGAATTGTTGAGCAAGGAGGTTTTACACAAGAGCGATGTTGAGCATTTGATTGGTAAAAGACCATTTGAAGAAAAAAAGCCGGTAACCATAGAACCTGAATTGAATAACGATCATGTAGTGGGAGAAAATACCATCGGACCCGGAAAACCGAATGCCGACGAAACTGCAACAATATTATAACACATGGCAGCAAGCGCCAGGGATACTATTCTAAAAAAAATTAAGCAGGCACTGAAACAACCGGTGCCTGTTCCCTTTCCTGCTATTCAGTCGGTACAACCTTTTACTCCTTTACAACAGGAACCAGCCCTCGAGTTTGCCGAAAGGTTTTCGCAACTACAGGGCAGATTCTCTTATTGTGGTAGCGAAGCCGAGCTGGTTAGTCAGTTACTTGCTCTATCTACTGCTCGCAAATGGGAAAAAATATTTTGTCGTGAAACACCGATTCGTTCCTTACTTGAGCAAAACGGATGGACTGGCAATTATCACCCTACCCTTGCCGATTGTGATGTTGCTATAACTACTTGTGAATACCTCGTAGCAAGAACAGGCTCTATCATATTGAGCAGTTCCGGAGCAAGCGGAAGAACAGTGAGTGTGTATGCCCCTATTCACATTTGTATTGCCTACTCCCATCAATTGGTGAATGATATTGGTGATGGAATGGAACCGCTATTGCTTTCCGGTGAAAATAACTATCCTTCACTGGTTACTTTAGCAACCGGCCCTAGCAGAACCGCCGATATTGAAAAAACATTGGTGGTAGGTGTGCACGGACCGAAAGAAGTATTTTGTTTTTTAATTGATAGCTAATTGATTGCTATGAGCCAGCCCGCCTCTTCTTACTTATTTGTTTATGGCTCTCTGCGGAGCGGATTTCATCATCCTGCCTATGCCTATATCAGCAGGTACTTTGTTTTATTGGGCCATGCTACTACCCGCGGAGTTTTATACGACTTAGGATCGTATCCTGCAGCAAAGCCTACGATCAACGATCAATACATTCAGGGAGAACTTTACGAAATTCGGCAGGCAGATGAATGGAACTGGGCAATTGCACAGTTAGACGATTATGAAGGGGTACAGGCGGATGAAGACGGCCCGGCTTTATATGAGCGAAAATTGGCAGAAATTAACTTCAACGGAAAAACATGCACGGCATGGATGTATTGGTTTACAGGTGATGTAACAGGTAAACCCATTGTAGAAAGTGGGGATGTGCTACAATACCTTCAACAAAAAAACAGTTGATTACATGATTCCTGCTCCAGGAAAAAAAATATATTTTATCTCCGATTTTCATCTCGGAGCTCCTGACAGGCAACAAAGCCGGTTACGGGAAAATAAAATATTGTCGTTTTTACATTCAATAGAGCAGGATGTAGACAGCCTCTTTATTTTAGGTGATATCTTCGACTTCTGGTTCGAATACAAAAAAGTAGTTCCCAAAGGATTTACCCGATTATTAGGCAAATTAGCCCAGTTGAGTGATAGCGGAATACCGATTCATGTTTTTACAGGTAATCATGATTTGTGGATGCGCGGATATTTTGAAGAAGAGTTAGGAATAAAAGTATATCACCAACCGGCTGTTTTTACCTGGAATACACAAACATTTTTTATTGGTCATGGCGACGGCTTGGGCCCCGGAGATTTTGGATATAAGCGACTCAAGAAAATTTTCCGCAATCCGGTTTGTCAGTGGCTATTTGCACAACTGCATCCAGATTGGGGTATTGCATTGGCAAATTATTTTAGTAAAACCAGTCGCGAGGCAACGGGGTCAAGTGATCAACACTTTTTAGGAGCCGATAAAGAATGGCTGATTCAATATTGTTACCGAAAGTTAAGTGAACAGCAAATTGATTTTTTTCTTTTTGGACATCGCCATTATCCTATCGATTTTGCTTTAAACGAAAAAAGCCGCTATATCAATACAGGCGACTGGATTCGATATTTTTCATACGCCGTATATGATGGAAAAGCATTGCGCTTGATTGTACCCGAAAAAGATGTTTAATCGTATAGTATGAATCCTGTGTTACAGCAAACTTTTTTGAGTAATACCCTTGCCGATTATCTTAGAGTATTGGGTGTAATTGCAGCTGCTTTGTTGCTAAGGCGATTTGTTTCCATGTTATTGGCAAATTGGTTGTATCGGCTGCTTTCTAAAAAAAATCAGCAAATAGCCCGACAATCTTTTCTCAATCTGGTATTACAGCCGCTCGATTTGTTTATTGTATTGATTGTATCATTTGTTGCGTTGGATAAATTATACTTTCCCAGGGCATTTCAAATAAAAATCTATCATACCACTACCCAGCAGATGGCCGAATCGCTTTTCATCGGCATATTGATTGTTGCTTTTATTTGGCTCTGCCGAAGAGGGATTGATTTTATCGCATTGATTTTAGAAGAAAAAGCCAACCAAACCACCGATTTATCCGACAATCAGTTGATTATTTTTTTCAAGGATTTCTTTAAAGTAATACTGGTATTACTGGGTATTTTGCTGATTCTGCGATTTTGTTTTAATAAGGAGATAGGTTCATTGTTAACCGGACTAAGCATTGTGGGTGCTGCGATTGCGTTGGCTGCAAGAGAGAGCATGGAAAATCTGATAGCCTCTTTCATCATTTTTTTCGATAAGCCCTTTGTTACCGGTGATACGGTAAAAGTTGCTCAGTTTTCCGGAACCATTGAAAAGATAGGTTTGCGAAGTACCCGCATTCGAACACTGGAAAAGACCCTGATTACCGTTCCGAATAAACAGATGGTAGACACCATTGTAGATAATATTACACTTCGCACGCAAAGAAAAGTGGAGAACCAGTTACACATTGATTTGTCTGCGACTGTAAATCAGCTGCGCGCTTTTACTGCCCAATTGCCCGATAAACTGATGGCTGCAGGCGCTGAATCCTGCGCTGTTTACTTATCGGAAACCGGCAAAAACGCACATATGATTCAAATCGAATATTACACAACTGCAGGAGAATCTATTGCAGATTTTAACGCGGTTAAAGAAAGAATCAACTGGATTACTTTAGAAGAACTTAGCCGGCACCAACTTGTGCTTGCAGCGGCTAATAACCGGATTACGGTGCAAATGGATAAAGAATAGTTTTATTGCAGTTTTGAAACAATATCCGCGAGCTCACGTTCTACGTTTCCTGTTTTGCCATATTCTACCACCCTGCCCATTTCTTTCCCATTTTGCAAAATGATAAAAGTGGGCACCATCGTTATGTTCCAGGTAGTATGCAAATTTTTTGGGGCTTTTTTTTCTCTGTCAACTCCCACCACAGTAATCTGATTATCGGGGAACCCACTTTTATCTGCCAGTCGATAAAAAAGCGGAAGAATATTTTGTGTATCATGACACCAGGTGCCGCCGAATATTAATACGGTAAACAAGTTCTTTTTTTCACTAAAAACTTTTACGGCAGTAGCATCAGCGGTTCCATATTTTCTGTTTTCCGTCATCCAGGTAAATGCCGGCTCCTTTTCTAGTATTGCCCGATTAATAATCCCCTTCATCACCACGGTTTCAGTATCTGATACAATAGAATATTTTGGTTTTTGAGGCAAACTGCCCGAAGCGCAGGAGTTGAATATCAACGCAATGGCTACCGGGATAAATAGCAGCAGCAGACTATATCGTATTTTCATAGCATCTGTATAAAGGAATTGTTTCTAAAACTACAACTGTTGTTGGATTTCCAACAAGAAGCCCTTTAATCGATTCAAAGATTGTACCAATTGATGCTGTTTGTCGATATCTTTTTTATTAGCCATCAAATAGCTCTTTGCTCCTTCAATTGAAAATTTCCGCTGGCGGAGCAAAAAATAAATCAGTTGCAAATTCTTAATATCTTCTACCCGAAATAGCCGGTCGCCTTTTCTTGTTTTGCGTGGTTGCAGAATATCAAATTCATTTTCCCAAAAGCGCAATAAGGAAGTATTCACTTTAAACCATCCGGCAACCTCACTGATCGAGTAATATAATTTCTCTTTTAATTTTTCTTCGGAAGGAACTTCAATTAAATCTACCTCTGAGTCCATTTCACGAAATGATTTTCTTCCTCTTTTTTGTCCGCTTTCCGAACGGGTTACCCGCACTTTTTTCATGGAAGCAACGGGTTCTTCCAAAACCGGAACCGAAGGGGGTTGGGCAATTGTTAGGGAAATCGCAGGCGCTTCTGCTGGTGCCGGTTGCTTAACTGGCGCAGGACGGCTTTTTTTGGCTGGCGGCGTGGGCTCCTCCATCGGGAACCCAAATAAATCGAGCTGTTGTGCCTTTTTTTGCATGATTAAAAGTACAACAACTCTATATAAAAAGCTGCCATACAGGCATTTGGTGGAAAACAAGTGATTTTTTGTGGGCAGTAAAATTGACTGATTAAATGCTGCATCAGCCATTGTACTTTTGCACTGATGAAAATTGCTGTTACAGCTATATTTTTAAATAGTGGTCCACTGGAAGGCTATGGCCATTATTCTCACGAAATATTAAAAGAGCTGGTAGAGATCAACCCCGATCACGAGTTTTTATTTTTATACGACCGACCCCTTCAACCGTTGTTAATTCAGCATCCCCGTGTTTCGCATGAAGTGATTCCGCCGGCAACCCGCCAGCCGCTTGCGATGGCATATTGGTATCATATTCGCGCCAGTAAACGTGTGCGTAGCTGGGGTGCATCCGTTTGGTTGCAGCCGTATGGAATGGCCAGTTTTTATAGTAAAATACCTCAATTGATGATTGTACATGATCTCGCGGCATTTCATTTTCCCAAGGCAATTCCCTGGTATCATCGTTGGCATTATCAGCTGTTTACAAAAAGGGCAATGCAAAAAGCAAGTGCTGTTGCGGCCGTTTCTCAAGCAACCCGTTCCGATATTCAGCATCAATTTCCCACACTCGCTCAGCAAGAGATAGCGGTGTTACCCGGGGCTGCCCGAAAAATATTTCAGCCCGTAGCTTGGGAGGCGGCAAGGGAAATAAAGGAAAAATATACCGGCGGGCAGGAGTATTTTCTGGTGGCAGGAAGCATTCATCCCCGCAAAAACCTACTAACGCTGCTAAAAGCCTTTTCGCTATTTAAAAACTGGCAAAAGAGTAATATGAAGTTGGTAATTGCAGGAAGGTGGGCCTGGCAGAATGAACCGATTACCGAAAAACTTTCAACCTATAAATACAGAAACGATTTGGTGATTACCGGATATATTTCCGAACAGGAAATGGCTGAAGTAATGGCGGGGGCTTATGCATTGATATATCCTTCTGTTTGGGAGGGTTTTGGTTTACCGTTGCTGGAAGCCATGCAATGCGGTATACCGGTTTTGGCAAGCGACCAGCCGGCACTTCGGGAAACGGGAGGCGATGCTGCCTCTTATTTTGATCCGCAGCATCCGCAAGATCTGGCCGAAAAAATGAAAAAATTATATCGCGACGAAAACTGGAAACAAGCGCTTGTTAAGGAAGGATTTCAACAAAATGAAACATTCGGCTGGAAAAATACGGCGGCCCTGCTGGAAACACAACTGCAACTAATCGCGCAACCCAAATCCGCCTCATAATATGAGGATGAATCGTTGTAAACCCTGTATTTTTGCCGTTAATAGTATATAATATGCACCAGTCTACCATTCAAATTCAAATTGGCCTCGATGAAAATAAAGTACCTCAGGAAATTTCCTGGAAAGCATCCGATAGCACAGCCGATATGAACCAGCCCGCCAAATCTGTAATGGTTTCATTTTGGGATGGAGCCGATAAGTCGGCGCTGCGAATTGATTTATGGACAAAAGAAATGATGGTTGATGAGATGGCTGATTTTTTTTATCAGAATATGATGGGCATGGCAGATACCTACCTGCGGGCTACGCGGCAAGAGGAATTGGCAAATGATATGCGGGAGTTTGCAAAAAGTTTTTATAAAAAATTCAGAGAAACACAAATTGCAGAAAACAAATAAATGAATCGTTATGAGCTTGGAACAACAGGTAATGGAGCAAATGAAAGAGGCAATGAAAAGCAAAAACGAAGCAATGCTTCGGGGATTGCGGGCGATAAAAGCTGAAATTATCAAGGCAAAAACAGAGCCGGGTGCCAATGGAGTATTAACACCGGAAACCGAATTGAAGATGTTGCAAAAAATGATGAAATCGAGGAAAGATTCTTTGCAAATTTATCAAACCCAAAACCGCCCCGATTTGGCGCAAAAGGAAACGGAAGAAATAGAAATTATAGAAAAGTTTTTGCCTGCTCAGCTTTCAGAAGCCGCACTAACAGAGGCTTTACAGCAAATCATTACAGAAACAGGTGCTTCCGGCATGCAGGATTTGGGAAAAGTAATGGGTGTTGCCTCTAAACAATTAGCGGGTAAGGCAGACGGAAAATTGATTGCAGAAAAAGTGAAACAATTGCTAACCAACGCCTGAGTTGTATGCTGATAGATGGTCTGCTGGCAATCGTGTTGTTGTGGGCCCTTTTTAAGGGCTATAAAAACGGCTTGCTCGTAGGCATTTTCTCTTTTGCCGCTTTATTTATTGGATTGGCAGCCGCAGTAAAACTTTCTGCCTGGGTGGCAAGGGTAGCAGAACAAAGAATGCAATGGCATAGCGCCTGGTTACCTTTTCTGGCTTTCTTAGCAGTATTGGTTTCCGTGATTATTCTAGTAAGAATAGCCGCCAAGTTGATTGAAACGGCTATGCAAACCTTGTTGGTAGGATGGATAAATACCCTCGGAGGCATTATCATGTATGGCCTACTCTATGGTACGCTGTTTAGTGTGGTGCTATTTTATTTTGAAAAGCTACATATTATTGGTTCGAATGAGATAGCGGCTTCCCATACCTATCCTTATATACACCGAATGGGTCCGGTTGCGATAGATGCTTTGGGCAAATTGCTCCCATTTTTTAAAGGAATGTTTGCCGAATTGTCGGATTATTTCGGTCATTTACCCTTACCTGCATAATCCACTTTACATGCCCATTTGTAAAGGGCCTTGGCACAAATCAGGTTAATTAACCAACAACTCTTTTGAATATCATATTTTATTGAAATAAAAAGCAGTATTTTCGTTACAACTGCATCTCAGGAATAGCAAGGAGCGAATGAGTAAAAATCAGATCAGCCTATTATGACATACGAGATTAAAGAAATAAATAAATTTAAATATGTTGAGGAAGGCGAGGGCGAAACGCTGCTGTTACTGCATGGTCTTTTTGGCGCCCTTAGTAATTTCAGCGACTTAATTGAGCACTTTCGTCATCAATATAAAGTGGTTGTTCCCCTGTTGCCCTTGTTTGAATTGGATATTTTTCACACAACAGTAGGAGGGCTTGCTAAGCACGTGCATAAATTCATCGAAACCAAGGGATATGAGGGCATTCACTTGTTGGGTAATTCTTTAGGAGGCCATGTTGCGTTGGTGCATGTTTTGAAGCATCCCGAAAAAATTGCCTCCCTCACATTAACCGGCAGCAGCGGATTATTTGAAAATGGTATGGGCGATTCTTATCCGAAAAGAGGCGATTACGAGTATATCCGTAAAAAAACCGAGATTACTTTTTATGATCCCGCAATGGCTACCAAGGAGTTGGTAGACGAAGTGTTTGAAATTACCAATAACCGCCTGAAAGTAATTAAAATCATTTCCCTTGCGAAAAGCGCCATTAGAAATAACCTGGGTGATGAACTCACTCAAATAAATCAACCCACCCTGCTCATTTGGGGAAATAACGATACCATTACACCTCCATTTGTAGCACAGGAATTTCATAAGCTGATTAAAAACAGCGAATTACATTTTATAGATCACTGCGGACATGCTCCAATGATGGAAGTGCCTTCAGCGTTTAATTCGATTTTAGAAAATTTTCTACTGAAACTGAAAAATAAAGCAACTGCCGTATAACAAAACTATCCTGAGGTTGTAATATAAAAGTATGATAGTAGCCCAAATAGTGCAATCAGGGTTTCCGGCTGTTCATTTGTCGGATACTGTACATACTGTGTTGGAAATTATGGACACGTATCAGGTATCACATGTACCTGTAACAGATGCGGATGCGCATTTTGTTGGTTTGGTAAGCCAATCTGCCTTAGAAGAATTGTCCGACGATCAAACCCTTGCCGACATTCAATTGTATCTTTCTCCCCTGCAGTGTTCCGATCAGGCTTTTCTGTTAGATGCGCTTCGCTTACTTTCTGAAAATGCACTCACCCTGCTTCCTGTAGTGCAGTCGGATGCGTTGCTCGGTGTAATTACCGCAAAAGAAATGATTCGTTTACTGGCGGTATTTTTAGATGTGCACGATCGCTTCGGCGTAATAGTGATTGAATCTGACCCTGCCCGTTTTTCATTGGGGGAGGTAAACCGGATATTGGAATCCAATGATCTCAGTTTGCTTCACATGAATACGCGCCGTGAATCGGGCATGCTAGTAATCACCTTGCAGGTAAGCAAGCAGGAAATTTCCACAGCCGTTGCGTCTTTACAACAAAATGGATATGTTGTTAGGTATTATTTTGGCAAATCAGAGGATGATTCCGAAATGCAGGAAAATTACCAACACCTGCTTTCCTACCTGAATATGTAACGGGGTAAGAGAATTGTGTAATGCTTGTTAAACTTACAGTATTGTTTGCTCAGCCTATTATTTTCCGATCTAAGCAACTCATGTGTGTTGCCTTGTGCCTTTTGTTGGGAATTAGTTTAAGGGCGCAGGATCGGGGGTTGAACAATGAAATTGCCGGCGCAGTTGCAGATAGTTCAACGCGAATAACTCCATTGCATATCTCAGAAATAGTAATTACCGGTAATGCTAAAACCCGCTCATTCATCATTTTACGGGAACTCCCTTTTCGAAAAGGAGATACAATCGCAGTAGATAACGTAAACAGTCAATTAAAGCTGGCGAAAGAACAGCTAATGAACACCAGCTTATTTGTAGATGTGGATGTATATGTGAGTGCCCGAATTCAAACTGGAGAAAAACGCCAGGCTACGGTAACGGTTGCGGTTAAAGAAAGGTGGTATTTATTTCCGGTTCCTTATTTTAAATTAATCGACCGCAATTTTAATCAGTGGTGGGTAGAGCAGAAGCGGAGTTTAGACAGGGTGAATTATGGATTAAAGTTTATTCAAAATAATTTTACCGGCAGAAATGATAATCTGGATATCTGGCTGATTACGGGGTATAATAATCAAATCAGCTTTCGCTATCAGCTTCCATTCATCAACAAAAAACTTACCAGTGGTTTAAATGTTGGCTTTGCATATGCAACGCAGAAAGAATTGAATTTTGTTACCCTGAATAATAAACAACAATTCTTCCGGCAAGACTCGATTGTTAGAGAAACTGTCCGCTTCGATGTTACCTATTCCTATCGGCCGGATGTTCGGCAGCGACATTATTTTCGGCTGGCATATAATAAGGAGCATGTTGCAGATACCATTTTACAGCTCAATCCCCATTATTTTCCAATTCAGGGTGGTCGCTTTCGCTGGCTCGACTTTAATTATCAATTCAAGTACTACAAGGTAGACTATATACCCTACCCAACCAGCGGATGGATGATGGAGGCAAATTTGTATAGCCGGCTATTTCAATCCGATGCTAATTTGTGGCAGGCTTCCGCCAGAATCGCTTATGTTTTACCAATTACTCCGGAGATTCGATTTATTCATTTCGAAGGAATCGGAGTGGTAAAGTCTCCCGTTAATCGGGCATTTGTAAACCAGCGGCTGGTTGGCTATGGCTATACACAAATGCGCGGATTAGAATACAATGTGGTGGATGGTTCTGCTGCTGGAATTCTGAAAACTACTTTCCATCAACGCCTGCTTAATATCATCTTGCAAAATCCGGTAACGAGTAAAAGTCATGACAGAATACCTATCCGAATCTTCCTGAAAGCCTATGCAGATGTAGGGTATAGTTATAATCGATTTGCCAATACTACCAATACCCTCAACAATACCCTGCTCAGGAGCTGGGGAATCGGTTTGGATATTGTATCTATCTACGACTTTGTATTTAAAATTGAATTTAGCATGAATCAACTGGGAACGGATGGTGTATATTTACATAGCCGAAATGATTTTTAATAAAACAAATTTCCTCGGCTCATCCATTTCAAAATAGGTTCTGCCTTCAAATACATTTGCATGAAAGTAGCTATTTATAGCCGTGGACTGGATACCGAACAGGGGGCACATTTGGATATCTTGCTGGAAGCACTCACCCGATATGATGTGTGCATTCGCATATTTCAGCCCTTGTTGGCGCAGTTTCCGCAAGTTACGCAGCGATACCCCTCTTTGATTCCGTTTTTACAATCTGCCGAATTGCCCGACGAATTGGACTGCCTCATTAGTTTGGGAGGAGATGGAACCCTGCTCGATACGGTAGCCTTGGTGAAAAATAAAAAAATTCCCGTACTGGGTGTAAACTTCGGCCGGCTGGGATTTTTAGCGGGGATAAGTCGGGATGAGTTGTCTACCGCCGTAGATGCCCTGGTAAACCGAACTTTTATCATTGATAAACGAACCCTGATTCACCTCGATTCTAACAAAAATCTGTTTGGCGACACCCCCTTTGCATTAAATGAATTTGCCATTCATAAGCGCGACATTTCTCCAATGATAAAAGTGCATGCCTACCTGAACGGGGAATTCCTGAATACCTACTGGGCCGATGGATTGATTGTTTCAACTGCAACCGGTTCTACCGGATATAATATGAGTTGCAACGGGCCCATCCTTTTCCCGGAGTCTTCCAGTTTTGTGATTACCCCAGTGGCACCGCATAACCTCAATGTGAGGTCTATCGTAGTGCCGGATACCAATATTATTTCCTTTGAAGTGGAAAGCCGGGCAGAAATGTTTATCTGTGCTTTGGACGCCAGAAGGGAAATTGTAGACAAAACGATTCAGTTGGCAGTTAAAAAAGAAGATTTTAGCGTAAATCTGGTGCGATTAAACGAAAATAGCTTCCTTTCAACCCTTAGAACGAAGCTGGCGTGGGGGCTTGATAAAAGAAATTAACATTTATGGTAACGTTTTTTGCTGTTTTTTTACATAAGCTACAACATCCCTGCCGAAAACATGCGTAATAAAATACTATTATTCATCCTGTTAGCCACTTTCGGTGTATCTGTGCAAGCGCAGGTAACGAATAGTTTTGTGCATCAGGGTGAGATTGGTATTCATGCAGGTGCGGGGCATTATTTTGGCGACCTCAATTCCAATGCCGGCATTAACCGCCCAAAGCTGGCCGCCGGATTTTTCTTTCGGAAGCAATTGGGTGGATATATTTCGCTTCGCCTCTCTGGCGAATACCTGCAGTTGGGTTATTCAGACATTTACAGTAAAAATCAGGTGCAGCAAATCCGTAACCTGAGTTTCAATTCCGAGGTTTGGGAAGGCAGTATTTCAGGGGAATTCAACTTCTTTAATTTTCGACCCGGGATAGAAGGATACTCTTTTACACCCTATCTCGGATTGGGAATTGGTGCATTTTCTTACGATCCCTATGCTTATATGGCAGGGGAAAAATATTATCTCCGACCCCTCGGAACAGAAGGCCAGGGCAGTGCTTTATATCCCGATAAGCAGGTGTACAGTGCTATCGCACTCTGCGTTCCCTTTACGGTAGGCGTGAAATATGCCTTCGACCCCCGCTTCAATGTGTTTGCTGAATTTACTTACCGATTCACCAATACCGATTACTTAGACGATGTGAGCGGCACCTATGCGCCTGATGCATTTCCTCCTTTGCCGGATGGCTCTCCCTCTCCTGCATTTTTGCTACAAGACAGGAGCTATGAAACCGGCATGACAATCGGAATAAAAGGACGTCAACGCGGAAATAGTCTCCAACCGGATTCTTATGCCAGTCTAAAAGTTGGCATTGCATTTAACCTAGAGTCGTATCGCTGTCCGCCTACCGCCCGTCTTAGATAGTTATTTTAAGGCTTTGCAGCCGATTTTTGGGAAATTAAGTCCCGCTAACCCCACGATTTTGCTACCTTTGCCCCCTTAAACTTGGTGCATATGGATCAGGGGCTGATTGGCCAGATTAACTTGCAAAAACTGCCAAAACATATTGCCATCATTATGGATGGAAATGGAAGATGGGCAGAAGAAAGAGGGAAGGACCGACTCTATGGCCATTTTCATGGCGTAGAAAGTGTTCGCGATGTGGTGGAAGGGGCAGCAGAAATTGGGGTTCAATATTTAACCTTGTATGCATTCAGTACTGAAAATTGGGACAGGCCCGCAAAAGAAGTGGAGGGACTGATGCAGTTATTAGTAGAAACCATACGCAAAGAGGTGCCCACCCTCAACAAAAACAACATACGACTGCATGTGATTGGTGATTTAGCGTTACTACCCCCCCAGGCAAAACAGGAAATGCAGGAAGCGCTGGATCTTACCTCAGCCAATACCGGATTACAGCTGATTATGGCATTGAGTTACAGCAGTCGCTGGGAAATAGTGCAGGCAGTAAAATCAATAGCAGCAGCAGTACAATCCGGAAAAATAGATCCTGCACAAATTAACCAGGATACTTTTCAGCAACACTTGGCAACCCATAACTTTCCCGATCCGGAACTGATGATTCGAACCAGTGGGGAGCACCGGATTAGTAATTTTCTATTATATCAACTGGCCTATGCCGAACTCTTCTTTACACCCACCCGCTGGCCCGACTTCAGGAAAAATAACCTGTATGAAGCCATAATTGATTTTCAGCAGCGGGAGCGGAGATTTGGTAAAACCGGACAACAAATTCAACGGGAGGCCCCTATTGTATAATATTTCTATGAATAATCGCCCCGATAAGGGGGGTTTTAACAAACACTTTTCATTATTCCCGTTAATTTGCCCCGCCTTATTATCTAAACTAACTGAAGCTATGTGCTCCGGAGAAGGGTCCGGGTACATGAAAAACATAAAATGGATGCCCAACTTATATAAATTCTTATTAACAGCACTCGTTTTTACGCTGGGCAGCCTCACGGTAGTTGGTCAGGAGACAGAGAAGGATACCTCCATTACCAATATCAATGCCGAATTGCTGAATATCTTCAATCAAAAAACACCCAAGCGATATAAAATAACCAATGTTCGGGTTACCGGAAATCGGTTTTTTGATGAGAATCTGCTGATATCGATTGCCAATATCAACCCAGGTGATGAAGTTACCATTCCGGGGGGCGACAATTTTTCAAAAGCAATCAACAAGCTCTGGGCTCAAAAATATTTCAGCGATGTAGAAATTTATATCACCAAGCTGGAAGGGAAAAATATCGAAATCGAAATTGCAGTAACTGAACGAGCCCGTCTTTCTAAATTTTCTTTCAAAGGAATTAGAAAAGGGGAAACCGACGATTTATCCGGGAAAACCGGATTGGTACCTAATCGGGTTGTAACGGAAGACATGAAGATTTCCGCAGTGGAAGCCATCCGTAAATATTATGCAGAAAAGGGCTTCCGGGATTCGCAGGTGAAAATTGTTGAGAAAAAAGATTCCGCCATGGATAATAACCTGGCACTGGAATTCTTAATCGACAAGGGACCTAAAGTAAAAATCAATAACATCAACTTTGGCGGAAACACAGTAGAAGAAGCAAAGCTGAAAAAGCAGTTAAAGGATACAAAAGAAAAATCCCGCCTTACTTTGTTCCCGGTGCAGGATAAAGGACAAATTGTTATTCCCAAAAACTATACGTTCGAGCAATACATGAAAGAAAAAGGGTTTCTTACTTTTTCAAAAACAAAAAAAGTACTTGATCCCTATGTTCGAATCAAGCTGAACTCTGCCAAGTTTGATCAGAATAAATTTATTGATGATAAAGATAAAATTCTCGATTTCTATAATACCCTGGGTTATCGCGATGCTATGATTGAGAAGGATACTGTGTATTCTACGGGTCGTGGAAATATCAATATCGACATTAAAGTAATTGAAGGAAGAAAATATTACTTTGGAAATATTACCTGGAGAGGAAATACAAAATATTCCGACTCGGTTCTTTCCTCCATATTGGGTATTCGCAAAGGCGATATCTATAATATGGAAATCCTCAATAAAAAACTTGGAAGGGGCGGTGGTCCGGAAGGGGGCGACGTGAGTGGATTGTATCAGGATGATGGATATCTGTTTTTCCGAACCGAACCTATAGAAACTGCTGTTTATAACGACACGATTGATTTTGAATTACGAATTGTAGAAGGCCCACAGGCAACTATCAAGAACGTGCGGATTACAGGAAACGACCGTACCAAAGAATATGTAATTCGCAGGGAACTTCGAACCATACCGGGTGAAAAATTCCGTCGAACCGATCTGGTGCGTTCTCAGCGTGAAATTGCTCAGCTGAACTATTTTGATCAGGAAAAAATTAAAATCGAGCCGGTTCCCAATCCGGATGACGGAACGGTTGATATCAATTATGGAGTGGTAGAAAAATCCAGCGACCAGTTAGAGTTAAGTGCGGGCTGGGGAGGATATATTGGATTAACCGGAACCCTGGGGGTTTCATTCAATAACTTCTCTTTAAAGAATGTTTGGAAA
>Ga0209668_10000338_pt1 | contig 19357 bp, 15 predicted proteins | sample FrelakmetPLP11PL_FD_187150 | JGI IMG/M metagenome (GOLD analysis project Ga0209668, IMG submission 187150) | Freshwater lake sediment microbial communities from the University of Notre Dame, USA, for methane emissions studies - PLP11 PL (SPAdes)... | ecosystem: Environmental > Aquatic >... | reverse complement strand
AGCAGATAATGTATTTCAGAAATCTGTCTTTAAGATTCAGGGCCAAGATATAGACTTCTCAAAACCTTGGAAGAGGCTTAAAATGATTGATGGTCTTAGAGATGCTGGATATGACTTTGATAAGATCAAAACTGTAAAAGAAGCCCATGCCGTTTTAGATAAAATTGGCGCTAAAGAAAGTGAAAGGCCTGAAACAATTGGCGAGTCATTAGTTATTGCGTTTGAGCATTTAATTGTCCCATCACTTATTCAGCCTACATTTGTTTATGGCCACCCAGTAGAAATATCTCCACTTGCAAAAACGATGCCCGAAGATAGTAGATTTGCTGAGCGTTTCGAGATTTATATAGGTGGAATAGAAGGTGGGGACAATTGGACGGAGCTAAATGATCCTGTTGAATTGTTCGCAAGGTTTAAGGATCAGATTAGCAAGAGAAAACATGGAAACGAGGAAGCCCATCCAATGGATATTGATTTCGTGGAAGCTATGGAATATGGTATGCCCCCAACAACTGGTCTAGGACCTGGGATTGAGCGCTTAGCCATGATGTTTACCGAAACTGAGTACATAGATGATGTGGTCTTTTTCCCAATGATGCGTCCTCAAGAAATAAATGAAACGCAAAAAAAGTTATATGGAGAAGAGTCGCTTGGGGACACGCTTGTTAAAGCTCAGGATATGTCTAAAAAAATGTTAACTATTTTAAATGGAGAAATGCATGATTGGAAAATGCTTAATACTGCGAGTCATATTTCTGCATATTTAGGCAATAATATTGATAATCAGGCATTCTACTCGCAAAGTCACTTTAAACTCAAGGATGATATTGCAATACCGTCAAATTCTCAATATCCAATAATTGCGATATCGGCTTCACAAAGTGAATTGTTGGAATTGGCCAAAAAAGTTGTAAACAGTGGCCTAAGTTATATTATCTATGTAGATGAGATGATAGAATTCACCAACGATAAAAAACTACAAAAAGCTTTACAGGGTAAAACTTTAGCAGAACTCGATATTAAAGGGATAGGTCTGTTTGGCCACAACGATGAGTTAGATTTCTTAACAAAAGGATTAGGTCTTTTTAAGGTAGGATTGTCAAAACAAAAAGTTGTTAAACAAAATACCACATTGAAAATTCCAACAAGGGACGAAGCCAACAAATTACTTGATGAACATGTTAAAGAGCCATACCTTTCTTTACATTCAAAAATGGTGGCAAAGGCTATGGAAATGTATGCAGAGAAATTTGGTGAGGATAAGGATTTGTGGTATGTAACAGGCTTACTTCATGATTTAGATTATGAAGAATTCCCTGCCCTTCATCCAGATGAATCGCTAAAGTGGTTTGCCGAATGGGGTTTCCATTCCGACTTGATCGACGCCGTCGAGGCCCATGCATTAAAAGAACCAAGGGTTACGCCTACAAAACAAATCGAGAAAACCCTAATTGCTGTTGATGAGCTTTCTGGAATAATATATGCATACTTTATAATGCGCCCCGGAGGTTTTGATGGAATGGAAGCAAAATCTGTTTATAAAAAGTATAAGGATAAGGCTTTCGCTGCTAAGATAAGCCGAGAGGAAATTCAATATGGTGTCGACTTGCTAGGATTGGACTTTTTAGAACATATTAAGAACATAATTGATGTGTTTAAGTATATGGTAGAGATTAAAAAGGTTTAATTATTATTTTTATATTTTGATAATTATGAGTATGAAAACAAAAGTATATTTAATAGCTGCCATAATACTAGTTGTTATTATTACTGTTATAGCATTAGCATATATATTTTATGTGCTAAATTTAAAGCCTAATATTAAAACGGATAATAATATACTGGTAAGTCCAACAGTAGAGAGTTCTTTGGCTATACCAACTTCATCGATTACACCAACTCCAAAACAAACAGTCATAAAGGTCGATGCCCCAGTTTTTCAAACAAATATTAATTTAAGTGAATACAACATATTTTATGATAAAGAAGATGGAATTTATGCATACAATGTAACTACAAAGCAGTCGATTAAAATAATTAATGATGCTATGGTAAATTTTTATCTGGGGGGTAATAAAATCATTATTAAGCAATATTATAGTGATAGTAATTATAGTACTGATAGTGATGTTTATTATTTGGTTGATTTAAGTACTCATACTATCGTACATATTAAAACTCTAAGTGGTGATGTTTTAAGTACTTATTATCGTTGGGTTGGTTTCTTTGATGAGTCAAACCTAATAATAACTCGAGATAATATTATTAAAACTGGTGATTATACTGAATATTTATTATTAGAAAATAATAGTGCGACTATTGAATTAGGTCCTATTGGGATTATATATGGACGAGGTGCATTTTATAGCGGGGATAGTAGTAGATTCATCTTATCTCCAGATGGTAAGAATTATATATATACATTAGGTTTTTTAGTAAAGAGTGATTCGACTGAGGAAACAAAATCAATTTTTGTTATTAATAAGGATACAAAATCTTATCTGACTATAGAAAATGCTAAAATGCCGCTCTGGATTGATTCGGCTAATATTCTATATCAATCAATAGATGATAATAAATTACATGTATTTAATATTACGAATTCTACCAGTTCCAATTATACTAAAATGGCGGTTGACATGTCCGATAAATTTGGTTTGCATATGAATGGAAACAAGTTCATATACTGGAAAGCTGACCAAAAAGCATATCTATATGATACTGTTACACATATAGAAACTAAAATACTAGATAAGGCAACTGAAGCAAATTTCTATAACTCAGATTTGATCATATATTCAAAGTTGGTAACTGATCTCGAGACACCAGGTGGTGTGAATGCAAATAACTTATGGCTTTATAATATAACAAATGGTACTGAGGTCCAGGTAAATGATTCAAACACATACATAATGAAAACTGATAGAGGGATTTATTATTGTGAATCAATACTTTGTGCAGATTAATTGGTTATGATCATTAAAGCAATATTCTGTGATGTTGATGGTGTTCTATTTCAACAAAATGAGCGCTTTTCTGTTAAGTACTCCAATGAATTCGGGATACCAATAAATAAGATGAATGCCTATTTAGACAATGATTTTGATTTGTGTCTTACTGGGAAAGATAATTTAAAGCTAAGATTGACTGATCTTTTAGAAGAATGGAAATGGAAAGGCACAGTAGATGAATTAACATACTATTGGTATGGTAAAGAATCTATCCCACATAAAAAATTTATTGATTTCCTAAACTCATTGGATAGATCGAATATAAAACTATTTTTAGCGTCGCAAAATGAGAAATATAAAATGACGAGAATGATGGATCAACTAGAACCATTAATAAAATATGACCATTTAATTGCGACATACCAAGTAGGATATAAGAAATCTAATCCTCTTTATTTTACAACTTGCCTAGAAAAATATAATTTAAAGCCGAATGAGGTCGTGCTAATCGACAATAATATAAAGGCGATAAACTGTGCAAAGAGTGTTGGTATTTCCACGATCTTTTTTGAGTCAGAGATTCAGGCAATCTTTGAGCTTAGAAAAATGTTTTAATAATAGATTTTATGACTACACCTGATACAAACCCATACAGTCATATTGATCAGCTTAAAAGTCGGGTAATAATTCCCACTGTGGCAGATATTATTTGTTCCGAAATTCCTCCAACTTCACAAGAATTATGTTTACTTGAAGTGGGCCCAGGTGATGGTTCCTCAACAGATTTATTGTTACAATTAGTTAAGGAAAGAGGGCTTGGGGTAAAACATATACGTTTTGTTGAAACCAATAGTGGAATGTATCGCGAGTTATCTCTCTACTGGGCCAAAGGATATTTTGGGGAAACAGGTATTGAAATAATGGAGCCCTTGCTCTCGGTGTTAGGTGATGATTTACCAATGTATGAGAATTCTTTTAATGTAGCTAATATACAAATGGTTCTTCATCAAATGTCAAATCCTGATTTAAGAAGCTTGCTTTTTGCAAGGATTCTTATGGCTTTGGAAAATCGTGGTATCGCTGTGATTACTGAATTACACCCAAGTTACCTCGATTATTTATTAAAAGAAGAAACTGGCAAATTTAAACTTAATGAAACTGGGAGTGCTGGAATATATTATTCAAGTAGTGGGGTGGGACAAGATGTCGAGATTTTGACGTTACAAGATCTAGTAGTTATGGGTTTAGAAACGGGATTTAAACTTAAAAAAGTTAAAAATCATGATTTAACACCAGCTGTTGATGTGAAAACGCGTTACCAGCAACTTAAGGAGAATGATATCCCTATGGTTTATTCCATGGTATTTGAGAAAGAAGAAGACAGATTTTTATCATATTCCGAAGGATGTGTGACTCAATGTAAAAGACGAGGATCTTTTATAGATATCACATTTGAGGATTGTTCCACAAGGGCAGTGCCATTTAACAGCGATTTACCATTACAAGTTGGTGACGTAGCTGTGATTTTACAGGTAAAAGATCCAGGGAATTTAAATGCGGTTATAACAAATTTATGGACATATACTACCGGGCAAGAAAATTTAACAAAAAGATTTATGAGTGTTGCGCGAATTATAAATGAAGCTTAATATACAGGGGCTATACACCTTTATCGTGCATAGCCCCTCCTTGATTAAGGGTTTGTTCAGCTCTTCTTTGTCTACTTAATTAGTTTCCATTTGTTTGCGTAAACTATTATATTTGCTCTGGGTTCGCCTTCGTTTGACAAGTAAGCATCTACATCTGGCCTGCCATCGACCATAACTAAATCACCCTTTTTTATAAGTTCGGCTTTTTCGCATGTTTTGTTAAAAACTAGCACATTGTAAAAATAGCTTTTTTCCTCCTTCTTCTTTTTATCTTTACCAATAAGCTCGTTTACGGCTACTGAGAATCGGGCGTATCTTTTTCCTTCTTTACTGTCTAGGACTTCAGCGTCTTTAGTAGCGCGGCCTAGTACAAGCATTTGCTGCATTGTCATAATTAATTTGTAAAATATAAACAATGAGATAATAAAGCGGAAAGATTAAATATTTCTTACAAAAGGACTTTTAGACGCTCGATTTCGTTTGCAAGTAATTGCATATATAAGCCGTAGCCTATGTAATTGATGTTTCCATGCTGTTGTTTGCCTAATAAATTTCCTGCGCCACGAATTTCGAGATCACGACTGGCAATAACAAATCCAGAACCTAGTTCTTCAGCTTCAATTAAGGCTTTGAGCCTATCTTTATAGCGTCGTTCTTTTGCTTTAAGAATTATATATTTGCCCTTGTTGTTCATATCCTCGACCACCGATTCTTCATCTTTTTTTTCTATGTCTTCACCGTCGTAGAAGAAGTATGAGTAAGCCTGTTTTTCTGATCGGCCTACCCTTCCACGTAGCTGGTAAAGTTGGGCTAGGCCGAAATTTTGGGCATGCTCCACGATGATTGTATTAACGTTTTTCATGTCTATACCGTTTTCTATGATAGTTGTACAAACCAAGCAATCAAATTTGTTGTCGTAAAAATCTTTTATAGCCGATTCTAGTTTTTTAGTTTCCATTTGACCATGTGCGTATACAAAACGAATATCTGGTAAAAGAGTTTGTAGTTTAGAGAATGTGGATTGAATTGTCTGAACGCGGTTGTGAATATAATATACTTGACCATGCCTAGCTATCTCAACTTGAATAGCTTTTACAATTTCGTTCCAATCTATTTTTTTAACAATTGTTTTTATGGATTTTCTGCCCTCTGGTGGCGTTTGAATGAGAGAAATATCCCAAATTGAAGAAAGTGCCATGCTTAATGTCCTGGGAATAGGTGTGGCACTCATGGCTAGAACATGCACACCAAATTTCAGCTTCTTAATTTTTTCTTTTTGTTTAACACCAAATTTTTGCTCTTCGTCAATAATTAGCAAACCCAAATTTTTAAACTGCATATCGTTAGAAAGTAAACGATGTGTGCCGACAACGATATCAACCGCTCCTGATTTTAGATCGGTAAGAATTTTATTATTATTTGATGCCGAAAACCTGGACATGCTGGCTATTTTTACATTAAAGTTTGCAAATCTTTCTTTAAACACTTTTTCGTGCTGAGCAGTTAGAACCGTAGTCGGGCAAAGCACTGCGACCTGATAACCATTTTGAACCGCTACGAAAGCCGCTCTCATAGCCACCTCAGTTTTTCCGAAGCCAACATCTCCAACAATTAAACGGTTCATAGGTTTTTTGGATTGTATATCTGTTAAAATCTCTTTTTCGCTCCGGATCTGATCGGGTGTATCGGTATATGGAAAATCTCTAACAAAGTCGTTATAAAGCGTATTATCGTTAAGCTCAATTGATGGGGACTTCGCGACTTCTCTTTGGGCAATGTTTCCGACAAGCTCTTTTGCGTAGATTAGAATTGATTCAGTTACTTTTTTCTTATAAACCGCCCATTCGTTTTTACCTAATCGTGTTAGTGGGGGTTCCATATTATCGGTACCAAAGTATTTTGTTATTTTATTGATTTGATTGATCGGGACGTATAATTCATCTCCTTCAGCATATTTAATCAAAATATAATCTTCATAAATCACATTAGTAATATATTTATTAAAACCTGCTGGTATTTTTTGCTGGTACTTTTCTTGACTAAGACCACCGTAAATACCTATGCCATGATCTTCGTGGACGATATAATCACCTATATCGATTTCACCCTCAAGTTCAGAAAGTAATTTACGAGCTCTATCCGAGCTTAGTTTTGAGGTTTCTTTATTTAAGAAAACTGTTCCAAAAAGTTCTCTATCCGTTAAAAGTAAAATTTTAGATTTGATGCTGACAAAACCAGCTTCAATGTTTAGAAAATCCTTTGTAAGATATTTTTGTATTGATTTAGGTAAGGATTCACCGTGCTTTGTGTTTATTAGAATTTCAAATCCAGACGCGATTTTCTGGTTTATATCCCGTTCAAGTAGATCAAAGCGCTGAAAAAATAACTGAGGATATTGAAAGTCAAAGTTAATATTAGATTCAGACTCATAATTGTCAAACAGGTCACCACCGAAGATTAAACAAGAGTTTGTATAAAGGGCATAGTCTGAACGCCCAGAAATTTGCTCGAAGCCGATTTTTGTAATAAGTTCTTTTATGTCGCCTATGGCTATGGTGTTGATCTTCGTAAACGTGTTGCCATAAATCTCATCAAATAAAGACGCTGACTCAAACACATCTCCGAAATATGTGGTTTTAACCGGGTGGGTATTTCCTATGGGCCATAAAATTATCCTATCACCCAACACACTATAAGTCCCAGGCTCCAAAACCTTTATCACCCTTTCAAATCCATGATTGTTAAGGATATGGATGATATCTGTGTATTTTTCTTGGGTTAAGTCTATTATTTGAAGTGTATTAAAATATTTTCTAACTTCGAGGGAGTCACGACTGGCATATACGATATTTGATCTTAGGTCTTTACCTATTGCATCAATAAATATCTCCTGCATAGAAAATGGCATACCTTTAATTTCAATCTTTTCCAAAACTATGGATTTATTTTTTTTGTTCGCTTTTATTAACTTTAGAAGTTTTTCGTACGCAGAATGGTTTTTTATTATGCCCTCAATTATCATTTCTTGGCTTTTTCCTGAATATTTTTAAGAATATTTAATGCGTCTAGAGGGGTTAAAGAGTTTATGTCTAATGAAATGATATCAGCAATAAGTTTGTTCTTAGGTTCTTGTAGCATCAGGGCCATTTGTTGTTTGGTTTGTGAAGATAAAGCTTTATTGGGCTTTGTCTTTAAGCTTTCAGTTTCTAGTTTTGAGATAATTTCATATGATCTTTCTATTACCTCAGCTGGTATCCCAGCAATTTGTGCAACATGAATGCCATAGCTTTTATCGGTGCCACCAGGAATGATTTTATGCATAAAGGAGATTTTTCCGTTTTTTTCAATAACCTGTATATTAAAATTTTTGATAGAAGGGTTTAATTCTTCAAGTTTGATCAACTCATGGTAATGGGTAGCAAAAAGGGTTCTCGCACCAATGTGTCCTACTATTTGCTCTACAATCGACCAAGCAATTGCAACCCCGTCAAAAGTGCTTGTTCCTCGACCGACTTCGTCCAATATCACCAACGACTTCGAGGTTGCATTGTTAAGGATGTTTGCGGTTTCGTTCATTTCGACCATAAAGGTTGATTCGCCGCCCGCAAGGTTATCCGAAGCTCCGACACGTGTGAATATGCGGTCGGCGATTACTAATTTCGCAGATTTTGCCGGTACAAAGCATCCTATTTGGCACATTAAAAATATTAATGCTATTTGTCTGATATATGTAGATTTACCGGACATATTTGGTCCGGTAAGAACGATTAATTGCTGTTTTTCGCACTCAAAGATAATATCGTTCTCCACAAAGCCTTCAGCGGTAAACGATTCAACTACAGGATGCCGGCTACCAATAATTTCTGTTTGTGTCTTTTCGTCATCACTTACCGTCGGCTTTACGTATCCATTGGATTTTGCAATTCTTGCAAAATCCGCCAGTACATCAATTTCTCCAATAATCTCGATCATAGCTTGAATCCGTTTGACCTGTGATAGCACAAGCATTCTTATCTCTTCAAAAAGCTTATACTCCAAAAAGTTGGTTTTCTCTTCTGCACCTAGCACCTTATCCTCCCATTCTTTAAGTTCGCTAGTTATGTACCTTTCCCCATTCACCAAGGTTTGTTTACGAATGTAGTCTTCTGGAACTCGCGATAAATTACTTTTTGATATTTCGATATAGTAACCAAAAACCTTATTGAATCTGACTTTTAGTGATGAAATACCTGAACGCTTTATCTCTCTAGCTTCTAAATTCCTAATATATTCCTTACCAGTGTTTGCCTCATTCTTTATTGCGTCCAGTTCAGCATTATAGCCATTTTTTATTATATTACCTTCAGTTAGTGTGTTGCTTGGATTATCTGCTATGGCTTTAGTAATTAAATCAATAACCTCTGTCTGTGCTGTATTTAGGATCTCCTCACTTAAAACATAAACTTTGAGTTTTTTTATTGTATTTGATTCTTTTAATACCTTGATTATCTGCATTGATTCACCCAAGCCGGATGCTAAAAATAGCATATCCCTAGCGTTTGCGCTTTTTCCTGAAATTTTACTGAGAACTCTTTCAAGATCAGTAATGTTATTTAGGTTAGATATGATTTTGCTCAATAATTCGGGGTTATTTACAAATTCATCAACTTTATCGAGTCTGTCACTAACACCTTTAAGGTCAATAAGTGGTCTTAACAACCATTTTCGCAACAATCTCTGCCCCATCGGTGTTTGACATTTATTAATCACACCATACAAGGTCTTTCCCACGTTGGAATCACGGAGTGGATATATCAATTCTAAATTTCGAATGGTTGCATCATCTAATAGCATATATTTCTCATTATTCGCTCTGGAGAGTTTGTTAATGTGAACCATATCCATTTTCCTGTTCTCTTTTACATACTCAATAAGTTTTCCAGCTGATGTTATTCCTGCTGTCAAATCTTCGAGACCAAACCCTTTAAAATTTTCTACACCAAGACTTTTAAGTAAATCATTCCGTAATTTCTGCTCATAATACTCCGAGTCCGAAAAACTTTGCATAACAATAAATGGAAAAGATTTTGAAACAATATCCTTTATAGTTTTGTTTGCCAAAAGTTCACTTGGCTTTAGTCTGCTAATTTCTATGGCTAAATCTCTAGGAAGAAGTATTTCACCTTTAGTTTGATCTATTACTCTATACTCACATACTTTAAATTCGCCAGTACTTATATCAGCATATGACATTCCCCAAATTTGATAATTACCTTTTGAAGTAAAGAAGATAGATGCAATGTAATTATTCTCTGATTCATCAAGAGACTTTTCATCAATAATCGTACCTGCCGTTATTATCTTGGTAACTTCTCTGGCCACGATCTGCCCTGGCTTCGCGTCTTCCATCTGTTCAGCTATAGCAACTTTAAAACCCGCTTTTATCAATTTAGGTAAATATTGATTTAATGCATGAAAAGGAATCCCAGCCATAGCCTTTCGATTTTCATCCACTCCCCTACCCGTCAGCGTAATCCCAAGCACTTTTGATAGTGTTTTTGCATCTTCATCAAAACCTTCATAAAAATCACCTAGCCTAAATAACAATATTGTATCGGGATATCCCTTCTTCAAATTCTCATATTGTTCCATCATTGGGCTTGCCATAGTAGGTTCATAACATTTCTTTGCAAATAGGGCTTTTTAAATATGCTTTATTTTACTATAATTAGCACTATATTTAAAAGAATGCGCAATATTGTATGCGTAACGATGCCGAGGTGGTGAAATGGTAGACACGCTAGCCTTAGGAGCTAGTTCCCGAAAGGGAGTGGAGGTTCAAGTCCTCTCCTCGGCATAATGTGGGAAAAATAATGTAAAAAGTCGGGACAAATTTCGTTAAAATTGATATAATGTATACGTATAGCCAATGTGGCGGAATCGGTAGACGCGCTAGTTTCAGGTACTAGTGGGGGAAACTCCTTGAGAGTTCGATTCTCTCCATTGGCAGTAAAATAATTAATAGTAGATAGATTATTATGTCGGTAGATTCAAAACCATTACGTTATTGGGAATTTGATGAGTATGAGTTTAGAAAACCAAGGTGGATGGTCCATACTTCTGTAGATGATTATGGACTTGCCATGGGAGGTGTACCTCGTGATGTAAGAGTACTTAATGAAATGGCAGAAAGATTATACCAGGATCCCGATCCAATAGTATTTGAAGGAAAAGAGTATAGATTAGATTCGGATGAATCACGTTGGGCAGGTAGAGAACTATGTATTAAAGCTTCAGGTAATGTTCTTGCTGGAGTTAATCTATTTGGGTCTCCTGTGGGAAACCCAAACTATACCTTAGTTCGTATGGTCGTGAGTGGAAATATGCCTTTAGCAGCATAACTTTTCCTAAACCAAGTCATCTGCCTTTTCGCATACTTCCTATGCTCAAGTTGAATTAATTCCACACATTTATCGTAATCGATTTCACCTTTTAAATTTTTTTGTACCTCCTTATAAGTCATACTTTGCATAGCTTTCGTCTCCCCCCATCCCTTCCTAATTGCCTGCTTCGTCTCTTCTACTAGCCCTTCATCAAACATTTTTACTACCCTTTTATTGATTTTTTCGCTAAGTTCGGACTTCTCATATTTTGGTATACAATATTCAACTTCATATTTGCATTCACTCTTCTGTTCAGTATTTTCGTTTCCGTTTAAAGTTTTTTCTATATATCTAATAAGTCTTCTTGAGTTGTTTGCATCGCTGTTATTTAAGCTGTCAAAAACCTTTAAGGATAAGCTTTTGAGCTTTTCCTGTAGTTCATTTAAAGATAATTGGTTCAATATCTGTCGAACTGAATCGTCGGTTCTTTCGCCTTCAAGGTTAAAATTCTTTACAAGTGCATCAATATAGAGACCAGTTCCTCCAACTAATACTGGTATTTTCTTTCTGGATGTAATATCACGTATTACACTATCTGCAAGTTTTTTGTAAATAGCTAAGTTGAATTCCTCATCAGGATTTACAATATCAAATAGCCAGCCGACAACACCAGTTTTTTCTATGTCGAAAGCCTGTAGTTTATAGCCATATAAATCAACGACCTCCCCGTCAATTGGCACTATCAGCCCTTTATTCGTTCCAATATTTAATTCTTTGTAAATCTGCCTCGAATCAGCGTTCACAATTTCACCATTACACCTCTTGCATATATCAATAGCCATATCGGTTTTACCCGAGGCTGTGGGTCCACCTATGACAATTAATTTTGGCTTTGTGAAGTAACTTTTCATCTATTACTTTATATCAGTATTTTTGTTATCTTATTTAAATGACAAAATCATTTTACTACTTTATTGCAAATAATGGTTTCCAGAGAATAGCTTTTGATTTAGTTGGCTTATTTGGAGTGCTTTATCTTTATAAGCTTTTCGGAAATTCTGTAGAACTTTCAATTGGATTGTTAAGTTTAATTTATATCTTAATGCCTTTTTTTACGTTCTTATTCCTTCCTTTTATGGAGAAGATCGGGACAAGAAAGTCAATAATTTTAGGGGGAACTATATCCGTGTTATCGGTGATACCAATGTTTTATTTTGAAACAAGGATCTGGTTATATTTTGCGTTATGGGTCTGCCTTGCCTCGATTGCAAAAGTTTTTTATTACATTCCATACCATTACTATACGGTAAAGTTTACGGAGGGAAATGGAAGGGGTAAACAAATGTCGTTTGTTAATTCATTGATATTATTTTTAAGTGTGTTAACTCCTTTGATTGGAGGTTTTGCAACACAGTACTGGGGCGTCGTAGGTATTGCAATGATGACTATATTTTTTGCAATTTTAGCTGTAATTCCACTTTTTAAGATAGAGGATTATCATTTTAAGATTTCAGAGAATATGATGGGTTTACTTGTACAGCCCGATTTACAGCAAACCCTAAAACTCTTAGTAATTACAGAATTCCAAGCAAAGGAAACATTCTGGCAACTTTACATTTTTATATTTGTTGGTTCGAGTTTTGGTAATTTTGGTATTATTATTTCACTTGCCACGCTTTTAACGATCCCCTTATTGCTCTTTTTTGGAAAGTTTTCTGATCATCATAATAAAAAGTGGTTTATACGAGTCCATGGAGTTGTATCGTCTATAATCTGGGTTGCTTGCACTTTAGTGAATTCATTATTTCAGGTAGTGTTTGTAGATATACTCAATAAGGTAAATTATAATATAAGAAATCAAACCTTAGGAATTGTTCTGTATGATCTTGCAAATAAGGATAAACAAGATGATTTGTTGGATGAGAAAATAATTCTTCGTGAATCATTTGATAATCTTGCACTAGGACTTGGATTACTAAGTGGTGCGGTGATAGTGTATTTTTTCGGATTCGCGGGTGTTTTTATATTTGCCGCTATAGTTGCATTACTTTTTACCCGTGTTTAGGTTTTTTAGGGCCTTGTTAAGGTATCTATGCTCATCCCATGGGTATTCTTTATCTCCGAAGCATTGGCTTGCTTCGTGAGCCTTGCCTGTCAAAAAGACTATATCATGCTTCTGTGCAATTTTAACTGCAAAGTCAATTGCATCAACTCGGCTAAGCGTTGTATCCTCGTCAAAAGTGATAATGGGTTTTAGATTATTATTTAAGGTAGTGTGGATTTGAGTCTTGATATCGTTAATGGACGTAGTTTTGTAAGTATTGGTGTCCTTGAAGCGTTTAATTAAAAGGCCCTTGTATTGTTGCGCGTAGTTGATAATATCATTGTTAATATTCGCGAGCTTCTCGTCTCTTGGATCTTCCGAAGTAAGAACTATCACATCGGCAAATTGCGCAGCAATTTGCCCCATCTCACGTCGTTTTTTGTCCCTTTTCCCTGCGCATCCGAAAACCACAATAATCTTAGTATGTTTATCTTTCATGGGTGTTAATGATCGCAAAGCGTTTCCCAAAGCATGTGGCGTATGTGCAAAATCAATAATTGCTGTAAACGGTGTTTTTTGAATAACTTCCATTCTGCCTTTAGGAGTCTGGAACGATTTACAGGCATTTGCAATTTGTTGTAAGCGTAAATACTTATTGCATATGTTAATGGCCGCAAGAGTATTTTCCAAATTGTATTCACCAAGTAGTGGAATGTTAAATTCGATACCTTTGAATGTAAACCTCAGGCCATTCACATCGTATTTATAATTTTTAACATCATTTTTGCTATACCAAATCACATCGAGTGAATTCTCTTGATTATACATGTCTATTCGAGATTTCAGCCAATTATAGGAAACCGAATCATCGCGGTTTAAAACGGCTAATCCATGTTGGGCGAGCTGTTTAATAATTAAAAACTTTGATTCGGCATAGTTCTTCCACGATTTATGATAGTCAAGATGATCAGATTTTATATTTGTTATAGTTACAGCATCATACTTTATTCCCCAAAGTCTGTTTTGTTGCAGCCCCTGTGAAGTCGATTCTAGGATTGCGAATTCTATACCTTTATCTACCATTTTCCGCAAATACTTTGGAACATCCCAAGGCTCGGGTGTGGTAACATGCAGACCAATATTTAGGGCTTCATCACCGATCTGCGCCTTGATAGTCGATATATACGCAACATTTAACTTATTTTGTTTTAATATATGGTAGATTAACGATGTCGTTGTAGTTTTGCCGTCTGTACCGGTTACACCAACAATTCGGAGCTTTCTTTGAGGAAAGTTATATTTAAAATTAGCTTTTACCGAATCAAACTTATGTTTTAAGTTTGCAATTTTTTGTATAAGACTATCCTGATTTCTCATGGTTTTTAATTGCTTTAGCTAAAAATCTTCTAATACGGTGTAAACGCGTGCCGATATTTGTTTCCGTCATACCTGTTAACTCCGAAATTTGTATATTGCTCATTTCCTCATAGAATTTATAGTATATCAAATACTGATCATCTGCCTCTAATTCGCGAATGGCATTAAATAAGTATACCTCCGTCTCCCCCTTCTCCATTTCGGTATCAATAGTTGGAGTTGTACTTACAACAAGATTAATAATATCTTCTAGAGATGTGTCACCTTTGTGCTTGTTATTTTTCCTATAATAATCGATTAAGTGATTTCTTGCTATTCTGAATATCCACGCAGAAACCGTAACGCCTTGCCATTGAAAGTCGTTCATTGTCTTAAATATCTTCTCAAAAACCTCAGAAGCGAGGTCCTCGGCAATCTCTTTATTCGAAACACGCTTACATAGGAATTCAAATACACGTTTATGATATATCTCGTAGATCTGTGAGAAATCATTCTTTGTCATATGCTCTGTGTTGGCGAATTCTCTAGTATTCACTTTTATATATGTTTGTCTTAATTCTTTGTAATAATGTTCCAAAGTCAATCTTTATAGCATGATAAAAGGATTCTTTTAATGGTATAGACTTTAGTAAACCTATCGCAATAGCTAATTCAAATGAATCCAATGGTATGAGTGAAAGTGATTTTTTTGAGATCTCGAGTGATTCGTTATTGTAGTTTAAAACATAGTTATCTTTTGTAGCAGAAGTGAATAAAAAATCACCTTTTTCTTTGCTTATGTAATATATTGAATCCTTATAATCAGAATAGTGATTCTTAAAATTGCTCTCTTGGTGAATAATAATTCTCCCTGCTTTTTTTATTGTATTCTGGACAAATAACTCAACCTCTTTATTATCGTTTTTAAAACTTGAAAGTATTAAAATATCTGGGTAAATAATTTTAGCCCAAAAATTCATTGTATCCTTATGTAAAAAGTTTAGATTGATAATGATCGAACCAGTATTTGATGGACCAAAAACCAGGTATATAAAGCTACGTGCAATTAAGAAAATCCAACCTAAAGGGCTTCTTTTAACGTCCTTATAGCCGAGAATAGAAAGTGGTATAGATAAATCCCACCAAGGCTTATTTGTAACCCTACGGACTTTAAATTTTGATGAGAGTATTGTGTATGCTAGCTCTTTTGTTATTTCGGTTCCATTTATTCCTAAAATAACTATCATTTCCATTTTATGCTTTTTAATAGCAAACTTAGCTAAAAAAGCAAGTATATTTTTTAGAACTGTTCTCATAAAATTGACTTTAAATTTTTTCTACTTGCGCCCCCAACGATTTATATTTATCTATTAAATCCGGATATCTTCGTAAAAGTGAGTCGTCCCTATCCTCTAATATTGTCGTTCCATCAGCCGATAAGGCGGCTAAAAACAAAGCCATAGTTGCTTGAATAATATTTGGAGCAAAGATTTTACTAGCCTTAAAATCAGTTGGGCCAAAAGTTATCAATCTTGATGGATCCGCCATAATAACCTTAGCTTTCATTTTAATTAACTCTTCTATAAAGAAAAAGCCGTACTCATAAAATGGATTTAAGAAAATCAAACTACCCTTTGCCTTAAGGGCCGTGACGATCGCAACATGAACAAAATCTGGTGGTGTAAAAGGCCATGCTAAAAATTTAATATCAAAAATGTCGCCCCTAACTGTAAGTGAACATTCAAGTTTTTGATTTGACGGTACAAATATTGAATTACCATTAACTTTTACTCTGATGCCGAGTTTTTCGAACATTTGAATTATCATACTCATATGTTCTGGTATTGCGTTTTCAATAGTTATTTCGCCATTAGTCAGTACAGCTGCGGAAATGTATGCCGCTACATCCAAATGATCCGATATTACGGTCCATTCAACTCCATGTAGCTTTTCTACTCCTTCAATAACAAGCTTATTGGAGCCAATTCCAGATATTTTTGCGCCCATTGCATTTAACATATTACATAAATCCTGTGTATGAGGTTCAGCTGCCGCATTGTAGATCTCGGTCGTCCCTAAGGTTAAAACGGCAAGCATAATAATATTTTCAGTGCCGGTTACACTTGGAAACCATGACCATATTTTAGTGGCTTTAAGTTTTGGCGCTTCAATAAAATATCCCTTCTCCCTCTTATAAACAGCTCCCATTTGTACCATATTGTCTATGAACGCATCTAAAGGTCTGGTTCCTAGTTTACAGCCTCCTGGAATCGGCATATAGGCTTTTTTAAATCGCAAAAGGAGTGGTGCCATAAACATCACCGATGCTTTTGCCTTTTGCGACAACTCGGGATCCATTTCGTAAGTTGAAACATCTTTTCCAGTTATAATTACAGTTTTTCCCTGATTACCATAAGAAATCTTTGCCCCAAGTTGCTTTGCTAACTTAAGCATGAGCCTAACATCTGTGCTGTTAGGAACGTTGTTGATTGTAACTGTTTCATCTGTCAGCAACGCTGCCGGAATCAGTTTAAGTATGGAATTCTTGTTTGGAATTGGACTAACAGTTCCTTTTAAAGGCTTACCACCAATTATTTTATATGATGACATTATTTAAAATTATAACAATATTAAAATAGTATTAACTTAAAACGTATTAAATGCCAATATATAACAGTTTCTTTAAGGACTGTAAGGCTGTATTTTAAGTATATCAATAATATCTATAAATGTATCTAGCCAAACAATGCGAACATTCTCCCATGATAAGTCCCCTACCTGGGGGCTTTCAAGTTTTATTAGCATTGCAAATTTTCTATCGGGAGATGCATCAAATCCTGCAAATGTTGCATTTATATCATTTGAATAACCGGCCTTATCTTTAAAAGGAATTAAAGCAGTACCGGATTTTAAGGCGATATAGTATTTTGAATATTGTTTATACTTATTTTCTATTAAATTTCCTAAGTAAACTTGGTTCATCATTGGAATAATTGTATTGCATGTTTCTGGTTTTATCACAACCTCTTCAACTTTAGGTCTAAAAATTGTTTCTTTCCCATCAGCATCAATTAATTTAGAAACAGTATATGGTTGCATCCGTTCGCCGTTGTTAGCAACTGTAGCAATTCCCATTGTTGCCTCAAGAGGGGTAATACTATAACCATGGCCATATGAATAAACAGCTTGATCAGCATAATTCCAATCACTTGCATTTCGTATCATTCCAAGTGATTCTCCAGCTAAGTCAATTCTAGTTGTTTTTCCAACCCCAAATCTAACTAAATAATCAAAAAAGTTTTCATATGTCATGGATAATGCAACATGTCTTAAACCAATATTATCTGAGCCTATCAACGCACTAGAAACTGTTATGGGCGTTTTTACGGGTTTACGATTAAATGTACAAATACAATCAATTGTATTACCGGATTTATTTCTTTCTGGATCGTTACATGATGCCCCAGGCCTAGGATTTGGCGAAATAATTTCACAACCGTTGTGTCCTTCTGGTAAAACTACGGTATTAGCTTGTACCAATCCTAAATCAAGTGCAGCGGAAACAGTAAAAACTTTGCCTACTGATCCTATTTCATAGGGTGTGGAAATAGCAAGATTTCCAAAAACAGATATATCATTTTCTAGATTGTATATGTTCGGGTCAAAGTCAGGATAATTTGCCAATGCATATATTTCTCCTGTTTTAGGGTTAATAATTACACCTGTGGCTGACTTGGCACTAAATCTTTCCACAGCACTTTTTAAATGCTTTTCCAATACAGCTTGTACAGATTTATTAATAGTTGTGTATAGAGTCGAACCTGGCCTAGGTTCTATTGATTCATCCTCACCAATCGAGATGTAATTTCCAAAACTATCGTATTCAGTTGCTTGGTAACCCTCTTGCGGTTTTAGTAATCCATCCCAGTATTGCTCCAACCCCCAAACCCCTTTATACCCAGCATCATTATCGGCTGGCATAACATACCCTAAAATCTGACTGGCCAATTTATTTTCGGGATAAATCCTTTTATTTACATACTGAAATTGAATGCCCCGTAAATGACCCCCATTTTTGTTTCTTAATGCCCCAATATTATCTCTTTCAGTTATTGTGAGTTTTTCTCCAATCTTTATCCAAAGTTGTGTACCTGAAAATTTCTCTTGTAAAAAAGATTCATCCTTGCCTAGTATTGCAGATACTTTAGTTACAAATTCTTCCCTAGTTTGGATATTTGCTTTTTCTATTGAATTAAGTTCTGGTACCCACACATAAGCATCAAACCTCGGCTCGCTGTAAGCAAGAGTTGTTCCGTCGCTTGCAAGAATACTACCTCGTATGGAAGGTATTATTGATTGTTGATATCGTTCGTTCGCGATAGCTAAATATTTTTCACTTTCAAATAACTCCCATTTTATTAGTAATAAGACGCATGCAACTGCGACCAAAATAAATCCAAACAGGATATAACGAATTTTAAATAGTTGGATTTTATTTAATAAAGACATTTAATTATCTCATAGCGGATACTAGACCGCTTTCCTCAATATCAATTACATTAACACTTTTCTTCTCAACCTTAACCATCTCGTATAATGGTTCTATGACTGCAGTATTTGTCTGTAATTCCATTAATTTGGACTTGTAGATTTCATTTGAGATTTTTAATTCCGCCTGTTTTCTTCTTAATTCGGTGATTTTCTCGCCTTTATCCCCTACATTCGTGAGAACGAACAATTGAAACGCAAAAAAAGATACGACAATTATTAACGGAATCATTGTTAACAAATTTGTTTTTCTTTTTGGTTTTGCTTTAATTTCTATATAATCCATTTGGCAGTAATTAATAGTTATATTTTTTTAATTACTCGAAGATGTGCGCTTCGAGAATTTTTATTATTTTGTATTTCGTCTTCCGACGGTTTTAATTTTTCTACAATAAACTCAGCCTTATTTTCGTCAACCAGTGATCTAAAATACGGCTGAGTTTATTG
>Ga0209668_10000337_pt1 | contig 19360 bp, 18 predicted proteins | sample FrelakmetPLP11PL_FD_187150 | JGI IMG/M metagenome (GOLD analysis project Ga0209668, IMG submission 187150) | Freshwater lake sediment microbial communities from the University of Notre Dame, USA, for methane emissions studies - PLP11 PL (SPAdes)... | ecosystem: Environmental > Aquatic >... | reverse complement strand
TCAGGAGGACGGTGCTTCGGGAAAGGACTTTAATCGTCCTGAATTCAACAAGTTAACTGAATATGTTAAAAAGGAACATGATAAAGTTGACGGAGTGGTCTTCACCCGGTGGGACCGGCTCTCCAGTAACAGGCTGGAAACTTTGATCATGGTTAAAATGTTAGAAAAGCTGGATATAAGGCTTGTATCTATCGAACAACCAATTGATGATAGTTCCCCGGAGCACAAATTGATATTAGACGTATACAATGCTGTTGCCGAGATTGAAAGAGATAAAATTTCAATACGTACCCGTGAGGGCATGAGAAGGGCAATGAAAGAAGGCTACTATGTAAACAAACCTCCGATAGGGTATGACACGTGTAAATACGAAGACACAAATAAACCAACACTTAAACCAAACAAACATGCCGATATTGTTAAGGAAATTTTTGAAATGTACTCAAAAGGGACATACTCAATACAAGATATTCGGTCTGAATTCGGAAAAAGAGGATTTAAAAGGGCCAAGCAGACTTTTATAAACGTACTATCAACAATAACTTATACGGGTAAAATATTGATCAAAGAATATCGAAAGAAGGATGAGCCGGAAATGATTGTTAACGGATTCCATGAAGCTCTCATTGATATAGAGACATATGAAAGAGTCCAGAGGATTTTGCATGGTGTTCAATGGAAATATAATCCCGATTTAACCCGAAGCGATGATTTTCCATTAAGAGGTCACCTAAAGTGCAGAAGGTGCGGGTTAAATTTAACGGGTTCATTTTCAGGCAAGAAGAAGCTTAAATTCCCCTATTATCATTGCTTAAGGGGATGCCCTGAGCGATTCAGGGCGGACCACGCCCATCAGATTTTTATAAATTTTCTGAAGTCCCTAACTATTAAAAAAGAGATAAAGGAGGCTTATTTAATGGTTATAAGGGAGATATATGCAGACAATGAGAAAGATAAGTTCAGGGATATTGAACGTGTTAAACTGAGTATTGACAATGTCAAATCGAGGATTGACAGCACCGAAGATAAGTTCATCGAAAATCATATCGACCTGGCTACATATAAAAGCGTGAAAGATAGGTACAAGCGAGAGATGGATGAATTGGAAGAAAGGCTTACGATTCTTAAAACCGAGTCCAGGCAGTTCTTCGATGATCTAACCCGAAGCTTATCATTTCTCGAAAATCTGGATTATTACTATAACAAGGCCTCTACAGAGGAGAAGCGTCAAATCCTGGCGATTCTCTTCCCTGAACGCCTGGTTTTCGAGAATAACCAGTATCGAACCCACCCCGACAATTTATTCATCTCAGCAATGGTCAATAAAATCAAGGGTTTTGAGAGGGGAGAAATAAAAAAAGACGACATTTCTGTCGTCTTGGCCAGCTTGGCTCCCCGAACTTCGCTATTATCTAAATTTTAATTGGCTTAAACAAGTATTCTATGATCAGGCAAAAATTAACAAAGGGAGGATAATTCCCTGATCGGCTGCGTGGATAGCTGGAAAATCCACTCACATTGACCACCTGATTCCACATATTAATGACCACTCTAATTGGCTGCTTATTAATGTTATGTGGTGATGACTCTCGAGCAGAAAGTGGTGGTCAAAATCAGCGGGAAATGCATTAAACCGACTAAGATAAAGTAAATCAATATATTACGTTCATTAGACAATAAACTGAAAATTGCTTTCAACGTATTGAGAGAGAAATCATTTATTTGATTTAAAATTTCTATTATTGTCCTTATTTTCAAAGACTAAAATGAATGCTATTATTTAACGACTTGCATAATATTTTTAATTATTTTTACTTCATAAAGTTCTTTAACGTTAAAAATAAAATCTTTACTTATGATCGTATTAGATATTGAAACTACAGGGTTAGATCCTATCAAGCATTCAATAATAGAAATTGGAGCTATTGACTTTAATAATCCTCAAAATCAATTTTATAAAAAATGTCGTATTTGGGATGGAGCAGAAATAGATACTAAGGCGTTGGAAATCAATGGATCTACTCTCGATGAAATAAAGGACTTTAAAAGGTTAACTTTAGAAGAATTGATTATTACATTTATTGGTTGGTTAAAAAACATAGAAGATAGAACTATCGCTGGACAAAATGTAGATTTTGATATTCTATTTTTAAAAGAGACACAAAAAAAATTCAATATTATCTGGGATTTTGGATGGAGAAAAGTTGATCAACATTCACTTGTGTTTTCACATTATCTAAGCAGAAATATTCAACCACCATTAAAAAATGGATTGTCGACTATCAGTGGCGATAAAATAATGGATTATGTTGGTTTACCTATAGAGCCTAAACCACATTTGGCAATTAATGGTGCTAAATTTGAATTAGAAGCTTTATCAAGATTAATCTATGGTAAAGCAATGTTAGAAGAATTTACAAAATTTATTATTCCAAGTTACTTAAAAAGATAAATTGAATTTTTTTTCAAATGTATAAACATATTCATGTAATAATTAAATTCTATAACTTATGCAAGTTGAAGTCATTGTCGCTCTAATAGTCTCAGGGAGCGCACTTATAGGCTCAGTTATAAACTCAGTCATTATTTTTAAGAACTCAGCAAAAGTTCTTAAGCAGTCAAAATATCAAATTGAATATAATAGACTTAATGAAAGAAAGAAATATATTCTTAAGAAGTTGAATGAATTTTATTATCCATTACGAAATTATTTACAAACAAGTAAAAGCTTATATGATCTTTTTATTCAAGGAAAACCTAATGGATTCAGAACATTAACATATTTACTTAATCCTAATCAATCATATGAAGATAATGTTAAGGTAGTATTACAAGGTAATGATAAGATCCTATTAGAGAAAATTTTTGAAATTGGCTTCGAAATTGAAAAACTTATTGCTGTTAAAGGTGGAATTATTGATGACCCAGAATTTACAGAAAAATACACCCCAAGTAACGCATTTGCTGATCCTATGATTGTTGGCAACTTATCTCTTTTAAGTTTAACTAAATCACATTTAAATTTTATACGCCTTGCATACAATGGTAATTTAATTGGTGATGTAGAAAAGTTTACTGTATATGTTTATCCGCGTGAATTAAATAAAATTTTAGACAAAATAATCCTTGAATTAGAAGAATCAAGGGAAAAATATGAGGCAGATATGGCAAATCTAACTCAATGAATTTATGAGTGATTATACAAAAATAACTATTGACAGTTATAACAAAACTGCAGATCAATTCTTCGAAAAAGTTAATAGTTTTGAAATCCTACCGGAGATATATGAGTTCATGAAACTTATTAGTCCTCAAGGGAAAGTATTAGATTTGGGTTGTGGACCGGGTCATCATTCAAAAATATTCATGGAAAATGGATTTGAAGTTGTTGGTATTGATTTGTCAGAAAAAATGATTGAAATTGCCAAAACCACAGTTAAAAATGTTGATTTTCAAGTAATGGATATTATGAATTTAAACTTTCCACATAATTATTTTGATGGTATCTGGGCGTCTGCCAGTCTAATACATATCCCCAAAATAATTATTTCTCAGGCGTTATTAAATTTAAAAATGATTCTTAATAGAAAAGGACTTATTTATATTTCTGTTAAAGAAGGCAATGGGGAAGAATTAATTACTGATGAACGATATGGAGGGGTCAAAAAATTTTACGCCTATTACGAAAGGAAAGAAATTGAGAAGCTATTAGTTCAACGAGACTTTAAGATATTAAAAGAAAAAATAAGAGAACGTAGAATTACTTATGATACAAATGATTGGATTTATTTGATTTGCAAGAATAAATAATACACTTAAGCTTTCCAATGACTTTCAATATATTCTAACATTTCCGTAGGGGATAAAGCTTTAGTGGATGCTGACCTTCTGATATAAAATTCTTCTTTTCCATTTTCGGACATGTTTTTAAGCATCATGTGTTTTTTTGTGTTTGGTTTTACTTGAATTTCAGAAATGATGTTATCTTCAAACTCATGGAATAGAATAGTTAAAAATGAAAATGCTGGATTGCCAAAATAATTTTCAATAAGATTATCCAGGTGCTTTTGAAATTCATCTTTTTTGTTATCACTTTTTCTAAGAGAAATAAAATCGTTTTCTAATCCAAGGATATTTTGCTTATCGTCAACACCAATAAGCAGAGTTCCTCCATCAGTATTAAGGAATGCTGCTATAGTTTTCATAGATGCATGCTCAATTTTTTTATCCTCTTTTTTTTGAAAAAAACAATACCTTAAGGATGATTTAAATTCAACAGTTGCTGATTCTCCGGATTCAATAAGCTGTTTAATTCTAAGTTGTTCTGAAGTATAATTAATTAATTTATTAATTTCAAGATTTGATGAGTTATAGTTAGCTTTTTCTTTTGATTTATCTATTACTTCATTAAGAATATTTACAAACACAAATGGATCTGTAAATTCATTTTTTTCATTCACATATTTATCATTTATATAAGATAATCCTGCATTTGAATATTCTTCAATCGCAGTTATTAAGTATGCAATTATTTCATCGATTTTATCTTCATCTAAATATTCTAATTCAATCCAATCATGCTTAATAATGTCTTTATTATCGAAGAGGATTAGCAACATATAATCCACAAGTCCCCTTGGTTTCCAATTTCCTATTGGTAAAAAATCAATTTTTTCAGAACCATCTAATAGGGGTAATCTTTCATTCTTATGGTAGCCTATGAAAAATGCATACATAAAAATTTCATAGTATGGACCAAATAATAAGAACTCCCCTTTCTTACCTCCCTTTTTAGCGAGAATATCTAAAAGTTCTCTTTTTGATCCCTGATATTTTGGCCTTTTTAAATCGATCCTTGATCGTAATTCTCTGCTATTCATCTTAAAACTATTTGTAGGGAATTATTTTAGTTATTCTTTCCGATTGAGATTTATTCTCTTCAATCTCATTAAGGTAGAAACTGCCAATTTCCTGTTTTTTCAATATTCTTTCTCCTGTCTCGGAGAGTTTACTTACCCTGTCTTTGTCATATAACTCTTTAACTAATATTATGCTTTGATTGAAAACATTAGGAACTTCATTAAAAAATCCTTCAATAAAGCTCTTACCAAAAGCTGATAGTGGGGCATCTGCAATTAATGGATAATCAAGAGTTTGTTGATTATTGCGGGAAGATATTATTGCCATAATTACAGCAAGCTTTTTCATCCTTTGAAATCCTTCAGAAAGGCCAGTAATTGGATTTCTATGTCCATCAATAACCTCTAATATGACTGTTTCAGTAGAAGTTTTGGTTAATTTTAAGATCCCTCCATCAGCGTTATTACCAATAGTCAATTTTTGAAAATGGATGTTGGCGTTTTTCTCTAAACGCATGAGAATTTCAGAATATATTCTATCCTTGGTATTACAAAATACTTTATGAATATCAATAAGCAATTCACTCGTTTCTTCATAAACTTTTGGAAAGTCAGATCCTCCGAGTTCTGCTATAGTCTTACTGCATTTTGTTATTTGAGAATTTAATTCCTCAATCTCCCTTTCATACCTTTTTGTTTCTTCTGTGCACTGACCAATCCTCTGATTAGTGTTACCATAACTTTCTAAAATACTTTTATCTTTGTCCCTTTCATTCGGGTCCTTAATGCTTCCCCCAAATTGAAACAATTCTTGCTCTAAAGATTCTTTATTCTTTAATACATCTCGTATTTGATTATCAATATCAATTATCTTATTTCTTAATGCCGTAATGCTGTCATTTATACCAGGAATACGTTTATAAAATTCTTGGGAATTTAACTGAATATCGCCAAAAAAGTCTCTAAAATCATTTTTAGAAATATCTTCACTTAATCCTACTTGTTTAGGCCTTTCTTTTACATTTTTAATATGCAACCATTCCTTAGATCCTTTTTTAGCTTTTCTACCACAAACAAAGCACAATTCTTGCTGAAGCATTTTTTCTAAGGAAACATAATCAGGTGAACCATCTGGTAATACTGTTGTGAAAATTTCAGAATGAATTTCCTTAGAAAGTTTTGCTTTTAATCTTTCTTCCAAATATGCATCTCTCCGATTTGAGAATACTTTCATCTCACCTTCTAGATGCAATAACAGCCAGGACTGTTCTGGATCGAAGAAATATGAATTTATTTTATCAAAATAGTTTTCATAAATTAAATCAAGGTCACGCTTTTTGCTTTCTAAGACTCCGATTTTAATGCGAAATTCATTTCTTTTTTCCGCATTGGTTATACTGTTTAATAAATTTGCTTTTTCCTCCCTTGCTTTACTTAATGTCTGATTAGTAGTTTTGAGCAAAGCTTCCTTTTTTGATAATTCTATTTCTAATTTTTCTTTTTTTGCAACTTCATCATCAAATTCTTTTGCATTCTTTGTGTGTAATTTACGTTGTGCATCTAAATCTTTATTAGCTCTGCCTGACAAGTAATCGGATAAAACGACTAAACTCTTGAATCGATTGATATTTGTTAGTTTGTCAATAGCATTATTTAAACTATCTTTTCTGGTAAAATCGATAATTTTATCAATTTCTTCTCCTTGTAATAATGCATAAGGTTGTAATCCTGGAAGAATTACAGATTCAATTATTCTCTTTTGTTCTTCTAAATCGTAAACTAAATGGAATACTTTGAGATATAAATCCCTCTTAGACACCTCTATTTCAATACTTTCAATCTTCCAACATTTTTCATCAAATGCACTGCCTTCTTTTATCCTTTTGGAGTAATAGTACTTTTCAATGATATATTCAAATTGTGATCCTTGAAAAGTCAATTTCACTCCCACTCTAACACTATCTCCGACTGAGGTTTCATCTTTTGCTTTATCAGAAAGTACTTTAAATAATACATCCTCAATCTTATCTTCTTTTTTTAATTCAGAATCGTATACAATATCCTTCAATATCCATAATATTCCATTATAAAACTTTGATTTTCCAGCTCCATTATCGGCGACAATGATATTCAATCCTTTTTTAAAATGATATGTGTTGTTATCATAATCACCGTAAAAATTGTAGAAATTTTGAAAGGAGATAGAATTAATTATTTTAGCTCCCATATCAAATTAATTTTTGGAGTTTTTTTATTTGGTTATAAATTGATGAGTCAGGTATATTATTTTCATATCCTTGAATAATGATTTTAATTAATTCAATGATCGGTTGTGATGGCTCATGCATTTCAATTTTATTAAGAGTCTCCTTCTTAAAATTGTATTTTTCACAGAAAATTGGGTCTTGAAGTAAGTCTTTAAAAATCTCTACAGGAGTCATATTATAATTCATTTATTATTAAATCAATATCTAAATTATAGTATTTAGAAACCTCTTCTAATACTATTTTTGATTCATAGAAATTCTGTGATAAAGAGGCAAAATATGCAACTCTGGTCAATTCATTTTTTACAAGTGATCGCTCCATATTGTAAAATTCACTGTTTGTGAGTAGTGAGAATTTTGGAATAACAATCATATCGTAAATGTAGGCAAATTGTTTATCCTTGGATTTTCTAAGTAATCTTCCCCTTCTTTGAATAAATTGTCTTGGATTCCCAGTGCTTGATGCGAATATACCAATTTCAGCTCTTGGTACATCCACACCTTCATCAAGACATTTCATTGCGAAAAGAACATCAATTTTACCGTTTGTGAATGCCCTTAATTTATCTGACCTTAATGAATCACCCCCGAGATAAGTGTTTGATGTCGTTTTAGGGCTTAGTTCATACAAAATCTTGATTAGTTCTTTTATATATGAAAATTTAGATCCATCATCTTCTATTCCATATCCTTCTGGTACGTAAACAAAACAATATTTCAATTCTCTTTCTTTTAATATCTCTGTTAGAATATCATTGAAAAGTGAGAGCTTATTTTTGGCTTTATGAATAATCTGTTTTCTAATTAATAATAACCTTTCGACCTCTTCGCATTTTCTCAAAGTATTAGTACCAGTATTAAAATATTTTAAAAGTTTTTTGGAGATAATGATGTATCTGTCAAATTCCTCATCTGTCAATTGGACTAATCTAGGGTAATAAAAGTATTTTGAAAGAAAATCCTGATCAATAGCTTCTTTCATAGAAAAATTATAAGTATAGGGTGGTACATCCTTGAAAAACAACTCAATTTCTTTAGTGCCTTCAGGATCATATGCTCTTTTTGGCGTTGCAGATAATGCTATTCTTTTAGTAAAATGAAGTTGTTTAAACGCTTCTTTAACCTTTGGGGCTCCAATATTATGTGCCTCATCAGCAATTATTAATACTTCTTTCGAAAATTGTTGAATAAGCTTCTGAAATAAAATATCCGTAAATGATGCATATGTTGTTATAATGAAGAAATTTTGTGGAATATTCCACAGAAAGTTATTTTTAATTTTAGTTAGATCATCTCTCCAATTTGTAATACCTGAAACTTCAATTAAATATTTGAAATTAAAAAGTGATATTTCTTTCTTCCATTGCTCCACCAAAGCAAGAGTGGGTACTAATATTATTACTTGGTATTGGCCAAGTTTTTTGTATTCTTCTAAAACACAGTTTAATGAAGTAATCGTTTTCCCAGTACCGGTTGCCATTGCAAAAATCCCACTAAAGCAATTTTTCACCCAGTTGTAGTATGCAATCTGTTGATATTCTCGGGGCCCAGTGCTATAGGGGAAATTAGGTTTCTTTTGTGTTTCTTCCTGTTTTTGTGCTATTTTAATTAAAAGTTCCTTTTTAAATTTTGGAATTTTGGAGATAAATTCAATTTCATCTTCTAATAATTTTTCAGGGTCAGTTGCTGGGAAGTATTCTTCAATAAAGGTTTTAACCTTGTGGATAGGTATAGTACGTATATTTTCATAATCCCCTTGCCAGATTTTATTAAAGATATTTTCAAAATAATTGAGCCTTTCAGTTTCATTCTTTTCTCCTGCCCAGGATTTATAGCAACTAATAGATTCAATATTATTTAATAATGCAGTTTTAGAAAAATTGATGGAACCATTAAATGCTACTTTATTATTCTCTTCATCTGTGAATATTCCAAATTTATTATGAGCTATTCCACTTTTACTATTCAAGGGAACAGTAGCAATAAATTCAATTCTCTTTTTAAAAATTAAGTAAGACAGGCACTTAAAAAAATGTTCATCTTGTTTAGAAAGAGTTTTTGTGAGGATTTCAAAATTGTCAATAAAAACATCTTCAAAGAAACTGTCAGGTTTGTTTAATCCAATTTCTATTGCTTGCTTGTCCTTTGATGGTAGAATATCGTTGATAATAATTCTCATCTTTCCACCAGTAGAAATGAAATATGCAAAACCTGTATTTAGTACGTTTATCCCGCTTGAACTAAAGAATCCCAATCCTAAATCAAAAGATTTACTTTCAAGTAATGCCTTGAAAAAAAATTCAATGGGTTCATTTTCACCAGTTGAATAAACAATCCTAAATGGTACATCATTTAACATGGTTTAACCAATTTCATTTAAACCATAGTCAATTTTATCAATAATATAATCAAATCCATCTAAATTTGGGTTTTCTAATATTTCTTGGTTTATTATTTCAAGGCCATCATCAATATGCATTTTGATATATTTTGGAATGTCTTTATCAGTTTTATATAGATTGTAATTGATACAGATTAATGAGATGTAAAAAGGTAGATTGTTTCCAAATAAAACAGTTTTACTGTATTCTTTACCTTGAGAATCTTGGATGTTCGACAAATTGAGTTTTCTATTTTTTGATAAAGAATATGTAAAAGCAATTCTGGCGATCAGATTTTCAGTTCCTAAATTCAGTTTCCTTGATAAATAAGAAACCCTTTCTTTATTTAGTTTGGATGTTTTAATTTGTGTGAACATTTCTTTGCACCTCCATTTCGTTAAATAAATCTGAAGGATAACATTCAATTATCGAGGATCTTTCTCCTTGGTTCTTTATAGTAAATGTTTGATTTACATAAGGTAAAATCATAGAAAATTCCTTTTCAGTTAATTCCTTCTCAAGTAAAGGGAAAAGAATTACTTGTTTGGAAATTGAAGGATAAAATTCTTCAATAATATTCTTTGAATGATTTTTGTCAAATTTCTGTAATGGGCTATCAATAAAAATGGGGAATTGGATATCCGATTCGTCAACAAGAGATTTGAGCAAGGCTGTAGCGTATAACTGTTGCTCACCTTTTGATAAAGTTTCCTTTTCAATTATATTTCCATTTTTATCAAAGAGGTTTATATCAATTAATTCTTCGGATATTTCAACATCCACATCGGCAATAAAATTTTCCTTATGCATCAATTTTTGTAATTCAACTTTTATTCTGTCTTCAAGCGATTGCTTTTTATCAGCTTTGAATTTATATATAAATTCAGTTAGTTCAGAAATTAGTCGTTGTATGACCTGATCCTTTTTGCTATCTAGTTCATCTAATTTTACATTCTTTGCAAGTTCAGCAATAATCTTTGATTTTGTTGCTAAATCTTGCTGTAGCCCTCCAAGTTCTTCATAGATTTTGTTCAGTTCTTGGTAAAGCATATGAATGTTTTTATCAATTTTTTCTTTTTCAAGCTTATATTTTTTTGCAAGGATGTCTGAATCTTTAGTCTCAGCTTGAGAGATTTTTCTAAGTGTCTTTATCAGAAATAATCGATTATCTTTTTCCTCCTTAACAATTTGCCGAAATAAAATTCTAAAGGAATGTCTTATATTTTCATATAAAGCAATAAATTCATTATGCTCAATTTCAGATAGATCTAATAAGATTTTCTCTACTTTGCGATCAATTATATCTTCATTTGATTTAAATGCCTCTTTAATGATACTTTTAATTTCACTTTTTATAGAGCTGGGATAAGGTTTATTTTCAAGATGATCAATTAATTTGATCATAACATTACTTAGCTTCTGTTCAATAAATTCATAATCAGATCTTTTTTGTCTGCTTAAGGATTCATATTGAATTTGAAGGTAAAGATCTTTGAGTTTACTTCCTGCTAAAGCAAATGGTGCTATTTCTAAAAGGTCTTTAAGTTTAAGTTTGATCTCAATAGATTTTTCTTTTAGTTTATCTCTTAACTTTTTGAGTGAAATTAATTCATCGACAGAAATGCTATTTCCTTCTCTAATCAGCTTTTCTTGATATTGTTCTGATAATTGTCTATTTCTTTCAATTTCAGCTTTAATTTCAATTATTTTATTTTGGTTATAGGCTATTAGTTTTTCAAGTTCTTGGGCTTCATTTTGGATAATCTCTAACTTATTTCTGTCATTTAGACTTGCAGATTTTTTCCTAAGCTTTATTCTCAGATTTTCAAGATTCTTCTTAAGCGATTCATATTTATTAATACCTAAAACTTCCGAATATGCTTTACTTAGACTTTTTCTTTCGCTCACATTTTTCACTTCTGCAAGAGAGACTATCTTTTCTGCATCAAAAAAGAAGAACTTGGCTATTTCTCTTGGCAATATGAAGTCATTTATAAAAATTTCTGTTCCAACTTCTTTTGCCAGCTCATTTTCAAATCCATCAATTAATACTATAACTTCCTCGTATTCATTTTCTATATCATAGGTCCTCTTAATTTGGATTTTATTACAAGGGACAGTAGGTATCTTAACTTCTGTTAATTCAATTTCAACATGATATTTTTGTGATAAATCTTGACTTCTTCTTTTTTCTCGGTTGAGGTTCATTCCTGCAAATTTTTTATATCCTCCAGCCTCACTAATTTCTCTCTTATATTTTTCATCAACTTCTCCTATCTGCTTTCCATATAGACACCAAATAAGAGCATTTAGAAATGTGGTTTTTCCATATCCATTCGACCCTGCAATAATTGAGATATTCTTATTTGTGTCATGAATTTTAAATGACACATCGTTTGAACCATAATATATTCTGAAATTATTGATTGAAATTTTATTGATCCGCATATTATCCCTCCTTTACAAATGCTTCAATTCTGTTTTCTATATCATTCTGTAAACCATAGTTGGTTAGAAGTAGGGTTTTACTATGTTGCAAAGTGAGTAGATTATTTATTAGCTCAAAATCCTTTTCATTGCCTTTACATACGCTTTTTAATATCTGTTTTTCTTTCGCATTATTGCTATTTGAATTTTCAATCTCAATCTCTCTACCATATATTTTTGAAAAAATTTCACCTACTCTGTAGTCAAATATTCCATCACGATACCAATATACTTGAATTGCTATAAGTTCTTGATTGGTAATCAATTCAATTAATGGTTTGCTTTTCTGAACTTCTTTTTGGACTTTGAGCAATTCTTCCAAAGTACGTGCCCTATATTCAGGAGTATAATTTCCTTGGTTCATTCCATCAGCCGAAACTGCAAATTCTCCATTTCTTCTTGTTTCAGATCTGTTATCAGATACATTTCTATCTTCGAAAAGTTTATTTCTGAAGTCCAGCAATGGTTTCATCCAATTTTCCCCATTTTTAATGAGAGCAGACATCGATTTGTCTTCCTTGACCACAGTGCAAGTCCAGCAGCCAAATCTGCTTTGTCCACATGATGCATGTTCTTTATCAGTTACAACAGTTGGACATTCATAATCATCAGCACTTGCATTTGAATAAATCTGAAATAATCTTGAATTGTCATAACCCCAAGGAGAAGGTGTCGAATTAATTACATACCAAATTTCTTCAAGAAATAGATCTTTAATTGGAGAATAGACATACGTATTAGGATGATTTGGATGTTTGGTTAGTCGTTTCCCTTTTATTTCATGCTTTTTAATAGATCGTAATCTTGTTGCACTTTCCTGGCTTCTTGCCCCGATAAGAATAATTGCTTCCCCTTTTTCGTCTATTTGTTCTGTTAAGAATGAAGAAGTCGGACGAATTTTCAATCTTTCGGTGCACCATCTGAATGTATTATTCGGTACTGGATAACCTTTACCCAATATGTTAATCCAAAAAGTATCTTCAAGTTTTGGAATAGTCTTTTTAACAAATATTGGCAACTGCTGCTCCCTTGCTGCAATTTCTATTTTATTTAGTACATCATTTACATATTCGACTATGATGGGATTTTCAACCATCGTATCATTGCAAACTACATAAACAGGCCTTCGAAGTTGAAAAGGAAAAGGAAACTCAAGTTTGATTTTTTCCAAAGCTTTCCAAACTAATGTTAATAAGACGGTCGAGTCCTTGCCACCACTAAATCCAATTATCCAAGGCCGTTCAGTTTGATCACCATACGTATACTGGTCAATAAGCTCATTTATAATATTTTCGATTTGAGTATTCTTCATTATAAGTGCTAATTAACTTCTTTACAAAGATATTAATAACCAATCTCTTATTCTTACATTAATAGGTTTACTTACTAATAAGTAATTCACTGTTATTTTATTAATAATTGAATCGGAATTAGCTAACGATGAACTTTTTCTGGCAGATAACCTTCAGGATATTAAAAAAAGGTTGTCTCGATCTGACATTATAGCTAATGCAATGTAAACCCCTTAATCAAAGTAGTCCTTGCCGGATTTGCAGCCACCTTCCCAGTATTACTAAGATCAAATAAATCCTTCACCCTTTTTCCGATTACATTATTTACCGGATCACGGGTGTATTCATTGCATAGTTCCCTATACCTCCTGAGATATTCCGGGTGGGTCTCAATAAAATGGAATACGTTTTCAGTTACCCTGGGGCCATGATCCACTAAAGGATAAATTTCCCTGACCAGATCGTCAATAATTGGAGTGAGTTTTCTTCTCATAATGTTATTTTTTAAGTTATCAACCTGAATACGTATAGAGGAGAAAAATTGTGAACTAAAGATAGACTAATTTAGATTTTTGATAGGTATATTAACATAAGCGATCTTCATCTCAACCGACTTTCAGCAATCTTCAAAGTCGTTTCATCAAAGAGTTCTCGGTATTCTGGTTGTATTATGATATATTCAACTGATAGCCGTAATTGTCCGATCGCCAACAATTCAATGTATCCATCAGGAGGAGTACGAGTGTTGATCACCTTTTTAGATGCTTCAATTGCCCCATATTCCTTTACCATACTGATGAACCGAACAGGTAAGGGGATATATTTGGCTGATTCTCTGCATGCATCAATCAACTCCTGTTCAAGCTGATTCTCTAAGGCCTTCTTCTCCATTGGCATATATGTTTTATAGATGCAAGTTAAGCAATTCATCGGTATCAGGAATAGCAAATCATAAAAATCCTAACCCCTTTAAATTTCAATCAAGGCACTAGGGTGGGTTTCAATATAGTGAAACACATTTTATGTCACCCCGGCCATGATCTACTAACGGGTAAATTCTCCCGACAAGATCATCAATAATTGGGGTGAGTTTTCTTTTCATGTGATGTAGAATGATATTTAAATTTTAAAATAGACGCCAGGTACATTACACTTTCTTTAGTACTTTCTTCTTTTTCAGTTCAAGTTTATATCTTTTCTTATCAGTATTTTCATACTCCTGGAAGGTGAAGTAGAAATTCTTAAAATTATCTTCCCGTAAATTCAATTCTTCAAGAATCTTTTTTGAAACAAAGTAGTAATAGTTTCCTGATACATTCATTTTATAATAATCTGGGTTTTTACGCTGCCTAACAAATCTAAGGAAGAACTCTTTTTTAGCATTGCTTTCATCATTAAAAGTTATTTCAACAGCATCATATTGTTTAATGTTGAGTTCCCTCTCAATAGATTTTGAAAAGAAAATTCTTCCATTACTCTGAATGGTTAACTTTTGATTGGTGCGTTCTTCAGACGCTTTAACCAGATTGAATTTTGCCATAAAATTTGCTTAAATATTATAGCAAATATACGAAATGTATTAGAAATAGCAATAAAAATAAGTTATATCAAATAATTAATATATAGTATAAAATATATACAAAATAAATCTACAAAATATTACTATATTATTATTAAGAATATTAAAATAATTGAATAACAAGTATATAGAAAATATATATATGAAATTAAGTATTGATAAAAGTGTAAATGAACTTAACTTTGTGTCGAAGTGTTCTTTGAAATACTGGTTCGCAAGTTCATCAAAATGATAAACATTTAATTCAATTTTTATTAACTTAATACTTAATGTAATGAAAACAAATTTATTTAACAACAAGAGTAATGATGTGTATTGCATGTATTTTGATGAGGAGAAGGGAAGGTCTGGGTTACGGATGATTAACCTCAACGATTTACATACATATATTCAAACTGGAAGGCTTGACAACCTGCCTGATCTTAAAAAACAGGATGAAGCTGTAAAAAATGATTTTCCAGCTGACAAGAGAACTGAGTTGATTATGAAATTACCTGGTTTTACCATGGGATTTAAATTTACGAAAGATTTTTTATCGAAACGATTTGTTGAATTTAAACCTTCAAACCTACTTGTATTTGATTTTATAGCAGATGGAGGCGATGTTCTGGATAAATTGGAAGTCTTGAATCAACTCAAATGCGTATTATTTAGTTTTAATAATTATTTTGGCGGAAAGACTTTGGTGGTCAAAACTGATAATAAAAAATATGATGGTACTGTCTGGACGTTTGAATTGATTAATGCAATTTTTGGTGAATGGGTTGGTTTATCTCCTGACAGGGATCTGGGTCCAAATATTGTACCTTTAAGGTATGATCCAAATGTCATGTATAATCCAAATGCTATTTCATTTGGGGAAATGATAGAAAATCTTGACTTTGCTCAATGCTAATGACAGCATAATTCCATAATTACAATTTGATGTATGGGGTTGATGTGGTTAAATTTAATCGGTCAACCCTTTCATTTTCCCCTTGAACTTTTCAATAAGCTCATTAATGAGTATAAAGTTTCTGAACTTTTTAAATCTTATATATTTCAAATTTATGTAAATAATAGATATTCAAGTTATAAGACGAGTAATGTAATATTTTTCAACTTCTTAATTAATAAAAAAAATGAAAAATCTATTTAAAAAGGACGATCCTCGTAATGTCAATTGCTTTTACATGGATATTACGCAAAAGGATGTGAGAATATTTAATATTCTCGAAATGGTCACTTATGTTAGAACGGGCAGCTATAAAAACCTGCCAAATCTTATCAGGTTAAATCAATCGATAACAAATGAAGTTAATCCCACCGAAAAAGCTGAGGCTGTGATTCGGGTGCCAAGTGTGAACTTTGGATTAGGCTATACAAAAGATTGGTTGGAAAAACAAACGATGAAGCCATCAAATTTGATTGTTTTCGATTACCGATTAGATGATACAGAAACAAATGAGAAACTGGATCATCTTTTCCAAATTCAATGTGTTCTTCTAAGTTATAGAAATTATTTTAACGGGAGAACAATCATTGTGAAAACTGACAATAGAGTGCATTCAAATGTGGTCTGGTCATTTGAGAATATCAATAAATTCTTTTTTGATCAGTATAAACTTGACAATGATTTTGACCTGACCTCATACCAAGTTCCTCTTAGGTATGACCCTAATGTGAGGTTCAATCCAAATGTGGTTTCATTCGGAGAATGGTTAACTTGCACTTGATGATTAGTAAAAAGTAAATTACATTCAAAATGGGTTGAATTAGCAAATATGCTGATTCAACCCTTATATGATTCATCCAACTTATATCAATATGAAAATAATAGGAAAATAATACCAGAATGAAAGATGATAACAAGCAAAGTATTTCTGACGGCGAAGCCAGACTAGCTAAATACTTCTCCTATAACTATTCAGTGGAAACAAACCAAAATCTAACCGACCTGGATAAATTGATCTTTGGTAGGATATTGTACTTCATCCTATTTGGGGAGGAAGGGAGGTGCTATGCATCCAACCAATCCTTTGCTGACCATTTTAGCAAATCTATACCCTCAATTTCCAAAAGTATCAGTAGATTGATAACAGCAGGTATTGTTAAAATTCAATCCGCAGGCAGAAATAGGGGAATGATTATCAACTTCGATTACTTCAATCAGCAGGCCGAAATAACACCTGAAGAGGATAAAATCAAACTTGATGATGATCCTTATAGAAAACTTAAACCCTTAAAGGTTTCTTTAATAGTGAATGATAATTCTGATGACACCCATAAAGTTTTCTTAAAGCAGAATATTAATAAGATAATAAGTAATAATAATATTAATATGCAGACCCTTAAAGAAAACTTTAAGGGTGCGGATAATATTTTTTTATTTTCTGATAAATCTGAAAAGGAATTATATATAATAGTGAGTGAAATATTCGCAGAGTTAGAAAATTATAAGTGGGAGGATATAAAAAAAGCAATTCTTCAGGTAATAAGAAAAAGCGAAGTATATTACAGGATGATTCAAGCAGGGATTCAAGACCCTGCAAAATATAAGCAGTTTCTACTGGAGGCCACTGAAAAAAGATTACAGCACCAACAAGTTACTAAGATTAGCCAGGAGGAACAAATTTCACAGAAGCTCCCGGAATCACAAGTTGAATTTCTCAACGGAATAGTAAGTGAGATCAGAAGGATCACTCTGAAGAACCTGGGCCACAAACAAGATAAAGAGTCCCCATCAAATACCTTGACCGACAATCCACAAGATTCACACCCAGGTGAAACAATCGCCACCTTCACCCCCTTGCTCACTATGGAACTTGCCCCAGAACAAAAGCTAAGTGTAGTTATTGAAGGAACTCTTGAAACCATCAGGATCAGTAAAAATAAATACAAAATGACCAGTAGTTTCGGCAACCTGATCTTAATTGATACGGAAGGAACCAAGATCCATATTCAGGTGAATGAACTCCTATTTGGAAAATATAGAATGCAACTCCTTCAGGCAAGGGGAGAAAGAATAAAGTTGAATGGGGATTTGTATTTTAACAAGTATTACAAGAAAAACAGCATCCGGGCGGTGAAATTCCTTTCCATCGGGTCAGAAGAGATGAATGATTAAGAATGCAATCCGTGAAGAAACGATCAGGGTAAAGATGGTATCTATATTCAGTTTTAACAATCGCATTTCTTCTGCATTCTATAACCCACCTTTACGGAGAAGAATCCACCAAGCCAATAAAAGCCTTTCCAGGGTTAAAATAAAAAGAGGGTAGAAGGGATCAAGAAAATTATTAGACTTCATCAGGTCGGTTAATATCCGGTTCCAAAAAAGCAATGCCAATATGTTGAAATTGGCTTGGATATTGTAATTTTGTTCTGATCGGCAACGATTTACGTTCTTTATGTAAGATATTGCAGTATTAACTTGTGATTTTGTCTTAGAAAACTGAGAAATTTTTAGAAACACAGATTCATGAAGTTAGTGCTCATGTTACGGCGTGGGCTTAACTTTCTTGTGTTTCAGGTTTCTCAGACCTTCTAAGACGGATTGCTAATAACCCACGCTATTTTTTTACCATGAATACAGACCAAATTGATTATGTCAAGCTTTACGGATTAGAGAGCTACCTTTTTGAAGTTGTTAATCCCCGGTTTCAACAACAAGGACTTTTAAGCTCCTTTGATTTTTTCTGCATCGTAATCTGGAAAGCCAATCGTTCAAAATCCACGATTGCCAAGAGATTGCTAAAGAAAGAGCATAAGAACCTGGAAGAAGCATCTAAAGCTTTGACTTCCCAGATTCATCAGGCTCCAACAGCAAAGGAAAAGATGAAGGTACTGATGGATGAATGGGGATTCTTATTGCCAATGACCTCAGCCATTTTAACTGTTTTGTACCCAGACACCTTCACCGTTTACGATGTCCGGGTCTGCCAGATGCTTAAGAAATATTCAACATTGAAGGATATAAGGAACCTTGACAAGCTCTGGCCTCAATACCTGGATTTTATCGAATCTGTAAAGAAAGCTACTCCGGGAGTAAAGAGTTTAAGGGATAAAGACCGATACTTATGGGGAAAGTCTTTCCATGATCAGCTAAAAAAAGATATAAAAAAGCAATTTTCCTAAGGAGCAACTATTTATATTTATCCAGATGACTGAAAGTCAGTCATCTGCCAATAAATTGTAAAACCAAATCGTTATGAAGAAGATTGTGAGCAGTAAAGCATGTTTTATTTTGTTAATCGTGATTGCTTCAACAAGTTGTGTTAACGCTCCCAGCATAATCAAGCCTAAGGTAGAGGGAAGATATGTTAAAGTAAAGGATAATGGTAGGGAAGGAAGCTTGAATTTTCTGAAGAATTTGATCCTTGAAGTAAATTTTGGTGAAAAGGTCTGCCGCTTTGATTATGTTGGAACTACCATGAGTGGAGAATTTACTATTGATGGCAATTATGTTTATATCAATACAGGAACAGAGTTAGGAACCTTAGCAATGGAAATAATT
>Ga0209668_10000336_pt1 | contig 19410 bp, 11 predicted proteins | sample FrelakmetPLP11PL_FD_187150 | JGI IMG/M metagenome (GOLD analysis project Ga0209668, IMG submission 187150) | Freshwater lake sediment microbial communities from the University of Notre Dame, USA, for methane emissions studies - PLP11 PL (SPAdes)... | ecosystem: Environmental > Aquatic >... | reverse complement strand
CAGCAGGAGATAAAGGATTTTTTGAAGGAACAGGAGGGGCGGCAGGGTGGCGCGGGTGTTCCGAAAACTGGCGGGAAACCTGATGCGGGCAAGCCGGGTGCTGAAGGCGCGAAACGGGGTGCGCAAGGCGGAGAGGCGCAGGATGATAAGGCGCAAGGCAATGAGGCGCAAGGCGGTGAGGGCGGCGAAGCTCCGACCGAGTCCACTCCGGAAGATATAAAAGATGGCGTTGCAAAAGAGACGGCGGACGCATTAAACGGCGATAATGGCCGGCAGGAAGAAATTGGCAATGTTCCTGATGATTTGAAGGAGAAAATTCAAAATGCAATCGATGATAATTTATCCGAAGACGATAAAAAAGCCTTAAAAGCAAAAGCGAGGAAGAGTCTGGATAAAAAACAGGCTGAAAAAATTAATGAAGATGGATTGCCCGGGGGCCAAAAACTGGAGCAGAATCCGCAGACCGGCGAGTTTGAGGTAAAACCGCAGACGCCGACGAAAAAAGACGAGCGGGAAGGAGAAGAGAATGTCCAAAAGATAGCCGACCGGGAGGCGAAAGATCTGGCCAAAAAAGAAGATCTGCGCAAAAAAATAGATGAAGCAAAAAGGCCTGCGGAACTTGATGACATATTAAAAGACGAAGAAAACATTCCCGAGGAATTCAGGAATGAAATAAAAAACGCGGCGCAGGCCAAAAAGGAGCTGTTGAAACAGCAAAGAAAGCAAAAGGTCAGCAACATGAAAAAAGATGGATTTATGCAGCAGGATGCGCAGGAACCAACTGCCCGGGAAGAAAATCTGTACGATGAGTACAAAGCCTATGAGCAGGCGGTCAAACCAAAAGTCGGGCCGTTTGTGGACGGTATCATGCCCCATATACCCAAAAAGGAGACCATCCGGTCCGGGGACAGAAGGGTAAGAAGCGGGGTGGAACTTGATAACGACTCTTTGGGCGATTATGGAAACCGCGTTCAGGGACTCGTTTTCAGGAGCCAGGAAGCGGTTGAGCAGGGTGATCCGCGCATTATTGTTTCTTTTGTGGTTGACCGCAGTGGCTCCATGTCTGGGGAAAAGATGAAGGAAAGCATGAAAACGCTTATTTTCTTCGCGCTTTGTCTGCAGGAAATCGCAAGCAGGTCAGGCCGGACGATTGATTTTTCCATTCTCTTTTTTGACGATGGGGTTTCACTGGCCAAAGATTTTGCCGATGGTTATGAGGAAAAGAATCGCAAAAAATGGCCTGACGGGGGCGAGGCAACGGTAAAAAAACGGTTGATGGATGAATCAGAAAAGTCCGGCGGCACGGATATGGGGGTCGCCATAGTGGAGGCAAATTCCAGGTTGAATAAGAGAAAAAGATTGATTCCCGATTACATGAGCTGTCTTTTTGCGATAAGCGATGGTGATACCTTCGGGGCTTTGGAGGGTGAAAAGCTGACCAGGTTTATTCAGGGGCTTGAAGCATATGAAACCGGCTGTGGCAAAGATCAAAGGGAGGCCAATAAAAACGCCGGTGCCGGAAAAAGTGAAAGAATGGGAAAACACCTTAAAATCGGCTTTTATTTGCGCGGCGGAAAAGGTATGTCAGACGCGGAAAAAGCGGCGAAAACACCTATGGAAGAATACTTTGGTCCGCGCGGGAAAGGGACGGTGGTCGTTGATGATTTCAGCGAACTTGTCCCGGAGGCCAGGAAAGTCCTTAGAAGCGCATTGATAAGAATGGCGCAGAGGCTGTTCAAATAGGGGCTTCCTGAGCTAAGAGCCCGGATTTTATTTGACGGCCCCGCAACATGGGTATGGTGTTTTTGCCGGTGGCAAAAACTTTTTTAGTAGCCGCAAAACCTGAGGGTTTTGCGTGGTGTGCCCGGCGCGGGTCGAACGCGCGACCTTTGGCTCCGCAAGCCAACGCTCTATCCAGCTGAGCTACGGGCACTTGCTGCGGGCCTTGTTCCAGCTTCCGAATCCCCGCCAAGGCGGGGCTTCTTCAGCTTGCGCAAGGTCCTCGCTTTTCCCCACGCGATTCGCTTCGCTAGACTCGCGCGGGGACCCCTCATTATATATTTGACCAATTTGGGGTTCCCTTTTTATAGGGGTATGTCAAAAGCTGCGTTAATTTAACCTATTTCTGGCGTTTTGACAAATTTAATTTTCGTCATGACATATATTGGCGGAAAAATAAAATCCCGGGTCGGTCCGGACCCGGTTTTTCTTCAGATTTCGGAAGATGCTGTGGCTTCCTGGAGCAGTTCTTTCAATTGGGGCTGGTCCTTGAAGAAATGGACCATCTGTTTGTGGATGTGTGGATTGGCGGTCAAAAGGCTTTTGCCGTCCAGTTTGAGCGGTGAGCCGTCCAGGGCCGTGACAAGGCCGCCGGCTTCCTGCACGATCAGCGATCCGGCCGCGATATCCCATGGGCGGAGGCCCAGTTCCCAGTATCCGTCCAGGCGGCCGGCGGCTACATGACAAAGGTCCAAAGTTGCCGCTCCACAGCGGCGGATCCCCTGGGTGTTATATAAGAAGTATTCAAAGTTGGGTAGATTGAGTCCGCGGTTCTTATATGTGAACCCCGTTGCCAGCAGGGAGGTCTCAAGATCCGGATTTTTGGAGACGCGAATCGCTTTGCCGTTCAGGAAAGCGCCGTGTCCTTTTGAGGCGGAGAAAAGCTCTTTTATATAGGGCGCGTTGATGGCTCCGACCACCATTTTTCCGTTGATCTCCAGTCCGATGGAAACGGCAAAAAAGCTGTAACCGTGGGCGTAATTTGTAGTGCCGTCGATCGGGTCGATCACCCAGCGGTGCGTTGACCCCGCTTTGCCGCAGGCTCCTCTTTCTTCCGTTAGTACGCAATGGTCGGGAAAGCGCTTGCCTATCTCTTTTACGATCAATTCCTCGATCTCGTTGTCCACTTCTGTGACGATGTTGTTTTTTGCGCCGCCTTTGTAGCCGATGTTGATGTTTTTTCCGTATTTTTTCAGCGCAATCTTCCCCGCTTTTTTTGAAAGGCGGATTGCAAAATCAAGATATTTTTTCGTTTCCATGGATTGCATAGTACAACTTATTTTTTTTGATGAAAAGTTAACATAGCACTTTATTTTTTTCTTTTACAATGCCAGGTTTTCAAGACCTATTGCGGATGGGGTGTTTTTATTTCACTTGAAGTGATTTTTGTATTAAAAAAAACGGATGGATTTTTAGGCAAGTAAATTAAAGAAAATTGCCATCCATTTTCTTGACGATAAAAATGCAAAGGAATATCGTGTGATGTGTTCTATATTTAGTAGTCGTAGTTCCGGTGCACGCTATTAGTAGTGTGTAGATGTGTTTCCAGGGGAACGCATGAATGCTGGAGGTGACTGCTTGGTTTGGAACCTCCTCTTTTCAATTCTATTTTCTTAATTTTGGACTAATGGCCTCAATAAAACAAAAAAAGACAGTGAACGCGGATGAGGCCAAGGGGCGGGCAAAAAACGGGTTAAAGGTTGAGAGGTTTTTTACCGTGGAAGGAAAAGATCCATTTGCTTCTTTTGAATACGAGTTGAGGGTTTCCCGCATTACAAATCCGGACGGTTCGGTGGTTTTTGAGATGAAAGATATTGAAGTCCCAAAATCCTGGTCCCAGGTCGCGACCGATATTCTGGCGCAAAAGTACTGCCGGAAAAAGGGTGTTCCCCAGAGAAATGAAAAAGGGGAATTGATGAAAGATGAAAATGGTAATCCTGTGCTTGGCTCTGAAAAATCAATCAAAATGGTTGCAACGCGCTTAGCTTCAACCTGGAGGTATTGGGGAGAAAAGTACGGATATTTTGAGTCCAAAGCCGACGCGGATGCTTTTGAGGATGAACTTAAATATATGATTGTCGGGCAGGTTTGCGCGCCAAACAGTCCTCAGTGGTTTAACACGGGGCTGGCGCACGCTTACGGTATTACCGGAGAAGCGCAGGGCCATTATTTTGTGGATCCGAAAACGGAAGAAATTACAAAATCCGATGATGCTTACAGCAGGCCTCAGCCACATGCCTGTTTTATCCAGTCCGTAAATGACGATCTTGTGAATGAAGGAGGTATTTTTGACCTGGTGGTAAGGGAGGCCAGGCTTTTTAAGTATGGATCCGGGACGGGGACGAATTTTTCAAAATTGCGCGGGGTCAATGAAACTCTTTCCGGTGGAGGAAAGTCTTCCGGATTGATGAGTTTTTTGAGTGTTCTGGATCGCGCCGCCGGAGCGATAAAGTCGGGCGGGACAACCAGGCGCGCCGCCAAGATGGTATGTCTGGACATCGACCATCCGGAAATAGAGGACTTTGTGGACTGGAAAATGATTGAGGAGCAGAAAGTGGCGGCGCTTAGGGCGGGCTCGCACATCTGCTATCAGGAATTGAAGAAAATCGTTGACTGCGCCTGCGAAAGCGGGCTTGATCCGGAAAAAAATCCTCAATTGAAGAGGCTTATATATAGGGCGGATAAAAAGTTTGTCCCTCTCAAATATATAAAAAGGGTTTTGATGCAGGTGGAAAACGGCATGAGGCCTGATGAATTTTCTTTCCGCAGGTATGATACCGACTTCCGTTCGGAGGCATATCTTACCGTTGGTGGGCAGAATTCCAACAATTCCGTGCGCGTTTCCAATAAGTTCATTGAAGCGGTCAGAAGCGACGGCGACTGGAGTCTTATTAACCGCAAAGACGGTAAAGTCTATAAGTCTTTTCCGGCCAGGAAACTCTGGGATAAAATCGCATATGCGGCATGGTCATGCGCTGATCCCGGGTTGCAGTATGACGGCACGATTAACGATTGGCACACCTGTCCGGCGGACGGACGCATCAACGCCAGCAATCCCTGCAGTGAATATATGTTCCTGGATGATACGGCCTGCAATCTTGCCTCTATCAATCTGATAAAATTTTACGATTCAAAGAGCCGCAAGTTTGATATTGAAGGGTACAAGCACACTATCCGGCTCTGGACTATCGTTTTGGAAATCTCTGTCCTGATGGCGCAGTTTCCCGCAAAAAATATCGCGAAGTTGAGCTATGATTTCAGGACTTTGGGTTTGGGATACGCAAATATCGGCACGGTGCTGATGCAGATGGGCATCCCATATAACAGTGAAGAAGCATTTGCGATCGGCGGGGCGATTTCTGCGATTATGACCGGTGAATCCTACGCCGCTTCCGCGGAAATGGCGGGTGAGCTCGGGCCGTTTAACATGTTTGAAAAGAATCGTGAAAACATGTTGCGCGTAATCAGGAACCACAGGCGTGCGGCCTATCACGCCGGCAAATCCGAATATGAGAATCTTGCCGTGATTCCACAGGGGATCAAGGAGGAATATTGCCCAGAAGACCTGCTGGCGGCGGCCAGAAAGGCATGGGATAGAGCTCTTGAACAGGGTGAAAAATACGGTTTCCGCAATGCCCAGGTGACTGTGATTGCGCCTACGGGGACAATCGGCCTGATCATGGATTGCGATACCACGGGGATTGAACCCGATTTCGCTTTGGTTAAATTCAAGAAGCTGGTTGGCGGCGGATATTTCAAGATTGTGAATCAATCGTTAATGCCCGCCCTTAAGGCGCTTGGTTATTCTTCCGAGCAGATCAAGGACATTGAAAACTTCGTGAAGGGTCACGCAACCCTGAAGGATTGTCCGCATATCAATGTGAAATCGTTAAAGGAAAAGGGTTTTACAGACAAGGAGATTTTGGCCGTTGAATCGCAGATGACCGGAATCTTTGAATTGAAATTCGCTTTCAACAAGTTTTCGCTTGGAGAGGATTTCTGCCGGAGGGTTCTTGGCATGGGCGATGCCGAACTTAATGACATTGAGTTTGATATGCTTACGGCGCTTGGTTTCAGCAAGGAGCAGATTGCGGAAGCCAACGAGTTTGTTTGCGGAACGATGACTATTGAGGGGGCTCCGCATCTTAAAGAAGAACACTATGCGGTTTTTGATTGCGCCAACAGATGCGGGAAGAGCGGAAAGAGGTTTATCCCTTACAACGGGCATCTTAGGATGATGGCGTCCGCCCAGCCTTTTATTACCGGGTCAATCTCCAAGACGATCAATATGCCGGAAGAATCCAAGGTGGAGGATATCAAGAAGGCTTATATGGAAAGCTGGGAACTTGGCTTAAAATGCAACGCCATTTATCGCGACGCTTCCAAGTTGAGCCAGGTGCTAAGTTCGTCTTCCGAAAATAATTCCACTTACGCCCAGTTGTTTAATTTCTCGGATGTCACCGATGCTGACGAATCCGCAGGACCGCAGTATATCCAGCAGGTGATTGAAAGAATTGTGCAAAAACCTTTGCGCAGTAAGTTGCCTCCGGAACGGCATTCCATCACTCACAAATTTTCAATTTCCGGGCACGAGGGCTATCTGACCGTTGGGCTTTACGAAAGCGGCCAGCCGGGTGAAATCTTCATCAAGATGAGCAAAGAGGGGTCTACCCTTTCCGGAATCATGGACGCTTTGGCTTTGTCCATCTCCATGAATCTTCAATACGGCGTTCCTCTGGAAGTTCTTGTCGGCAAATTCTGCCATTCCCGTTTTGAACCTGCCGGCATGACCGGCAACCGCGATATCCCGATGGTGAAATCAATCATTGATTATATCGGCAGATATCTTGCTCTTAAGTTTTTGTCTCGTGAATCGGCCAAAAAGTATCATAATGCCGATCTGGTGGACAGGGCTTACAACGAAGGCACCAATCTGCTTTTGCCGCAGGTCCCCGTTGAGAACGGACATGCAAAAATAGAAGAAGTGACGAATTCTTTTTCAGAAGCGCGGGCGCACAAATCTTCTTCAATAATTGAAGAAGACAAGTCGGCTTCCGACATGAAAGTGCATGCCGCAACGCAGGCGATGTCACGCGAGGAGTTTGCCAAGATGCAGAAAGACAAGGCGCTGTACCTGAACAACGAGGATGCGGCGATGTGCACGGCATGCGGCGCGGTGATGGTCAGGAACGGCAGTTGTTACAAGTGTCTGGATTGCGGTGAAACGAGCGGTTGTTCGTAGAATTTGATTCTACTGCGTCAACTGCTGAAAAAACTTTCATAAATACGTTACGAAAGTTTTTTCATTGTTTCCTTGCATAATCAGCATTCTACGAACAACCGGGGTTGTCGTTGGGGCGTTTTTAGGCTAAATTGCTCATGGTATGAATTTTTGGCGCGCTAATAAAAGGAAAATATTTTTTCTAATCGTCTTTCTGGCGGTTGCCGGTGGAGCGATTTATCTTTTTTTGGCTATCAGGGATGGCAATGGAGTAAAATACGATTTTTATGATGTGAAAAAAGGTGTTTTGGAAAGAACGGTTGAGGCGATTGGAACCCTTGAGCCCGAGACGACCGTGGATTTGTCTTTTCAGAAATCCGGAACGGTTGCTGATGTGCTTGTGGATGTTGGTGCCGTTGTTTCAAAAGGACAGGTTATCGCCCAGCTTGAAAATAGCGATGAAACGGCTGCTTTAAGGCAAGCGCAGGCGGGTCTGGCCGAAGCAACCGCGAGTCTTAACATTCAGCTCGCAAAAAAACCGGAAGAAGATGTCGCTATTGCCAATGCCGATGTAGACCAGGCGAAGGCTGATTTTGAAAAAGTTTCCGTTGATTATGATAATGCCAAGGTCACTCTTGCCAATACGAAAAAAACCGTCGATCAGCAGGTTAAGGTGGCAGAGCTTGATCTGGAAAACTCCAAATTGAATCTTGATAAAGTCAGATCAATCACTTCAACGGCCGGTTCCGGTAATCTTACTGCCGTTAACAGTGCAAAGGTTGCCCTGAAAGACGCGATGGGGCAGGCGCTTTCTTCCGCATCTGTCGGGATCCAGACGGTTGATAAACTTTATGGCATTTATGGCGCGGAAAAATTTGTTGAATCCACTGATTTTTACGGCGAAGGGGGCAGTCTCTATGCCGAATTGAGGGAATTGTTGATTGCCGGATACGGTGATTCGGGAAAGATGAATGTTGAATATGAGGCCTTGTCCGCTGATCCAACGGTGGCTGACATCCGCGCTTTGGCGGATGATATGTATCCGTTTCTTCAAGCGGTGAAGAGTAATGTATCAATGAGTATCAGGTTGCTGGATTATGCTTTTACCAGGGATGGGTTTATGGTTTCCGATTTGAATGCGTACCGGTCCGAACTGAACGCGTTTGCCACCGGCTTTGATGTCGTGCTTAACAGTTTCAGTTCCGCAAGATCTTCATTGGACAGGGCGGTGCTGGATCTTACCGGCGGTGACGAGACTTTGCCTTTGGATGTCGGTTCCGCTGAACTTGCGGTTGAACAGAAACTGCAGGCTTTGGAAAAAACCAAAGTTGACGGAGAAACGCAAATTGCGGAAGCGGAAAATGGTGTAAACACTTTGCGCGCCCAAATGGATGTGCAGAGGGCGCTTGTTAGCAGGGCGGAGGCGTCGCTGAATAAGGTTGTGCGCTCCCCGCGGGATGTGGATGTCGCTCCGTATCGGGCTCGTGTTTCACAGGCTTCCGCGCAGGTTTCCAGGGCGCAAGGTGAGCTGAATAAGACTTTTTTGAAATCGCCGATGGACGGGATAATCTCTCTATGTGATGTTGACGCGGGTGAACAGGTGAGTTCAGGGGGGATGTCCGGGGAAAAAGTGTCTTTTCGCGTGATTGATCGGGAAAAGTACCATGTGGATGTTGATATCCCGGAAACGCAGATAGACAAGATCGGCAAGGACAGCAAGGTGGAGATGGATTTTGACGCGTTCGAGAACGGAGATGTTTTTGGAGGAGAGATTTTTAGTATTGAGCCTGGCTCAACGGTTTTGGACGGGATCGTCTACTATAAGGTCAGGGCGATGGTGAAAGAGAAAGACGCGCGGATGAAACCCGGCATGACCGCCAATGTACGGATCAGCGCGGAGCCGAAAAAGGATGCGTTGATCGTGCCGGAAATGGCCGTGTTAAAGCTTGAAGGCAAAAAGGCCGTAATGGTAATGAATGGAAACGGGGAGGTGAAAGAGACCGAAGTCCGGGTCGGGATAAAAGGTGATAATGGAATCATTGAAATCATCTCCGGGTTGGAAGAAGGCCAAAAGATCATTATTAACTGGCCCCAGGCATGAGGTTTTTCAATTCCCTAAGAACCGGATCTTTCCTGGCTTTACGCTCTATTCGGAAGGGCAACAGGTATGTTTCGGTGTTGATTATCATCATTTTAATCCTGATTTTTCTTAACCTGGTCGCAATCGGTGGGATGTTGTTGGGGCTGATTAAGGGTTCTGAAATGGCTTATATCAAGTATCGGACCGGATCGATGACCGTCGATCCCCTTACGAATGAAAAGTACTTGCAACGATCCGATGAAGTCATTGATTTTGCCAAATCCATTCCCGGTTTTCTGGCGTACTCTCCCCGTCTTGAATCGGTGGGACAGCTTGAAGCCAATTATAAAGAAAGAAAAAGAGGCAGTCAGGGAGACAGCATCGCGGCAAAGGTGGAGGGTATCGATCCCGAAAAAGAGGCTGAAACCACGCATTTTCCGTATACGATCGTTGATGGAAGGTTTTTGCGACCCGACGACAGGGACAAGGTGGTTTTGGGTTCCATTATTGCGGGGAAGAGGGTTTTTGCGATGCTTGGGATGTCTCTCAGCGATGTTTATGTGGGTGATAAGATCCTGATCACATACGGCAACGGGATCAGGCGCGAATATGAGGTTGTAGGCATCATGAAGTCAAAGGTCGAGATACTGGATATGCAGGCGTTTGTTACGCTTAAGGAACTGCAGGAGGTTATGGGGATAACCGACGGACGCATTACCCAGATTGCGATAAAAACGGAAGATCCGCTTAAATCCGCGGAATTCAAAAAATATTTTACGGACGCGGGTTATGAAAAATATAATGTTTTTCAGACCTGGTCGGAAGGCATGGGATCAATGGTGCAGGATGTAAACGCTTCCATGACCATGCTTGGCGATATCATCGGGAGCATCGGGTTGATGGTTGGAGGAATTACGATTTTTATCATGATTTTCATCAACGCGGTCAGTAAAAGGCGTTTTATAGGCGTTTTGAAAGCGAGCGGGCTGACATCAGCCTCAATCGTCTGGTCGTTCGTATTTCAGGCGGTGTTCTATACCATGGTGGCGGTGGGTTTGGGGTTGTTGATCCTATATGGTTTTTTGATCCCGTACATAGACAAGCATCCGATCAATTTTGCTTTTGCCGATGGCATTATTTATGTGACCGACGGATATGTGGCGGTGCGCGTTATTCTTTTGTTTATCGTTTCCATGATCAGCGGACTTGTTCCGGCGTATCTTATTGCCAGAGAAAACACCTTAAACGCCATTTTAGGCCGATGATATGCATGTAATCTGTACTCACAATCTGGTAAAGGATTATGTGAACGGGCCGATAATCACTCATGTTTTGCATGGGGTGAATTTTTGCGTGGACAAAGGTGAATTGGTGGCTGTGACCGGCCCTTCCGGGTCGGGGAAGTCCACTCTTTTGTATCAGCTTGGACTGATTGATAATCCCACCGGAGGAGAAGTGAAGATCAACGGAAAGAATGTTTCGGATTTGAATGACCGTGAAAAACAGGAATATCGGCTTAACCAGCTTGGATTTGTTTTTCAGGATTACGCGCTGGTGCCGGAATTGACAGCGCTTGAAAATGTAATGGTGCCAATGATCATGAAGGGTTACAGCAAGGCAAAGGCGGTTAGCCTGGCGTCTGAACATCTTACATTGATGGGGTTGAAAGACCGGTTCAGGAATCTTCCGAGCCAGCTTTCCGGAGGGGAACAACAACGAGTGTCCGTGGCCCGCGCTGTGGCGCACGACCCCATGATTCTTTTTGCGGACGAACCGACGGCAAGTCTGGACAGTACCATGAGCAACCAGGTGATGGAGGTTCTGCTCCATCTCAATAAAAAAGAAGGGCAGACTATTGTTCTTGTTACGCATGAATTGGAATATGCGAAGCTGGCCGACAGGATTGTGGTGTTGAAGGACGGATTGATTCTGGATGACGGCAACGGCAAGAATAAGAGCCATTTGCCCGACCAGTTTGAATAGGCCGGTGGTTGAAAGCGGTATGGCGCGGGAAAAGTCGTATGTCGTTCCCGGGCTTGTATTGCGGGGCTCCTGCGTATAAAATGCCACCTATGAGTAAATTTAAGTTGGTAGCGCCGTTTAAGCCGACCGGGGATCAGCCTCAGGCCATTGAAAAACTGTTGGCGGGCCTGAAAAAAGGTGAAAAGCACCAGACCCTGCTTGGGGTTACCGGTTCCGGCAAGACTTTTACGATGGCGAACATCATCCAGTCCATTCAAAAGCCCACGCTTGTGATTGCCCATAACAAGACTTTGGCGGCACAGCTCTGCAGTGAGTTCAAGGATTTTTTTCCGGAGAATGCTGTCAGTTATTTTGTCTCCTATTACGATTATTACCAGCCGGAAGCGTATATTCCATCATCCGACACCTACATTGAAAAGGACGCGGCCATCAACGAAGAAATCAATAAGTTCAGGCACGCGGCCACGGTCAGTCTGCTTACAAGGAAGGATGTCCTTATTGTGGCTTCGGTATCCTGTATTTACGGGCTCGGCGACGTGAAGGAATATGACAAGTTCGCGATGGAATTGAAGGTCGGAGAAGAAAGAAAGCGTGACAACCTGCTCCGCCAACTGACGGATATCCAGTATGTCAGGTCCAGCATTGAATTCAAGCAGGGGATGTTTCATGTGCTTGGGGATACCCTGGAAATTTTTCCTCCCGACAGGGATACGATTTTCAGATTGGAGTTTTTTGGCGATGAGATTGAGAAAATCAGCGAGGCGGATTCTTTTACCGGGGAATTTGTCAGGGAACTGGAGTCCGTAAAAATCTTTCCGGCAAAACATGATGTGACCAGCAAGGATAAAATCGAAAAGGCCGCCGATCAGATAAGGAATGACATGCAATTGAGGTATGATGAGCTTAAAAGCCAGGGAAAACTGCTCGAGGCGGAGAGGATCAAGACGCGCACCGAGTATGATCTGGAGATTTTGCTTGAGACCGGTTATGTGACGGGAATAGAAAACTATACGCGATATTTTAGCGGACGGGATTCCGGTTCTCCTCCCGCGACTTTGATGAATTATTTTCCGGATGATTTTCTTTTGATCGTGGATGAGTCGCACATGACGATTCCCCAGATTGGGGGCATGTTCAACGGCAACCGTTCCCGCAAGCAGACCCTGGTTGATTACGGCTTCAGACTGCCGTCTTCACATGACAACCGTCCGATGAAGTTTGAAGAATTTGAGCAGACGATCAACAAGGTCATTTATGTTTCGGCTACGCCGTCCAAATATGAGCTGGAAAAGAGCAAAAAAAATGTGGTTGAGCAGATTATCAGGCCGACCGGGCTGATTGATCCCGAAGTCACGGTTCGCCCGTGCAAGCACCAGATTGACGATCTGATGAACGAGATTAAGACGGTGACCGAGAAAAAGGAAAGGGTTCTTGTGACGACTTTGACCAAGAGGTCGGCGGAGGATCTGACCGACTTTCTTAAGGACGCGGGAGTCAGGGTCAGGTACCTGCATTCAGACATAGACACAATGGAAAGAATTGAGATTTTGAGGGATTTGCGCCTGGGAAAATTTGATGTGCTTATTGGAATTAATCTTTTGCGAGAAGGACTGGATCTGCCGGAAGTCTCGTTTATCGGGATTCTGGACGCGGATAAGGAAGGGTTTTTAAGGTCGGAGGGCGCTTTGATACAAACGATCGGGCGATGCGCGCGCAATGTTAACGGGCGCGTTGTCATGTACGCCGACAGGATGACCGGAGCGATGGAAAGGGCTCTTTCCGAAACCAACCGCCGTCGCGCGATTCAGCAGGCATACAACAAAGAACACGGAATTACTCCTCAAACCATCATCAAGGCGGTAAAGGATATCGCTATGTTAAAAGACAAGAGGTCCACGGAAAGAGGGGAACGCCATATTGATCCCAAGAAAGTCCCGCGAGAAGAAATGGCCCGTTTCATCCGCGAACTGGAAGAGCAGATGGATATGGCTTCGCAAAACCTTGAATTCGAGAAAGCCGCGGAACTCCGTGATGAGATAGAGTTTTTGAGGGAACAGCATAAGTTGTAGGTTTATCGCGACTGCTTCGCCCCGGCATCCTGCCTTTCAGGCACGCTCGTTCGCCCCTGCGAGGCGAACTTCGCTATGCTTTCGGCTTCGCTCTCCCTTCGGGAGCCATGCCCGCTCAGCCGAAAGAATGCCTTCAAGGCAGGATGCCGGCGCGTGAACAGGTATGATAAACGGTTTTAGGAATTTCTTATCTGGAGTTTAGAAAAGGGTAATGGGGTTGGAGTATAGGGGATTGGTATCCCCTAATTTTTCGCCATGAAATCGCGTAAAATATTGAATGTAAAAGGTACGGAAATTGCTTTATTGGTCAAGGGAAAGGCAGATTATATCAGTTTGACGGATATGGTGGTCGCCTTTGGCGATGATACGATGATATACAGCTGGATGCGCAACAGGAATACTGTTGAATTTCTTGGTATTTGGGAACAATTGAACAATCCCGGTTTTAAAGGTAACGAATTCGTTACCTTTAAAATTCAGGCGGGGCTCAATAACTTCAACCTGACGCCCAGAAAGTGGATTAAGGCCACCGACGCCATTGGGCTTATTTCCAGGGCCGGCCGCTACGGCGGGGGCACATTCGCTCATAAGGATATTGCCTTTGAATTTGCTTCCTGGCTTAGTCCGGAGTTCAAACTGTACCTGATAAAGGAGTTCCAGCGATTGAAAGAGGATGAAAGCGGTAGAAAGTCATTGGATTGGGATTTGAGGAGGTCCTTGGCCAGGATAAATTATCGTATTCATACAGATGCCATCAAAGAGCATCTGATTCCCAAAGAGATAACCGGGCGGCAGGCGCACGCGATTTATGCCAACGAGGCGGATGTCCTGAATATGGCTTTGTTTGGAATGACTGCAAAAGAATGGAGGGCGCTCAATATCGATGAGGATGGAAACATCCGCGACCATGCCACAGTGGAACAGCTTGTGGTGCTTTCAAATCTTGAAACCATCAATGCATTATGGGTGGCGGAGGGCTTGGAACAACCCGAAAGGTTGGTAAAGTTGAACAAGATTGCGATTACGCAGATGCGTTCGTTGCTGGGGAGTCCGGGAATGAAGAGGCTAAAAGGGTAGGGCCTGGTTGTAGTTTTTCGCTATACTCTAGGCAGAGCTCTCCCCTCGCGATCCACGCTCGCTGAGCCGAAATAATGCCTTCAAGCCAGGATGCCGGGGCTTAGTCTTGTATTGACAATGGTATGACATAGTCATTACAATTATTAGGGCATAGGATTTATGTCCCGCAATCGTAAAAGCCACTATTTAATCAAGAATTTAAGAATCCTTCATGTCTTTCATTCAAATTAGAGTTGATGAGAAAATCAAAAAAGAAGCATCCGCAATATTCAATAAGCTTGGCCTGGACATGAGTACCGCCATCAAAATCTATCTGGTGAAAGTCATAAACGGGAAGGGGATTCCTTTTGATGTCACTCTGGCGACGGATGACGAATTGAAGGATTTTCACGGCCTTGCGGGCAAAAGCCTGGAGTTCTGGAAAGATGAAAAGGACGATGTGTATCAGAAGTTTTATAAGAAGAAAAAATGAGCGAAGGATTGAGACAGGGTGATGTAGTGTTGGTTCCGTTTCCGTTTACCGATCTTAGCGGGGTAAAGACCAGGCCCGCGGTCGTGGTCTCAAATGACACATTTAGGGGGGAAGATGTCATATTATGCGCCGTTACAAGTCAGAAAGCGGGCGTGCAGGAAGTGGAAATCACCGATGTGGATCTTGCGGTGGGACGGTTGCCGGTAGTTTCATATGTCAGATATGGAAAAGTCGTAAGTATGAAAAGAAATTCGAATATGCGTGTTGTGGCAAAGATTGGAAATAAGAAATTCGCTGAGATAATTAACGGGCTGATGAAGCTGGTGGAATGCGGGTAGGGTCAGGTCTTTTACTTTGTTTCCTACCACGCGCTTCCCCCGCCGCCGCCGAAACCGCCTCCGGAAAATCCTCCGGAGAATCCGCTGTGTCCGCCCCAGGAACTGCCTGATGATGATGAGCGCGGCGCGGATGTCAGGGTTGAAGCCATGGTTGTGTTCATGTGGTTCAGGCTGTTCAGCAGGTGCATAGTTGAGAAATTCGTGCCGAAGGTCGGGTTGGTGCTGTTGTACCAGCTTGGCGGATTTTTATAGATGCCTTCAAACGCGCTGCTCCATCTTTGGGCGAGGCCCAGCGTGATGGCGTATGGCAAAAGTTTTTCAAAGATGTTTTCTTTTTCCTGCCATTTGATGCGGTCTTTTTCCGCAGTGTTTATGAATTCCTCCAGACCTTTGATTTTGATGAATGTTTCCGCGCCCTTTTTGGTTTTTGCGGGCATTTTCCCGGCGAACAGCAGGACGATGATTCCGGAAAGGATCACTCCCACCGGAACGGAAAATGAGAAGAACACGATGAATCCTCCTATTCCAAAAATGGTTATGCCGACCATGGCGCCGCCGATTGCGTAATAGGTGTTGCGGATTTTTTCGGGGTTGGAAGGGAAGTAGCCGTCAGTGATCAGCTGGCTGTAAATCTGGGTTTTGATGCCTTCTATATGCGTGTAGAACTTGTTTTGAAGGTCGCTGAGTTTCCTGGTTTTTTCGTTGCCGAATACGGCTCTGAGGATAAGTTTTTCGTGGTCTTTGAGGGCCGGGTCCATGTCGAATTCCTTGAGTTTCTCGAATTCGTATTCGGTCGTTTCAAAGAGAAATTTCTTGGATTTGGTTTCGTTGATTTTGAGGTATCCTCTTACCGCCAGGTCGATAATGGCGGAGCTGATGTCGCGGGTGTCGGCCGATTCGTCTATGATCGTGCCGAGTTCCGTCGGGGTGAGTTTGTCTGGCGGTTCATAAAGGGGCATGATGGCGCTCCTTGATATTTGCGGATCACGGCCGCGGGTGCTCCATAGGTAATACAGGAGTCCGAATGTCAGGAACGGCAAAAAAAATCCCCAGTTGTCATATAAAAACCAGAGCGCGACTTGCAGTGCCGATGGTTGGGCGACGATATTTTTCGGCCAGCCGATGACCATGGTGAGTCCCTGACCCGCTTCTATGGCCGCTCCGGGGTTTGAAACCGCGAAGGTTATTTTGCCGTTTGTTACAGCGATTATGCAGTTGCCGTCGGAGGCGCCGTAATATCCCGTATAGCATTTGGTCTTGATGTCTGCGTCATTCACTCCTCCCGGAAGAGAAATGGTGGATGTGACTTTTTGCATGGGCACATCCCATTCCGTGCCGGTCGCGTTCCAGTATAGCTCGTCGTGGTCTTTGAAGAAATTTATGGCTTTTACGACGCCGTATTTGATTACAAAGGTGGTCGGTTCGTTAAGGTATGTGTCCGCGTCTCCGATTTTCAGATATACGCTGTCTCCTTCATAATACTTGTCATAGGTCCAGTCCTTGCCGGTTTCGTCGGTGACGCTTTTCAGGTTGAACTGCAACGACAGCTTGTTGCTGAAATCATCGCGGTAGCTGACCGGTATGCTTCGGATGATGCCGTGGTGTTCTTCGCGGCTGAAATCAGCCACAATCGTTTCCGTGACATCAATGGAGCTGTCTTTGTTGACCGTTATATCGGAAGCAAATGAGCTGATATTCCAGCCACTTGTTTGAGCCAGCGCCGGCGCGGCCTGTACCAGCATGAATGTCAGCAATATCGCCAGCGGAAGTAAGAATTTGAAACGATATCTAGCGGGAAAATGCTGATTCAAGGCAGTTGTGTTATGGATCGGATGGATTATTTTTTGCTTTCTTCGTCGAAGCTGACTTTGACCGCTTCGCGTTCTTCGGCGCGTTCAATCTCAAAGAATTGGCGGCGCGCAAAACCCATCATGCCGGCGAGCATATTGTTCGGAAACACCTCGATTTTGGTGTTGAAGTCGCGGACGGTGGCGTTGTAGTAACGGCGTGAAAGCTGGATGTGCTCTTCAATCTCTTTCAGAGTTGCCTGCAGATCAAGAAAGTTCTGGTTCGCTTTTAAGTCCGGATAGTTTTCCGACAGCGCGAAGAGAGATTTCAATGTTCCGGTCAGCATGTTTTCTGCCTGGGCCTTTTCTTCCGGGTTTGAGGCGCTCATGGCCATGTTGCGGGCTTTTATTACATTTTCAAGAGTACCTTTTTCATGTTTGGCGTAGCCTTTGACGGTTTCCACCATGTTCGGGATCAGGTCATAGCGGCGTTTCAACTGGGTGTCGATGTCGGCCCAGCCTTCATCGACCTTGTTCTTAAGCGTAACAAGCCCGTTGTAGATACCGATTACGGCAATTGCAATTACGACTATGGCGCCTATTATTATCAGAAGGGTGGGATCCATATGGTGTTAATTAAAAATTAAAGATGAAGGTGTTTTGTCGCGCCAAAACTTTTATTTTTAGGCGCACTTCGCTACGCTTCGTGCGTTATTGTAGTGGAAACGCGCTTTTTTGCAAAGATTTGTGGGTGGAACCGGTTGTTCGGGCAAATGAGGGTTGTCGGCCGTGGATTAGAGCAGTTCCGGCAGTTTTCTGGCGGTGCTGTATTCGATTTTTATGTCTTCCGGTAGCGATTCCAGGAATTGGCGGCCGTATGATTTCTGGACGATGCGGGTATCAAGGATGACGATGGAGCCGGTATCTTTACTGCTGCGGATCAACCTGCCGAAACCCTGTTTGAATTTGAGGATTGCGCGCGGGAGCTGGTATTGGGAAAAACTGTTCAGGTATTTGCGGCTTCGCGCGAGGATGATCGGGTCTTCCGGAGGGTCAAAAGGCAGTTTTTGCATTACCACGCAGGTGAGGTCGTTGCCTTTGATGTCCACTCCTTCCCAGAAACTCGCGGTGCCGAAAATGACGCATTTGTCCGGTTCGTCTTTGAAGTGTTCAAGGATTTTTCCGCGGCCGCCGGTGATGTTCTGGGCGAGTACGGTGTAGCCTTCCCCCTTCAGTCTTTCGGCGATTTCATGATAGGTGGCGGAGAGCGCCTTTTTTGAGGTGAAAAGCACCATGGTGCGGCCTTTGTTTTTTATGACGATGTTTTCAATCAGGTTCGCACAGCTTATAAAGTAGCCTTCCGTTGCCGGTTCCGGCAGGTCTTCAGGAATCAGGATTTTTACCTGGTCCGGAAAGTCAAAATGGGATGGCAGGTATTGCTCGTTGAAGCCTTCCCCCAGGCTCAATTGTTCGCGGATGAAATTAAACGACTTGTCTGTGCGAAGAGTTGCCGAGGTCAAAATCACGCTGTCTTTTTTGCCAAAAAGGATTTGTCCCAGTTTTGCTCCGATGTCGGCCGGGGCGCACTTAATGCTGACTCCTCCTTCATAGCTTTTATATAGCCAGCTGATGCGGTCCGCGAATTTTTCTCCGCTGACGGCGAAGTCCAGGTCTTTGAGTTTTTTTCCGCATTCGTACAGATAGTTCTTGATTTCGCGCGAGTTTTTTTCCGGAAGTCCGGCAGATTCGTGGAAAGATTCTAATTCTCCGATGAATTCCATTCCCGTAGCGGAAATCGCGCGGGCGGAGGCCAATACTTTTTGCCAGTCAACACTCGCGAAATGTTCTTCTTTAAGGTTAAGGTGGTACTGGAATTGAGACGGTTCCATGTTTTTTTCCATGAAGATCCCGATCAGTCCAAAGAAGATTTCTATGCGTGAAATCAGCGAAGGTGCCCGGTTTTTCAGATTTTTCAGCGAGTCGCCGTATCCCTGCGTTCCAAACAAGCCGTCCGATTGGCGGGAAAGCTCTTCAAGAATACGGAGAACCCCTTCAAAAGGCCGTAAAAAACTGTTGTACGAAATTGAGACGGTCATGCTTTCGGTGGCGATTCTTTCAAGGTGGTGGGCTTCGTCTATGATCAGATGCCGATTTTCCGGAAGCAGAGGGGATTCGGCGAGGGCGTTTTGCATCAGAAGGGCGTGGTTGACGACGATGATGTCGGCGCTTTCCGCTCTTTCTCTGGCTTTTAGAAGATAACATCCGCCGGCGTATGCCGGATCCTGGTGATGGCATACATATTCCGCACAGCACAATTCGTCCAGGACGCTGAATTCCTTGCCCTGCAAAGATAACTCCTCCATGTCGCCGCTGTCGCTTTTCTTAAGCCAGAGAAGGATTTTAATAAGCAGAGTGACTTCGTGGTCCAGAAAAAAATCCCGGTCCAAAAAGGATTCAAGGCGTTTGGCGGAAAGGTAATTTTTTCTGCCTTTCAGAACCGCGCTTGTAAAACGCACCGGCGGGTCTACCGCGTTCAGAGTTTTTTCTAGCAGGGGAAGGTCTTTGTCCATGATTTGGCCCTGCAGGTTGCGCGTGTGAGTGGAA
>Ga0209668_10000335_pt1 | contig 19417 bp, 17 predicted proteins | sample FrelakmetPLP11PL_FD_187150 | JGI IMG/M metagenome (GOLD analysis project Ga0209668, IMG submission 187150) | Freshwater lake sediment microbial communities from the University of Notre Dame, USA, for methane emissions studies - PLP11 PL (SPAdes)... | ecosystem: Environmental > Aquatic >... | reverse complement strand
ACCGCCTGATACTTTATCTAAACTAACTCCAAGTGTTATTGAATATACAAGAGAAGGATTAGATGTTTTTGATGCGCCTGAAAGAGGCAGAAACTATGTAATGACAGTTGATCCGTCTAAAGGTGTTGGTGGTGATAATTCGGTAATTCAAGTGATTGACATATCAGAAATACCATACAAACAAGTTGCTAAGTATAAAGATAATACAATAAGTCCTCTTATATTTCCTAACATCATATATAAAATAGCAAAAGATTATAATAATGCACATGTTTTAATTGAGATAAATATATCTGAACAGGTGGCACATATTTTACATCATGAGTTAGAATATGAAAACATGATTATTATAAATAAAAAACCAAAGGGATTAGACAAAGGACAATCTGCAGGTGGAGGGTTCGGAGGTAGACCATTCTTAGGTGTAAACACAGATAAAAAAACAAAAAGAATTGGTTGCGCCAATTTAAAATCATTAATGGTAGAAAATAAATTACTTATTAATGATATGGATACTATTTCTGAACTATCTACTTTTATTGAAGTTAAAGATTCATATGCGGCTGATGATGGTTATAAAGATGATTTAGTAATGGGACTTGTTATTTTCTCATGGTTAACTACACAACCATATTTTAAAGAATTAAATAACGTAGAACTTAGAAAAATGATGTATCAAAACCAAATGAGATTAATAGAAGAAGAGTTAACACCATTTGGCTTTTATGATGATGGACAAATAGAATCAGAAGCACCTATTATGCTTTTGAATTTCTGAAATACAATTTTTTATAAATAATACAATGAATCTTAAGTATGATTCATCGTATACCCAGAATATTATTTCTTAGGAGAATTTAAATGGCATATGCACTATCGCCAGGAGTTACAATAGTAGAAAAAGATTTTACTAATATTGTGCCCGCAGTTTCATCATCTACTGGAGCATTTGCAGGTAAGTTCCAGTGGGGTCCAATCGAATACCCAGTACAATTATCATCAGAAGTTGAATTAGTAAAACAATTTGGCAAACCTAATGATAGTACTTTTGAATCATTTTTTACTGCAGCAAACTTTTTGTCTTATACAAGTAGTTTGTATGTATCTAGAATCGATTCTGACGCAACACTTAATGCCGTTAGTACCAATGGTACTGCAGTTAAAATTAAAAATATAGATGAGTATGATACTTTAACTACTTCAACATATAATTGCTTATGGGCAGCAAAATATGCCGGTATTTTAGGTAATTCTTTAGAAGTATCAATGGCTGATTTTTCAACATATAAAAATTCAGCTTTAACTGGAGTAACATCATCAAGTGTAATTGATATTGGTGGTTTAACAGTTATTGGTGTAGGTACATTTTTTTTAACTCAACTTCATGTAGGAGCTATTCTTAAAACTTCTGCGGGCGTTACTATTGGTACTGTTAAATCTATTGAATCAAATACATCTCTAACTTTAAATTCTCCTGGATCATTAGTTTCTGTTGCTGCAGGCACAGGTTTAAAAGCAGATTGGGCATATGCTGCACAATTTGATTCTGCTCCTGGTACTTCTGATTATGTTGCTAATTCAAATGGGCTAAAAGATGAACTTCATATTATTGTTATTGATAAAGATGGTGTATTCTCTGGAACTAAAGGTACAATTTTAGAAAAATTTGCTTATGTTTCTAAAGCATCTGATGCTAAAAAGTATGATGGTACAATTAACTATTATAAAGAAGTAATTAATACACGTTCACAATATATTTGGTGGATGGATCATACAGATAATGTTCTTGCAGGGCAAGCTTGGGGTACTGAAGTAACTTCTGGCGGTACTTATGCTTTACTAGTTGGAGCAATGAATGACTCTTTATCTGATGGTGTTAATGATTTTATAGATACTGACGGTGGTTATGCAGTATCATCTTGGGAATTATATTTAAATGATAGTCAATATGACATTAGTTTAATCCCAGTAGGTAAAGCATCTTCAGTTACTGCTAATTATGTAATTCAAAGTATTGCTGAAGTTCGTAAAGATTGTGTAGTTTTTGTATCTCCTCAAGATGTATCAAGTGGCGATGTTATTATAGGTACTGGTTCTGTTGCTACTGGTAAAATTAATGCTTATAGAGATGCTATGGCATCTTCTTCTTATGGTATTATGGATTCAGGTTTTAAGTATCAATATGATCGTTATAATGACAAATATCGTTGGGTACCATTAAATGGTGATATTGCTGGTATGACTGCCCGTACTGATTATACCAATGATGCATGGTGGTCTCCAGCAGGTTATAATCGTGGCCAGGTTAAAAATGTTGTAAAACTTGCTGTTAGTTTATCTAAAACAGATAGAGATACTCTATACAAAAATGGCGTTAACCCAGTAGTTACTTTCCCTGGACAAGGTACTGTATTATTTGGTGATAAAACATTATTGGCAAAACCATCAGCATTTGATCGTATCAATGTTCGTAGATTGTTTATTGTTCTTGAGAAAGCAATTTCTACTGCATCTAAATATCAATTGTTTGAATTTAATGATGCATTTACAAGAGCCCAATTCAAAAATATCGTAGAACCTTTCTTAAGAGATGTTAAAGGTCGTCGTGGTGTTATTGATTTTAGAGTTATATGTGATGAAACTAATAATACTGGTGAAGTAATAGATCGTAATGAATTTGTAGGTGATATCTATATCAAACCTGCACGTTCAATTAACTATATTACTTTAAACTTCATAGCAGTAAGAAGTGGTATTAGTTTTTCTGAAATTGGTGGTTAATTAATATTTGGGAGTTGAAATACACTCCCAATATTTAACTATAAATAATATAAAGTCATATACCTAAGGAATAAAAATGGCAAATATATCAGATTTTAAATCTCAGTTGATTGGAGGCGGAGCAAGAGCCAATCAATTTAGAGCATATTTAAATTTTCCGTCTTATGTGTCAGCTGGCGCATTTGAAGGATCAAGAGCACAATTCTTATGTAAAGCAGCTCAACTTCCTGGTTCTACTGTAGCTAATGTAGAAGTACCATATAGAGGCCGAGTTGTTAATATTGCAGGAGAACGTAATTTCCAACCATGGACTGTAACACTTATTAATGATACAACCTTTGGTTTACGTAATGCATTTGAATCTTGGCAGTCAGGTATTCAAAGATATGCAGCTACTGAAGGTAAAACAAATCCTTCTGATTATCAAGTTGATTTAGAAGTTCATCAATTAGATCGTAATGGTGCAACTTTAAAAGTATATAAATTTGCTGATGCATATCCTACAAATATTTCTCCAATTGCTTTAGATTTTGATGTTATAAACCAACTTGAAACTTTTGATGTAGAATTTACTTATAACTACTTTACATCAAACACAGGAACAGATACAGACGGTTCTTCTTTTGGTACTAACATATCAATTGATACACCAGTAGGTACAATTCCTTTTTCTTTTTAATTTGAGATAAATTATGCAAATTTTTGGTATCGAACTGGGTAAGAAAAAACCTGACAAGGAAAATCCACTTAGTGTAGTTCCACCGAGTTCAGAAGATGGAAGTACTGTAATAACAACAGCATCTGGTGCTGCTAATTATTATGGTCTTGTTCTTGACATGGATTCTATTGTCAAGAACGAAAATGATCTTATCCGTCGATACCGAGAAGTTGCCCAATATTCTGATTGTGATTCTGCAATAACAGATATTGTTAATGAAGCAATTGTTACTGATGATGATAAATCTATTGAACTTAATATGGATGATTTAAAAGTATCAGAATCTATTAAGAAAAAAATTACCGATGAATTCGAAGAAGTATTAAGATTATTTGACTTTGAAGAATTCGGTCCAGACATTTTTCGTCAATGGTACATAGATGGTAGAGTATACTATCAAGTATTGATTGATCCGGCTAATATCAAGAAAGGTATTACCGAATTACGTAAAATTGATCCAAGAAAAATAAGAAAAATCAAGAACGTAAAAAAACAGCGTAATGAAAAGGGTATAGATGTTGTTAAGAGTATAGAAGAATTCTATATCTATAATGACAAAGGAATTAGTGAGCAAACATCGCAAGGTGTTAAACTATCTCTTGATTCAGTTATCTATTGCCCAAGTGGTTTAATTGATCCTAATTCAGGAATGACTTTAGGTCATCTGCATAAAGCAGTTAAACCTACCAATCAGTTAAAAATGATTGAAGATGCTGTAGTAATATATCGGATATCTAGAGCACCTGAAAGACGTATATTCTATATTGATGTTGGTAACTTACCTAAGTTAAAAGCAGAACAATATGTGAATGATATTATGAACAAATTTCGTAATAAAATTGTTTATGATGCTACTACAGGTGAAACAAGAGATGATCGTAGACATTTGTCTATGATGGAAGATTTCTGGATGCCCCGCAGAGAAGGTGGTAAAGGTACAGAAATTACTACTTTACCTGGAGGTCAAACTCTTGGTCAAATTGAAGATGTACAATATTTCCAAAGTAAACTTTATCAAGCATTAAATGTACCATTAGGTAGACTTCAACCTCAGCAAGGTTTTAGTATAGGTCGTTCTACTGAAATTACACGCGAAGAAGTTAAGTTTAATAAATTTGTAACAAGATTACGTAAAAAGTTTGCTAATCTACTTGTAGATGCATTAAGAATCCAATTAGTTTCAAAAGGTATCATTCGAGATGACGAATGGACTGACATGAAACAAAATATTCAATTTGACTTCCAAAAAGATAATTATTTTACGGAGTTAAAAGAAAATGAAGTCTTAATGACTCGTCTTGCGGCATTGCAACAAATTGATCTATATGTAGGTAAATATTATAGCATTGAATGGGTTGCTAAAAATGTATTAATGCAGTCAGATAAAGATATTGAAGAAATTGCAAAACAAAATAAAGAGAATCCTCCACCTGTACCAGAAGACGCACAAAGTGCCCAATAATTAAGGATACCAATAATGTTGAAAGAATCAATTAGAGATTTAGTGTTAGCAATTGCTGAAGGCGATACGTTAGCAATTGAAGATAGTTTTAACTCTGTAATGGCAAGTAAAATATCTGACCGTTTAGACAGTATGAGAGTTGATGTTGCTCAAGGTATGTTTGGTTCAGTTGATGAATCATATGATTCAAGCGATGCATATGAAACTTGGGATCCTAAACATCCAAAATTTAAAGATAAATTAATAAAACACCATGCTAAAGGTGGAACTACTCAAAGTTTTATTGATCAAGAAAAAGCAAAAGCAAAGAAAAAATTAACTAGAGAAGAAGTTGAATTAGAAGAACTTACTCTTGAAGACTATTCAGTTGAAGAACTAGAAGATTTCATGATGTCAGAAGACTTCGAACAACTAGACGAGATAAGCAAAAAGACTTTAGGTTCTTATGTAACTAAAGCCCATGACCAATTGATGAAACATACTGCATCCGTTAATTTCAAATCAGGCCGTGGCGATTCAGATGTATTATCATATACGCATGAACCAAGAACAGCAAGAAAAACTGCAAACCGTACTAAAGGCGTTGCTACAGCAATTGGCAAATTGACTAAAGAAGAATTTGATATTGAAGATTATTCAGTTGAAGAACTAGAAGATTTCATGATGTCAGAAGAGTTCGAACAACTAGATGAATTATCTAAAAAGACTCTAGGTTCTTATGTCAAGAAAGCTACTACAAATGCTATTATTAGTGGTGAAGCTCTAGGTAAAGGCGAAAAATGGTCAAAATCTGGTCAAATTGCTTCTAAACGCGAAAAAGGTATTGGTAAAGCAGTCGACAAAATGACCAAAGAATCATTTGATATTGAAGATTATTCAGTTGAAGAACTAGAAGATTTCATGATGTCAGAAGATTTTGAGCAATTAGATGAATTGTCAAAATCATCAATTAAATCATATTTACATAAAGCTGGCAAACAATATAGTAACTCAATTGATAAAATGTCAACTGCAAGAACTGCTAAAAGTCAAGAAAAACATGCGGCTATTCAAGCTAAAAGACATAAAGGTATTGGTTCAGCTTTAAAACGTCAAACTGCAGATTCACAAAATACACATGGTGTAAAAAAGACTTTTTTGCCAAATACAATTAATTCACCTGAAAAAATTACAAAAAATACTTTGAGCAGTAGATCTATTAGTGATATTGCTAAAGATCGCAAAAATGTAAAAGACTAATGTATTATTCACAGTTTTCTAAAAAGTTAAAAGAAACGTTATCAGGCATGGAGATTCTTGAGGATCTCCATTACTTTGGTAATACTATTCAGAGAACTAATGATAATACTATACTAATTAATAATGAAATAACTCAATTTAAAAATTTGTCAGAAGCAAAGAATCATATTAAATATTCAGAGCAAGCAAAAGATATTATCAATAATTTACATGAAGAATTCTTTTCTGAAAATATAGTAAAAATTGCCGACATAATTAAAGAAGAACATAATATCAAAGTCACGAATAAAATAGTCGAACAGTATATTAAAATAGCTTCTGACAAATCCTTTTCTATTGATCCAGTTGTTTATCATATTCGTGAAATGAATGAATTTGATAATATTATTAATGGTAAAATACATTATATTCTTGAAGATAATTCAGTTATTGCTATAGATACCAAAACTCAGCAATTAATAAATAACCTACTAGAAAATAAACTAGATGTTGTCGAGTTCATGAAAGAAAGTTCGGATAACTTCTTAAAAATACTCGATGTAATCATTAAGGAATAAAAATGGCAGCTTTAACAAAAACCATTATTAAAGCATCAGAGACTGAAGCAGTTATTAAAATTGCTGGATCAGATACTGCTGCAGCTATAATAAATTTAACAACAGATATGTTACCATACGCAAGTATTATTGATGGTGCAGGAACTGTAACAATAGGTACAGGTGCTACTTCAATAGTTGGTGTAGGAACTAGTTTTAATACTAATGTTCATGTAAATGCTAAAGTATATACTACTGCGGGAGTTTATGTTGGTATTATAGCATCAGTAACAGATGCAACACATGCTACTCTGGCAGCAAATGGTGCAGTAGCAATTGCAGGTACTACTTATAAAATTGCGTATGCAACACAAGTAATAATTGGATCGCCTTCTGTTTCTATTACAGCAGTTCAATGGGCTGGTGAACCAGGTGCTATATATAAAGTAGATAGAAATAGTGTTCGCATTATTACTCCTCTTGCTGATAACGGTAATCTTATTGATATGATGGGTACATATTTCCCACCTGATAATACTAATGCAACATATCCTATCAGTGTTACTATTGTAGATAAACTTGCCGCGGCTGTTCAAGGCGAGATTTGGATTAAGGTTCGTAAGAACTCTGGATATTATGGTAAAATAGAACCAACTCAGTTTGGAGCTCTGGATAACGAATTAGTATACGGAAGTTAATATGAAACTAATTAGGGAAGTTAACGAAACAGTAAGTATGATTGTCGAGGAAAAACTCGGTAAAGGTAAACAACTTTACGTAGAAGGTGTATTTCTTCAATCAAACATCAAGAATCGCAATGGCAGGTTATATCCTGAATCTGTGATGGACAAGGAAGTTCAACGCTACATCAAAGAAAAAGTAGAGAAAAATTCTGCATTTGGTGAGTTAGGACATCCTGAAACACCTTCAATTAATCTTGATAGAATTTCACATCTAATTACTAACTTAAGAAAAGAAGGTAATAATTGGATTGGAAAGGCAAAGATTCTTGATACTCCTATGGGCAGAATTGCCGAAGGTATTCTTAAAGGTGGTGGAAGAATTGGTACGTCAAGTCGTGCTTTAGGTTCATTAAAAATGAACAATGAAGGTATTAATGTAGTACAAAATGACTTCATGTTAAGTACTGCTGGCGATTTAGTATCAGATCCTAGTGCTCCAGATGCATGGGTTCAGGGAATTATGGAAGGCGCATCTTGGGTTTATGTTGATGGAAAGTTTGAGAAACAAGTTGATGAAGCTAGAAGAACAATAACAAAAGCAACATCAATGAATTTAGAAGAGCAAAAAATACTTGCCTTTCAACACTTTTTACGTAGCATTAAGTAAAAGTTTAATTTTTATAAATAATAAGATATATCAAAATTAGGAGATATAAATGTCTATTGATAGCAAAATCGCTGAGATTATGGAAGAATCCAAATTGGCAGGATTAGTTTTAGAAAACGAAGAAGAAATTGTTGAAGAATTAGATGAAGATTTCATCACTGAAGAAGAATATGATTCTTTAGATGAAGAAGAACAAGCATTATATGAATTGTCTGCTAATATTAAACACAGAGCATTTGTTAAAAGAGCTACTAATTCTCAGAGTGATTCTGAAGATGATAAAGCACAAAAAACTTTAAGTCATATTAAAAAACGTGAAGGTGCTAAAGCAGCAATTAAAGCAGCAAGAGATGTTGACCATGTTCAAGATGGTGATAAAGAATATGACAAAAGTTTCCTTAAAAAAGAAGCAATTGATGTTTCTGCTGATGTAGATGCATTAATGTTTGGTGAATCTTTATCTGAAGAGTTTAGAGTAAAAGCAGCGACTATTTTCGAGTCTGCTGTAGTTGTACGTGTTAAAGAAGAAGTTGCACGTTTAGAAGAAGAATTTGAAGAAAAACTTGCTGAGCAAGTAGATTCAATTACTGAGGGTCTGGTTGAAAAAATTGATGGTTACCTCGACTATGTTGTTGAGCAGTGGATAGAACAGAATGAAATAGCCCTTGAAAATGGACTTAAGTCTGACATCATGGAATCCTTTATTACTGGTATGAAAGGTCTTTTTGAAGAACATTATATTGATGTTCCTGAAGAAAAGTACGACGTTATCGGTGAAATGGAAACTAGGATTGATGTACTAGAGTCTAAGTTAAACGAACAAGTTGAAAGAAATATTGATTTGAAAAAATCACTTTCTGAATCAGTTCGTAAAGAAATCGTAAGTATGGTTAGCGAAGGTTTGACTGATACAGAAACTGAAAAATTTACTGCATTAGTAGAAGAATTGTCTTATGATGATGAGGATTCATTTAAAGTAAAAGTACAAACAATTCGTGAAAACTATTTCACTGGCAAACAAAGCACTTTGGTTGAATCAGTAGTTACTGACTCTCCAGTAGATGAAATCAATGAAAACAAATATGTTAATGTTGATCCTACTGTTGCTGCGTATGCTAAAGCATTACAACAATATAATAACTAATTTTAATAAAAATAAGGAAACTTAAGATGGAATTAAATCGTTCTGCCCTTTTAGAAAAATGGGCTCCTGTAATTGACGCTGATGGCGCTCCTGCAATTAAAGACTCTACTCGTAGAGGTGATTTGGCAGTTATTTTAGAAAACCAACAACGTGAAATGAATGCTGCTAGCCAAGCTAACGGTATGCTTTTCGAAAACGGTACTGGTGGTGTTTCTACTAACATCGGTGGTGGTGGTAACTATGGTATCAATACTACTGGTACTGGTACATACAATGCTGGTGCTGCTGGTACTGGTGGTGTAGCTGGTTTTGATCCTGTGTTGATTAACTTAGTACGTCGTGCTATGCCTCAGTTGATCGCATATGATGTTGCTGGTGTTCAACCAATGACTCAACCAACTGGTTTGATTTTTGCAATGAAATCTCGTTACACTAGTCCAAGTGGAACAGAAGCATTGTTTAACGAAGCTAACACTAGCTTTGCTGGTACTTCAGGCGCTACAGGTGTTGATCCAACTGCTGCTACTGGTTTATCAAGTGGTTCTTACCAAACTGGTTTAGGTATTTCTACTGCTGATGCTGAAATTTTAGGTTCTACTTCAGGTAATGCATTTCCTGAAATGGCTTTCTCAATTGAGAAAACTTCAGTAGTTGCTAAAACTCGTGCATTGAAAGCTGAATACTCTATCGAATTAGCACAAGACTTGAAATCAGTTCATGGTCTTGACGCTGAAGGCGAATTAAGCAAAATTCTTTCTACTGAAATTCTTGCTGAAATCAACCGTGAAGTTATTCGTACTATCTACACTGTTGCTAAACAAGGTGCTCAAACTGGTACTGCAACTGCTGGTACTTTTGATCTTGACGTTGACTCTAATGGTCGTTGGTCAGTTGAAAAATTCAAAGGCTTGTTGTTCCAAATTGAAAGAGAAGCTAACGCTATCGCTCAACAAACAAGACGTGGTCGTGGTAACTTCATCATCTGTTCTTCAGATGTTGCTTCTGCATTAGCAATGGCTGGCGTATTAGATTATGCTCCTGCTCTTTCTACTGGTTTGAATGTTGATGAAGCTTCTACTACTTTTGCCGGCGTATTGAATGGCAAATATAAAGTTTATGTTGATCCTTACACAGGTGGTAACAACCCATCTGCTGCTGGTCTACAATTCTTTACTGTTGGTTACAAAGGTACTTCTGCATTTGATGCTGGTTTGTTCTATTGCCCATATGTTCCATTACAATTGGTTCGTGCAGTTGATCCACAAACTTTCCAACCAAAAATTGGCTTCAAAACTCGTTACGGTATGGTTGCTAACCCAATGGTTGATATTGATGACGCTTCAATGTCTGCTACTTCAAATGCTGACAACTCAATGACAGCTCGTAAAAATTACTACTACAGAATTACTAAAGTTACTAACTTGATGTAAGTTGTAGTTGTAAAACTGCTCAACAAGAAAGGAGTCTTCGGACTCCTTTTTTTATTGTTATAAATAGATCAGAGGTACTATAATGGCAATAACAACTACATGTCCGTTTCCAACAAATATAAATCCACTATCTAGTAATGGGTTTAATTTTTCTATTTCAAAATTACCCGAAGTATCCTTCTTTTGTCAAGAAGTAGCTTTACCTGGTATTACACTACCAACCTTTGATATGAATACTCCTTTATCGGCATTGCCTTTTAGTGGAGAGATACTAACATTTGATGATTTAAACATTCAGTTTATTATAGATCAAAATATGACTAATTATATTGCTGTATATAATTGGATGATAGGTCTTGGTTTTCCTGAAGATAATACTCAATTTGCTGATTTTATTAATTCACAAGATACTGGGTATAGTAGAACAAATAAAGAATATTCTGATGCTACTTTACAAATATTAGGTAGTAATAATCTGCCGGTAAAAACGGTAAAGTTTATAGATATTCTACCAGTAACTTTAAGTTCACTGAATTTTCTATCTACAAATAATGATGTAACTTACTTAGTTGGGAATGCAACATTTAAAATAAGCAGATACGAATTTATATAATTTTTTGAGGATATAATGGCTACAATTGAAGAATTGCTTTCAGAATGGGATGAAGACTCTACTATGGATGATAATCATATCTCGGATGAATCTATCCGAGTTCCAAAGTTGCATGCAAAATACATACGGTATTTAATGCAAGCAAAACTCAAAATAACAAAATATAATAATGATTTTAATGTTCTAAAAAAGACTAAGTTTAGGTATTATCGCGGTGAGCTTTCTAGAGATGAATTATCTGCTCTGAACTGGGAACAATGGCAAGGTGTCAAACCCATGAAGAATGAGATGGATCAATTTCTTGATGGTGACACTGATCTAAACAATATGAAAGTTAAAATAGAATATTTACAAACTATGAATTACTTGCTTGAATCTATTCTTAGCCAAATCAAAGCCCGAGATTGGCAACTTAAAACCGTTCTAGAACATAAAAAATTCCTTGCTGGTAGCTAATGATTAAAGTCGAAAAATTTAATGAAGTCCATATTAGGATATTTTCTGATTCTTCTATAGAACAGGAATTATCTGATTTCTTTAAATTTAGAATCCCAGGTTATAAGTTTATGCCTACATACAAGGCAGGTATCTGGGACGGGTTTGTTAGACTGTATAACCTGCAAACTAAAACTCTTTATGCCGGTTTGTTACAATATGTAAAAGAATTTGCAAATAGAAATGATTATGAATTAACTATTGATGAAGGTATAGAGAATTCAAATACATATTCTGACGAAGATATCCAATTATTTGCCGATAGTCTTAACTTATCTGCACGAGGTTTACCAATTTCCCTTAGAGATTATCAGGTAGATGCTCTTCTAAAAGCTCTTAATAGAAATAGAGTTACCTTATTAAGTCCTACCGCTTCCGGTAAATCTGGTATTTTATATGCTATAATGAGATGGCACCTAAATGCAAATAGAAAAATACTTCTGATAGTACCTAATACCATGTTAGTTGAGCAAATGTATTCAGATTTTGCCGATTATTCTAAAATGAATGGTTTTGATGTTGAACAACATGTACAAAAACTTTATTCTGGTTTTACAAAAGATTTTACTAAAGATGTTCTTATATCTACATGGCAATCATTAATCACTATAAAACATAAATCATTTTATGCTCAGTTTGATGTAGCTATGGTTGATGAATGTCATTTAGCTAAAGCCGCTTCTATCTCAGGTATTATGGAAAAATGTGTCAATACCAAATATAGAATTGGAGCTACAGGTACTATTGACGAAAGTTCTAAAACTAATAAACTAACACTTGAAGGATTATTTGGACCAGTATATCAAGTAACTACAACCAAAAAATTAATGGATGAAGGTTCGGTAGTTAATTTAAAAATCAAACAACTTATTCTTAAATATGATGAAGAAACTTGTAAGATGTTTAAAGGTACTGAATATACCAAAGAACTTGACTGGTTAGTTACAAATCCTATTAGAAATAAATTTATACGTAATCTGGCAATATCTACTACAGGCAATACTTTAGTACTTTTTAACTATGTACAGAAGCACGGCAAAGTCATATACGAAGATATAAAAAATAAGGTACATCAAGATAGACCTGTCTTTTATATTCATGGCGGAGTTGATACAAAAGATCGTGAAGATATTAGAAATGTATGTAGCAAATATGATAATGCTATAATAGTAGCCTCGTACGCGACCATGAGTACAGGTACTAATATGCCATCAATAGAAAATATTATATTTGCCCATCCTTCAAAATCTAAAATTCGTAACCTCCAATCTATAGGTAGAGGTCTACGTTTAAATGATGGTAAAAATGAATGCCGACTTTTTGATTTAGTTGATGATCTACATTGGAAGTCATGGAAGAATACTACCTTAACCCATGGCATAGAACGTTATAAGATATATACTACAGAACAATTTAAAATTAAAATTATTGAAGTGGAGCTCAAATGATGCAGCATGACTACGTTACTTTAAAACTTGTAAATGGTGATAATCTAATAAGTGTATTGGTAAATGAGGATGATTCAAAATATGTACTTATGTACCCTATCCAAATGAAAACAGTCAATTATAATCTTGATGGCAAGAGTAAAGAAGTTTTAGCCGGTTCTCCATGGTGTTCTTTCACCGACCATCAAGTCTTTAAAATATGGAAAGAGGATGTCATAATCATCAAACCTCTGAATGAATCTACACTTGATTACTACAAACGTATGATTGATGTTCAAATAGAATCTGAACAACTAGATGAAATAGTTGAAGAAGAATTATATAATGATATTAAAGTATCTAATGAAACAATACATTAACCTAGAAAAACCTGGTATAACCAGTATATCACAAAAGTAAACAGTTGTAAACAGTAAAACAAAAAATATTTTTATTTACTTTTAGTTAATGTTATAATATAATAGTTCTATATTATAAATTAAGGTGTTAAAATGAGTAAGAAACTAAATTATATTAATAATCAAGAATTCTTTTTAGCTATGCAAAAACGTATAGCCGAAGTAAAAGAAGCCAAAGAACAAGGTTTACCAATCCCCCGAATATCCGAATACATTGGTGAATGCATCTTTAAGATTGCCACGAACTTCTCTAATCTAAGAAGTTTTAATGGTTATTCATTCAAAGAAGATATGATACTTGATGGAGTCGAAAATTGTTTAAAAGTAATAGACAATTTTGATGAAAACAAAACTCAAAATCCTTTCTCATATTTTACTCAAATAGTTTACTTTGCCTTTCTACGTAGAATTGCTAAAGAAAAAAAGCAAGTCTATATTAGAAGCAAACTGCTTACATCAAATGCTTTAGATTTAACTGAGTTACAAGAGCATGATGAACAAGGTGACTTCACCAATAATTATATTGAATACATGAAAGCATATAATAATTTTGATGGATCATCATTTGAAAAACCAAAAAAGGAAAAGATTAAAAAAGAAATTGCATCACCCCTTGAAGATTTTTATAATTAATACGCGAGAATATATTATGAATGACATTATAAAGCAATACCGTTTATATGATGATGAACTTAAAAGATGGGATGGTTGGCAAACTATAGAAAATTCTGAAAATGAGCATACAATCATATATGCTATATCACAAGGTTGTAAATGTCAACTTAAAACATTTGAACAAACTAATATTGAAGGATGGGGTTTGAATGAATAAGGTTTGTTTAATTACTGACCAGCATTTTGGTGCAAGAACAGGTTCTACAATTATAATTGACCATCAACGTAAATTTTATAATGAGGTATTCTTTCCATATCTTGACCAAAATAATATTGACACAGTTATTATTTTAGGTGATACTTTTGATACCCGTAAATTTACTAACAATTATGTTATAGAACAAAGTAAATTATTTTTCTTTAATCAATTAAAAGACAGAAATATAACTGTCTATATGATAATTGGCAATCATGACATATATTTTAAAAACACCCTATCTCCAAACACTCCTAATTTGCTATTGGCAGAATATGATAATATTAATCTTATAGAATACGCTCAAACTGTTTCTATTAAAGGTATTGATGTTGCAATGATACCTTGGATTTGTAATGACAATTATGAAGAATGTTATGAAGAGATTAGAAGTTCGCTATCTGATATCTGTATGGGCCATTTTGAGATTGGCGGATTTCAAATGTATCGCGGTGTAGAATCCCATGGAGGCATGTCTAGTTTAATGTTTGATCGATATGACAAAACCTTCTCAGGTCATTATCATCATAGATCTACAAAGAACAATATTACCTATCTTGGAACTCCATATGAAATTACTTGGCAAGATTATGCCGATCCAAAAGGATTTCATTTATTTGATCTTGCAACACGAGAACTTGAGTTTATTGAGAATCCAAATAAATTATTTGTCAAATTAGAATATAATGATTTAAACCAAGAACCGGTTGATCTAAGTAATATAAACATTAAAGACACTTATGTTAAACTTGTAGTAGTTAACAAAACTGATTATTACAAATATGATACATTCCTGACTAAATTATATAATAAAGGTGCCCATGAAATTAAGATTATTGAAGACATTGGAGACTTCTCTTCAGGTGAACTATCTGATGATATTAAATTAGAAGATACTCAATCTGTTTTAAACCACTATATTGAATCTATAGAAACTGATGTAGAAACATCAAAGATAAAATCTTACATTCAATCCCTTTATACTGAGGCAGTAAATTTGGATATGGCATAATGTCAACATTACATTTTAAGTCTATAAGTTACAAAAACTTCTTATCAACCGGTAATGTTGAAAATAAAATCCTGTTAGATAAGTCAAGAACAACTCTGATTATGGGTAAAAATGGCGATGGTAAATCTACCATACTTGATGCCATTACATTTTGTTTATTTGGTAAACCTTTTCGTGATATTAAATTAGGTCAATTAGTTAACTCTATTAATGGTAAACAATTATTAGTAACATGTGAATTTCTTATTGGTGCTAAATCTTATAAGATTATACGTGGAATAAAGCCAGGTATTTTTGAGATATATTGTAATGATGTCTTATTGAATCAAGAAGCGGCAAATAAAGATTACCAAAAGATTTTAGAACAACAGATACTTAGACTTAACTATAAAACCTTTACTCAGGTAGTTATTCTAGGTTCAGCATCTTTTGTTCCATTCATGCAACTTAAATCCAGTCAACGTAGAGAAGTTGTTGAAGATATTTTGGATATCCGTATCTTCTCGGTAATGAATCAAATATTGAAGGATCGTGTAGCAACAACAAAAGATTCTATTGCAAGATTAGAATCAGATATTAAAATAGCACGAGCAAAAGTTGAGTCTCAGACTGCTATAATTTCAGCAATGAATACTGCAAAGTCTGATACTGTTAGATTATTATTAGATAAGATTACTAAGAATGATGCACAAATAGAACAGGCTCAGGTAACCTCAGATATACTAACTGCAGAACTAGTTCATTTAAGGACTTTAATTACCGATAAAGATTTTCTTGAACAAAATATCCAAGATGTTAATAGACAATTGCATACTTGTTCTGCATCAGTTAATCATCATGTGAAGCACAAGCATTTCTTTGATGCGAATGATGTATGTTCTACTTGTTCCCAAGAAATTACATCTGATTATAAACTACAAGTAGTAGTAGATCTTCAATCTAAAATAGACGAAGAAGAATCTAAAATTACATCATTAGAAGTGGCACTTTTTAATCTAAAAGAATCTTTAAAAAATATTCAAGTTATACAAAATAATATCACTGATAAGAATATTGAACTGTCAACAACCAATAGTACTGTTACTTTACTAAACAAACAGAACTCTCAGTTTCTTTTAGAAATCGAATCAGTTGAACAAAATACTACCAATGTAGATGAAGAGAAACGTAAACTAAAAGAACTTGCGACTAGTACTGTTGAAAAGATAACTGAAAAAACATCCTTGATGGAACTTAGAGGTTTGCAGGATATTTCAAATCAGTTACTTAAAGATACAGGAATTAAGACCGCAATTATTCGAGAGTACCTACCTGTAATGAATACCTTAATCAATAAGTATCTGGCAATTATGGACACTTATATTAAGTTTGAATTGGATGAGTCATTCAATGAAACTATCAAATCTAGATTTCGAGATGAGTTTACATATGCATCATTTTCAGAAGGAGAGAAACGTAAACTTGATGTGGCAATCCTATTTGCTTGGAGACAAATCGCCCGGCTTAAGAATTCAGTTAATACTAATTTGTTGATCATGGATGAGATTTTCGATTCGTCTCTGGATTCTAGTGCTACAGATTTATTGCTTCAATTACTAGATGAGGTCTCGAAGGACACAAATGTATTTGTCATCAGTCATAAAGGGGATATATTAAATGACAAATTTCATTCAATCCTGAAGGTGGAAAAACGGAATGAATTTTCAGTCATAGTTTGATTCTAAGATATTGATTCTATTTAATAAAGTGAAAAAATAATGCGTTCTGTGCACACTTTTATATTTTAAGGGTGATATATCTACCATATTGTGCAAAAAACCCACTTTTTCATAAAAATAGTATATTATAATCAATAACTTAGAAGTGCACTTTTTCACACTCTAGGATAATTTTAAAATACTGAAAATAAATGTTTACATTTGCAGAAAACAGTATATAATAGTCTCATAAATTGATAAAGAGACTATATTATGAATACTGCAATAGACATTACCGCAAAACTCCTCGCAACAGAAAACTTAACTGTGGTTAAAGCTGCAGTTAAGACTGCTTCTTTTAATATCCAATCTAGACAATTAACTCTACCTATCTTTAAAGGTATGACTCCTGAAATAGAGAGTATGCTTGTAGGTCATGAAGTCGGACATGCGCTCTACACGACTATGGATATGATGGATGAGTCAAAAGAAAACTACAAAATCCATGACTATATCAATGTTGTTGAAGATGTCCGAGTTGAAAAACTAATGAAACGTAAATATCCTGGTCTTAAAAAGACTATGATTGAAGGTTATAGACAACTTAATGAAAGAGACTTCTTTGGTGTAAAGGAAATTAAAAATGTAAGAACTCTTAACCTTATTGATAGAATCAATCTTTGGTTCAAAGTGGGTATTTCCTCAGGAGTTTCATTTTCAGAACAAGAAAAAGTATTTGTATACCGTGCAGAGAAAACTGAAACTTCAACTGAAGTTATTGAACTAGCAAAAGAAATTTATGAATTCAGTAAAAATGAATTAGAAAACAAAGAAAGCAAAGAAGTTTCTTTGAATGAAGACGATTCTGAAGATGACCAAAGTTCTGGACAAAGTTCAGAAATGGAAAAATCAGAGGATGAACAAACTATAGATGAAGGTACTGAAGAAGATGATCTAGAATCTAAAACTAACAAATCTTTAATGAATAATCTAGATAATTCTGTAGATTATAATGCAGAATATCATTATTTAAAATTAGATACTGATTATGATCCTGATACAATTATAGGTTATAAGACTATATTGGAAGAAACTGTACCTAAACAACAATATGTGTTGAATCAATGGGGTTATAAAGAAACTGGTGAAAGAATAGCTGACGAGGAATATAACAAATTCAAAGCAAATACACTAAAGACAGTTAACTATCTCATAAAAGAATTTGAGATGAAAAAAGCGGCAACTCAATATAAACGTAACCAAGTATCTAAGTCTGGTTCATTGGATATGAAAAAGATTTGGGGATACCAATTAAATGATGACTTATTCAAAAGAATTACTACCACTCAAGATGGCAAAAAACATGGTATGATCTTTTTAGTAGATTGGTCAGGTTCTATGAATGGAGTTATTAATGATGTGATTCAACAGGTTATTACATTATCAATGTTTTGCCATAGAGCGCAAATTCCATTCCAAGTATTAGCTTTCTCTGATTACTATTATAATGCATATGATAATAAACCTTATTCAAGTAGAAGAAAAGAAAGAGTTGCAAATGCTTATTTACAACCAAACTTATTAAATAATGCTACTAAAGACCTTGCTTTATTAGAATTCTTTAGCCATAAAATGTCTAATAGAGATTTTAATGAGATGGCAAAAAGACTTTTTAATACTTATCAGTTTACTAAAAATAGTGAATACTCATTAGGTGGAACTCCATTAAATGAAGCATTAGCATATATGACTGACTATGTAGGTAAATTCATGAGTCAAAATAATGTAGAAAAGATGTCCTTTATTACATTAACTGATGGTGCAGGTGGTATTTTACGCGAATATAATTATTCTCGTTATGGTAAAAAATTCTTAGTTGATCCAGTAACAAAGGTAAATTATCCTTTTGTATATGATTCTAATCAACAAACTGAAGTTTTTTTAACAATGATAAAGAATAGATATAATATTGCTAATATCGGATTCTATATTGCAGGTTCTTTAGGTCGTTCTGAGATTATGTCTGCCACAAATAGCAATGGTATTTGGAATTGGGACCTTGATGAAGTTAGAAAAGAAGTTCGTCAAAATGGATTTGCTTCATTTAAAACTAAAGGCCGAGATGATTTATTCTTAATACCAGCAAAGTCTTTAAGAATTAAAGATGTAGAATTAGAAGTTACAAGTAAACAATCAACTTCTTCTATTGCAAATAAATTTACT
>Ga0209668_10000334_pt1 | contig 19463 bp, 18 predicted proteins | sample FrelakmetPLP11PL_FD_187150 | JGI IMG/M metagenome (GOLD analysis project Ga0209668, IMG submission 187150) | Freshwater lake sediment microbial communities from the University of Notre Dame, USA, for methane emissions studies - PLP11 PL (SPAdes)... | ecosystem: Environmental > Aquatic >... | reverse complement strand
ACGCCATAACTCGCGGTCCTGCCGGTGGTAACGGCAGGCTTCGTTGGGACAGAACGGGGGCACCCAGGAGGCGGGTGCGTTGGTCATGCCCTACCGCATTGCACCTCCCGTGCCAGATGCAATCTTCGGAGCATGAACTGCGAGATGGCAGGCGGCGACGTGGCCGGGCGCGAGCTCGCGCAGCTCAGGTGCCTCCGTGTGGCAGCGGTCCACCGCGATCGGGCAGCGCGGATGGAAGCGGCAGCCGGAGGGCGGGTTCTCGAGGCTCGGCGGCGCGCCGGGGATCCCCGTGCGGTCCCGGCCCGTGTCGTGGATCCCGGGGAACGAGCGCAGGAGGCCCTGCGTGTACGGGTGCCGGGCCGCGTCGCGCAGTCCGGCCGCCGGTCCCAGCTCGGCGAGGCGCGCGCTGTAGAAGACCGCGACGCGGTCCGAGAACTGCAGCATGCGTGCCAGGTCGTGCGTGATGAACAGCACCGAGAACCCGAGCCGCCGGTGCAGCTCGCGGATCTGGATCAGGATCTCCTGCTCGACGATCACGTCGAGCGCCGTCGTCGGTTCGTCGAGGATGAGCAGGGCAGGCTCGAGCGCCAGCGCCAGCGCGATGCACACGCGCTGCCGCATTCCCCCCGACAGCTGGTGCGGATAGCTGTCCAGGCGGTCGGCGCTCATCCCGACCATCTCGAGCAACTCGCCCGCACGCGCACGTGACGCACCGCGCGAGGCCGCGCCGTGGGCCAGCATCGTGTCGACGATTTGCTCGCCCACGGTGAGCACGGGGTTCAGCGCGTCCATGGCGCTCTGGAAGACCATCGCGATGCGCTTCCAGCGCAACTCGCGGAGTTCCGCCTCTTCGGCCGCGAGCAGGTCGCGGCCCTCGAGCAGGGCCTGCCCGCCCGAAATCACCGCGGGCGACGGCAGGATGCGCAGGATCGCCTGGGCCAGGGTCGACTTGCCGCTGCCCGACTCGCCGGCGATGCCCAGGATCTCGCCGGGTCCCACGTCGAACGAGACACCATCGACCGCGCGCACCGGTCCCCGATCGGTCACGTAGTCGACGCACAGGTCGCGGATCGACAGCAGGGGCTCAGCCACGGTCACGCACCACCGGCGTCGAGCGTGTCGCCGCCTGTCCCCGGGCGGCCAGGTGCGCGCGCCACGCGCGCTCCATCTGCAGGCGGGGATTGGTGATCTCGTCGAAGCCCGAGTTGAGCAGCGTCAGGCCGAAGCCCACCAGCGCGACGCACAGCCCGGTCGGCACGAACGTCCACCATGCCCCGGTGAGGAGCGCGGAGTCGTTCTGCGCCCAGTAGAGGTTCGTCCCCCAGGTGAACGCCGAGACGTCGCCCAGGCCCAGGAACTCGAGGCCGACCTGCGCGCCGATCGCGTAGACCGTGCTGCCGATGACCTGCGCCACGAGCAGCGACATCATGTTGGGGAGGATCTCGCGGGTGATGATCGTGAACGACGACTCGCCGGTGACGATCGCGGCCGCCACGAAGTCGCGCCGGCGCAGGGCGAGCGTCTGCGAGCGCAGCACGCGCGCGTTCCACGCCCACCCCGTGACCACGAGCACGAAGCCGAGCGTGAGCGGGCCCGACGGCAGGTAGGCGGCGATGACGATGGCGAGCGGCAGGCCCGGCAGCACGAGGAACACGTTGAACAGCACCGACAGGAGCGCATCGACCCGGCCGCCGAAATAACCCGCCGTCACGCCGACCAGCGCGCCGATGAGCACCACGGCGAGGCCCACCGTGAAGCCGATCGCGAGCGAGACGCGCGTGCCGACCACGAGCTGGGCGAGCACGTCCTGGCCCTGGCCGTTCGTGCCCAGCCAGTGCGCTCCCGAGGGCGGCTGCAGCGGGACGCCGACGAGCGCGTCCGGCGCGCCGACGAGCCACGGCCCCACGATCCCGACGAGCACGAAGACGGCGAGCAGTGCCGCGCCGATCGAGGCCTTGCGATCGCGCCGGATGGCATCCCACCAGGCGGCGATGCCCGTGGCGCGGGCCGCGCTGGTCGCGCTCATGACGACTCCCGGGTGCGTGGATCGAGCCACAGGAGCGCCAGGTCGACGAGCCAGTTGGCCCCCAGCACGGCGAGCGTGATGACGAGGAAGATGCCCTGCATGAGCGGGTAGTCCTGGTTGCGCACGGCCTGCACCAGCAGGTAGCCCTGCCCGGGATACGAGAAGACGATCTCGGTGAGCAGCGAACCGCCGAGGACGAAGCCCAGCGCCATGCCGAAGCCGGTGACGCTGGGCAGGAGCGCGTTGCGCGCGGCGTAGCGCAGCATGACGCGCGAGGGGGAGAGTCCCTTGGCGCGCGCCAGGTTCACGTAGTCCGAGCCGAGCACCGCGATCATCGTGTTGCGCATCGACAGCAGCCAGCCGCCCAGCGTCGCCAGCACGACGGTGCCGATGGGTAGCACGGCGTGGCGGACGACGTCGGCGATGAACTCGAAGTTGAAGCCGGGCGTCAGGTCGTCGCCGTACGCGTGCCCCAGCGGGAACCAGCGCAGCGTGAAGCCGAGGACGTAGAGTGCGAGCATGGCGAGCCAGAAGTAGGGGAACGCGCCGAGGAACACGAGCGTCGAGGGCAGCCACGTGTCGAGCCAGCCGCGCCGCTGCCAGGCCGCGACGATGCCGAGCAGGGTGCCGATCGCGAAGCTGACGATCAGCGCCGTGCCGGCGAGGAAGATCGTCCAGATGAGCCCGGTGCCGATCACCTGCGAGACCGGCGACGGGAAGTAGGCGACCGAGATGCCGAAGTCACCGCGCAGCACGTGGCCGAGGTAGGTGAAGTACTGGACCAGCAGCGGCGCGTCGGTGAGCCCGAACGTCTCGCGCAGGGCCTGCATCGCCTCGGGCGCCAGCCGGCCGCGGAAGCGCGCGAACAGCGCCGTCGCCGGGTCGCCGGGCATGAGCCGTGGCAGGAAGAAGTTGAGCGTCAGAGCCGCCCACGCCGCGAAGGCGTAGAAGCCGAGTCGCTCGAGGATGTAGCGCAAGCTCGCCTCCTAGCGCGGCACGAGGGTGGTGAGGACGAGCAGGCACTCGCCCCGGTCGAATTTGTTCGGCGACGGATCGGCGTAGGCCCGAGCCTCCGACGGGAACCCGTCGAACCGACTCGTGTTGTACTCCGCCCACGAGGGGTTCGGATACAGCGGAATCGCGGGGGCCTCGGCGACGAAGACGCGCTGCATCTCGTTGCACAGCGCCCGCTGCTTCGCCGGGTCCGGCTCGCGCTCGAACGAGGCGAGCGCGCGGTCGGCCTCGGGGCTGCCGTAGCGATGCCAGTTGCCCATCGATGCGACGCCGACAGGGTTCACGGTCGCCGAGGACATGAGCCAGCGGTAGAACGGATACGGCGTCGGGCCCTCGAACGACCAGCCCAGCGTGAGGTCGAAGTTCCCCTCCTGCACGCGCTGGAACCAGGCGCTGAAATCGTAGGTGCGCACGCTCGCGTCGACGCCGATCTCCTGGAGTCCGCGCGCGATGACCTGCGCCGCGCGCACCCAGTCGGACCAGCCGGCGACCGACAGCACCTCGTAGCGCAGCGGCTTGCCGTCGGGCAGGTGGCGCAGGCCATCCTTGCCGCGCGGGAGGCCCGCCTCGTCGAGCAGCTTGCCGGCCCGCGCCGGATCGTGCAGCACCCAGTCGCCGGCGGCGGCGATGCCGGAGTCGCGCCACGCCGTGTACGCGTCGCTCAGGCCGGTGGCGTCGGCGGGGCGCGAGTAGCGGTGGAGCGCGACGTCGACCAGCAGCGCGCGGTCGATCGCCATGCTCAGGGCCTTGCGCACGCGCGAGTCATCGAACGGCGCGCGCGTCGTGTTGGCGTACAGGAAGATGCTGCTGCCGGTGAGCGGGAACCAGTAGCGATGGTGCGCGGGGTTCCGGCCGACGAAGACGCGGTCGACCGCGGGGATGAAGTTGCCGGCCCAGTCGGCCTCGTCGAAGACGAGCGCCAGGTTCGCGCGGTCGTTCGAGGGATACGCCGGGCAGCGGATGGCATCGAAGTGCGGTTCGCCGGCGCGCCAGTAGTGCGGGTTCCTGCCCAGCTCGTAGACCTGGTTCTGGAAGACGCGGATCTCGGTGAAGGGGCCGGTGGCGACGGGGTTCTCGTTGGCGAACGCGACCGGGTCGGCCACCGTGCTCCACACGTGGCGCGGCACGATCTGCTGCGCGGCGATCTCGTCGAAGCCGGGGATGTAGACGCGCTGGAAGCGGAAATCGACGGTGCGCTCGTCGACGGCGCTCACCGCGGAGAGGAAGCCCCACACGCCGCGGCGATCGAGCGCCGGGTGGCGCTTGAGCAGGTCGAACGTGAACGCGACGTCGCGCGCGTCGAACGGCCGGCCATCCGACCACAGGACACTGTCGCGCGTCGTCAGGCGCAGGACCAGGTTCCCCGCGGTCCACTCGTGGGTGACGGCGAGCCAGGGCACGTATTCGGAGCGCACGCTGTTGAACACGAAGAGCGGCTCGTAGATCCCCGCGAGCGTGGGCCAGCGGGCCGACGTGGCCGTCGTCAGCGGGTTGAAGTTGCGGATCCACGACGCCTGCTGCTCCTGCGAGACGACGAGAACCCCGGCGGGGGCCCGCGGCACGTCGCGGGCGCACGCGACCGCCGCCAGCGCGGCAAGCCCGAGCCCGAGGCGCGCCCACGAGCGCGGGGGTGCGGCTGCGGTCACGGCTCCGCCTTGTAGACCCGGACCCAGTCGACGAGCATCGTCTGCGGGAAGACCGTGCTCTCGTCCGGCGGTCCGACGAAGTTGCCGCCTACAGCGACGTTCAGGATCATGAAGAAGGGATGGTCGAACACCCACCGTCCGCCGGCGGGAAGCTCGGACGGCGTGACGACCCGGTAGGTGACGTCGTCGACGAACCAGGCGATCCGGTTCTCGCTCCACTCGATCGCAAAGACGTGGAAGTCATCGTTGAAGTTCGCGCCGGGCAGCGTGTAGCGGGTCGTGACCGAGTTGCCGCCGGAGTAACCGGGACCGTGGATGCTGCCCAGGATGATGTTCGGCTCCTGGCCGCGGTACTCCATGATGTCGATCTCGCCGCAGTTGGGCCACCCGGCCGTCCCGAAGTCGTTGCCGAGGGCCCAGAATGCCGGCCAGATGCCCTGTCCGACCGGCAGCTTGATGCGCGCCTCGAAGCGTCCGCGTGCCTGCTCGAAGAGGGCGCGCGTGGTGATCCGCGCCGACGTGTACTCGCAGCCGAGGTAGTTCTCCCTGCGGGCGATGATCGCCAGGTTGCCCGCCCCGTCGAGTGAGGAATTCACCGGGCGCTTCGTGTCGTACTCGAGCTGGGCATTCCCCCAGTCCGTCCCGATGTCGTGGTGCCACCGTGCAGTATCGGGAGATTGCCCGGCAGGGCCCTCGAACTCGTCCTGCCAGGCGAGCTCCCATTTCTGGAGCACGGGGTCGGTGGGACCGCTGCGGCAGCTCGTCAGCGCGAGCAGGAGCGCCGCGAACACGAGCCAGGGTCGTGTGGTGCGCGGGCAAGGGGTCATGCGATCTCCGCGGTCGTTGCCGCAAGGTTGAAATGGCGCGAGTCGGCCAGGGCCGACTGCAGGACGAGGGTCGCGGCGCCGATCGCCCCGGCCCGTGGGCCGAGCTCGCTGACCTGGATGGCCGACGCGGCGAAGGCGCTGAGCAGCGTGCGGCGGCTGACGGTCTCGCGCAGCGGCGCGAGCAGGATCTCGCCCAGCCGTGCGATGCCGCCGCCGAGGATCACGCGCGCGGGGTTGAGCAGGTTGAGCACGTCGGCGACCGCGATGCCGAGGTTCTCTGCCGCCTCGATCACGACCTGCAGGGCGATCGGGTCGCCGGCCAGCGCCGCGTCCTCGATCGACAGGATCGTCGGCTCGGTGCCAGCGAGCAGGCTGTCCGGATCCCGCGCGAGCAGCTCGCGGGCGCGCGCAACCAGAGCCGGGGCGCCGATGAGCGTGGCGAGGCAGCCGCGCAGGCCGCAGATGCACAGGGCGCCGTGCGGGTCGATGGCGAGGTGGCCGATCTCACCGGCGGTCCCGTTGGCACCGCGATAGATGTCCCCCGCGATGATGTGGCCCGAGCCGACGCCGGTCGCCAGCTTGATGTAGGCGAAGTCGTCGATGCCCCGGCCCGCGCCCCACCACTGTTCCGCGAGCGCGCCCAGGTTGGCGTCGTTGTCCACCAGCAGGGGCACGCCGAAGCGCTGCGACAGCACGTCGAGACCGCCGCGGCCATGCCAGTCGGGGAGCACGAGCTCGGACAGGTGGTCGGGAGCGGAGGGATCGACCGGGCTGGGGACGGCGATGCCGATGCCCACGAGGCGCTGCGTCTCGTCGCGCCCTATCGCCAGCGCGTTCTGGCAGAGCTCGATCATGAGCGCGCGCGTTCCCTCGGGGTCGGTGCGCACCGCGTGATACCGGTGCTCCCACGCGAGCACGCGCCCGCGCAGGTCCGTGAGCGCCACCGCGATGTGCGTCGCGCCCATCTCCACGCCCAGGATGACGCATGCCCCGTCCTGGAAGCGCAGCACGATGGGGCGGCGGCCGCCGCGCGACGGGCCGGTGCCGACCTCGGCGACCAGGCCCGTGAGCAGCAACCCGTCGACGATCTCGGACACGGTCGAGCGGGAGAGCTCGGCGTGCCGGGCAATCTCGGCGCGGGAGATCTCGCGCTCGCGCCAGATGCGTCGCAGGACGGAGTCGGAGAGACGCCGCCGCCGCGCCGCGCCCGAGTGGCGGGCCCGCTTGCCCGCAGGGGCGGCTTTCATCGGTGGAAGTAGATGTTGTCCACGAACACGGTGCTTGCGTCGCTTTCGATGATGAGCTGGGCCAGATGCGCCCGGGTCGTCAGGCCCGTGAAGCTCGCCAGCGGAATTTCGAGGTTCGACCACGCTCCGGACCGAAACGCCGGGGTCGTGCCGCCGTTGAAGGCCAGCGACTGTTCGCGGTCGTCGCCGCCACCGTAGACGCCGTCGGCGCCGAAGTCGACCAGCTTCACGCGGAAGATAGCGCCGCCCTGAGCCCAGACGTCGAGGTGGAAGTGGGTCATCGCGGTGGCGTCGATGGGCTCCGAGATGAACTCGATTCCCGCGTAGACGAGGTTCGTGTAGGCCTTCGTGTCGTTGCCCGCGATCTTGACGTCCGAGACGTCTGCCAGGTCCCAGTCGGCGGACCACTTGTCGACCGGCCGGTTCACATACGTGTTGCTGAACAGCGAGATCACGTCGGCCGCCGGCACCGTCGGCACGGGTGCCCCGTCGGGAGGCAGGGCTGCCGCGCTGATGGTCAGGACGCCGACCGCGGGCGTGGTGCCGAGACTGCCCGTGATCTCGGCGCGGCCGGGGGCGAAGACGTGGACGATCCCCTCGGTTGCCGTCGCCACCGTGTCGTTCGACGAGACGTAGGTGAACCACGCCGGGGCGTGCTCGATGATCTGGTTGGTTCCGCCGACGTCGAACGTGGTCCGCGTGCCCTGGACGGGAAACGAGGCGCCGGTGAAGGCGCCGACGAAGCGCGAGGCAAAGCCGGGGCGCGGGTTCGCGATCGTATCGACGGTCTCGAACAGGATGTCGTCGAACCACAGCGTGTAGCCCGCGCCGGCCTCCGGGGCCTCGGCGAAGAAGAACATGCCCCGCTCCGCGCGGATCTTGCCGGGGAGGGGAATGGGGATCGTGTACTTCGTCCAGGCCGTGGTGAGCGGAATATCGACCCAACTCGCCCCGTACTTCGACGTGCCCGTGTTGTCGTTGCCGAGGCCGGCCACGTTGAGCGTCGCCGTCCGGCTGGCCTTCGCCCAGAACGTCAGCGCGTTGTAGCCGGACGGATCGCGGGCCTGCACCGTCGTGAACGCGCCCCCGGCGTAACCGCCCGCCGGATCTTCGGGCCAGGGGATGCTCACTTTGAGGGACGAGGTTCCCGTGTGCGCCGTGGTCGCATCCACGGTCACCGCCGTCACCTTCGAGCCAAGGAACGCCTGGTAGCCAACTCCGTCGCCGTAGGCATCGAGGAAGACGACGGGGTCGGGGTTGCCGGTGGCGGGCCCCAGGTCCGACGTGTCGTGGCCGCAGCCGGAAACCAGTGCGAAGAGGGCCGCGGCCACCAGGGCCGGGAGGACGGGATGTCTCGGCGTCACGACGCGCCTCCGGGTCGGGCGCACGCGAGGCGCCCGGGAGCATGGGAATGCGGGAAAAGACGGGTGATTCCTACTTTGTTCACAAGTCGAACAAAGTATGCGGCGGGGCGGAAACGCTGTCAAGCAGGTCCGCCCGCCTTGCCCCGTTTGCGGGCTCCCCGTAGGTTCCCGGCATGACCCCGCCCCCGAAACCCGCCACCGCCCGGCCCGCCGATCGCATCCTGCTCGAGGGGCCGAATTCGCGCCTGCGCGACCTGCGCCTGGTGCTCGGCGCGTTCACCGACTTCATCCGCGGGTTCCGCGTGCTCCACTTCGTCGGGCCGTGCGTCACCGTCTTCGGCTCGGCGCGGTTCGGCGACGGTCACCCGTACTACGCGGTGGGGCGCGAGGTCGGGCGGCGCCTGACCGACCTCGGCTTCACGGTGATGACCGGCGGCGGGCCGGGCCTCATGGAGGCGGCGAACCGTGGCGCGCGCGAGAACGGCGGGCGCTCGGTCGGCTGCAACATCGAGCTGCCGTTCGAGCAGGACCCCAATCCCTACCTCGACCGCGTCGTCAGCTGCGAGCACTTCTTCGTGCGCAAGGTGCTGCTGTTCAAGTACTCGTACGCGTTCGTGGCGCTGCCCGGCGGGATCGGCACGATGGACGAGTTGTTCGAGGCGCTCACGCTCATCCAGACGAAGAAGGTCGAGAACTTCCCCGTGATCCTCGTCGGCGTCGAGTACTGGGCGCCGCTGGTCGCCATGCTCGACCGGCTCGCGGCTGAGGGAGCGATCGCGACGAAGGACCGCGACCTCGTGCTCGTCACCGACGACCTCGACCTGGCGATGCGCCACCTGCAGGTGTACGCCGTCGAGCGGTTCGGCCTGCGCGCGCGGCGCGTGCCGCAGGCGAAGCGCTGGCTGGGCGAGAAGGCGTTCGCGGGGCCGAACCCGGGGCGCTGACGGCGAATTGACCTCGCATTCGTCCGCCCCACGTCAAACCTGACCCACTCCGTCTTGTCGTGCTCGGCGCGACGGGCCTACGCTGCCGGCACGCAGGCGCCCTGCCTGCGGCACGCCCGATCCGGAGACGCCGCGATGCAATCCGATGCCAACCGGCCGCGACTCGACGCGGAGACGCGCGTTCGCCTGCTGCTCGAGGTCTCGCGCAGCGTGCACGGCACGCTCGATCTCGACGAGGTGCTCGAGCGGCTGCTCCATGCCGCCGGGCACGTGGTCGCCTTCGATGCCGGTGGCATCTTCGTGCTCCGCGACGGGCTGGTGCACGGGCCGGGCGCGGCCGCCGGCCCGCTGATCGCGGGTTTCGCGCGGCGCGGCTACGACGCGAACCCGAAGGGCCGCGATCCGATGCTCCATGACGGGGCCGGGATCACGGGGCACGCGATCAGGAGCGGCGAGATCGTGCGCGTGCCGGATGTGCAGCGTGATCCGCGCTACGTCGAGGGGCGCGCCGGCACGCGCTCGGAGATTGCCGTGCCGATCGTGCGCGCCGGTCGCGTCATCGGCGCCCTCAACCTGGAGAGCGACCGGCTCGACGCCTTCGCCTGCGTCGACGTCGAGACGCTCGAGTTCTTCGCCGAGGCCGCGGGGATCGCGATCGAGAGCGCGGTGCTGCACGAGCGCCTGCTCGCGGGCGAGCGCTTCGAGGCGCAGATGCGGCTCGCCCAGGAGGTGCAGGTCCGGCTCCTGCCCACGCGTCCGCCCGTGATCCCCGGGTATGACCTGGCGGGTCGCTGCATCCCCACGCAGCGCATCGGCGGCGACTACTACGACGCGATCGCCTCCGCCGACGGTCGCCTGACGCTCGTCGTCGCCGACGTGGCCGGCAAGGGCGTGGCCGCCGCGCTGGTCATGGCCGCGTTCCGCGCGCTCCTGCGCGGCTGCCTCGAGGCGGGCGGGTCCCTCGCCGAGGTCGTCGCGAAGCTCAACCGCACGCTTCCCGATTCCCTGGCGGGCGTCGTCTTCGTCACCGCGTTCGTGGCCCGGCTCGATCCGGCGAGCGGTTCGCTCACCTACGTGAACTGCGGGCACAATCCGCCGTTCATCGTGCGCGATCCGGCGGCGGCGGGGGAGGCCGGGGCGACGACGTGGCTCGACGTCGGGGGCCCCGTGCTGGGGGCGTTCCCCGAGGCGCGCTTCGAAGAGGGCCGTACGCGGCTCGATCCGGGGGACGTGCTCGTGCTCTACACCGACGGCGTGGTCGAGAGCGCCGACCCGGCGCGCACGCACTTCGGCGCCGAGCGCCTCGCCGTTGTTGCCGGGCGATTGCATGAAAGGACCGCGCCCGAGATGATCCGCGAGATCGTGCTGCTCACTCGCGAGTTCTCGGGCGCGGTCGAGTACGACGACGACTTCACCATCGTCACGCTGAAGCGCGACGGCGGTCGGTCCTCCCGGAAGGCCTAGGCCTGCGCCGCCGCGGCTTCCGCCTCGGCCCGCGCCCGCACGGCGATCGCCAGCGGCGCGAACGACCGCGCCACCGCAGCCGACTGGACGACCGCGCCGATGCGCACGGCGTCGTGGACCTGGTCTTCGCTCAGCCCGTGCCCCAGCACGACCTTCTCGTGCGACTGCAGACACGCCTCGCAGTTGTTGATCGCGCTGACCACCACCGCGAACAGCTCGAAGTCGGCCTTCGTCGTGGCGACCTGCGCCAGGCGGTTCATGCGCAGGCGCGCCGGCTTGGTCGTGTACGTGGGGTTGCCGATGATGTGGCGGAAACGGTAGTAGACGTTGTTCATGGCGTAGAGCGCGGCCGCGGCGAGCGCGTCCTCGGCCACGGCGGCCGGGACCTCGGCCGCCGCGTCCGTGAGGATCGCCTCGAGCAACACCGGGTCGCGCGTCGTCGCCGCGGCCGCGATCGCCGATCCCCAGCGCTGCGCCGGGGTCAGCGACTCGGCCTTGAGGACGGTCTGCAGGTTGAGGCGGACGTCCTTGGCCACCTCGGGCAGCGCGCCTGTGATCGCGTCGAGGGCCGCCATGATCAGGCAGTCACCAGCGTCGCTTCGCCCTTCTGCCAGTTGCACGGGCAGAGCTCGTCGGTCTGCAGCGCGTCGAGGACGCGCAGCGTCTCGTCGACGTTGCGGCCGACCGACAGGTCGTTGACGCTGACGTGGCGGATGACGCCTTCGGGATCGACGATGAACGTGGCGCGCAGCGCGACGCCGTCCTCCTTGTGCAGGACTCCGAGCGCAGTCGACAGCTCGCGCTTCGTGTCGGCCAGCATCGGGAACGGCAGCGACTTGAGGTCGGCGTGGTTGTTGCGCCACGCCAGGTGCACGAAGTGCGTGTCCGTGCTCGCGCCCAGGACCTGCGCGTCGCGGTCGGCGAAGGCGGCGTTCTTCTTGCCGAACTCGGCGATCTCGGTCGGGCAGATGAACGTGAAGTCCATGGGCCAGAAGAACAGGACCTGCCACTTGTTCTTGAACGAGGCCTCGGTCAGCTCCTTGAACTCCTTGCCCTTCTCGAGGCTGACGACGGACTGCAGGCGGAACGAGGGCAGCTTGTCTCCGACGGTCAACACGATGATTCCTCCCTGGATCGAGTGGGGGTGCCCGGTGATCGACATCGAGTACGCAGGGAATGTAACGGCCGGACGTGTGATCAGCCCAAGACATCGTTTGGATCATTGTGATAGGCTAGGACGATCATGAACCTGAACCCCGATTCCGTCACCCTGCGCCAGCTGCAGTATGCCGTTGCCGTGGCCGAGACGCTCAACTTCCGGCGTGCGGCCGAGTTGTGCGCCGTGTCGCAGCCCGCGCTGTCGGCCCAGCTGGCCACGCTCGAGGATGCGCTCGGCGTCCGCCTGTTCGAGCGCGGCCGCGGCGGCGTGCTCATCACGCCCGCCGGCGTCGACCTTGTCGCCCGGGCCCGCCGGGTTCTGGTCGAGGCCGGGGACCTGCGCGCGGCGGCCGAGCGGCACCGCGATCCGCTTGCAGGCGCGCTGCGCATCGGCGTCATCCCAACCCTCGGTCCGTACGTGCTGCCGCCGGTGGCGCCGCGGCTGCGCGCCGCGTTCCCGCAGGCGTCGTTCGTGTGGACCGAGGACAAGACCGAGGTGCTGCTCGAGCGCCTGGGCCGCGGCGAGCTGGACGCGGCGCTGCTGGCCCGCGTCGCGGGCGTCGAGGCCTTCGCCGGGGCCGAGGTCGGCGTGGATCGCTTCGTCCTCGCGCTGCCGCGCGGGCACGAACTGGCGCACGGCACGGCGCCGGTGCAGCCGGGCGAGCTCGCCGGCGAGGCGGTGCTCCTGCTCGATGACGGACACTGTTTCCGCGACCAGGCGCTGGCCTACTGCGCGGGCGCCGGGGCGCAGGAGCTGGGCTACCGCGCCACCAGCCTGCCGACGCTGGTGCAGATGGTGGCCGGGGGAGCCGGCGTGACGCTACTTCCCGAGATCGCCGTCGAGACCGAGCGCGCGCATGCGGACCTGGTGATCCGCACGTTCGCGCCGCGCGAACCGGCGCGCACCGTCGTCCTTGCGTGGCGCGCCAGCTCGCCGCTCGCCGGCGCCCTCGCCGCAGTGGCCGCGACGATCCGCGCCGCCTGGCCGGGCGGCGCGGTGCGCGGTGCGGCGCCTACTTCAGCTCGGCCAGCCCGTAGAGGCGCTCGACGTTCTTCTGCGTCCACTCCTTGAGGCGGACCATCGTCTCTTCCTGACCCGTGCGGGTGACGAAGCCGCCGCGCTCGGGGTCGGGCATGACCAGATGATGGAAGCGCCGCTGCGTCCCGAGGAAGTCCTCGAGGCGCGGCCGATCGGCCGCGGCCTGCGGGCAGTCCTTCACCGAGCCGCCCTTCCCGCGCTCCCAGACGAACATCGGGTAGGCGCCGACCTGCGCCCCGAGCTCGCCGATGTGGATCGCCTGCCCGTCATCGAACTTCCAGCCGCTGATGCACGGCGCGGGGACGAACACGACGGCGGTTCCCTCGGTGCACGCGAAGGCGCGCTCCATTGTCTTGACGAACAGCTTGCTGTGCGACGGGCTGACCTGGGCGACGAGCTGCGCGCCCGCGGCGATCGCCAGGTGGATGTAGTCGAGCGGCGAGGACGGGTTGCCCGGCTGGGCCGCGCCCACGGGCGTTGTGCTCGTCTCGGCGAACGGGGTCGTCGCCGGGCTGAACTGGAACCCGGTGTTGGCGAAGATCTCGTTGACGAGGACGAGGATCGTGACCCGCGTCCGCCGGTGGATCGTGTGCAGGAGCGAGCGCAGGCCGATGGCCAGCGCGCCGCCGTCGCCGCTGGTGGCCATCACCTGCACCGGATACTTGAGCGCGCCGTACTCGGTCAGGACATCGGACATGTCTCGGACCGATTCGGCCAGCGTCGGCGCCGACTCGAACACGTTGTGGATGATCGAGAACGAGCGGCTGAAGTCGTCCGGCGGCTCCTCGCCGCGGCCCCACGCGACGACGTCCGGGAAGGCCATGGTCGACACCTCGGCGCAGGACGTGCCGATGGTCACGATGGTCTTCTTGCCGTTGTCGGTGACCCGGCCGACGTTCTGGAACGTGGTCGCCTCCATGCATCCCGGGCAGAGCGTCGAGCCCGGCCGGAAGCAGCTGTCGCGGAGGGCGATCTCCTTGTAGCCACTCATGTCCGCACCCCCTCGTGGAACAGCGCATACGGCGGCAGACGGTGTCCCGCCAGTGCCAGGCGCGCATGATCGAGCATCGCCTCCCAGGTCTCCTCGGAAACGTTCGCGCCGCCCATGCCGGCGAAGGCGCTGACGACGACCGGCGGCTGGTCCAGGTCCGACAGCGCGTCGACCACGTCGAGCGTCAGGTGACCGCGGCCGCTGTGGTGCGCCTGGTTGACGACCAGGACGACCTTCGCGCCGGCCAGGCGATCGCGCAGCGCGGCGCGCGGGAACGGCGTCAGGAGCCGCATCGCCACGCCCGCGACCGAGACGCTGCGCGAGTCGGCGAAGGCCGGGCGCAGGAACTCGAATGTGCCGAAGTCAGGCCCCATGCCGACCACGGCGACGTCGACCCGTCCATCCTCGGGGAAGCCCACTTCGTCGTAGTACGCGAGGCCGGGGCGCCCGAACTTCTTCTCGAACGAGCGGCCGATCTCCGGCAGCAGGTCGAGGACACGCGCGAGGCGCTCCTTCTGCGACCACTTGAAGCCCTGGAAGTGCCGCGACGTGACGCAGTTGCCGAATGCCGTGTCGCCGTTGATCAGCCCCGGCAGCGGGCAGGGGACGATCCATTCGTCCTGCCACGCGTGCACGTCGCGATCGGCCTCGACCAGCAGGCGGCCGCTGCGGTGACTGTCCTTGATGCCGTAGTAGCCGGGCATGGTCGGCGTGAGCACGTCGGGATGCATGCCGAGGCACGGCATCTGCAGCATCGTGTCGTAGATCTGCTGCTTGCCGCGCGCGCACACCTGGATGAATCCGTCATCGCGGTGGGCCAGCGTGTCGGACGGGTCGCCCTCGATGCACAGGGGGAAGTTGGCCGTCGCGCGGTACACGTCGACGATCATCACGTTGCCGAGGCCCGAGGCGCCCAGCGAGCGCGTGGTCTCGGTCATGTGGTCGAGGCCGACCGAGCTGGTGGCCGTGGCGACGATGAGGTCGCGGCACGACGCGGCCGCGCCGACCATGTAGTCGGCGACGGCGTGCTCGGCCTCGAGCAGCTTCACGCGCTTGCGGTTCGCCGCGTCGCCGGCGATGCGCGAGGCGACGGTCTCGATCCACTTGGTCGACGGCGTGATGGGGAAGCCGGGGAAGATCACGGCGCGCCACATCTGGAGCGCGGCGATCGCGGCGGCGACGTTGCCGTCGGCGATGATCTCCTCGCGCTGCTCGTACTGCGCCTTGTGGGCCGCGCGCACGACGTCGAGGTCGATGGCCTGCGGGTACATCTCGCCCGTCGCCGTGGGGCGGTGGGGCTCGGGCCGGGTGGGTGCGACGTGGGTCTCCGGGGTCATGGTGCGGGCGCCTCCTCTTCCTCCCAGTGCTCCTCGAATGCGGCCTGCGTGAACAGGTGTTCCGGACACACGGCGACGCATTCGCCGCACAGCTTGCAGAACTGCGACACATCCGCGCCGAGGACCTTCATGCCCCGTTCGGCATCGGGTTGCCAGCGGATGATGCCCTCGGGGCAGTTCGTGACGCAGTGCGTGCATCCCGTGCACGCGTCGCTCGGGTCGGCGAAGCGCAGGCGGAAGCCGCTCGGCGCGAAGTTCGCCGTCTTGTTCGTGCGCGACAGTCGCAGCCCCGTCTGGCCGCCGATGGGGAGCGTTCCGTAGCCGGTGAATCCCGGCCGCGCGCGCTCGTGGCCCTTGTTCTCGTCGAACACCCCTTCGCGGATGAACTCGGCCGTCGCCTTCAGGGCTTCGCGATTGCGTGCGAGGACCGAGTCCGGGACGTGCCGGCGCTCGAGCGCGGCGAGGAACGACTCGACGATGGCCTCGTCCTTGAAGCCGCCGATGGCGCGGGCGCAGGCGACGTAGACCGAGACGTTGCCGATGGGGTGGCGCAGGTACTTCGTGCCGACCTCGTCGCCGGGCACGGTGACGACGCGTCCCGACAGGTGGTAGTGCCGGGCGCACTCCTCGGGCGTATGGCGGGTGTTGATGACGAACGTCCCGCCCTCCGGAACGCCGAGCGCGAAGTCGATGGCCTGCGCGGCGACCTCGTCCATGAGGACGGAGATCGCAGGGCGGCTCACTTCGCAGGCCTTCTCGATAGGGCGGTGGGAGAGGCGCAGGAACGAGCGGATGTTGGCGCCCCGGCGGGCCGAGCTGAAGAACGGCCACTCCTGGACGTGGTGGCCCTCGCGCTGCACGAGGGAGGCGAGGCTCTGGAACGCGAGGACAAGGCCTCCGCCCGCCTTGCCGTCGCCCCGGAGTTCGAGGACGGACGTGGCGAGCAGGTCGGCAGGATCGAGGAGTTTCACGGTCGCCTCACTTCTTCCACAAAATGGCATGGCCCGGACAATCTGTCATGATCTGCTGAAGATCTGGCAGTCGGGACTCGTCCAGGGCGGCGTTGTAGACCTCCGCCACCTCCTCGTCCTCGACCTTCCGGAACGCCTCGGGGAGCACCTTGATGCAGTCCCCACATTCGGTGCAAAGGTCAGCATCCACATAGAATTCGCGCACCTGGCCCATCGTCGTACCTCCCTCGTTCGCGCCACTCGGGACGCCCTTCGTCCCCGGGTCACCCCGGATACCGTGCACGAAATATGCAAACAGGGTGAGGCATGTGCCGCCGGGCTCGTTTCGGGCCCGCGGATTCATGGAGGCCCGGATGTCCCAGCCACGCATCGCCCCCCGATCCGCGCTGTCGCGCCGCGGCTTCCTCGCCGCGGTGGGAGCCCTGGCCGGGGCCGGAGCGCTTGCTCCGTTTCTCGGCCGGACTCGGGGGGGCGCAGGGATGCGCCGCCTCGAGGCAAGTCGCCCGCTGTTCGGCACCTGGGTCCGCGTCGTAGCGCGCGATCCCGACCCGGCGAGGGCGGGGCGCGGGCTGGAGGAAGCCTTCGCGGCCATGCGCCGCGTCGACGCGACGATGAGCATTCATCGTGCAGACAGCCAGGTCTCGCTGGTCAACGCGGCGGCCGGGCGGCACGCGGTGGCCGTCGACGCCGCGGTGCTCGACGTGGTCGAGCGCTCCCGCGACGCGGCCGCGCGCGCCGACGGCGCCTACGATCCGACGATCCTGCCGCTCATGCTCGCGTTCGGCTTCTACGGCGCGCGCGGCGGCGACCAGACGTACCCCGGCGCCCGCATGCTCGACGCGGCGCGGGCGCACGTCGATTGGCGCGGCGTGGAGATCGATCGCCCGGCTGGGACCCTCGGTCTCGCCCGCGCCGGCATGGGGCTCGACCTGGGCTCGATCGGCAAGGGCTGGGCGGTGGACGTGGCCGTCGAGGCGCTGCGCGCGCGCGGCATCCGCCATGGCCTCGTCGACGTGGGCGGCAACGTCTACGGGCTCGGCACGCCCGACGACGACGCCGACGGCTGGTCGGTCGGCGTCTTCCATCCGGTCAGCGGGGAACTGGCCCGCACCTTCACGCTCCGCGACATGGCTGTCGCGACCAGCGGCGACTACGAGCAGAGCCGCACGCTGGGCGGCGTGCGCGTGGGCCACCTGCTCGACCCGCGCCGCGGCGGGCTGGCCGACGGGCCGCTCTCGGCCAGCGTGGTCGCGCGCTCGGGCACCGATTCCGACACCCTCTCCACCGTGGCGTTCCTGCTCGGCCCGGACCGCCTGCGCGGTTTCGCCGAGGCGGTCGACGCCCACTTCATCGGATGAGCGCGATGTTCGGGAGCGGGCGCGAGCGACTGTCGTTCGGGCACGGAGGCGTGCATCCGGCGACCCACAAGGAGCTCACGGCCGGTCGCGAGATCGAGCCGCTGACGCCGCCGCCGACCGAGGTCTGGCTGCCGCTCCTGCAGCACCTGGGCGACCCGTCCGAGCCGATCGTCGCCAAGGGCGATCGCGTCGTGCGCGGGCAGAAGATCGCCGAGGGCATCGGCACGGGCGTGCCGCTGCACGCGACGATCACCGGGAAGGTGAAGCCGATCGAGCGCCGCCCGCACCCGACGCAGGTGAGCGGCCCGACGATCGTCATCGCCGCGACCGACGGGGACGAGGAACTGGAGTTCCCCGAGGATCTCGCGTGGCGCTCGTGCCCGGCCGACGAGCAGCGCGCCCGCATCCGCGAGGCCGGCATCGTCGGGCTGGGCGGCGCGGCGTTTCCGACCTACCGCAAGCTCGTGCCGCCGCCGGGCGCGAAAGTCGACACGTTCATCGTCAACGGCGCCGAGTGCGAGCCGTACCTCACGGCCGACTACCGCACGATGCTGGCCCAGCCCCTGGAGATCGTCGAGGGGGCGCTGGCGATGGCGCGCCTCGTCGGCGCGCGGCGGCTGCTCATCGGCCTCGAGGCCGACAAGGCCGACGCGGTCGCCGGTCTCGAGGCGGCCCTCGCCGAGGCCCCGCACGACGGCATCGAGGTCGGGGTGCGCGTCTGCGAGGTGCGCTACCCGCAGGGCGCCGAGCGGCAGCTTGTCACCGCGCTCACCGGGCGGGTCGTCCCGCCGCGCGGCCTGCCGGCCCAGGTCGGCATCATCGTGCAGAACGTCGCCACGGCCGTGGCGGTCCACGACGCGATCCGCTACCGGCGACCGCTGCTCGACCGCGTGGTCACCGTGACCGGGCCCGGCGTGAAGCAGCCGCGCAACGTGCGCGCGCCGATCGGCACGCTCCTGTCGCAGCTGTGCACCTTCGCCGGCGGGATCACCGACGACGCGACGCGCATCATCGCCGGGGGCCCGATGATGGGCCGCGCGCTGCCGCGCCTCGACCTGCCGCTGATCAAGGGCATGAACGGCATCCTGCTCCTGACCGGGAAGGCGCCGTTCGAGGAGGGCTTCGGCCCGTGCATCTCGTGCGCACGCTGCCTCGATGCCTGCCCCCTGGGCCTCGAGCCCGACCAGACGTCGGTCCGGGTCGAGATCGGCAATCCGCTGGATACCGAGCCCTACGGCGCGCTCGACTGCTACGAGTGCGGCGCCTGCACCTACGTCTGCCCGTCCGGCCGACCGCTGCTGCAGTTCATGCAACTCGCCAAGTCGTCGCTGCGTCGGGCGCAGGATGCGAAGGTGAAGTCGTGAGCGCCGAGCGGCAGTTCATCATCGGCCCCGGGCCGCACGTGCACGCTGCGGAGACGACGTCGCGCATCATGTGGTGGGTGAACGGCGCGCTGGCGCCGGCCGCGCTGTGGGGCGCGTTCATCTTCGGCTGGCCGGCGATCCGCGTGCTGCTCGCGTCGATCCTGGGCGCGCTGCTGGCCGAGGCCGCCATGCAGCGCTCGCTCGGCCGCCCGACGCGGACGGTGCGCGACGGCAGCGCGTTCTGCACCGGGCTGCTGCTGGCCATGACGCTGCCGCCGCTGGTGGCGCCGTGGATGGCGTTCCTCGGCGCCGCGTTTTCGATCGTGTTCGGCAAGGCGCTGTTCGGCGGACTGGGCTTCAACCTGTTCAACCCCGCGCTGATTGGCCGTGCCTTCATGCTGGCGACGTTCCCGCAGGCGATGACGCTGGGCTGGTCGTCGCCGCGCATCGGCGCCGCGGCCGGGCTCGACGCGGTCACGACGGCGACGCCGCTGGCAGCCCTGCGCGAGAGCGGCGTCGACGCGGCGATGCAGCTGGTCGGCGGCCCGGGGAGCCCGTGGGTGGGGCTCGTGCTCGGCTTCCGCCCCGGCAGCATCGGCGAGGTCTCGGTGCTGCTCGTCGCGCTCGGCGGGGTCGTGCTCGTGGCGCGCGGGATCATCGGCTGGACCATTCCGCTCGCGGTGTTTGCCGGCGTCGTCCTGAGCACCGCATTC
>Ga0209668_10000333_pt1 | contig 19495 bp, 17 predicted proteins | sample FrelakmetPLP11PL_FD_187150 | JGI IMG/M metagenome (GOLD analysis project Ga0209668, IMG submission 187150) | Freshwater lake sediment microbial communities from the University of Notre Dame, USA, for methane emissions studies - PLP11 PL (SPAdes)... | ecosystem: Environmental > Aquatic >... | reverse complement strand
CTACCTGTATAAGTAGCATTTCCAATGACTATGATTTCGGCATCCGATGGAACATCAATAGAAAAACTTCCACTATCGGCTTTGGTATTCGTTGAATAGAACCCAACGTCATTTGTGGTGAATGGGGATGCTAATTGGCAGCGAACTATTCCTGCTGATGGGCTTGGACTAGCACTTGGAGATTCAGAAGCACTAGGACTTAGACTTGGGCTTACTGATGGACTAATAGAAGCACTAGGACTTAAAGAAGCAGAAGGAGACAAAGACGGAGATTGGCTTGGGCTAATAGAAGGACTTATGCTTGGACTAATAGATGGACTTATAGAGGCCGATGGACTCAAAGATGGAGATTGACTTGGGCTTACGCTTGGGCTTACTGATGGACTAATAGAAGCTGATTCAGCTTCACTACCAACATAAATAGAATACTTCCTGGTGCTATGGGTTGGACTACCCATAGGATCAGGCCAAGTGCTAAATGATTGACCAGTAAGAGTATGTCCAGTATTAGCAGCACCAGTATCATAATGAACAACATGAGTACCACTACTAGCAGAACCAAAAACACATAGAATATAATCAGTGGAATTAGCTAATGTTGGTGCTGAAACATAATCGAAATCTTTCCACGATGCCCCAGTTCCAGGAGTTTGAGTAGAAGAAACACCATTAGCCACAACAGTTAAATCTGAATGAAGATATATGTTATACTGATAAGTCCTGCTAGTTGATGAAGCATTGGTGTAGGCTGCTATAAAATAAAGACTACCTGCTGAAGCTGGAGCAGAAAACACCGAGCCAGCAATAACATTCTCAATGGATGTGCTGGAAGCACCTGCTGTAGAATAGCCTACCCACCAGCCAGCAGCTTGAGAAACAGGATAAACAGCATTGTCTAAAAAGTCTTGAGGGATAGTGACTGTTAAAGACTTCTTATCCTCATCTACATATAACTCACCCCAAACTTCCTTGCCTACAGCATCCTTAATTCTTGGTCTGTAGATATGACAGACTTTGCCTGCTTTATAAGATTTTCTGCCACCATAATTGAAAGGAGTGTCTTTATAGTAAACTGCATAAGAACCAACTACGTTCTCAGGACGATAATTGACAGGTTCTCCGTCAGGCTCACATCTGGCAGCTTTTTCTTCAGGAGTCAGGTCAGGCTGATAGAAAAACTCAACTCCCTTACTTTCAATGGAAAATTCGATGACATTACTTGCTGGTTTTTCAGACAGGGTAACATCAATTTCATAGCCACCTTCTTGTAGCTGGGGATCTTGACTGGCAGGCAGGTCATAGAAAGATACTTTTCTATTCCCTTTTTCCCAATGCAGTTTCTCTAAATCTTCTGTGATTTGGCCTGAATGATAATCATCATCTTTCAGCCTGACAGAGAAGTTGACTTCATTGTCCCATCTTTTTATCTTTAACTGGGGATAAAATAAATCAGGTTGCTTTGAGTCTCCAACTTCAACCTCAATCTTATCTTCCCAAGCTTCAGAAACAAATCTGGCATAAGCATTATTTAATTTTTTATATCTGCTGATGTAGGCCATTCATTTATTTTTCTATTTTAGCATTTTGAATCAGAAACATTAATTGTCTAACCCTGTCCATCATCTTATCTATCCCTTGAGAGATATTCCCCTGAAATGGGACTATTGCCAATAAAGAAAGTAATTCCTGTTTTTGTTCTTCACTGTCTAAGATCATAAATCCTCCTTATGTTGGTACACCAGGCCCTAATAATTGACTGTGATTCGCAGCCCAGTTTGCTCTAAAAGTTTGCACATCAACAACCATAGCCCCCAATTCTGCAAGTTGATCCGCACTATAAAGATGGTCCACTTCATCCTTAAAAGCTGCATCGGTTTGATACGCTGCCAAAATAGCTTCTACTTTTGTGGAGGTAAAATAAATATCCCGCAGTAGACTTAGGATGCCCAGAGACTTCTGCATATTGGTGAACATTATTTCTACATTTGAAAAGTCAGCCATAAATCCTCCTCGTTAGACAATACAAAGAAAACCTAGATTGTTCCATATCTCACCAGTTGATAGGCCAGACGTTGATGTTGGCAAATAGGATATTCTTAAAGGACTTGCAGTTGTTGGAACTGAACCTACACCTAATCTAGTTGCAAAATATCCTCCTCCTGCATCATTAACAAAAAAGGTGGTTATTGATGAAGTATTTGTAGTAACAAATGACCAAGTGCTTGCTGTTGCCCCTGTTCCTTTTACTTGCAATTTATAGGCATTGTTATCAATTCCAATAGAGACCATGCCCGCATGGCTCATTCTGGCTCCTTCACCATAACTATAAATTGAATAACAAGATGTTATGGTAGCCGACCCGGTAGCTATATAATTTAAGTATATACCATAGACACCGCTTATTGTCCCAGCACCACAAGGATTATAATGACCATAAGCTATTCTTATACCGAATTGAGATGTTAGAGTACCAAGAAATCCTGTACCAGTAGCATAGACATTTAAATCCAATCCCATTCTATATCCAGAATCGGTTTTACTAGTTGCTATAGCATACGTCTGAGTGACATCCGAACCCAATCCAATATCATAGTTTGCAGCATCGGCTGCCACATTTGGAGTCTCAAGTTTTGCTGTCACCAAAGAATTGTCCAAATGAACAGAACTATAAAAATAAGATCGGCCAGAAACATGAAATGTGTAACTTGGAGTAACCCCAATCCCTAGCCTACCATTCGTATTATCCCAATATAATTTAGCCGTATCAATAGCTCCCCATTCACTCGCTATGGCTGCTATCATTGCTCCTGTAGTTGGTGCTGCCATTTTAGATTTCCTTATGGTATGTCATACCAAATATTACCTTGAACTCTTAAATTTCCGCTTGCTCCAAACGATACTGTCATTCCCCAATCTTTATAAAGATTTATTGTAGTATCATTAGCACTAATAGCTGCCATGCCAGCATGAGCTAAAGCACCATTATCATAAATACAGACTGGAGATGACCAACTTATATTAGCTTCATTCCTTGATGTTTTTGGTCCCGTAATATAAGCAATCCCACTACCATTAGTAGGACCATAAATATGAAAGCTGACATAACAAACCTTTCCAACTAACCTATAAAAAGCCTTTTTGATGGATGTAGATGACCATCCTGAAATAGATACTGTAGAACTATAGTCAGTCCACTCACCTAAACTATTTGGTTGATCAAACCTATACCAAGCAGTTCCTCCAGCACTAATAATAATCATAGACTGTCCAGCTTTGACAGTAACCGTGGCAGCCCCATTGATAGTTTGACCAGAATAAGCAGCCACAATATGGTCAGCCGTAGTATGAATATTAGCCAAGAATAATGGTCTACCTGTCCCAAATTCAGCAGCAGGTTTTAAAGTGGTTGTATAAGCCCCATTTAAAAGTATAACTGAATCACCTATATTAAGAGATGCACTTGAAGCTTGAGTGACTAAATTCATACTCCCAACCATCTCAAATGAAACACCCCCACCACCTGCTAGTGGAGCAACAATAGAATGGGATACTGAAACTAATCCAGTGGTAACAACTGCTTCTCTAGTAACTACATCAGTGTATCCAGGTGATCCAGGTGTATAACTTGAAGAAGCAACGCTTGTATAAACAGCACTAGGCGTATTTACTTTTAACCTTCTATTTGGATAATAAACAGAAACGTAGTTGTCCCCATAAGCCCTAAAACTTGTAGTAGAAATATATCCACTAGCCACAGTCATGTCATACCATTGACTTGGATTCAAACTGGTGCTTGCTTTTAAAGTTCCATCTTCATTAATTTGGGCATCAAGTCTCTGATCTAAACTGGCGTGGGCACCACGTGCAGCTATAAGTTCTAATCCTAATCCTATATTAGCAACAGCTATCTCATACCATCCACCAGAAGTATAAAGAAATAGTTTGTCATTTCCTGTATCTTCCCATAATTGTCCCTGAACAGGATTTGTTGGTGCTATTGTCCCACTAAAACTACTTTGGTTTGCTTGATCATGATCTCTGATAATCTGGTACAGTTGGCTGAGTTTAGTTGTTCCAGAAATAGGTTTGGTTACATCAAATGTTTGTGACATGACTGTCCTCCTTAATATCCAAATAAATTAACATCGACAGTACCAGTCCTGGCACCACCGGCAATATCTAAAAGTTTAATCACACAGCTTGTTGCTGATTTGCTACTTATTACTGGAACTAATGAAATAGTAGCATTTACCACTGTAGCTTGGATTAAAGGGGTTTCATAGAATGTCAGGCCATAAGTAGAAAAAGTCACCGTTGTACCAGCCTCAACAATAGGAACACTAGCTATTTTATATTTAACCTCTGGCACATCAATTATACACCTAAACCCACAAATAGCAAGCAATGCTGTCTGACTTGGGACTACAAAATCTTCTCTAAATCTAAAATGCCTACCATCAACACTAACAGGGCCAAAATAGGGCTGAAACACATTGTCAGCATTTCCAGTTGCCGCAGTACAAGAGAAACTTGGGTATTTATAATATTCAGCCGTTATATGCAGGTCCGTATCATCAGGATAAGTAAGATCAGTTCGGTCAGGAAAAGTTAAATCAGTTGCATCTTCGGTAGCATCAATATTATCAATAAACCGAATTGTTTTGCTGCCAGTCTTAAGCATATCTATATAATTTGTTTGATAGTAACCTGTTCTTGAGACTGTACTCATCAAAGTAACATCATCTACATAAACGGACTGTTCAGTACCTTCAGAACAAAAAAGATAAATTGTAACACTATCACAAACATAAGCTTGGCCGGTTGGAATGCTAAATAAAACACTAGTCTCATTCCATTGAAATTCAGTATCACCTGTAGCATCAGTAATACTAATTAACCAAACTTCATTTTTCTCATCATAAACTCCATATCTAGCTTTACCATATTCATAATATGACCAGAATTTTAATCTATATGTTGATCCTTCTGTTACTGCTACAGTTTGATGAACATTATCATAATGAGCTTCACCAGCACCAAGCCAACAGGCATAAGTCCCACCGTGTGTATAGGCTAATGTTTTATCAACTATGTACTCTTTTGCTTCTTCCCAATTTGCAAAAACATCTAATCCACCACCGCCCAATGTTTCAAAACCGCCATTCTCAATTAGCTCTCCACCAATAGTTATAGGATCATCCAGTTGGAAAGTCCAAGCATTACCACAAAGAGAATCACCACTTCCAAGTGTAAAATGATATGCTGTCCCAGAAGCTGGGGTAGTCATGTATTCATGGTCATAGATAATATTCAAAGAAGGAGTCACATTAGCGACAGTACAAATGGCTGATTTAGGAGTAACACTATAATGACCAGTAGTATCTATTGAACAGATAAAAAATTCATAAGTACCATCAAGTTCCGGTCTATAGATAAAATAATCATCGGTAATTCCAGACCCAATAACCTGTCCAGTGTCCCAAGCATTCCCAACTCTAATTTCATAACCTGCTAAATCCGCATCTTCAATATGAGTCCAATCCATCCTTATATTATCATTCCATTGCTCAGCATAAAATATAGTAACATTAGAAGGAGGGTCAGACATTCCCACAACAGAGATAACTGCACTTGGACAAGCCCAAAAAGGTAGTTGCTGACCTAATGAATTAAAGCTTACTACAACAATAGTATATTGTTCTGGACCACCAGATAGAGGAAGATTGGTTATCCTTAACCTGTCTGTATAACTCTTACCAGCAGACTTATAACCTGGAGAAGAAACAGATTTATACCAAACCTCAGCCGCAACCCAAGAAAAGTTTAGTGGCCTATCCCAGTAAACATCAATATTATTGACAATTACTCCATCCTGATTTTTAGTTACAATTTCATCCAAGACAATGTTAGTCACTTGCGGCACAGGATCTAAGCTGCTATAATTAGGAGTAGGATAAGCAGGTTCATCCGTATCACAATTAAATATAGAAGCATTGTATTCAACTGCTTCAATAGTAAAGGTCAAATTAGGATTAGGCTGAATTTTATTGATCCTAAATGGCTTATACTCATACCCTTTCAGTCCAAAAGTATAAATATCATATTCAGATGGGGTGACAGAGAAAGTTTCAACGTCCAGAACTTTTCTTCTAACAACAACCATATCACAACTGGCTACAGTTTGGGACAAATTGACTTTATATGTCCCTGTACCACCAGATCCAGACACAAATTCAGTTATCTCCGTACCAGCCAAAACATTAGTGCCAGGACTATCATCTATAACATGACCAACATGAAGAACACCAACTGGAATAGCCGTTACTGTCAGTAATCCATAACTATCATCTGGCATGGCTGCAATTGAAGCAGTAAAAGTAACATTCCCAGCAAACTCTTTATAGACTACGGTATCATCACTTAGTCTAATTCTTATACAATAAATATCACCTGACGATATTGTATAAGTCATCTCTACATATCTATCTAAAGTAACTGTGGTAGATGTAGCTGAAACTATCCTTCCAGAAAATCCCCATTGGGGTAATTCATGGGCAAAATAAATTACATCTCCAATATTACAAGCTATGGCATCTATATCAGCATCAAACTTAATAAACCTTGTTATATACTGATTGTTATAAAGCCTATATCTCCCAATCCTCCAAGCTTGGGTTATGCTAGTACAGCCAATCAATTGCTCAGTAGTTAATTGCTTTGGCCTGGTAGCATTAGGATCAACTATGCTTATGGTCTCTCTCTTATAATCATTAGCCGCATTAGCAAAATCTATTTCAATCTCAGTAGCACGATTATCTAAAGAAAGGAATGTCTCTTCAAAAGAATCAGCTATGATATTACCAGATGTAAACATCTGGACAGGATCTGCTATATCATCATAAATAGCATAATATTTATAACCACGGATATAGACCATAGCCCTTGACATTTTGCAGACTTCAAGAACGCAATCCCAAACGCTACTACCAGTATCAAATATGCCATTAAAGACAAACCGTTTCTCAGTACCACCAATACCATCTGGAACAAGGACATCACAAAAATCAGCCCATGCTTTGAAGGAATCCGTGTCTATATAAGCAGGGTCTATCCCATCATATCTAGCCACTGTTCCAACATTTCTGTCTTTTCCATAATCAGCAGGATCGCCACCAACAAAAACAGGCTGAGTAAGAATATCATAGGCAACCCAAGCAGGATTATCAGTCCATTGATTCACCCAAGACGATCCATTATAAACTCTGACAATACTACCATCTACTATGCAGGAAAAGTCTAAAGATCCCGATAATTGATTGGTAGCTAAAGCTTCTATCCCACATAAAGCACACCTTGGATATTTAAAATCATCCTTTATAACTTCTGTAACACTAGTAAGATAAACATCATCAGTAACTCCAGTCTCTACACTATCAGCAGTAGTTCTGCCAACAGCTATCTCATACTGAAATCCATTCTCTAAATTATCAATCTTAAATTCTTTGGAGAAACTACTTGTCTTTGCTTCTGTGACTGTATAATTACCTAAAAAAGTCCAAGGGGTGGTGCCATACTTTCGATAATATATCCAAATAGTAACTTCATAATTTACAGTATCCCCACCATAAGTAGTTGATCCTAAATATTTTGATCCTGTAACAGCAGTTTTAACAGTGCCATCAGGCTCAGTCCAGCTAATACTTACTGGTTCATAATGTAACTCTGTCTGGACTGGCTTTATATAATAAAGACCGTATGGGAAGGTAACTGTGACTTTTAAGGCATCAAAATCATTTCCTTCAGTGGTATAATAAACATCAGTCATACTTAGTTTTTGGTTCGTCAAACTATATTGCCTATTGGTGTCATTAAAATTAGGCAATGCTGACTGATTAATATCCCCAAGTGTCCAACTCCAAGTTAAGGCATTATAATATTCTGTGGTTGCGGGTTTATTATTGATAAGAAGGGTATAAAAATCAGATATTGGTCCTTGGCAAAGCAGAATCAAAACATTCAGCAATTGATCTCCTGGGTGAGATCCTGTCTCTATCACTGAAATATTGCCAGATATAACATTTCCTTTAGTCTTAAACGTGCCATATATTCTTGGTATGCAAGCCCCTAATTGCTGTAAAGTAACTGGGTTCCAAGCATAAGAATTTGACGCAACAAATCCTGAACTTGTGTCTCCTCCCCCACCACCCATGCCCCCACCACTACTACCCCCCGTTATTGCACCAGCACCAGGGATATGGGGTATAGTTGGGGCTTTTCCTTTATCAGTTATTCCATAACGATCAGCAGCATAATTAACAAGCCAAGCACCAACTCCCCAAGTAAAATATCCAGCAATTCCAGCAGCCACTTGAACAACAAAAGGATTCCTTCTGGCTATGTCTTCCCCTAAATTAGCTAAACCACCAACACCTGGAAGACTTTGAATAGAAAATCTAGCAGCGTCCATCCCAATGTCCAACATACTACCGCCACTGCCAAATGTACCAAAAACACGCTTTACTGCTTCTAATGGATCATGTCCACTTGAGAATGGATTTAATAGCCTATCCAATAAATCATTGCCACCATGTATAGCAGCAATAAAAACTACCTGCTCACCAGGAGATAGAAAATAATCTTTATCTTTAATTAGTTTTCCATTAACAGAAGTAATAACAGGAAGACTTTTAGGGAAAATTGAGCAAATTAATCCATTAACAGAAAGACCGTCAGACCAATCAATTTCACGATCTATTCGTTTTGATCTATCAAAATAATTAGGACATATCGTAACCCTAATTTTTTGCATATTTCCAGTATCCATCTATTCTATTCTTCCATCTTTCAGAGTTAAGATATTCAATGCAAACATGACGTTTTTGGATAATATTTATAAATCTAGTACAATCTTCTAAGACTACTCCTATATGAGAAACATAGGGTTTATACACTGATAAAGTAACAAGGCAAAAAGGTTCTGGCTTCTTCAACCTTTCAAATAAACCCATGTTTTCATTAACAGTAATATCTATTCCTTTTGGATTTCTTGCTGATATGAATTCAGGCAACTCCCTTCCTAGTCTTTTATAAATTTCTATACAAAGTCCATAACAGTCAAAGGTATCAGGCCCACGACCATCATATTTAAATTTCTTTCCAATTAGATCCCTATACAAACTTAGTACCTGCTGAATTTAAACCAGGGAATCCACCAAAGGTGATAGCACCAATACGAATGATTTCTCCCTCTACAGGATTGTGCATGATACGCCCTGTATATGCCCTACAAGTCTTTAAAGTATGATCACATGATTCTGGTGTCCCACCATATCCACATTCAACTCCTTTGTATGGCCAATTGCAATGACTGCCCATAGTTCTAAACAGTGGGAATCTCATGTAAGTAGGACTCATTAAACCCAAAGAAAACGTAATCCATTCGTTTGTACAAACAGTAGAAAGTATTTTAAAGTTCCTGGTTAAATCAGAATAATCAGCAGCCAAGTTCCCTTGATGAACAATATACATCACAACTTCACAATCTACTGCACCGTTTAACTCTTCAATATATCCTTGAACAACCCTATCTGCATTAGATACTCCTATATTTATCTCAGGAATGTCTCCAGCTATAGATTGAGAAGTATGTTGAATTTGCATAGGGAAAGGAGAATAGTCATGTCCCCCGAAAGAAACCAGAGTCAAATTACTAGTCAATCGTAAAGTAATTTCGTCAGTCAAAACAATATCCAATAGAACAAGCCAAGGACTGGTATTGGATATTTTATTCTTCTCTGTGATTAATGCAGCAGGAATAGGCATTAGATTTGCTCCAGAATAAAGGATATGTTCCAGCGTTGATATTGCATATACTGAAACTGAGGAATGGTCTGATACCTTACTGTATAAGAAACAGAAGTAACTGGGTGAGTCCAAGTAAAAGTAGAGATGTCTAAAACTTCATCCATATGCTCCTTCAATAATTCTTTATCTGCATTAGAAAGTAAAGAATAAGAAATTTTAAAAGTATTCCTTTGCCTGGTAAATCTTGCTCTGGTTAAAACATAACCAGCCTCAAATGCACTTTTGATGGATGAAGATTCAATTCCTTCTTCTATTGGATAGTTTGGATTGACTGAAAGTGTAGGGAAAGCCATATTTATCTCCCAAGTTGACCTAATCTGCCCCTGGTATTTATATCTCTTAAAACTACATCAATAATATAATTAGCATCACCAGTCTGTCTTGTCCTGCTGCTGGCCTGTAATAAAGCACTGCTGCCATTATCCAACATAACGGTAACGCCCATTGGTACTATAGTTGGTTTGGCAGGCATTCCCCCACCCATGTTTACTGTAATAGATGGGCCATTATTTTTAACTTTATTTACAAAATCTACATCTTCCCTGGACAAAACATATTCACCAGCCTTACCTATAATCAATCTTTCATCCTGCTTCAACCCACCACCAAAATGATACTTTGGTATAAAACCACCTTTGTGGTCAATCGGGATACCAGAAATACCTGTACCTGTAAAATCAGTCCCAGCAGCAGTGCCAGTCTCTCCACCACCAAAAAAGTCTCCAATATTGAAACCTGACCCCCTAAAGCTGGCATAAATTGCCTTAATCCATTCTGCTAATTGCTTTGCCCAATCTGAAACAACTTCCCCAATAGAATTTAACCAAGACTTAGTAGTCTCTGCTACCCCACTCCATACATTATCCATTGCCCCAACTATACTTGGTCCACCTGCTTCAATTTCACTACCCATCCCACCCCAACCACTATCTATTATGTTCTGGGTATCTTGCATTCCAGTTCTAGTAGTTCCTACTATTTTATCCCACAAGCCTTTTACCACACTTAAAAGACCACCTTCTTTAGTCCCACCACCTTCAGGTGATTTTCCAGAAAGAAATCCCATAAAATCTTTGACGATAGAATCAGCCAGAAAATCGGCTAATTTAGCAGTAATTCTATCTAAGAATCCCTGCATTAATTCCTCACCACTCTTGGAATTTTCAATGGCCTGTTTCTGGGCATTCAATAATGCTTGTTGGGCTTCTAATTGTTTCTGCTGTGCATCTAAAGCTGCCTGCTGTGCATTTTTCTCAGATTCAGACAAAGCACTATTTGCTGTTATTTGTTCTTTCTTTAGCTTTATAGCCTCTTGCTGTGCAGTATTAGCAGCTATTTGGTCATTGACATTACCTAAATTAGCTGACTTGTTCCAGTCTATATTTCCTTTCATCCAATCATAGATTCCACCAGAAAGGCTGGAACGCATTTCCTGACCAATTCCACTGGTCAGTCTTGAAAATTGGGTCTGGGTTGAACCTATAGCTTTAATAACATCATTAAGACCATCAACTATTCCTGCAAAGGCACCTGAACCCCTAGCTTGTAAAACATTGACCATTTCAATTAATTTGGCTGCACCATCAGTATCTCCTATCGCCTTTAACTTCTCAGCCAATTCTCTCAGGCTGTTGACAGTTTGACCTAATTGAACTTTAGCCAAAGTTTCCATATCAGCAGTCAATTCTGCAATTTGACCAGTGGCTTGCAATTGAGTAGATATATCTTGTAACTTCTTTGCTTCATCAACAAAACCAGCTTCTTTTTTTACATAGGGAGTTTTTTCTCTTATGGCAGTAAGGGCTACATTTGCATTCACAATATCATCCATTTTTTTAGTCCAAGCTGCCCCACCCAATGGAGTCTTTTCTATTTCTTCAGCTAAATGCTTTATATGATTTTCAAGAGCTTTTATTTCTCTTTCATGTTCAGATACTAAAGCATCCCCAGGCAACATATCATTGTATTTTACTTTTATCTTTTCTATCTCAGTAATTATTGTATTAGATGTTTTTTCATAAGATTCAGCGGCCCTATTGTTAATTTCCATCACTTTTAAAGATAACTGAGATTTTCTCTTCTCCTCCTGTAAATCAGATATATCCATTTCATCCATAATACTCTGTCTTTTAGCAGCCAAATCTGACATCTTAGCAATCACTTTTTCTTTTTCTTTTTCTACAGCAGCCTCATCTCCAAAGATACCACGAAATACTCCTAATTCAGCTTCTTCAGAAGGTTGGGTTAAATTAGTCATTAAACCTTCTCTAAAAGCACTATAAATATCACTAGATTGTTTATCTATAAGTGCTAATTCTTCCTGTAACTTTTTTTGAGTTATAGCATTCTTTTTATCATAATAATCTTCCTCAGCCACATTGCCAGCAGCATAATCTGCTTCAAGAGTAGCTAATTGTTTTTTGGCACCACTATCTAAAATCTGAGTCTGGGTCTTAGTAAAACTATCAGCCATTTTAATTTTAGTATCATAAGCAGCTTTAGCCATTTCAACGTCCATTTTGGACATCTGTTCATTGCCTTGATACATATATTGTGGTTCAGCAAAAATATCTGTTCCCCCATATTTAGCATAATTCTTCTGTACTTTTTCTACATACTTCTGAGTTTCTTCTGGTAATCCCCAAGCATTTTTTTGAAATTTTCCAAATTTGGCTGGCCCCATATTGTAAGATGCTAAAGTATCCTCAATATTGCCAGCCCCTTGCTTGTTAAAATTCTCTCTTAAATACATAGCCCCCATCATAATATTAATTAATGGATCCATTGCAGCTATATCTTTACTTGGAAACTGAGCTGCACGTTCTCCAATAGCTGGAACTTTTGCAATAACTTTGGCTAAAAATTCATCTATGTTTTGTGGCATAATCTGCATAAGCCCCAAAGCACCTTTAGGACTTACTGCCCCAGCTTGTCCTGCTGACTCTGCCATCATTACCGATTTAATAAAATTAGGATCAAGATTAAAAGCAGTTCCAGCCATATTCATCATAGCTGAATATTGATCTGATAAATCAGGTTTTTTTAACTTCTCATAACCAGTTCTTGCCCTAATACCCTTTTGGGCATTTTCAAATTCCTGCGCTACTGATAATTGTTCGTCAGTTAAACCTCCATAACCAAAAAGTTTGTCCTTTACTGTTTTTATATTTAATAAAGCCCCAAGACCTGGCATAAAACGCAAATAAGGAGAAACTTTATCAAACCAAGACCCACTATCTTCTCCTGACCTTTTATCTATTTCATTTTGGGCTGTAGACCCTTTTGTCAAACCCCCAAAATTACTTATCTTTTCCATTATTCCCAAAATAACTTCAAGGCTTTTCCTTACATTTTCTATAACATTTAAAAAACCTGGGTTCCACTCTATCTTCTTAGTCTCTTCATTAACTCTAACAAGTCCAGCCAAGGTTCCTTCAATAGCCTCTTTAATAGCCAGAAACAAAGGTTCAATAGCCATACCTCCAGCCTGTAAACCAATATCCTTTAAGTTTGACCACAAACCTTTCCATGTCCGTTGGGTTAATTCACCTGCCAGACGAAAACCTTCCAATTTTTGCATTAAAAAACTGAATAGAGTTTCAGCATTTTGAGAATGTTGACGAATATCCTCATTGGTAAGACCCAAGGCAACAGCTACACGGGAAAACCGTGGATTGATGCTTGGGGTTAGCATGGCACGGGTTTCTTCAGCGATCATGTCCATTTCTAAGCCTATAGCACCGGCAGCTTGGACAGTTGCTAAAGTGAATTCTTTTACTTGTTTAACATTAAAACCTTTTTGTAAAGCTATGGGTAGGGTTTCAACATAAACCCTGGCTAATTGATCTAACGTGGCAATAGTTTGCAGATTAGCAGCTTGTAATTCTTGAAGAATGCCCTTGGCAGATTCTCTAGCCATGCCAAAAGCATCTGCTGTTTTTAAAGCCTTTCCTGTCGTCTGGTCTATATATTTCCCACCTGTAACTAAGCTACTGGTTATGGAAAGACCAAAAGTTTCCATATCCCCAGACCATTTTAAAGTAGCAGATGCTGCACTTACAATATGATCCTTTAAAGATATAATTGCTTTGGAGAGCATGTCCCCCAAAGTAATCCCGCCCAACAACTTTCCAAAAGACATAGCTTCAGTTTTGACTGCACCAAGGTTCTTTTGTAAATCAGCTAAAGTCTTATTGGTTTTATCAACAGCTTCAATAAGGATTATAATTTTATCTTCGGTAGCCATTCATTTTTCCTAACTTGGACAGGTTGCACAAATATATTTTAGATTGTCACCAAAGTAAGACTTACATTCTTTTATATCCTTTCCCCCGCAGTAATGACCGATTTCCCTGTTGTCTGATGGAATACTACTTTCTACTTTACCAAAACCCATATCAGGTTCTATACTCCCACCAGACATAAATCCAAGAACTGCTTCCCTAAATAAGATTTCCCTACTCATAAAATCTAAGTAGGGTTTGCAGTCTCCAAAGGTGTATCCCCAGAGGATATCATCTCGCTTGGTAATGTCACCTCTCCCGAGGACAACGCAGATCCGGTCAATGAACTCGCCTGTATCATAGTCGTCTGTACTTTGTTGGTCAACCCGATCATTGCTTCGGAGATTGAAGCTATCGGGTTGCAGTCGAAAAAATCTTCTACCACCTTAATAGTCTGCTCAATACTAAGATTTTCTTCAAGCAATTCCTGTATCTCATCTACATCCTTTTTCTTAAGTGGTACTCCATCCTCAACCATTAGGATAGCCAAGGCGTGTGGGGCTTTATCTCCCAAAGCCATAACCACTCCGGCAACAGTCAATTGATAAGGTAACACCAGTCCTTTTAATACAGAAATCAATTGCTTGACTTGTCCCAAAACAAGTGGCTTTTGATAGAACACACGACCACCTATTTCATACTTGAATTCCATAAAAAGTGCCCTCCTTTTTATATTCTGTTTACGATGGTAAGAAATAAAGGGTCATTTCATCATCAGCCGTAGTCTCTTCCAAATCAAACTGTAAATCAGCCACAGCCAGACCATTACGATCAGTGTCCCCTACTTTCTTCAACCGCAGTTTAGGAATGGAAAACTTAATGACATTCCCTGCACCAGACCCAACATTTCCAATGATCAGACTTTGCTGGGTGCTGGCTCTCCAAGTACCAAACCAATCTTTGGCAGCTACCGTAGTCATTTCAGGATTCATAGTTCCACTAATTTTTCTCTGAGTAATAAGAGCAGATAGATAACCATCAGCAGAATTGATGCTATCCCGCAACGCTAAGGTATTGCCAGAGTCCAAAGTAAATCCACCAGCCACAGCCGAATAGTTTCCAATGGACATATTGGCACTTAGTAAAACAGGGGGAATTTGACTTTCATAGGTTGGAGTAGGAGTAGCCTCATCAGTAATCGTATCCAACACACCAAGAAAATCAAACTCAGCATAAATAGGCTCACCAACATTACCAGTAAACCTTACATTACCACGGGCACCACGAATCTGTTTCTTCACACCATCTTCCCAAGTACACATGGTCAAGGAAGGAATGTAAAGACTAGTTCCAGTGCCACTGGTAGGAGTAAAACACCAAGCCGCAATAGCCCCAGAACCATAGGTTGCTAAATAACCACAAGCTTCCAAATAGTTACTGATAGCTGGCTTACTAGCAGAGTTCACTGTATAGGTAGTGCCAGTTCCCTTTAATTCAGTCCTAAAGGTCATTCTAGCAGACCTGGCTCCAGCCACAGCAGCCATAGTTCCCAAAGTAGCTCTGGCTACTGGTCTTTCAGTCATCTTAATGTCAACATCAATTTTTGGGTCAATAACCAAAATACCTGTTTGGCTGACACTCAAAGTTTCAGCCGTACCTTCAGTTGCTTCAAATTTACAAGCTACAACTCTTCGCCTAGTTCTCATTTTTTAATACCTCCTAAAAGTTAAGCAGTTCCATCAACATGCCTATATTGAATTTCATAAATCAATTCTACACCAACTACACTTCCTTCAGGGTCAACAGCATAAGGGGAAACCATGCCTACTCTTTTACATTTCAAAGCATATCCTCCCCTTGTGTCATCCACGCACATAGCATTATGTACCAAACCAACGTAGTCCTCAATGTCTTCATCTTGGGTCCAAATCATAATTAAAACTTCCCATAACCAAGACTCATAATTGATTACCCCAAATTGGTCAGTAGCGTCCTTTTCGTCCCCAGAGAAAATGAATGCTATGGGCATTGGATTTATATTAAAATCAGGCATAACCATCCTATTAGTAACAACTGATTTTATTCTGGTTATGCCAGTAATTACAGTTTCAATATTAGCTAATATGTTTTGTCTGGTTGTATTTGCCATCTATCATGTTCCATAACTAGCAGCCCTAGTAATTTGGACTCTTGCACCGCCCTTTGAGCCACCACCTGAAGAACTACCAAAAACTTTCATCATCTCATTTTTAATAGTTTCAACTATATAACGTCTACGGACTATCAATACCCTTTCAGGGAAAACCCTGGCAGGGACAACAACACTCTTCATCAACAAATAATAAGGAATAATTGTACATTTGCCACCAATTGCATATTTACCAAAAGCACCTTTCTTTTTCTTTGTCCCCCTAGACCATATTTTATGGACCAACAACATATTACCTTTTCTGGTCTTGAACGGTACTAAAAATCCTTTTGAGTAATCCCTTGGACTTGTTCTTTTAACAGCACCATACCCAGTGACCCCAGTAGCATCCACACCGCCCCTACTTGCCCAACCACGTAAGGGAATGGCCAAAGACCCACTCCCCTTTGCCCTTATAGTAGTTTTTGTTCCACCAAAAGCCTCAGGTTTTATATGTATAGGGGCATAAACTAAACCATCTCCAAGACCAGTCCCACCTATAATCCTGTCTCCACTTATTACAGCTTTCATTCCGTGTGCTGATGCACGTAAAAGACCAGACCTGATGCCTAATCTATCCTCAGTAGTACCACCAGTCAAATGCCTGGTTTTTACATAACTAGCTGTTTCCATGCCAGCATTGTTTATCCCACTCTGCACAGCCCTGACCATCTTCTTACTGGAAAAATCTATAAACAGAGTGAGCTTGCTATCATCAACCGTTATATTGAACATATTAACCTACAATCCTTAAAGCATAACGGTCTATTACTTCCTGCACTTGCGGCAATAACCCTTCCTTTACAGGAATACTGGCAGCCCCATCAGGCATAAGAATATAACTTGTGCCTAAATCCTTACGTCTACGAAACAGGAAACTGGTTTGTAAAACACAGGCAAAATTAAGGTCATCTGGGACAGCTAAAATTCCAGTCCCAGTAGCTTCAGTATATCCACCTGTCCAAGTGACAATTACATCTTTAGGGTCTGACCAAGGATTATCAAAACTAAATTCAACTATTCCTTCTTCATCATAAACAAAGAAGTCATCATTTATAGTTTGTGAAGTATCATCAACAGTGACAGTTAAAGTGGCGGTTAAATCCACAGGAAAAGCTGGCAAAAGATAAATCCTTCCACCAGGATTAAAATATTTAGTCCGTTGTTGGCTCTTTAAAAGACGGCCATTCATAGCCCCTTCCAAAGTGCTAGAAACAAAACCAATCATCTTATCCAGCAAAGAATCATGTTCTGTATCATTTTTATCCATCAGCAGTTTTACGTCTGCAACGCTACAAAGACGCATTGGCTTTACCTATTATAGAAACTAAAGTTTTTGCACTACGTTCCCAAGTAAACTTACTATGAATCCATTCTGAAGCTTTCTTTCCCTTTTCTTTTGCCTTGTTGTAGTTTTTATAGACATAAACCATCAACTTTGCTATTTCTTCTACATCAGGGAAAGCAGCTTGAGTTACATCAATGGTTCCATCAGCATAAGTTGCTTTGATATCACCCATCTGATACTTTATTGGATATCCCACCGTATCATCAAAAAAATCAGTAACACCAGAATAATTAGTGGCAATACAAGGCAATCCAGTACCCATCGCTTCCGCCAATACCAATCCGAATCCTTCTGCCCTAGTTGGGAAAACAAAGCAATGAGCAGAGTGATAAAGTTTGATGAGTTCATTTTTACTTAGATTCCTGCTATCTAAAATCACATTACCCTTGCGCTCAAACTCATTCTTGAGTCCTGTGGTCTTGAGGTACAATTCAATTCTAGGTGTTCTCTCGAAAAATTTCCAAACGGCAGCAACTTCGCCCCAGCCCTTTCGCTCGTTTGGAGCACCCACCCATAAAAACCGAAACGGCCTGTCAGTAGGAAACTTACGCTTGATGTATTTGAATTCTCTTTCAACTCCGTGGTGAACAACAAATATGTTTCGGTCATTGAAGTATTTCCCCAATATTTCTTTCGCCCACAAACTAGGAGTTAGTAAGTAATCAGCCCTTTGAATATTAGTAACTAAATTATCCGGTAAAGTGGTTCCTTCACTCATTGTAAAAAGCCAATTAACTTTATCCTTCATTGGCTTTGTGTACAAATCAGATGACGCAATAATTACAGCATCTTTAGCATCAGGGTCAATCTCTGCAATCTCAGAAACATACTTCATTAATGTATCGCTATGGACTTTATATCCATAGGCATTGCCTACATAGTCATTCTTGCCTGTAGCCCAGCAAATTTTCAATTTCTTTAAATCAGTTTCCACAATTTGCCCCTGCGAGTGACCTTGTCATGGACACTTACTGCTATCCCACCTTCTTCTCCTTCCATGCGAAAATCACTAAGAGACAAGAAAACATCACTACCACATTTAGGGCACATAATGTTTGCAGGCACATTTTTAGTGAAATCAGTTATTACTTCACATCTAGCACACTTCAAACTAACACTACCTATACTATTCATATTACCTTCAAAAGTCTTTATAGTTACCTGCACGGTTTCTTCGGTTTCTTCGGTTTCATTTTTAATATCCTCACTAGTTTTTCTAAGTAACTTTGCCATAAACCCTCCTATTTAATCCCTCCTAGATTTTTGTTTATATTTAGGGTGGTGGAGAGAGGAGGGCATGAACTCTCCACCACCCGTTTACTCCTGGTAGGTGGTCGCTTCGGTTAAGAAGCGGTCAGGAGGCGGCAGAAAGCATTAGGCAGAGCAAGATTCAAAGCCCACCGATTGTAGACCTTGAACCGAGTCCGGTTGGTAGTCCACAGGCCATAAGGATCAACCTGTAGAGCAGAAACCTGGAGCCTACGGCCCACAGCGAAATGCTTCATATTCCCATACACAATAAAAGCTGTATTAGACCCGCTAGTGGAAGGCATGGTGATAACCTCAGTATAAGGATACCCCCAGATCGTTCCAGACACCTGAGAACCAATCGTATCAATAAAGATTGGCCTGTTTTCACTATCACGCAGATTGCGGACGAAATGGAGGATGGCCCCATTCATATAGAACCGGGCACCCATTTTCCGTACACCAGCGATCTGAGCAATCATACTGGACAGGTGGGTAGCAGACAGCATGCTAAAAGCAGTGGAACCGGACATAACCACGGACTTACCGCATTTAGCAGAAAGCAGACCGGAAACACCACCATACAGACCTTCACCGTCACCCGTAAAGGCAGCAGTGTCGAGG
>Ga0209668_10000332_pt1 | contig 19544 bp, 14 predicted proteins | sample FrelakmetPLP11PL_FD_187150 | JGI IMG/M metagenome (GOLD analysis project Ga0209668, IMG submission 187150) | Freshwater lake sediment microbial communities from the University of Notre Dame, USA, for methane emissions studies - PLP11 PL (SPAdes)... | ecosystem: Environmental > Aquatic >... | reverse complement strand
TAAAACCGACATATCAGATCAACTCTTCATTAAACAATTAGTAAGAAAGAAAATTACCTTGAGAAAAAAGTGCTGATTTCATATTCAGCACTTCGTGGTTTTACAAATACTCCTTAGCTGGCACTTCCGGTAAAGGTGACCGTGATCTGGTAGCTCCCGCTCGAGTCTGCTCCCTCTATCGCCTGTTTAACATATGCAACCTGATTATGGGAGCCTGCCGTAGTACCACTCATGAAGGTACCCATATCAGAAACCATTGAACTGTAGGTTGAACCATCTTTACTCAGTTGGAATGGGTTTGTGAGCTTGACATCCCCCGTTTTATACATATACCCTTTGGTAGCTGAACGGCTATCGGATGCGGATACAGCCCAGTTGGTAGAAGTTGTTGCTATTGTGACTGTGGTTGTTCCTGTCTCATCAACACCAGCGGCCATAGAACCGAAATCAATTGTCTTTGGTGACGCCGATACATCCATACTCAGGCCGATCGATCCTGAAACCGTTACAGTGTCTGATCCAGCGGCAAATACCCCTGCTGGCAATAAAACGAGCACTAATAGTGCAACAATTCCTGCGTAGACTAAATACTTCATTTCAATTCTCCTTTCCTTGAGTCTTGTGCTCAGGTATACAAGGACTTGATAATGAAATAAATAAATATTGCGAAATAAACTGCAATAGTTAATAATATTTAATTTACTTGATTAATAAAAATTTTTAAATGTTTGTTCTTTGAGAGGATTCAAGTCTTTGAAAAGCGATCGGGTCCGAATATGAGTAATACTCCTTTTTGCCAAGTTTAAAACCAGATTTGGTGTAATTAAAAATATAATGGATACTAAAGATTATAACAAAAAAGAGGATAAAAATCTGATATTGGCGCTCTCATGCTCGAATCAGAACAATAATAGAATTTGCTTCCGATATCATGTAATTAGCTTCTGTTTCTGAGACCATCCGCAGCCAGAGGAGTATTCTGACCCGTTCCATGAAGTTACTCATATGGACCTCTGCAGTATGGTCGTTTCCTTTTTCAATTGACTTTTCAACCTGGCCGAGTTGTGTCAGGAGCAACCATTTGGACCATTCCGTTATCGTTAACCCGTTAATATAGGTTTTTAGTCCCGAGATCCGCACCATCGGTCCTCCGGAAGTGACCGAAATGTACGCACTTTTTATCTCTGAATCTGATCCGAATGTATTCGTGACACGAAGCTTTACCGAGTAGGTGCCGGGGTATGAATAGGTGTAGGATGGATTTTGCGCATGACTATCAACAATTCCATCATTCTGGAAATCCCATGCCCAATCAGAAGGGCTCTCTGACGAGGTGTCGGTGAAATTGACTGTTAGCGGCGCAGATCCTGACCTTGGAGAAGCGGTGAAGTCTGCATTCGGGGCCTGGTGCGGGAGTATATATCCTGAAACGGTGATCGAATCGCTGCTTGCCGCTCCCACAGCCTGCACCATTGAAAAGATTAGCAGGCAAATGACCAGGATACTGATTATATTCCGGTTCATCCCTGTTTCCATCATGCGGCAGCTCCTGTAAATGTGATCATAATCCGGTACCGGTTATCTCCGGCCAGGGCCGGATCCGTATCTGCGACCACCTGTTTCATTCCTATATCATATGAAGTAGTACCTACCGCAGTACCTGCCTGCACGGGCTGGTCCGTTCCGGAGAGCGGGATATAACTCCCAGGGCCGGATTTAACCTGCACCGCGTTTGCCAGCATTTTACCGGACGGGAGATAGGCGCTCCCCGAATATTCTGCCATTTTTCCTGCTGTTCCTGCAGGTTTACTTCCAGTCAGTGCGTCCATTGCCCCGACTGACCACTGGTCCATATTGGTATCGATGGTCAGATCTACCGATGTGGTATCTTCATTGGTACCGGTCTGAAAATTCCAGTTATCGATGCTGCCCCTGATACTTACGTCGATATATGGCAGGGAAGTTACGGTGATGTAGGCTGTCTTAATTTCATCATCACTGCCAGCGGCATTTGTTGCTGTAAGATTGATGTCGTAGGTTCCCGCAGCGAAGGTATATGATGGGTTCTGTATTGTGGAAAACTGGGTCCAGCCAACAGTGGCATTCTTAAATGCCCATTTCCAGGAAGTCGGGGAGTTTGTGGATGTGTCAGTCAATGTCACCGGTAGAGGGGTCGTTCCGCTCCTGGGTGTGGCAGTGAAATTGGCGACAGGTGTTGAGACTGCTTCACTCACCGTGATATAGCCATTCTTGATCTCGTCGTCCGAACCCGCAGCATTTGTTGCTGTAAAATTGATGTCGTAGGTCCCCGCAGGGAAGGTATACGCAGGGTTCTGAATTGTGGAAAACTGAGTCCAACCAACGGTGGCGTTTTTATATGCCCATTTCCAGGAAGTCGGGGAGTTTGTTGAGGTATCGGTGAATGTCACCACAAGAGGTGCCGTTCCGCTCCTGGACGATGCAGTGAAATTGGCGACAGGTGTTGAGACTACTTCACCAACCGTAATATAGCCGGTCTTAATCTCTGAATCGCTTCCACCGGCATTTGTTGCCGTCATCTTCACCGTATACGTGCCATTTGCCGTGTAGATAAACGAGGGATTTTGTGATGTACTGTCTGTTATGCCATCGTTCTGGAAGTCCCATGCCCATGAAGTATGGGAAGTATCCTCCATCTTTGTTGAGAGGTCTTTGAACTGAACGGTGAGTGGTGCAGGGCCGGATGTGCCGGGGCCGTAGTCTAGTATCTCATCAACATAAGAAGTGAATGTTGAAGAACCGCCATTTACGGCATTAAATTTTATCGAATGTGTTCCAGTAAATCCGAATTTTGTTATATCAATGCTTTCGTATTTGTTTGAAATTGTTGAGGTCTCTGTAAAACTCGCGATGACAGTGGAATCGACAAGCACCTCAACATATTTCCCGGTTCCCCCGTATTGCTGTCTCCACAGATTAATAGTTGCGATACTTGTCAAATCGGTACTCTGTTCGATCCATGCAGTTCCACCAACAGGCACGTTAAACTTAACACTGGCATTCCCTTTCCTGAAAGTTGCTGATCCTGTGTGGATGGTCGCCCCGCTGCTACCAACCCATGGGGTCAGCAGCGTGGTCTCGAAATTACCGTTCACGATATAACCTGTTTTTATGTTAGCCGAAAAGTCGGCAACAGGCGGCGGCACAGGATCATTACTGAAAATAACCATGTCTGATACAATCTGACCTGAAAGTCCCGTTGTTGTGGGATAATTCTCAGTTCCTGATGTATAATTGTACCAGTACTGCGGTGCCGCACTCTCATACCAGTCAAAATTACCAAAAATATGTTCTCCCCAAGGGTTTACCGATGTATCAGCAAACCAAACGAGTCGCATTCCATCGGTATACCCGGTTTCTGGATACTGTCCGTTTTTCTCCCAGGCCACAACCATGGGCCCGGTTCTTGTAGTGGGCAGGTAGACATTAACATAGGCAAATTTCCTATTCCAGCCATCACTTGATTGTACTTTTACTTCCTCTCCGGGGGACATTCCTCCAACAAGATCACAGAGATCCTTTATGTCAGTCCCACGGAGTGCCCCGAAATCCTTATCAGGATAGCAGTTTGTATCTTCGTCAGAATTCAAGCGGAGTTCTTGTTCGTGGGTCTCATTCACGGGATCGTCTAAAAATACCGGACCCTGAAGATAGTAATGAGCTATCCCATCGCCAAGAACCGGAAGATTGTCACGCATCCATTGATATGATACTGTTCGTTCATTGATAATGGTAAGACCATCAGCCGCTAATTTCGTAACGGTCACTTCCGTTGTATATGCGGTGACTGGTACAACTGCAATGAAACAAAATAAAACCAGAATACAGAGTATACACATTTGATGGACAGTAAATTTCATTCAGCGGCACCCAGGATTTCACATGATAATTATTGGAATATCTGACTGGGTAGTTGTTCGTTTAATGATATAAGATTTGATATATCTCTCTATTATGTTAACTATATTAACTTTATAGCATGTACAATCTCTCTTTCACGGGTGAAAATAACCTAAATCCTGATTTCTTTCACAAATAGAGGAAACACATTCGGAACCCTTTTAGTCCAGCTAGAATACGGCATTTCTATCGATTTCTTTATTATCACCCTTTCCCCCAACGTCCCTTCCGGTAACACAACAATCTGTTGATCTCTCACCTCTGCGACCGGCACAAACTCAAGTAATACCTGAGGGGAATTCACCGTAACCCTCATGTACCCGAGGGTGTTCTCCCTGCTGTTCACATAGCCATCGGGTTTGTCCTGGGAAAGTGCGTAGGACGGTGCACCTCCGGTCGCGACCGTGAAATAATGAATCCCATTTTCGTAAAAGTGCTCATAAGCATGGACATGGGCAGAAAATACCCCGAGAACATTATGTTCGATAAACAGCTGCTTCCATTTCTCTCGAATATCCAGAAACCCTCCCCAGTGATTCGGTTCTGATGTATACATGGGATGATGGAGAAAGACAAATCTGCCCTTGGAAGTCCCGGACAATGTCTGGTTAATCCACCGGTTCTGCTGGTCCTCTATTACCGGTTTAAGGGAGTTACTATCGAGGATTATGAATTCAGAACCAGAAACCGTGAAATTATACCAGGGGGACGCCCCGAAATATTCCTCGTATTTCCCCAGGTCTCCCTCATGGTTCCCCGGGACCGGGTAAAAGGTCGTATTGGCAAGCATGGGACCGGCAGCCTCAAAAAAGCGTCCCCATTCATCTTCATCGGCAGGGTCATTGACGAGGTCCCCGGAATGCACCACAAAAAGATAATCAGGTTCCTTCGCAATCCTTGCTGCAACTAATGCGTGGTGGGTCGACTGGTTCCACCATGGCAGCTGTTCCCTGGTGTCGCCATAGACGATAAACGTGAACGGTCCGTTGAGGGGTAGTGTCCGGAACGAATAATTCCCCGGGCGGTTCCCTATCCAATACGAATAACGCTGCCCGGGTGAGAGGTTATTCAACTCTACCTGGTGGAGTCGCGATTGGTTTTTCTCTGCTACGGTCTGGTTGAACATCCCAGGTGAATTGATACCTGACAGGGCAAAACCAACCCGGCCAATGGAAGGTCCTGCCGTCTTCCAGTGAATAACCGTAGAATTGTGTGTGGTGTTTGTAAGGTAAGGACCCCACACCATAAGCTCATCACCCGGGGTGACCTGTTCAAAATTGGCAATTTCCTGGTCTGCATATACAACAACAGGAAAAAGTATTGTAAAAAGGATCAGGGAAATTAATACAACCATGTACCGGTTCGCATACAAGGGCTTGTTGTAGTCCCGTGAGCGGAATCTGTTCTTTTTATTGCACTGTGGAATGCCAGGCAAATTTCCTTGTACCAGCATATGGATGTTCATATCGCGTACACCACTTCAGGTGTCCATCCCTTTTTCCTTAAACATCACAACCTCACGGTTGTTGTTGCCGGGTCTGATATTGATTTCAATTGCCCGTGTTTCCCCATTTCGACGTACGCTAACCTGGTGTATCCCAAGTGAAAGATATTCGAAGGTATGAGGAGTGATTTCCCCCGTCACATAACCATCCATCAGAATATCAGCACCCGGTGGTATGCTTTCAATGGTAACAGGACCGCTGGCATACGTATCCAGTAACAATGTAACCGGTTTGCGGACAAGAGAACCGTCACTGATCGGAATATCCACAATTTCCTCACCCGGGATACACCCTGGCACGGAGACAATTACCCTGTGTAATCCTGCAGAAAGGTTGGGAATAACCGCAGGAGTGGTAAACCCTGACCAGACACCATCAATGAATATTTCGCCTCCGGGTGGTGAAGATTCGACTGGCAGGTTATACAGGGGCGGATTCGAAGATGGAATTGTAATACTGTTTTCATCCGGAACGATAGAATATGGCCTGTATGAAAGGTACGCACCATCCCGGATAACCGTAAAGAAGTCATCAGTCCTGGAAAATTCAATTTCAGCCGGGGTCTTCCTGATTGGGTAATACCCGTTTACCGTGAATGAATATGAGGTAGTATTCAGGGAATTAATACGGATTTTTCTAAGAATATCGCCCGCGATCAGGTCAAAATTAGCGGTAGTGACCGCATCCGCATAAACCCAGACCCGGAGAGATCGTGAAACGAGAGTCTTGTCTTTATCTGAGGTCTGTCTTACTTCGACATTGTGGATGCCTTCTTTCAGCCCGTAAACTACTGCAGGAAGTACAACATCGATCTTTTTTGAATCAACCCTGAGCTCGGCCTCTGCCGGGTACGACGTAATGTATATACCGCCACTGTGGGTGACCGGTTTACGTTGTTGTGGTTTTGGGGTGGAAAAACTCATATCCTGTTTTACAGGAGTTACCGGCGAGTCCCTGTTGTACCCTGGTCCAGGAACCGTGGGTAACGATGCAGAGTTTTCCTCCGGCGGAGAATAATCGTCCTGCTGAGGTAATCCGCTGACTGGACCTGAAATCAATGGTCCGGTTGCGTCATTTGTATGGGCAGGCTCAACAGGTCCATCGTTAACGGAATCCCGGTAAAGGGGGGCCGGGTCACCAACTATCGAAAAGAGAAATGCGAAGATACGGTCGAGTGTATCAAAACTCCACCAGGAAAATTCCTTCGAGGCTGGTGCCGGCGGTTTTTTTACCACGACAGGGGCCGGGGTATCCTGGACCGGGAGATTATTGAGAGGCCTCACTGTTTTTGTTTGGGAAAGGTCCGCATTATCTGATTTCCGGGTGACCGAAGTGTTCAAGGACGGCTGGTCAGGTACAGGTCTTTTTTCCTGGTTATAAACCGTAAAAATTTCTATCCTGGTTTCGCCATATAGTGCCGATGATTCATTGAACATGGCCCGGAGTGATGTTTCCACGCGAGATCCGGGAGAGGGAGCAGGAATGGTGATACTGGCTGTTCGCACCGGACTTTTCGGTCCTTCGAATTTCCCGGAAAATGTCTCTCCGTTTATTTCTGCCTGGTAGCGGGCCCCGGGGTCCTGGCCCATGCTGGTACTAACAAATTGCAGGTCTGCGTGAGAAAGTCCGGACTCTGACGGGTCAAGATTAAATTCCGTGGAAGTTTCTGCATCACTGGTATCCATGCCGGGGGGTGCTGAAATCACATCGGCCCCTTCGTGGAGCCAGTAGGAGACACCAGGTCCGTTTTCATTCCGGGATACGACAACAAGGACCGCACCTTCGAGTGTGCAGGAGGTGCCTGGTGATGTCTCCATTATAAGTTTCGAGATGAACGGCCCCGGTTTGCCAGGATTCGGCAGGTTAAAACAGCTCGTGGTCACCATGCCGGAGTTTGCATTACCCTCGTGGTCCCGGTAGGTCTGGTCTGGTTTGATGGGAGTTGTTCCCAGTTCCACAAGAAAAGACGGCCCGGCTCCCACAGCGTTCGTCGTGACGTAACCCCCCGATGAAAAGACATAGAGTCGCATAAGAGTGACATTTTCAGGCGATGCCAACGCCGGCAGGGAAAATGTTCTTTCATCCCCACCTCCTTTTATCAGGCCAGTTAATCCTGGGACAGCCACTATCGAGATATTGCCACGGATATTCTCATGAGCATACAGGTCGAGGGTGGACCCCTCAGCGCCCTGTCCTGTATTCTCAATTGATGCTGAACCATCAGATCCACCTTCTGCTCCCTGCGTGGAACCTCCAGGTGTCTTTTCCAATGTAAAGTCTGCTACAGAGACCTGGTTAAGAACCACCTCAACCATCAGTGGTTCCGGGATTGCGTATCCCGGTTTTTGTACATTGACCATGTGCGGGCCCAGCAAAACTCGCGAAATTTCTCCAGGAGTAACCTGGCCCGTATCTTCATCATCTACGAATATTGCTGCCCCTGCTGGATTAGATGTGACACGGACCGTCCCGGAGGGTTCCTCCTGGCTGTAAATGAGAATTTCTCCCACCGACTGGACCGAGAGGCCGGTGGATGTGGGATACTGTTCGTTCCCGTTGTAATAGTAATACCAGTATTTTTCAGCAGCACTCTCGTGCCAGTCCCACGCTCCCATGGCATGAATCCCCCACGGGTTGACTGAAGTATCTGCAAGGAAGACGAGCCGCATCCCGTCGGGATAAGAAGGGACATATCCCATATCCGCCCTGTACCATGCAATGACCATCGGTCCCTGCCGTGATGAGGGGTCATACACATTTTCGTAGGCAAAAGTCTTTGAAAAACCATCTGTCGCTTTTATCTTCAGTTCATCGCCTGGAGCCATACCCCCGACAAGGTTGCAGAGGTCCCTCACATCAGTACCTTTTATCGCACCCATGTCCTTTTCTTTTACATTCGTGTCTTCTGCAGGATTCCATCGTTCTTCCGGGTTATCCACAAAGACCGGTCCCTGGAGATAATAATGGGAAGTGCCATCACCTTTCACGGGCAGGTTCTGCTCCATCCAGCGGTAATCAATTGTTGTTTCATTGAGGACGGTTGACCCGTCAACCGCATATTTTACGATATGGAGCTGGGTAGATGCACCGTAAACGGGACTTATCCAAAATAACAGCAGGATTAGACACGTGAATCCAATAAAAAACCACGGTATACGTTTCATGACCCGGACCTGAACCACTACATACGGGGACCTGGCGATCCCGCTACCTTCTAGGTACTCAGGTATTGCAATAAAAGAATATTATCTTTTAATGTCGTAAGTAAATCATATTAAATTAACCTAATGTTCCTGCAGCTCTGAAAATGGCAGGACCAGCACCTGGTGCCTGGAAAAAAATATCCGGACCACTTCTCCATTCTGAAATTCGGATTGTCCCTGATTTTTTCTGGGAATCGTCACTTTCATTGGTAATGGTCCCTCGACATTGAGGGTACAGGTATAATCTGTAATTATTTGTGAAACAACAGTCCCATGAATGATATTGTCGATGAAGTCTGCAGCCAGGCTGTTTTTCCGGATAGTAATATCCCCGGACCGGATGCAAAGGACAACCCTGTTACCCGGGGGATAATTTCCCTCCCCGGTAATATTGACCCCATGGACATCGATTGTGTTCAGGCCCCCGGCCTTTGCTCGGACAACTCCCTCAAAAATATTTTCAGTCCCGGCAATTACCGCGGCCCTACGGGTTTCCGGATGTGAAAAAACGTCTGTGGGTCGACCCGTCTGCAGGATAGAACCGTGATCGATGAGTGCCACTTCATCTGCGAGGGAGTATACTTCATCCCGTGAATGGCTTACCTGGAGGATCGTAATGCCGTTGTCGTGATGGAGGTCTTTCAGTCCCTGCATGCACTCCTCGCGGGATACCGGGTCAAGGGCCGCAAACGGCTCATCCAGGAGTAATACAGGTGGATCTATCGCCAATGCCCTGGCCAGGGCCACCCGTTGTTTTTCACCGCCACTTAATGTAGTGGGGTACCGGTCTGCCAGGTGGGATATCCCGAACTGCTGCAGCAGCCGTTGGACATTTTTTTCCTGGTCAGATAGCGATTTACCCTGCATTTTCATCCCAAAAGCAACATTCTTACGTACCGTGTAGTGGGGAAACAGGGAATAATCCTGGTAGACAAAACCGATGTTACGGTCTTCGGCCCGGGTATCCGTGATATCGTTATCATTCAGGAGGACCCGCCCTGAACCAGGGACCTTCAGGCCTGCAATAATTTCGAGGATAAGAGTTTTTCCTGCACCCGACGGCCCCATCAGGAAATAATACCTGCCGGATTGCACATCGAGGCTGATATCATTGAGATTGAATGAACCCCTTTGTAACGAGATATGTTCAAGCCTGATCATCAGGACCCTCCTTTTTCTTCAGGAGAAGCCTGAACAGGACGAATATTACCCCGCATATCACAATCATCACCAGTGCTACGCTCATGGCTTCTGAAAGTCCGCCGGTAGCGAACCGGTAATAGATCAGGGTTGATATCACCATCGGGAAGTAGGCAATCATGATGACGGCAGCAAATTCCCCGATTGCCCGCCCCCATGCGAGTAGGGCCCCGTAATAGATATGCCGGGATGAAAGCGGGAGGGTAATATGCCAGAATGCACGGGACCGTGAGGCACCAAGCGTTCTTGCGACATTTTCCAGGCGTACAGGGACCGTTTCAAATCCCTCGCGGGCGGTATTGACATAATAGGGAATTGCCACAAAAACCATGGCGACTACGATCCCGGGATAGGCATCTTCGAATACGATTCCCACGTTACCAAGCGGTGCCCCGATTATTCCCTGCGACATGAAGAGAAGATAGACCATGAGGCCTGCGACGGTATGCGGGAGAATCAGCGGCAAATCGATGATACTTTCAACCAGTCCTTTTCCCGGAAACGTGCTTCGCGAGAGTGCGTAGGCGAGTGGGGTTCCGATCAGTACAAGTATCGCAACTGCATTCAGTCCTGCGATCAGAGTAATCCCCAGGGTAAGGAGAACAGAGGGATCGGTTGCCACATCTGCCAGGTGACCCGGATTCCCGAGTTCAGGGACAGCAATGGAGAGAATGGCAAGGACAATGAACAGTACCAGGAGTCCCCCGATTAACCAGAAACCAAGAATACTCCAGTCAAAGACACCTCGTTTCGCGGTTTTGGGTGCTTTCTCCATGGACTACTCCCTGATGATTTCTGTCCTGTTTAACGGCGCCGGCCAACCCGGCTTTCCCTTTCGGGCTTCACCCGCGATATAATCCACAAATTCCTTCGCAATTTCCTGGTGGGCAGCACTATACGGTATCGTGATTGCATAAACAATCGGTACTCCTACACGCTCTTTGCCAATCGAGCTGAACCGCTGGAACCCGAGAATAACGTTTACGTTGCGATAGTTTTTGGCATACTCCGGAGAACCCAGATTAATGGATGGCGGGAGGCTGATCCACCGCAGGCCCTTCCCTTCTGCCACGCTGCGGTATTCGAAGGCATAATCAATACCTCCTGTCTCAAGAAGAGAGAGGAGGAAGATACTCCCGTCCCGCACGACCACGTGGTCGTCCGAAGGTTTCACAATTTCCGGGAGGATAATTGTCGTAACCGAGCCGACGGTCGTGACAGAGAGTGGTGGATCAAAATGGTCACCGAGAAGGGTCCCAAATAATTTATTTATCTGGTACTCGTTTTCTGCAAGCTTTGTGACCATCAGTGCACGATACCCGGCGGCATCAAGCATCGGGTTTGATAGTCCCACCTTTACATCAGGCCGTGAGAGGACCACGTACCAGTTTTCCCCCGTGATTTCACTGGCATAACGGCTCTTGTTGGTGAAGGCGATGACCATCTCGTTTCCACCAAACGGCAGGTACCAGTCGGTGTAGTTGTTACCGTCCCCCCCGGGTTTCCTGTACATCAGGTCCGGTATCAGGGACTCATCCGCTACGGCGATTACGTCTCCGGGACGGTGCAGGTCGGTGACCTGCCGGATGACCTGGATACTCCCATGCGGTTCCAGCTGGACATCGACATCAGGGTGAAGGGCTTCAAACTCTTTTTCAGCCTCCCCGAACGGGATGACAAGGCTCCCGGCACAATAGACTTTCAGGGGGACCTTCTCCTTCGCTGTACTGGTACACCCTGCAGTCCAGGCGGCAAGAACGATGATAATTGCGAGGATAAGGACCCAGGACAAGGAGAACGCCTTCATTTTTGGTGGACTTCGATCCGGTCTACCCATTTGACCCAGGCACTCCCTTCAGTGACGATTCCCGGTGAGTCCGATACGATTGCAACCCTCGCCGGCCCCCCGTCGTTATAACTTATGGGTTTTCCATCCTGTTCGTACATGAGGATGACCTTCAGCGGCGGGGACGGGACTTCCCGGAGAGATTCGTTGAATGTAACAAAGCCCTTCCCGTTGAGTTGTCCCGCATCGAAGACCCATAGGTACCCGTCCGGTGCATACACCCATACCTGGTCCTTTTCTCCTATCCCACCGACAAGTGCCGTAAGGTCACGGAGGTCCACACCTTTACAGGTATACGGACCGAACCTGATCCCGGTTGTGGAGACGGCGTACCCGTTGGCAGTGACGGCAGGGAGGGCCCGGAGGTCTGAAAGGGTCAGCACCTTCTGGGTCGTACCGTTGAGGGTAAGAGCCCAGTTGCTATATGCGGGGTCTGCCGGTGGTATGGTTTTGCCCGTTGCGTTCCCGGTACACCCTGACGTAAGGACAAGGCACATACAAAGGCAGGCGATCAGGAGGAAACCCTGAACCTTCTTTCCGGGCATCAGGATCTCCTCCTCATGAACAGGATGCCGGTAACGATGAGAGCCGACGGTAAGAGCAGGAGTGAAGAGGGGCTTTTTCCCGGTGGCGGAGCCGGGTATGTCTCGTCCATTTTGGAACTAAACGACTTTGGCAACAGGTCTGCTGAACCCTGGTACCCTCCCTGGTATACCCGGACTTCATCCACCCACTTGACGGTGTACCCGCTTGTCGAAGGATAGAGATTTTCGAACAGGTGAATTGCTTCGGATGGCATTACCTCACGCATGTCCTGGTTGCCGAACACGTGTTTCCCGCCAGGATTTGTCGAATTGTCGGCAAAGAACACGAGACGCATACCCACGTAGTAGTCAGGCGGATACCCGGTGCCCTGCCGTTCCCCGACGGTTGATTCATTACCATTGAACCAGGTGACGGTGACCGGGCCCTGCCGGGGTTCCGGCCGGTAAATGTTTTTGTAATCAAGTTCCACGTGGTAACCGTCACCGGATTTGATCATAACCTGGTCCCCGGGGTCCATTCCCCCGACCAGGTCGCAGAGATCTTTTATCGAAGTCCCCTTAACGGCCCCCATGTCCTTGAAATTCGCAGTCTCATTGGTATCCCATTGTGCTTCCTTTGAGTCTACAAATACCGGGCCCTGGTGGTAGTAATGGATGACCCCGTCACCCTGCACAGGGAGGTTTGCCCCCATCCACTGGAAACTGACATTCGTCTCATTGATGACCCTCGTCCCGTTATCCACCAGTTTTATTACGTGGAGCGATGAGGTCGGTTCACCCATCACCGGAGATGCCAGGAGGGTAATCCCTGCCATAAGCGCCAGTAACAGGAGTAACCGGTTCCACAATAGTGGGCCGGAACAACCCGGTGGTTTTCCTGCAGAGTGTTTTAGTGGTGTCTGCTGCATGTTATCGTCTCCCTGGTGCGAAAACCAGGATAATTCCAAGTGCAGTTAAGGCAAGGGGCCATTCAAAGCCGGCAGCTTTCCCAGGCGTTCCATGACTGACGGCGGTTGGTTGTGTTGAATGAACTGCCTGGATAATCGTTATCTCTGAAATGGACTGGACTGATAGACCGGTTGTTGTCGGGTATTGCTCATTTCCCTGTGTGTAGTAATACCAGTATTCCGGGGCTGCAGACTCATGCCAGTCCTGGCTGCCAAAAGCATGAAGTCCCCAGGGATTTGTTGAGGTATCAGCAAAAAATACGAGACGCATTCCGGTGGTATAGTTTGGTACGTACCCTTCGTCATTCCGGTACCAGGTAAGGACCATCGGTCCCTGTCGCGATGAGGGACTGTAGACATTCTTATACGCAAATGTACGGGAAAATCCATCAGACGCTTTTAGTCGCAGGGTATCACCCGGGGCCATCCCCCCGATGAGCTCGCAGAGGTCCCTGATATTCGTCCCTTTTACTGCACCCATATCTTTTTCCCTGACATTTTTGTCCTCTTCAGGGTTCCAGCGGCGGGTCTCTTCAACGGCCGGGTCTGTATCATCGACAAACACCGGACCCTGGTGATAATAGTGGACAACACCATCTCCCTGGACGGGCAGGTTCTGTTCCATCCAGAGATAATCCAGGTTTTTTTCAGCAAGGACTGTCTTTCCATCGGCCCCGATTTTCTGGAGGTGGAGGCTTGTTGTTGCAGCGGACACTCCCTGTGTGGCCAGGAAAATTATTAAAATAAAGACCAGGGCATAGTTCCTACCGGAGATGAATGGAGAAAAATTATCGGTTTGATGAAATTTTGTAATTTGGACCAGCACAGTATAATTAGACCTCCCTGAATCGGGTGTAGAAAGATGTGTGCTGTACGATCTCACAGGTGCTTTGAAAAATATTCCTATTTTATTTTATTATTTAATCATATTAAGTTAATTTAATTAACTAATACAATTACATATCAGCAGGCTCTCCCGGTCTATCCCTAATGCGTCATGGGTTTTAGGTAGACTGAAAATACGGACTGGCAGGATGATGCCAGTATGACGAGGGACCGGAACAAAGAGAAACTACCAGGAATCGACGGGTCCACAGCCCCGCATCATTACCAGCCGAGGAACAGGGTCTTTGTCCGGGTATACCCATGTAATGCACGGTACCCATTTTCTCGTCCGGTCCCGCTTTCCTTTGTGCCTCCAAACGGTATTTCCGGGGGTACCGTGACATGGCGGTTTACCCAGATTATACCAGCATGTACGTCCTGGAAGACCCGCTTCACGGTTGCAAGGTCACGTGTCCACACCGAGGTCCCAAGACCGTAAGGGCTCCGGTTCACCTTTGAAATGGCAGTATCAAGGTCATGAAACACCACGACAGGGAGGATTGGGCCAAATATCTCCCCGGTTAACAGGGACGAGTCCTCTGCAACATCCCCAACCAGGGTTGGTTCAAAGAAATACCCGTTATCATACCCCTCACCCTTTACCGGGCTTCCACCGGTAAGAATAGTACCTTCCCCGTTCTCCTTTACGGATTTCATAATTCCTGACAGGGTATCATACTGCTGCAGGTTATTCAGGGGCCCCATTTCGGTCTGGGGATCAAGCCCGTTCCCCACATGAAACGATTCCACACGCACTTTCAACTGGCTGATAAATGACCCGGCGATATCCTGGTGCACGAAAAGCCGTTTTACTGCGGTGCATATCTGTCCCGCGTTGTAAAACCGTCCCCGTAACGCTCCCTCAACCGCTTTCTGCACGTCGGCATCATCCATTACGATCATCGGGTCTGACCCGCCAAGCTCCAGGACCACGTCTTTGTTGCAGGACCCTGCAAGTTCCCTGACACGACACCCGGTTGCACAACTGCCGGTGAACGATACTTTTTGTACTGACGGATGGGTAATGATCGCCTCTCCTGTTGATCCGCCACTTCCCGTGACAATATTCAATACGCCCGGAGGGAGACCAGCTTTTTCGAGGATTGCGGAAATGGATAGGATCGTAAGGGGAGCGGTAGTTGAAGGTTTCAGGACCATGGTATTCCCGGCAAGTAATGCCGGTGCGGTCTTCCAGCCCATGATGAGGACCGGCATGTTCCAGGGAATGATGGCCCCGCAAACCCCGAGGGGCTCATGGAGCACCATGCAGTCACCCTGGCTGCCCAGGCGGACCGCATCTCCTGCAGGCTGTGAGGAGAGTCCGGCGTAAAATTCAAGGACATTACAAAATCCCCTGACCTCATCAGTTGCTTCACGGAGAGGTTTTCCCTGCTCCATGGTAAGGAGCCGGGCGAGGTGCTTATGATCGTCCCTTACCATTGAGGCTGCATGGAATAGGAGGACACCACGTTCCCGCGTGGTTTTTTCTGACCATTTCTGGAATGCGGATTCTGCAGATTCCACTGCCACCCCTACATCTCCGGACGTTCCATCCGGGACCCTGTCGATAACTTCACCGGTCGCCGGATTCATAACGTCCCGCCATTCAGCGCTGGCTGAAGGGACTTCCACTCCATTTATTCGCATATACATATGAGAGACCCCACGGATTTGACTTTATCAATGTTCAGCAATTTCCTGATAAAATTCTGATCAGGCAGATATTCAATGATCAGATAAATTCTTTCGCGATATATGGTAACACAATGTAACAAGTCGTTGTTATACAATAATACCGTCTCTTCACCGGCACAATAATATTACTCCGGTCCGCCTGGCGAAGATTAAAAATAAGTGATAATGAACCAGGATTGGACGTTTTCACGCCCAAATAGCCGCCAAAAAGGCTTGGAATACGGCAATGGGAAGAGTGGTCAATCAATACCGTGCAGGACAAAACCGTGGGGTGTTGCTTTTTCCTTCAATTCCCGGCATACCTGTGAAATTGCGACAATTCCCGGCCGGAAACTGGAGGATATTGCCGTTATATAGATCTCCTCCGGACCGGGTGGGATCAACAGGTTCCGTACCGATACCGATGCGAGGACACGGGTGCCGGCAATGGTCCGCTCCCTGTCGATATTTCCGGTCATTGCAACAAGTTTTTCGTACCATCCCCCGCCCATCTCACCCGGAAAACTGATTCCTGCGGTTAACGACACAATGACACCACTATTATCGCCTATCGGGGCAGGAAATTGTTCCGATCTCCCGGTTTTTTTGTTGTCTCCCTGGCAGGTTTTGTAATCTTTATTACATTGCATACATCCAGGAGGGACTGAATTATTTTTCATCCATTCAGACCGGATCCTCCTTTCCTGGCCCATTTTAGTCTGGATCTCTGGAAACACAGAAAGGCCGTTGATGACCTGGTCAATCGTGGGGTCAGCCATCAGTATGTTACGAACAGGAAGGTCACCGAACACGATGCCGGGAATTTCTGCCGACTTGAACCCTTCAATAATAGCGAAGTCCATACCAAGGTCTGCCAGGCGATCGAGCGCATGGAACAGGTCTGGATCACGGACCAGGATAACAGATTTTTCACTGTCAATCCCTTCGGAACTATTCACACCGGATTCAAAGAATAGCGTGGTATCCTTTCCTTCCGGAAGTGCATACGTATGGTGCCCGAGATGTTTGATTGTCGCAACAGACCCAAGTTTTCGTAGTTCAACAACCAGCCTGGTAATGAATGTTGTTTTACCTGAACCAGAATATCCGACAAAATGAAGCACTTTCACCCGGGGTCCCTCACATACTCTCCTTTACTAATAATACACCCGGAAAGTAAAAAACCACAGGACAGGACACAGACGATTATGATTCATCAGGTCTGACGGTATCACGAAAGAATGATGAAATCCTATTATTCCTGACAATCCGATATCCGATGAATTAGTGCTGCTGAATATATCTCTTTTTTCCTCTACCAACTGATACTCCAATTGGTATACAACTGGTTTACATTATCAAAATGTTAAATGAAAACATTCATATTAGGTCATCCCATAATTTTAACGATCGTACTATGACCAAGAATTCACACTATTTATTGATTGTTGCATTGATGGTGTTACTCGTTGCATGTGCAGGTTTTGCTGGTTGCACCGGTACCACACCAGCGACCCAGCAGACAACCCCTGTTGCAACCGTTACCACCGCCCAGCCGGTTAGCACACCTGTCGCCACACCAGCTGTAACCGTGGTCGCAACCCCGGTAAAGCCGGCAGGGCCACCACAGACCCTGTTGATCGCTACAACAACGAGTCTCTATGATACAGGGCTTCTCGACGTTCTTCAACCGATGTTTGAAAAGCAGACAGGCAACAAACTGAAGATCACGTCGCAGGGATCAGGAAAATCAATTGAACTTGCAAAACGTGGCGATGCAGATATCCTTCTCGTTCATGATCCAGCTAATGAAATGTTGTTCATGGAGAATGGTACCGGGCTGAACCGCCGGAGCTTTGCCGACAATTACTACGTTATCGTAGGACCCGCAAATGATCCCGCCGGTATCAAGGGTATGACCCCCGAAGCAGCGTTCGCTAAGATCAGGGCTGACGGGAAGAACAATACAGCGGGCGTTGCATTCGTCTCTAGAGGTGACGGGTCCGGAACTCATTCCGCTGAAAAGAAGATCTGGGCAAATGCTAAGCTAAACTATGCAAAGGACGTCCAGGGCTCAGGAAAATGGTACGTAGAAGCTGGCAAGGGCATGGGAGAGACGCTCCAGATGGCCAGCGAGAAGGGAGCATACACCATCGCGGACGAAGGGACCTACCTTGCCTACAAGGGAAAACTCAAACTTGACCCGATTATTACACAGGGAGATTCTCTCTTAAATATCTACAGCGTCATGACGGTATACAACCCAAAACAGCCGGTTGAAAAGATCAACGCTGCAAATGACTTTGTCAATTTCCTGATTGCACCTGATACGCAGGCAGCAATTGCAGCCTTCGGGAAGGAAAAGTACAACAAGAGCCTCTTTACCCCGATGTCCGCTGGAGTACCAAAAGGTATACCCGCTGGTATCCCGGTAGATTACACCACTCGGGCAGTTGCAACAAAACCACTGGTTGTCTTCGCTGACAAGGGACTCTCGCCTGCCTTCGTAAAACTTGCAAACCTCTACGTGGTAAAATACCCCGACACCGATGTCCAGGTCTATTTCGGTCCAACCAGCACCATGGTTACCAAGATCACGACGAACGGTGAGACCGCTGACGCCATTGCAGTCGCAGATCCCACGGTCCTCGAAACACAGATGTACCCGAAATATGCGGAATATTATGTCAAATTTGCAAGCCAGACTAATGCAACGACGGCTGTAAAAACTGAGTACGCTATAACCGTCCCATTAGTTGCAGTTAATCCGGACGCAGGACTCCAGTGGATCCAGTTAATCCTCGGAGATAGCGGCAAGGCAATCCTGAAGGATAACGGACTGACACCAATCGATCCACCCATTGGACGTGGAAATGTCCCCTATTCCCTGATACCACCCGTGCAAAAGGCCTGATTGGTACCCTCATTTTTCTCTTTTTTGTAAATTACACTCTTTAAGATTGCGATTTCCTATTTTTGACGGTTTTTTTCGCGGAGGATATGTAAAATAAAAGATCTCCCGGGTCAGACCATGGTAATGATGTTATTTATATATGGTTTAAAAAGCAAATTTTAAACGAAATAGAATTCTTCCGCAAAGGAGGTGAAGTAACCCATGGAGACCCCTGAAACTATTATAACAATGCCCGAAATCCCCTTGTATTGTTCAATAAACAATGGTTCCAGCTTTTGTGTAACACTTAAGCGGGGTGGGGTGACCGATAAAATTGTCAACCAGTCACCGAAACACTACCTCAAGGCGGTTAATGACGCCACAGTTGCCTGGGTCGATTTTACCACGAAGGAACTGGAACAGGAGATCGAGATTATCGGCCCTGCCATGGGATTCCAGAGAGTTGACTACCAGAAACTTTTTTCAGGGTTCTATTCCTCGTACGAGGACTACGATGACGAGCTCGGGATCATGCTCCCCGCCGTTGCGATGACCGATGAAGACATTATCGTGCGTCCGATTATCATCCTGATCAGAGGTAACACGATCGTGACGGTTCACAACGAGGACATTAACAGGCTTCTTAAATTCTCCCGTTATGCCCAGCCCTTCCTGAAAAAACTGAATGCCGACAATACCCCGGATAGTATCACACTTGTACTTGAACGTATTATCGATGAAAATAATGACCGTAATTTTGAGTTTCTCCGTGGCATTGAGGCACACGGGGACAGCATCAGCAAGTCATTGATCGAGGAAAAGATGGGAAGGCAACAGATCGCCCGTGACATTTACAATATGAAGCACATCCTGATCAATTACCTGAATGTTCTCTGGGCGACGAAGG
>Ga0209668_10000331_pt1 | contig 19607 bp, 14 predicted proteins | sample FrelakmetPLP11PL_FD_187150 | JGI IMG/M metagenome (GOLD analysis project Ga0209668, IMG submission 187150) | Freshwater lake sediment microbial communities from the University of Notre Dame, USA, for methane emissions studies - PLP11 PL (SPAdes)... | ecosystem: Environmental > Aquatic >... | reverse complement strand
CAGCGCGTCGGGCGACGCGGCCTTGAGCAGCTTCGCCTGCGTGCTGCCGTGCGGCTCGTGACACGCGGCGCACTGCCCCTTCGCTGCCCCGGTATGCGCCCCCTTGGTCGCCAGCTTGTCGGTGATGTCCGAGTGACAGTCCGCGCACAGCGTCTTCGGGTTCGCCTTGAGCAGCGCCGCGGTCGTGCCGCCGTGCGGACCGTGGCAGGTCAGGCAGTCGCCCTCCGCGGCCGGCGGGTGCGCGACCGGCCGTGCGAGCTCGTCCTTCATTCCCGTGTGGCACGACTGGCACTGCGCGGCGACCTCGGCCTTCTCCAGGTGCGGCCGGTCCGACTGGTGCGGATCGTGGCACGACGTGCAGTTGCCGTCCCTGAACGGCGGATGTTGCTCCAGCCCGGCGAGCTTCTTCTCCTCGTCCTGGTGGCAGCCGAGGCAGAGCGTCCGCTCCTCGGCCTTGAGCAACTTCGGCTGCGCGCCGGCGTGCGGGGTGTGGCACGTCGCGCAGGCGAGCTTCGCCGCCGGCTCGTGGGCGCCCTTCCCGGCGACGCGCGCGCCCAGTTCCTTGTGACAGGTGATGCACATCGCGCCGTCGACGGAGCGCACCAGCTTCGCGTTCGCGCCGCCGTGCACCTCGTGACAGGAGGCGCACTTCTGGTCGGCGAACGGCTGGTGGACCACGGGTTGGGCGAACTGCGCGGCGACCTGGTCGTGGCATTCGCCGCAGGTCTCCTTCGCGGACTTCGCCATCAGGCCCGGAGACTTGCTGCTGTGCGGCTGGTGACACGAGATGCAGTTGCCGTCGGTGACGCCCTCGTGGAGGACGGGGCGCTTGTCGAAGTCGGCGAGATCCTTGTGGCAGCTCAGGCACAGCCCCGGCGCCTGGGCGTTCGTCGCGGGCTCCGGCTTGCCGTCCTTCATCGTGTGGCAGCTCGCGCACTTGCCCTCGGCGAACGGCGGGTGGACGCCGGCGGCCAGCAACCCGCGCTCGGCCTTCGAGGCATGCGGGCTGTGGCAATCGAGGCAGCCCAGGCTGCCGCGCACGATCTGGCGGTGGGAGTCCGAGACCTTGCCGGTGGCGTGGCACGGGGTGCACAGCGCCTCGCCCTGCGCGGTCGCCAGCGCCGGCAGGTCGCTGCCATGCGCGCGGTGACAGGTGCCGCACTCGCCCTTCTGGAACGGCGCGTGCTGGTGCCCGGACTGGGACTCGAGCTTCGCCTGGTCGTGGCACACGAAACAGGTCGCCGCCGGCCCGCCGTCGCGCACCAGCGCCGGCGTGTTCGAGGCATGCGGGTCGTGGCAGGCCAGGCACTCGCCCGAGCCCACGGGCGCGTGCGGGTGGGCCTTCGAGGAATCGGCGCGCGCCGCGGCGTGGCAGCCATCGCAGAGCTTCGTGATGTCCCTGGTCAGCGTCAGCTTCTGCGAGAACCCGTGGCTTGCATGACAGGCGGCGCAGTCTTCCTTCGCCACCGGGGCATGCACGAACTTCTTCTGGTACGCCTTCTTCGCGTCCGCGTGGCAGTCGTAGCAGGCGCGCGCACGCCCCGACTTCGGGCGCTCCTTCTCTGCAGCGGCAAGCGGGTCGCTACCGGTGGAGATCAGGGCGAATCCCAGCACCAGCGCGATGATCGCGGGCAGCTTCGGATTACGGGCGCGGAGGGGGGTCATTTGGAATTGCCTCCCGGCGGAGTTGCCAGCTTGGAGTACAGCGGCTTGCCCGAGGTGAAGTCGATACGCACCGCCTGGAACGCCAGCATCGACTTGCGTGCGTAGTGCGGCGGCGAGTCGAGCAGCGCCCACGTCGTATCCGTCGGTACGCCCTTCTCACGGACGATGATGCGGAACGCCGGGTTGTTCGCCTGGTCCGTCCGCGACACCACCTTGCCCGTCTTGATGTCCATGGCGAAGTCCGGAACGTACTGGATGATGGTCGCGTCGTAGTCGGTGTCACCGATCGGAAACGCCTTGCTGGGCATCGCCTCGATGTTCTCGACGAAGTCGTGGAACACGCGGTGGCGCACGACCAGCATGACGTCGCGGACCTTGCGCGCCTTGGACAGGTCGGCCGACGCGGCCGGAGTGGCGGGCAATGGCCCGGTCTTGGGCATCACGGACGTGCCGGTGTCGGGCGCCGCGGTCGATGCTTGGCCCGACATGCCGGGCATCGCGCCGGCGGGGCCCTGTGCCGCAAGGAGGGCCAGGGTGAGCGCCCCGGCGAGCGTGGCGATGCGGCGAATGGTGCGCGGTTGCGAAGTCCTCATGGTGTTCCTCCCCTGGTCGCGGACGATGCGGGCGGAGCCGGAAGCGCACGGACCATCTCCACGGCCAGGTTGGCCGCCAATTGCTTCGCGCTGCGCTCGCGTCCCCAGCCGAATACCGTCTCCTTGTCCTCGCCCGTCTTGAATCCCATCCTGGTCCACACCACGCGTCCGTCGTTCACGTCGAGGAGCTTGAGCGTCACGCCGACCGCGGGCAGGCCGCCTTCCGCGGTCCGCACCGTGCCGCTCTCGAGCACGCTGCCGACGAGCAATCGCGAGACGTCGAGCCTCGTGCCGATCGTCTGGATCTGGTCGACCGTGAGGGCCGCCGCCGAGCGGATCCCCAGGCTCTCGAGCACGGCCACGACGATGCCGGTCTCGACCGGCTCGTAGTGTCCGGCCGCGCCGACCTCGGTGAAGAACAGGAGCGACATCAGCTCGCCCGCGCCGCCGTCGGTCGTCAGGTTGTCGAACGGCAGGAGCGCGATGCGCGGCCGGCCCGCCGCCGGCAGCTCGGCGCTGGGACGCGGGGCGCCGCCACAGCCCGCGAGCGCGAGGGCCACCACGAGCGCCACCAAGGGCGCGAGGCGGGATGCGCGGTCCGGGCTCAGAACGCCTCCTTCTCCAGGCGATCGACGATCTCCTTGCAGCACTCCTGGAGGAGCAGGCCGAAGGTCGACGTGCCGCCGCCCACGATGGGCATGCGGCCCTTGCCCCGGCGCGTGATCGAGCCGCGCCAGACCGTCGTGCCGGTCGCCACGTCGACCATCTCGACGTCGAAGCCCATGACCGGCGCGTCCGACGAGCCGAAACGCTGCATCGAGTAGTCGGTGACCACGCCGCGAATGACCCCGTTGGCGCCCACGGCGGCGGCAGCCACCTTGACCTTCTCGCCGTCGTACTGGCCCTGCGGATCGAGCGTCGCCCCCGCCTGGCTCAGCGCCTTGCGAAATGCGCCGTCCTCGACCAGCGGCAGGCGGCCGCTGATGACCAGCTCGGTCATGAAGGCCCGACCGACCCGTTCGCCGGCGTAGGGTTCCTGGCTCAGGTTTCCGAAGGGCGCCACCGCCACCCGGGTGTAGAAGCTCATGTCGGCCTCGGAGTTCACGAACATGCGCGCGCCGCCACCCGAGCTGCAGCCCGCCAGAGTGAACGCCATCGCCACAACGAGAGCCGTGATCCGCGTGCGGGACGTGTTCATGTTCCTCCTCCGAGGCGGGCCGAGAGTGTGGCATCGAACTGCTGGCTGCGCGTCACCGTGCCGGGATCGGAGAGCGCGCCGCCGATGCTGACGCGGAATCTCCGACCAAGGCCGGCCAGCAGGCGTCCGGACCAGACTTCCCTGCCCGGCAGGCGCGCCACGCCGGCGTCCCGCCGTGTCGTGTTGCTGCGCGAGTAGTGGGCGTCCAGCTGCAGGCGCGAGCCGGGGGCGTAACGCGCGAACAGCTGTCGTGTCGTCAGCGTGGGATCCCCCTGCGGCAGCGCGCTGCTCCGGGCCAGGCTCGCGCCGAGATCCAATCCGGCCCGCGGCTGCCACCGCACGTCGAGATTGCGCGACGCCGAGCGGGTCACGGCGCGTCCCACGTCCGGGCCGGAGCGATAGCCACGCAGATTGCCCTTGATCGTGAATCCACGCAAGGGAATCGCGGAAATTCCCACGAGCCCCTGGGAGCTCGTGCGCTGGTCGTTCGCCGCCGTGTCCCCGTTGGCGGTGACCATCGCATCGAGATCGAGGCTCAGCCCCCGCACCAGCACGAAGTTCGAACTGCCGCGATACGTGCCGACCCAGAACGCCAGGCTCCCGGGCTGGTGATTGAGCGACTGCGCCACGGTGGCAAGGCCGGTCCAGCCTGGTCGCACGCGGCCGTTCGCCGTGGCCGAGAACATGGTGTAGCCCAGCGTGACGCTCCCCCCGGTGGCCGTCGTGACCGGCCGCACTCCGAACGAGGCCATGACGAGGGTGTTGCGCGTCGGGCGGTAGTTCCAGCTTGCCGCTCCATCGTGCGTCGCGAGCTGGGGGTCGCCCTGTCCGAGCGTCTGAGTCACGTCGCGATACTGGTAGTTGATGTTCCAGTCCGACTTCGTGGACAGGCGATTGGTGAAGCTCATGTTCGCCAGTTGCGTGCGGTTGACCTCGGCCGCACCCACGGACCCGCTGCGACGGACCTCGCTCACGTCGAGGGTTGCCGAGAGGTTCCAGCGCGCCCGCCCGGTGCGCAGTCCGACACCAGCGTCCCAGTTCTGCTGCGAGGTCCGTCGCGGATCATTGGCGTCCTCGCCGAACTGGATGTCGCCCACCCCGCCGCGCACGTCGAACATGCCACGGGCCCACGTCAGGCGCCCCGACCGCGTCAGGCCGAGCTGGGGGTTCACCCCGTCGCCGGCCAGCGTGCGGCGATTCGTCCACTCCACGTCGATCCGCGGCAGGCGCAGTGGCGCGATGAAACCGAAGAGCTGGGCCTCGCGCTGCCGCGTGACCAGCCCCGCGGCATTCGTCGTCTCGATGGGGCGATAGCTCCCGCCGATGCTGGCGAACGAGTTGGTGAGGGTCAGCGAGCCGAACGGCGTGATGCGCTCGTCCGGGCGATGGAGGAAACTGACCGCGTTGATGCGGAACTGGCTGGAGAGCAACAGCGAAGGATTGAGTTGCGTCGAGTAGGTGGCGTCGAGGTTGCGCGCCCAGTACTCGCGCACCTGCCCGAGGGCCTCGATCCGCTGGTACTGCACGTCCACGTTGATCGGCAGCGGCTCCGCACACGCGACCCGGCACGCCAGACAGGCGCAGCTCACGACCAGCCAGCCCACAAGGCGCGCGGGTCCACGCTCAACGCGCATAGTTCACGGCATAGGTCTCGAGCCCGTGGCAACTCGGAGTGCACGAGCCGCCGGCGGGGGCTTCGGTGTACGCATTGAGGCCCGGGAACCGGCCGGTTGCGATGAGGTGCTTCTGCGTGGTCGATCCGTGCGTGACGTGGCACGTGTAACAGGGCACCCGCTTGTCCCCGACGTGCTCGGCGTGGCCCTTGTCCACCCCCGGCTTGTTGAAGCGCGAGGCCGCGCGCACCGCGTCGGAGGAACTCGGGTTCGCATACACGTCGTAGGCGTGGCAGCTGAAGCACAGCTCGCCCGAGGTCATCGTCCGGATCGCGGACGAGGCGGTGTACGGCCGCCGCAGGATGTAGCGGTAGTTCGAGCCGTGCGGGCCGGCCGAGTTGTTGAAGTCGTCGCCATGGCAGTCGCCGCATCCCGTTCGCGACATCGTACTCCAGCCCGGAGTGAATGCGGCCGCCTGGATCAGCGTGTTCCGCCCCATGTCCTCGACCGGGTGGAACGAGGGGTTCGACGGATTGAGCACGCGCGGCAGGTCGGTCTGCCCGGAGGGCTGGCTGGTCCACGACGAGTGGCACTTGAAGCACACCTGGGCCTCGGACGGCGGGCCTGTCAGCGTGTCCTCGCCGGTGACGAACTGGTACGCCGGCGCCGCGCCGGCGAGTCCGTACAGCGGCACCACCCGGCTCGTGCCCAGCAGCGTGTTCGACGGCCGGTCCGGATCGGTGAACGACTGGTCCGACCGCGCCACGTGGGCGTTGTGGCAGTCCTCGCACTCCGCGTGGCGACGATTGAACGGCGTCGTGCCGAAGTCCGTGGGCTGCGACTCCATCGGTCCCGAGTGCCGCCCCGTGTAGTCCGTCGTCGGGTGGCGAAACGCCTTCATCGTCTGCGTGCGCACGTTGGTCTGCGCCGGCGTGCCGTCGTGGCAGGTGAGGCAGGTTCCTTCCTCGCGCACATACAGGAGCGAGGGAATGAGACCCGCGGCATCGGTGCGGCCGTGCGGATCGTGGCAGTTCACACACTTGTTCCTGGCGTTCGGCTCGGTCCGCGCCGGCGGCGAGGGACCCGGCCACACCATGGCGGGATTCGATCCGTGGGCCGACATGAAGTAGGTCAGCGGTCCACCGTAACTGCCGTGCGACCATGCTTCGCTGTGACAGCCCTCGCACAACGAGTTGTCATCGGGACCGACCAGCGCGTACGGCGCCGGGATGGAGCCGCCCGAGTGCATCGAATGGCAGCGGTCGCACTCGCCCGCGTGCGGGCCGAGGGCGAGCGTCCGGGAGATGTCCTCGTTGGTGCGGAGGCCCGCCCCGCCGGAGGGCGCGCTCACGGGGGCGGGCGCGGCGTCGACCGCGGCGAGCAGGCAGGCAAGGAGGGCCGAAATCAGGACGGCTCTCGGCGTTCGCCGCGAGCCGTATCCGGGACCCATCCCGTGGTGGCCTTCGGTTCTACCCCGTCGCTGCATGGTGGCGCTCCCGTGTGGCTTCGTGGGGCCGCTGCGAGTGCGAGGCTGCTCGGATCACCCCGGCTCTCCGGCCGGCCGGAGCCCCGGCGATGCCGGGGCCCCACTGCCGGAGTTCAGGACGCGTGCTTAGGCGCCCTGCGTGTGGCACTGACGGCACAGGTCACGATAGGCACCGCCGTCACCCTCTTCGGTCACCACCCCGGTGCCGGACATGTAGATCAGTCCGAAACCGTTCTGGTTGCCATGCGACTTGTGGCAGCTGAAGCACGACGGCGAAACGCCGGGGTCCAGGGGAATGTTCCAGCCGTTGTTGGCCGGGCTCATCCCCTTGACACGGTTCGTGCGGCTCGAGAACTGCGTCATCCGCGAGCCCGAGATGTCCTCGCCCGCGGTCGGGTGACGCAGGAAGGAGCCGAGCGCGCCGCCGCCCATGTTCGCATCCCCGGGGGCGCCATGGAAGTTCGTGTGGCAGGACTTGCACCAGGCGCCGTAGTGGCTGCCCAGCGGATCCGGTTCGTTGAAATCGACGTCAGCCTCGGTGTACGCACCGGCGCCATTGCGCTGGAACACCGCCTTGGTGCCGTCGTACGTCACTGACGAATAGGTCAGCGCCTTGCCGAAGAACTTGTTCGTGGCGCTGGTCGAGGTGCGCAGGTTGCGATACTGCGCCGCGCTGCCGTGAGCGCTGTGGCAGTCGGTGCAGGAGAGGCCCGCCGGGTTCGTCCACGTGCCGCCCGGGGCGATCGAGTTATCCCAGAGCGTGTGGCCGTCGATCGCGGCATAACCGCTATCATTGGGCTTGTGCCCGGCGGCGGCGTTCAGCGCGCCGCCCATGCGGTTGCCAGCCGTGCCCGAGTTCGCGCCGAAGACGTCCGGAACGTCCGTCTGGCCATCGTGGCAGGTGAGGCAGAGCTCGTTCGCGTCGGCCGCCTTCAGCAGGCGCGGGTTCGGTCCAACCGGGCCGAGCGGGACGGGCACGTCAGCACCCTCGTTGTACTCGTGGCTGACACTAAAGTGGGCGACGTGACAGTCGCTGCAGATCAGGGTGCTGCTGCTGTGGTAGTCCCCGGCGCGGGCGGAGCCCGGCGCGAAGGCGATGGCCACGATGGCCAGGATTGCGAGGAGCCATCTCATTTGTAGTCTCTCCCATGTCGACTGTTGGGTGGTTCGGGATACCCCGGTTCGGTCTCCCCGGGGGGACCAGGGTCAGTGCTCTCGCATGCCTTGCACTTCACCTCCTCTCAGGTGCGCGAAACATCGCTTCGGGGTCGAGAATGCGGAACATCTGCACCCGCACCCCGACTCGTTCGACCACGGCGAGACGGTCCTTGCCGTCGGTCGCCACATCACTGGGGAAGAGGAACGCGCCCGGCTGGGGACCGCCCTCTCCCGCTGTTCCTTCGTATTCACCCTTGGCGCTGAAGATCTGCACGGTCTGGCGAAGCTGGTCGCTCACCCAGATGCGGCCGTCCGCCGTGACGGCGATGCCCGACGGGAACGAGAAGTTGCCCGTCCCGATCTCATGCTGACCGAAGCCCGCCACGTACGACCCGTTCTGATTGAAGCGCTGGATGGCGAGCTCCGTGGCGCTGCAGGCCACGAGGATCTCCCCCGAGGGCGCCTGCGCCAGGCTCGTGATCCGCGCCAGCTGGCCGGGCTTGGTCCCGGATTCGCCCCACGCGCCGATCCAGCGGCCGCTGCCGTCGAAGCGATGGATCCGTCCGCGCTTACTGCGCGTAGCGACCAGGACCGATCCATCCTTCAGGGGGAGCACGGCGCCGGCCACGGTGTCCGCCGGCTCCGCGCCGTCGGCAGTGGACGGGATCTCCAGGCGCCCGATCACACGGCCGCGGTAGTCGAGGATGTCCACTCCTGCGTCGAGGTCGTCCGTCACCAGCAGGCGCCCCGCCGCGTCGAAACGCACCACGCGCGGCTTCCCGAGAACGGAGTTCCCGTCGGCGCCACGCACGCGGTGATCGAAAAAGACGCTCGCGCTACCATCGGGAGCGAGGATTTCGATCCGTCCTCGGCCGGTGTTGGCGATCGCGACGTCGCCGCGACGGGGATCGATGGCCACGGACAGCGGAACCGCGAACGACGTTCCGTTCTTGCCCATGCCGGCGATCCACGAGAGCTCGACATAGGGATTGGCCTGCGCGGCGCGAGACGCGAAGGCGACCACACCAGGCAGCACGAAGGCGGCAACAAAGCGCGCCCGGCGAGCGATGGTGGGGTTCGACAGCCTGGTTCGCCGGGCGGGGGCGTCCAGGCGCGGGAGGCTCAAGATCAAGGTGCTCTCCTTCGGTGGTCCCGGTCTCGCGCACCGCTCCGGTCGCCACCTGCTCGCGCGGCGATCTGCCGCACGGTCCCCACTAGAGGCACTACTTGTGCCAGATTTCACAAGGACCCGTGTAGTCCTATAAGCCTCTGTTACAACAAGGTTTGCCACAATGACCGGGATACCGAAGGGAAGCAGTTCGGAGTCAATGCTGACGATTTGACCACCATTGACAGACAGTCTGTCCGAAACCAGGCTTCGCTCCTCTGGGTCCGCCTCTCTCCCGTGAGCCCGTGACTTCCGAATTTGGAGACCAGCCCGGACGCCGCCCCGGAGGCCCCAACGCGCAGGGAATTCCACGCCTGCGCGCTCGCCCCACGCCCGCGCAGCCCCTCGCGCACACGCCACACCCGGCACCCCGCGCCCCTGAAGCCATCCACGGGCACGACTGTTGCTCATCCCCCCTGCGACAGGTCTCACGCAGCGCACCCATCGAGGGCGTACTCATGAATCCCGGAACGATCCTGCTCGGACTCGCGTTCGCCACCGCGATCGCCTCGGGCATCGCGCTGTTCCCCGCGTTCCGCGGCCGCAAGCCGCACGCGATCGGCGGGCCGCTGTTCGTCGCCCACACCGTGCTCCTCCTCGCCGCGTTGGGCCTGCTCATCGAGCACTTCCTCCGCCACCGCTTCGAGTATGAGTACGTCGCGCAGTACAGCTCGCGCGCGCTGCCGGCGGCGATGGCGATCGCCGCCTCGTGGGCCGGCCAGGAAGGCAGCATCCTGCTGTGGGCGGCGTTCGGCGCCCTCGTCGGCGCCGGCCTGCTGCGCCAGCCGGGCTCGCTCGCCCGTCCCGCGCTGTCGATCGTCTGCCTGATGCAGTCATTCCTGCTCTACCTCGTGCTCGCCCGGAATCCGTTCCGCGTGACCGCAATCGTTCCGCTCGATGGCGAGGGCCTCAATCCGCTGCTCAACGATCCGTGGATGGTGGCGCACCCGCCGCTCCTCTTCCTGGGCTACGCCGGGCTGGTCATCCCCTTCGCGCTCGCCATTGCCGCGCTCGCGCGCGACAAGTACGAGGAGTGGAACCGCATGGTCTGGCCGTGGGCGCTGTTCGCCACGTTCACGCTCGGGGTCGGCATCGTGCTCGGCGGCATCTGGGCCTACAAGGTGCTGGGCTGGGGCGGCTACTGGGGCTGGGATCCGGTCGAGAACGCCTCGCTCATCCCCTGGCTGGTGTCGATCGCGTTCCTGCACGGACTCCTCATCCAGCGCACGACCGGCGCGCTCATCCGCACCAACCTGGTGCTCGCGGCGCTCGGCTGGTGGACCGTGCTGGGCGGCACGTACCTGACCCGCAGCGGCATCCTCTCGGACTTCTCGGTGCACTCGTTCGCCGACTCCGGCCTCAACACTCCGCTCACGGCGCTGCTCGTCACGACGCTCCTGCTCGCCTTCGTCATGATCGCGAAGCGCTGGCGCACGATCGAGGCCACGAGCGCCGCGTGGACGCGCGTCAACCGCGCCTCCGCCCTGTGGATCGGCCTGGTCACGGTCATGCTGCTCGCCGCGCTGGTCACGCTCGGCACGACCGCGCCGCTGCTGACTTCGCTCGCCGGCAAGCCCGCGAGCGTGGAAGCGAAGTTCTACGAACGGATCATCGTCCCGCTGGGCTTCGCCATCCTGCTGTTCATGGCCCTGGCCCCCGCCCTCCGCTGGTCGCGTCAGGAAGGCCGCACGTGGCTCAAGACGTTCCTCCCCGGATTCGTGGGTGGCGCGTTGGTCGCCGCGGGAGCGGCCTTCGCCGGCCTGCATGGCGTGGGCCCGCTGGCCGTGGCCGCCGCGGGCGGTCTCGCGCTGGGGATGAACTTCTGGATGATGATCTCGCTGTTCGCCCGCGGCTGGCGCTACGGCGCCGGCTACCTGGGTCACTTCGGCATCGCCGTCATGGCGCTGGGCATGCTCGTCTCGGGGGGCCTCGGCCGCAACGAGCGCGTGCGCATCAAGGAAGGCGAGACGCTCGACGTCATCGGCCACAAGGTCTCGTTCGCCGGCGTGCAACCCGGGGCGATGGGCAGCGCCGAGATCATGCTCACGGTCGTCGGAAAGGGCTGGACGTTCGACGCCCGCCCGCGCCTGCTGAAGGCGCCGCGCGGCGAGGGGATGATCCACACCCCCGCCATCAGCATGTGGCGCGAGGTCTACGTCTCGCCGCTCGAGTTGCAGGAGATCCCGGTCGGCAGCCAGGTCGCGGTCCCGCACGGCGAGCCCGGACACGATGAGTCCATGCACGAAGCCGAGGCCGCCCCGACCGCGCACGATGAAACCATCACCTGGATCAACAAGGGCGAAGAGGTGACGGTGGGTGACGCGAAGGTGCGCTTCGATGGCTTCCGCATGGTGAGCGAGGGCACGATGCGCGTCTACGCCGACCTCGTCATCACCAAGGGCGGCAACATGCTGAAGGCCACGCCTTACGTCGAAGCCGGCTCCGAAGGTTCCAAGACCGTTCCGGTGGAGGTGGCCGGCTACGGCACGGTCGCGCTCTCACGGATCGACGCCGATCGCGGTCGTGTCGCGCTGCATCTCCCAGCGGCAGGCACGGCCGAGACGGCGTCTGGAGCCGCCGCGGCGACGTTCTCCCCCGCGTCGCCGCCGGCTCCCGTGGAACGCTTCGCGGTGATCGAACTGTCGACCAAGCCGCTCATCAACCTGGTCTGGATCGGCGCGCTGCTGATGCTGGTCGGCACGGCGATGGCCGGGATGCGGCGCGCGGCGTACGAGACGCCGGCAGCCGCTCGCCAGCGCGCCCAGGCCCCTGCCGCATAGAGGTCACGCGTCCAAGCGGACGCCGCGGATGTGGGATGTGCCGACGCCCCGGTGGGTCCACCCCGCCGGGGCGTCTTCGTTGGCGGGAGCAGCTGGAACGACGGGTGACGCTGGGGCCATGGTCGAACGCGGCGGTCCTGAAACACGTCGACCCGGGTCGCGCCCCCGCGAGGCGGCGCAGCCCGGGTCTCCTTGCGTGCAGGCGTCCCGGCGCTCAGCCCTTCCCACCCACCTTCCGCTCCAGCTCCGCCCACCGCTCATCCACCTCGACCTGGATGTGCGCGATCTGCTCGTCCGTCAGGTGACGGAACCGCCCCTGCCGTTTCACATAGTCGGCCACCGGTTCCCCGGGGTGCTCCGCCGTGAACCTCCAGGTCGTCCCGTGCTCGATCTCGAGCAGCGGGAAGATGCGCGTGTTCACGGCCTGGCGCGCGAGGTCGATCGTCTGCTCGTCCCCCGTCTTCCAGCCCGGGGGGCATGGCGCGAGGATGTGCAGGAAGCGGGTCCCGAATGTCTCCTTCGCCCGCCGCACCTTGGCCAGCAGGTCGAGCGGATGGGCGATGGTGGTGGTCGCCGCATAGGGCAGCCGGTGCGCCGCCATGATCGACAGCAGGTCCTTCTTGGGATGCGACTTGGGCGTCCCGGCCGGCGTGGTCGTGGTCCAGGCGCCCCACGGGGTGGAGGAGGAGCGCTGGACGCCGGTGTTCATGTACGCCTCGTTGTCGTAGCAGACGTACAGGATGTTCTCGTTGCGCTCGGCCGCTCCCGACAGGGCCTGCAGCCCGATGTCGAACGTGCCGCCGTCACCGGCCCACGCCACCACCGTGGTGTCCTTGTCGCCCTGCATGTCGAGGGCGGCGCGGATGCCCGAGGCCGTGGAGGCCGCGGTCTCGAACGCGGTGTGGTAGACGGGCACGCCGAGCGCACTCTGCGGGTACGGACCGGCCACGATCGTCCAGCAGCAGGCCGGCAGGGCGATCACGGTCTTGGGACCCAGTTCCTTGAGCACCATGCGCATCGCCAGGCTGCCGCCGCATCCGGGGCAGGCCACGTGGCCCGACGACATGAGCTCCTGGTCAGGAACCTGCTTCTTGATGATCGTCTGGCTCATGCCTTCACCCCCACCCACACGTCCTCGCGCTGGGGCCCGGTGCCAGCGGCCATGTTCGCGCGCGTGCGGTCGATGCAGTCGATGATCGTCTCGGGACGCACGTCGCGCCCGCCGAGGCCCACGATGTAGCCGTGGATGGCGGGGCGCTTTGCGTCCGGCAGGTCGTACAGGGCGGCGCGGATCTCCTCGGCGAAGATCCCGCTATGCCCGGGTGAGATGTTGCGGTCGAGCACCGCGACCTGCGGCACCCCGGACAGGGCCTCGCGCCACGCCGCCGTGGGGAACGGGCGAAACATGCGGGCCTTCACCAGGCCGATCTTCTCGCCCTTCGCACGAAGCTGGTCGACGACGTACCGGGTGGTCGAGGTGATCGTGCCCGACGTCACGAGCACGAGCTCGGCGTCGTCGGTGTGGTAGCGCTCGAGCAGGCCGTAGCGGCGGCCGAAGCGCTCGCCCCACTCGTCGTCGATCGCCTGCGCGGCCTTCAGGGCTTCCGCCATGGCCTCCTGCTGGCGCAGGCGCATCTCCATGTAGACCGACGGCGGAGCCAGCGCGCCGAACGAGTGCGGCGCGTTGGTGTCCAGCTTGTGGCGCGCGACCCGCCTGGGCAGGAACGCGTCCACGTCGGCCTGATCGGGGATGTCCACCGGCTCGTAGGTGTGCGACAGGTAGAACGCATCGAGCACGATCATGACCGGCAAGTCCACGGCCTCGGCCAGCTTGAACGCCTGGATCGTGGTGTCGAGCACCTCCTGATTGCTCTCGCAGTAGAGCTGGATCCAGCCGGTGTCGCGCTGCGAGAGGCTATCGTTCTGGTCGGTCCACACGTTCCAGCCCGGGGCCAGCGCGCGATTGACGTCGGCCATGACGATCGGCAGCCGCCCCCCCGCCGCCCAGTGCAGCATCTCGTGCATCAGCGCCAGGCCCTGCGACGAGGTGGCGGTGAACGCGCGCGCGCCCGCGGCCGAGGCGCCGACGCAGGCGGCCATCGCCGAGTGCTCGGACTCGACCTTGATGAAGCGCGCCTCGAGCGTGCCCGCGGCGCACATGTCGGCCAGTTCCTCGACGATCTGGGTCTGGGGCGTGATCGGGTAGGCTGCGATCACATCGGCGCGCGCCAGCCGGACGCCCCACGACACGGCGTGGTTGCCCATGATGACCTTTTTCACAGCCCCTCCCGCGTCATGGACATGGCGCCGCGCGGACATTCCTCCACGCAGACGCCGCAGCCCTTGCAGTACTTGTAGGACAGCGAAAAGCCCTCCGCCTGCCGCTTGATCGCCACGTCGGGGCAGAAGATCATGCACAGCTCGCACATGTTGCACACGCCGCAGTTGAAGCAGCGCGCGGCCTCGGCGAGCGCGTCCTCGCTCGACAGGCCGAGGTTCGTCTCGGCCCAGCCGAACCCGCGGTGGTCGGGATCGAGGTGCGCGTCCTCGTGCGCCGGGACATGCTTGAAGTGCGCCATGTTCAGCATCTCGAACGTCACCACCTCGTTGAGCTCGTTGGTGCGGAACACCGGATCGTCACCGCGCCAGCGCGTCATGCTCATGTTGCCCGTGCCGCCGTAGCGCAGCGCCTTCGCGTCGAGCTCCGGCAGATTTTCGCCCGCACGCGTGCGCAGCTCGCGATCGATGCCGATCGCCGCGCGCTTGCCCGAGCCCACGGCCTGCGCCACGGTGCCGCCCTCGCCGGCCGCGTCGCCGCCGGCGAACCAGCCCTCGCGGCTCGTGCGTCCGAACTCGCCCACCGTCAGCAGGCCGCCGGCGCGCGCGAGTTCGGGCGGAAACACGGCGAGATCCACCGTCTCCGGCGAGGCGTCGACCAGGAGGTCGGACGGCTGGAAGAAGCGTTCGCCGGCGGGAGCGGTCGTGCCGGCCGCCCCGGTGCTCCCGGGAGCGATGCGGGTGAACTCCACGCCGACGAGGCGCGGCCGCACTCCGTAGCCATCGCCCTGGATCTCGTCGGCCGGGTTGACCTGGCCGTTCCAGTCGTCGGGCGGATCGTCCGACGTGCGCGCCGTGAGCGCCCGCGCGTCGAAGATGAAGCGTACGCCCTCGCGGAAGGCCTCCTTGACGGAATCGACCTGGGCGCGCAGCGCGGCGTGGGGCCCGTCGAACACGAGCGTCACCCGGGCGCCGCGACGCACGGCGGTGCGCGCGACGTCGACCGCCACGTCGGAACCGCCGAGGACCGTGACGCGCTGGCCCATCAGGTCGACCGGGAGCTTGTGGGGTTCATGCAGGAACGCGCGCGCCGTGTGCACGCCGGCGACGTCGGTCGTGCCCGGTAGATCGATCGGGCGGACACGACGCGGCGCCCCGGCGAGGAACACCGCGTCGTACGCCGCCAGGTCCTTCCACTGCACGTCGACACCCACGCAGGTGCGCATGCGCAGCTGCACGCCGAGCGCGCGGATGCGATTGATCTCGCGATCGAGCACCGCGCGCGGCAGGCGGTATTCGGGGAACCCGCGGCGCAGCCGGCCGCCGGGCTCGTCCTCGGCATCGAACACGTCGACCGCGTAGCCCAGTCGTGCCAGGTGCCACGCGCAGGCCAGGCCCGCTGGTCCGGAGCCGATCACCGCGACCTTCTCGCCGCGCCGTGGCGCCGCGGCGCCACGAATCTCGGGTTCGAGGTCGCCCAGCATGCGCTCGACCGCGTGGATGCTCACCGCATCGTCGAACTGCGCGCGGTTACACGCCCCTTCACACGGGCGCTCGCACAGGCGGGCGGTGATGCCGGGGAGCGGGTTCTCGCGCAGGAGCAGGCCCTTGGCCTCCGCCAGCCGCCCCTCGCGCAGCAGGTTCATCACGCCCTCGATGTCGATGCCTACCGGGCACGCCGCGTTGCAGGGAGCGATCTTGTCCTGGTAGATGGGGCGGATGTATTTCCACGACCCGGTCCGGTTGGCCATGGTCGTGGTCGAACTGACGGCGATGGTCGGAACGCCATGGGCCAGGTCGGGGGTCGAGCGATCGTCAGGCATGTTGCACCTCCGTGCCCACGCGGGCCACCGCGGCCGCGGCCTCGCGCGCCGCCTGGACGTTGATCTCGGGCCGCTGCGGAATCGCCTCGGTAATGGACGTGCACACCGACTCGAGGCTCACGAGCCCCGAGCTGGCGGCGAAAGCGCCGAGGATGGCGGTATTGACGATTGGTTGCGTCTTCGACCCCAGGCCGTGCCGGCGCGCGATTTCCGAGGCATCGACCACCGAGACCTGGAACTGCTTCGCCAGCGCGGCGTAGGTCTCGGGCGGACGGTCGCTGTTGATCAGGATCGTGCCGCCCGGCTTGAGACCCTGTGTCACATCGATGGCCTTGAGCAGGGTGGGATCGAGCACGATGACGCCGTCCGGCTCGGTGACCTCGCAGCGCAACTGGATGGGACCATCGGCGAGGCGGAGGAAGGCGGCGACGGGAGCGCCCCGGCGCTCCACTCCGAAGGCGGGAAACGACTGGACGGCTTTGCCCTCGAGGAAGAGAGCCGACGCCAGGACCTTGGAAGCGATCACGGCGCCCTGGCCACCCCTGCCATGGATCCGGAGTTCGCGCATCGCGCTCCTCCATGAGGAAAGAGGTCGCCGGACGCGGAGGCCCGGCGTGAAGGGACTGCTGGAACGGGCCATCGAAAATGGGGCTGCATGCCGCGTGCCAGTCCACGATCCAGGCGCGGAATCGGGCATGGACGCGCGCGACCGCGGACCGGGCATCCGTCGCGAGGACATGACGTTGAAACGACGCGAGCCAGGGAAAACCCCTGGCTCGCAAGGTGATGCGATCGGGCGGCGCGACGGGCCGCGTGTCACGATGTCGGTGGGCCGGGACAGGATGGCCGGGAATGCCGCGATCCGGACCGCGATCAGAACGCCAAGTCGACCCGCAGCGTGAAGAAGTCCTCGGTGGGATCGTCAGGCGCGGTCGACGTGATCACCTGGTGCGAGTACTCCAGGTGCGCCGCGACGTTGTCCTCGAAGTAGTAGCGGCCGCCCGCCGTGTAGCGCCAGACGTCGCGGTCGAGGAACGACGGCTCCCCCACCATGTCGACCCGGGCAAGGACGACGGTGTTCATGCCCGGCACCACGCTGAGTTCGGCGAAGCCGCCGTCCCACGTCGTCGCGTCGGCCTGCCCCCACAACGCGCCGTCATCGTGTGCCCAGAGGTACTGCAGTCCCAGGTTCACGCCGCGCGTGTTCAGGCTGGCGTCGACGCCGACGCGGTTGAAGCTCTGCAGTTCGTCGGTCGGCGCGGCCACCGACACGTCCGGCCTCGCCCGGCCCATGTAGCCGACGAGCCCGATGCGCTGCCCCGCGGTCTGGCCCTCGCCGGCGCCCACCACGCCTTCGAGGCGGAGGTATGCGTCCTGCGGGTTGTCCGACGCCCGGTTCGTGCCCGATCCTTCCACCAGCCCGGCGGCCCCGCGCAGGCGTCCGGATCCTCCGTAGCGGAACTCGAGGCCGGTCTGCGTCGCGGAATACTGCAGCCCGCCCGGGAACGAGTAGTCGTAGACGTCGTAGGCGGCGACGCCCAGGTGGCGCTTCACGCTGAAGGCCGTGTACGCGGGCTCGAAGCGCCCCGCGCGCAGGCTCAGCTCGCTGCCGCCGATCTCGCTGAAGACCAGGTTGGCGGACTCCAGCGTCGCCTCCTGGCCGGCCAGGCCGCGCGCCTCGGTGATGCCGGGGACGAACACCATGAAGAAGCCGATCCGCTGCCCGAGCAGCCCCGCGGCGAGGATGTCGAGCCCGCTCACCTCGAGTCCGCGCTTCAGGGAGGGACTCGGCACGTTGCGCATCTCGATGTAGTCGTAGCCGGCGCTGGTCCGCGCCGCCACGGGTGGCGGCGACTCGAGGACGGTCTTCTCGGCGTCCTCGCGCCCGATCATGCGATACCCCTGGTCGCGGAAGCGAGCCCCGAAGTCGTTGAGCCGCGGGTACGCGGTGTGGCACATGGTGCAATTGACGCCGTACTTCCGGGCGAACACCGGAATCGCCCAGGCGTCCGCGGGCAGGCACGAGATCACGGCGACCAGCGCCGCGAGGAGGGCGAGGCAACGTCCGCGGTTCATCGCAGGCCTCCCTTCGGATCAGCGACCTCACCGGGTCCCACCGGGAACTGCGGGATCTCGACCTTCGCCACGGGTCCGCTGAGCGCCTCGAGGAAGGCGACCAGGTCCTGCTTCTCGCCCGCAGTGAGGTGGAGCGGAAGCATCAGGGGATCGAGATCCGGGTTCGGCACGCCGCCGCGATCGTAGAAGTTCACCACGTCCAGCAATGTCTTCTCCGCGCCGGTGTGCAGGTACGGGGGCGTCTGCGCAATGTTGCGCAGGGTCGGCACCTTGAACTTGCCCCGGTCGGCCGGATTCTTCGTGTGGTCGAAGCGGCCCAGGTCGGGCTTCGGGCGATCCATGCCGGCGCCGAGGTTGTGGAACGATTGATCGGAGAACATCGGCCCGCTGTGACACGGCGAGCAGTGCGCCTTGCCGTTGAACAGGCGCTGGCCGCGCAGCGCGGCCGCGCTCATGGCCTCGCTCTCTCCCATGAGCCAGCGGTCGTACGGCGACGGCCCCGACACGATCGAGCGTTCGAATGCGGCGATCGCCTTCGCCATCCCGTCGGTCGTGACGTCCGTCCCGAAGACCGCGCGAAACTGCTCGACGTACGCGGGAACTGCGTTCAGCTTCCGGAGCACATTCTCGAGCGTCTCCCCCATCTCGATCGGATTGTGGATCGGACCGAGGGCCTGCTCCTCGAGCGATCCGGCACGGCCGTCCCAGAACTGGTAGCGCATGTGGCCCGAGTTGATGACCGTTCCCGAGTTGCGCCCACCGACCTGCCCGTTGATTCCCGTGTCCGTGGGATTGGGATTCGCCCAGCCGTAGCGCGGGTCGTGGCAACTGCCGCAACTGATCGTGTTGTCGGCGGAGAGGCGCGTGTCGAAGTAGAGCTGGGCGCCGAGACGGACCTTGCCATCGGTCTGCGGATTGTCTGCGGGGACGGGCATCGGAGGCAGCAGCCCATTGGCCAGGATCCCCTCGTGCGCGCGCGCCGGAACCTGCGACAACAGCAGGGGCGTGGCGGCGAGGGCGAGAGCGAGGGCGAACGAAACCACCCACCTCATTGCCGACTCCTCGTCCGGTCTGGATACACTGGTTGCCCGGACATCCCGGCCAGACCGGGGGTTCCTTCCGCGCAGCGGATGTCCGGAGCGGCGGCGGCCAGGCGGACGTCCCGCCTCGCCGAATCACGACGCCAGAGTTGGAAGGTTGCATAAAGCAAGCCACCGCAACGGCCGCGGAAGATCTGCTGGACCGCGCGCGCAATCGCTTGTCGCGAATGATCTTCCGGGGACAAGCGAGGAGTTCGACGAGGTCGCCGGAAACGACAGTGGCGGGGTCGGAGCGCCAAGGCGTCCCGGTTCCCGCCATGCTGACCGTCCTGCTCGCGCGCTGTCGTGGAGGGGACCGGCGTCGCCCTCGACGCGGCAGGCGCGGCACGGAATGCCTTGCCGCGATGCCCCGGCGCGGGCACTCTACCCGGTGGAATCCGGGGCACGGTGAGAGCGTCATCCCGCTGCGAATCGCGCGCGTGGATCGTGCGATCCCCGGCGCCGGGACGGACCCCGGAGCTGGAATCCCCATGCCCTTCGCGTCGCACCCGTCGCGCCCCGTCGAACGCCTCGCCGTCGCCACCGCGACCGGATTCGTCTTCGGCGTCGCGGCCCATGCCGGCCTGCGTGGACTTGGGCTTCCCGTCAGCGCGGCCGGCGCGGTCGCCGCCTCGAGCGCGGTCGCGCTCGTCGCCTGGCTCGCCGTCCGCCTGCCCCGCGCACTGGACGG
>Ga0209668_10000330_pt1 | contig 19613 bp, 18 predicted proteins | sample FrelakmetPLP11PL_FD_187150 | JGI IMG/M metagenome (GOLD analysis project Ga0209668, IMG submission 187150) | Freshwater lake sediment microbial communities from the University of Notre Dame, USA, for methane emissions studies - PLP11 PL (SPAdes)... | ecosystem: Environmental > Aquatic >... | reverse complement strand
CCCGGTGCATTGTTGTCGGTGGCGGGAGAGGTCGCAGGTGTCGGTATCAGGTTCTGAAGGAGTGCAAATTTTGCTTCGTCCAGGGTTTGGTAGCAGTTGATCAATTGGGTTAACCCCACCACCTGAAGAATGTCCAAAATATTGCTTCTTGGTTTTGCGATTACGATTTTACCTTGTCCTTCCGATATTTTTCCGTACCAGTCGGTCAGATATCCGATTGATTTGCTGTTCATGTATTCAAGCTGGTCAAAGTCAAACAGCAGGTACAGATTGTTCGGAGTCTGCTCAAGAATCTGATAAATTATCTTGGCCTTTTCATCGACATTACTTTCATCCAGTTGGCCCTGGAAACGGACCAGCTTGGCCGAAATCCCTTGTATTGTTGCTGGAATATCTTCGATTGTGATGTTTGCTTGTGTCATGGTGTGTGGTTGGTTTTATTGATTTTTTTATAGTTTATTGAAGCACGAGGTGTGTTGGACTTTCAAGATATTGAGACATTTCTTTTTTCAATTTGGGATCCTGGAGGAATTTCTTGATTTTGACTTTGATTCCTCCGGTTGGCAGGTCTGTAAATTCCAATTCATCGGTCCATTCCGCTACAATCTTTGAAAGTCCTCTTCCTCTTATTCCGGCGTGCACAAATCCGGGATGTCTGCGCTCTGTAACAATGGTCTGTAGCTCTTTGGAACTTAATTTCATTTTTCCGGTTCCCGTATCTTCCACAGAGATTTCAATGCTTTCGTGAGGGTTGTTGATGAACGAGATTTTGATTTCTTCCCCCGGGGCCGAACCGTGTTCGATGGCGTTATTGCACAATTCATCCACGACAGATTGAAAGCGGAATGCCCATTGTTCGGAAAACTCAGTCATGTTGCGGATCAGTCCTAGCGTAAAATCACGGATTCCCGATATAAAATACGCGTTGGTCGGAAGACTAATCGTTATTTTGATTGGTTTTGCGTCCGAAGGCGTTCCCGGCTGTTTGTTTTGTTCCTGTTCCATAAGGCACAATTTTTATCTCTATATTTTATCAATTTTGGCTGTCTTTGTCAAAGCATGGATCATTTTTTTCTGTATTTGTCGCGAATCGGTAAATATCAGCTTGAAAAGGCCCGAAACCAGTTTTTTTGGTATTTTCAGCTCTTTTGCTTTCTTGATGCGGGTTTTTATTGCCTCCAGTTCTCTATTTTTGTCTATTACGGCTCTAAAATCGCGTTTTTTTATTTTCCCTATTTGTTTTGCGATTTTTCTTCTTTTTGCAAGAAGTGACAATATTTCGAGGTCCAGGTGGTCGATTTTTTCACGAAGTGGTTTGATTTTATCCATAAAATGCTTGCTTTAAGGCTTGTATTGTATTAAATTTTCTCTGTTTTTATTTTAAGTTTGCCTTTTGATTGTGCAATCCTCCCTGGATTGTAATTTGGTTCAGGGTCAAGTACAAGACGATAATGGCAAATTAACCCAAAGGATTTATGGCAAAATACGACCTAAAGGAGATGCTGGAGGCGGCGGTGCATTTTGGACACAAAACCCAGAAATGGAATCCCAAAATGAGGAAGTTCATATACGGATCAAAGAACGGGATTCACATTTTTGATTTGCAGAAGACTCAGGATTGTTTGCTTAAGGCTTTGGATTTCCTGAAGATTACCACGGGCGGCGGTAAGAATATTTTGATGGTCAGTACCAAGCCCCAAGCCTCACAGATGGTCATTGGTGCCGCAAATGAGACAAAAATGCCGTATGTCGTTCACAAGTGGATGGGTGGGCTTTTAACCAACTGGTCCACGATGAGGCAGAGAATCAGGTATTACAGATCGCTCAAGGATCAGGAAAAAACCGGTGGATTTGAAAAGTATACAAAAAAAGAAGCTTCTGATCTGCGAAAAACGATTGATAAACTTGAAACGGCGCTGGGCGGCGTAAGTACTCTTGAGAGATTACCCGATGTTGTGTTTGTTGCCGATGCTTTAAGGGACAGGATTGCAATTAAAGAGGCAAATAAGATGAAGATTCCGGTTGTGGCGATAGTTGACAGTAATGCCGATCCTGACGGAGTTGCGTATCCGATTCCCGGAAACGATGATGCCGTTAAATCCCTTACTTATTTGATTAGTGCAGTAAAGGATGCTATTTTGGAGGGCAGGAAATAATCATTTAATCTGATGCAATGCCAGAAGCTGAAAATCCCCAACAAAATCAATCTTCCGGAACAACTTCGGAGCCGGTGCAGACACCTCAAAATATAGAAAATTCCAATCCCTCCGGGAAGGCGGAACCTGCCGGAGCACAAGCATCGGTTGGTTCTTCTGTGCAGGCTTCAGCGGCGCAGGCCCAAAAGGCTGCCGAGCAATTGACCGGAGGTTTGATGCAGGGAGTTGATAAAATTAAGTTAACCGGTGTTACTGGAATGTTTAAGAAAGCGGAAAATCAACCTGCCGTAACGATGGATGAAAAATTATGGGCGGGAATTTCGTATATTCCACTGGTTGCTTTGGGTGCTCTTGTCATTAAACCGGATAGCGGATTCATCAAGTTGCATGGAAGGCAGGGCTTGTTGATTTTCCTGATTTTCTTTTTCTGTATTTTTGTATATCTCGTGCCCTATATCGGACCGCTTTTTGGCGGGTTGATACAGTTGGCTTTGTTTGTTCTTGGTATTTTTTCCATGTATCAGGCGTTGGTCGGTAATTGGTGGAAAATACCTGTAATTGGTGATTTGGCCGCCGCGATACCGTTAAGTTTATTTGAAAAAGTCACCAGGGAGGTGATTTCAGGGCAACCATCTGCGCAAGAGCCGACAACTCAGGCCGGTTCTGTGGAGACCGTTGGGACTGAGCCGTTACAACAACCAGAGCCGCCTCAAGAACAACCGCCTGCGGCGACATCGTAATTGGAAATATTTATTAACAAGATAAAAATGGCAACTACACTTGAACAGGTCAAGGAACTTAGAGAAGTCACCGGGAGTTCCATGATGGCTTGTAAAAAAGCATTGGATGAGACCGGCGGTGACATGGAAAAGTCTCTTGGTTTGCTTCGAAAAAGGGGTGAGGCCAAAGCTGGTGAAAGGAGCGAAAGGTCCACGGGACAGGGGGTGGTTTGTTCGTATATCCATAATAATAATAAATTGGGAGCTTTGGTGCATTTGGGTTGTGAAACGGATTTTGTGGCCCGAAATGAACAATTTCAGGCATTGGCACGCGATATTGCCATGCAGGTTGCGGCAACAAATCCATTAACCGTCAGTCCCGGCGATGTGTCGCACGAATTGGTGGAAAAAGAGAGGGTCATATGGAAGGAACAGCTTAGACATGAAGGAAAAAAAGAGCAGATGTTTGATAAGATCCTTGAAGGGAAGGAAAAGAAATTCAGGGAGGAAGCTGCTTTGTTAACGCAACAATTTGTTAAAAATCCTGATGTTACGGTTGAGCAGATTTTGAAAGATGCAATCACTAAAATGGGAGAAAACATCAAAGTTGTTCGTTTTGCCCGTTTTTCGCTTTAGCCCTAAATGAAAAGTTTACATTCGATCGAGGCGGCAATCATCGATATTAAGGCCGGAAAAGTGGTGATTGTTACTGATGATGAGGATAGGGAAAATGAAGGTGATTTGGTTATGGCCGCTTCCAAGGTTACCGCCGCCTCCATAAATTTTATGGTTTCCAATGGGAGAGGTCTTGTTTGTGCTCCGGTTGGTTCAAGTGTAGCCGAAAGGTTACAGCTTGGGTTAATGGTTGCTAAAAATACCGAAAAAGCCGGTACTAATTTTACGGTATCGATTGATCATAAGCGTGGAACAAGTACCGGGATTTCTGCGGGTGACAGGGCGAAAACGATTTTGGCTTTGTCCTCAGACGGATCCAAACCGGATGATTTTTCCAGACCGGGGCATGTATTTCCCCTTGTTGCCAGGGAAGGTGGGGTTTTGGTCCGCGCCGGGCATACTGAAGCCGCTGTTGATTTGGCCGTACTTGCAGGTTTGCCGCCTGTCGGAGTTATTTGTGAAATTTTGAATAAAGATGGAAAAATGGCGCGATTAAAGGATCTTGTTGTTTTGGCGCGTATATGGGGAATCAAAATCGTTTCAATACGGGATTTGATTGCTTACAGACGCCGGAAAGAAGTTCTTGCCATTAGGGTTGCAAGTGCGAAATTACCTACAAAGTACGGTGATTTTACGATTTACGGATATCGAAGTAAGGTAGATGACAAGGAATATGTTGCTTTGGTTAAGGGTAAATGGAAGATTAATGACCCGGTTTTGGTACGGGTTCATTCTGAGTGTCTTACCGGAGAAGTTTTTGGCTCGAAAAGGTGCGATTGCGGTTCTCAAATTGAGGCTTCTTTTAAGATGATATCAAAGGAAGGTAAAGGTATTCTGCTCTATTTGAAGCAGGAAGGGCGGGGTATCGGGTTGCTCAACAAAATCAGGGCCTACAGTTTGCAGGATAAGGGACTTGATACCGTGGAGGCGAACAGTAAACTTGGATTCGCGGATGATTTAAGGGAATACGGGATTGGTGCGCAGATTTTAGCCGATCTTGGCGCAAAGAAAATCAGACTGCTGACAAACAATCCGCGTAAACTGGTTGGACTTGAAGGTTATGGAATATCCATCGTTGACAGGATTCCCATAGAAATCAAACCGAATGCGATGAATCTGAAATACCTTGGTGTAAAGAAAAGGAAATTGGGTCATATTTTAAGTAATGTATAACGCTCAAGATATCGTATTCATGAAAAAAGCTCTTTCCCTTGCCGGGAAAGGGGCTGGTCTTACAGGGGTTAATCCTTTGGTGGGTGCTGTTTTGGTGAAGGATGGAAGAGTCATAGGTCAGGGATATCATGTAAAAGATAGATTGGATCATGCTGAAATCGTTGCCTTGAAAGGATTGTCTTTTTCGCAAACCAGTGGGGCAACTCTGTATGTGACCTTGGAGCCATGCTGTCATATCAACAAAGCGACTCCTCCTTGTACCGGAAAGCTTATTGAGGCCGGAATCGGGAGAGTCGTGATTGGCCTAAAGGATCCAAATATGCGGGTTTGCGGCCGTGGAATAGAAATCCTGCGGACTGCGGGAATTCTGGTTTTGGATGATTTTATGGCTCATGAGTCAGCACTGTTAAATGAGTTCTATATCTCTTCCATAGGCACTTCCCTTCCCTTTGTGGCGATAAAGCAGGCCGTGAGTCTTGACGGGAAGATTGCCGCCGGTGACGGCAGTTCCAGGTGGATTTCAAATCCGGATGCGAGGAAGATGGTGCATAAATTGAGAAGTATTTATGATGCGGTTATGACATCGGGGGTGACGGTGGTGAAGGACGATCCTCAATTGAATGTTCGTCTTGTTAAAGGCAGGAATCCTAGGAAGATAGTAGTGGATTGGGGGCTTGATACTGATCTAAACGCCAGGGTTTATCATAATGGTGATGTTATCCTTATTACCTCAATGGAGTCTGATAAATTGAAGGAAAAGTTATTTTTGAAGATGGGTGTTCATGTGCGCAGATATGATCGAAATGGCGGGCTGAGGCCTGTGCTTGTGGATTTGTATGCAATGGGAATTGGCAGTATTCTGATAGAGGCCGGTGGAAGGTTTGCGGCTCATTTATTGAGTGAAAGACTGGTAAATAGATTCATTTACTTTGTGGCTCCCCTCTTTTTGGGGTCCAATGGCATAAATTCTATGGGTGAATTGGATGTAGGCTCAATGAGTGAAGCTTTAGTGGCTAAGTTCTCATCTGTAAAAATGATTGGAGATAATATGATGATTGAAGTTATTTGCTGATGTCTTTTTTGGTTGTATTTAAGCTGATACTGTTGACGAATCGGCGTATTTCTTGTATAATTTATTGAATATTTAATGTGCTTACTAAATGTCTCGGCGGTTCCTGGAAAAAGCGTTTAATGTATATGAATCCGAATCTGGACGGGTTTTTTATTCCTGGTTGTTAAGGTTTGTCCATAAGTTTGGTCTTGTGATGGGTTGGACAACGGTTATTGCCATATTTGTTGCAAGGTATTCGATAGCTTCCCTTCCTTTTCTGTTTCTGGTTCAGGCCGGGCTAATGATTAGTGGAACAATATTTTATTCATTTGTTGCGGATCGTTATGAATCAAAAATTTTATTGGTCATATCCGGGTTTGCTGCCGCACTTTTTTTATTTGCCGCAGGATTGTTTTTTGAGAATGATATGGTCTTTTTTCCTCTGGTCTTGATTGCAAATGGCTTTTTATTACAGCAAATAAGTGTTTTTCTTTCCAGCTATATTGAGGATTTGTTTTCTCCGGTTGAAGCGAATCGTGTTTTTCCCGTAATTGATTCTGCCGAAACAATAGCGGGTATTTTTGCCGGACTTATTCTTGCTTATGCGTTGTCTGGTGCCGGCGGGCAGATTGTCTTCTTTTTCTGGGTGTTTTCGCTCATCGTTTTTATTGGGATATTGGTTTTTATGTATCCAAGATCTTCAAGATTCTACTGCTCACTTTATGAAATGAAGCTTTTGTCCAGGGCAAAGCGAATTGATTGGAGCGGTATCAAAAATGGATTTATGAACATTTCGAGGATTCCATTTTTGCAGGTTATGGCTTCAGTGTTTTTTATGCAGTGGTTTGTCGCTCAGTTGATTGAATTTCAGTTTACCAAGGTTGTAGATGAAGGAGTTTTGAATTCTTCTACGCTTTCAAGTCATGCTGAAAGTTTGGCTCATGGACTTGGTTCTTTGCAGGTTTTGTTTTTTGGTTCGGCATTAGTTGTTCAGCTTCTATTGGCAAGCAGGATTTTGAGGTTTTTAGGTACGGTTGGTGGTCTGTTCCTACATGGCATCATGACTTTGATGAGCGCTGTATCCATGATTGTTGGTTTTGGCTATTTTACAACCTTGATGGTTAAGAATAATTTTGAAGTTTCCGGCGTTATCAGCAAGAATGCCTATGAAGCTTCTTATTATGCTTTTCCTCACGGCACCCAGAAGACCTTGAGGGAGTTTTTTGAGGGGGTATTGGCGCCGCTTGCCACTATTGCGGGAACGATCTTTTTGTTATTAATCGGCAAATTTTTTGTTGAAAAAGACGCATTGCTTGCCATAAATGTTATGCTTTTGCTTATTGCCGTTTTTACCGTCTTTTTGTGCGTGTTTTTGCAGAAATATTATTCCATGCTTGTCGGTATGAACTTGAGTCCTGACTGCGGCAGGATTACAAAGTTCCATGCAATAGATATTCTGGAGGAGAAAGGGCATCGACATGGGGCTGAGGCTTTGGCTTCCGCTTTGAATCGCGAAAATGACCCTTCTGTACTTATTCGCATATTGCATGCGCTTTCACGCATTGGGACTGTTGATTGTATCCCTTCAGTCGAGAAATTATTTGAAAATGAATTTCCGGATGTGAGAATAGCGGCCGCTTTGGTTTTAGGCGATATGAGTTGCCTGAAATCCGGGCTTAAATCAATTCTTGTCATAAAGCATAGACTCATTGAGAAGTTGAAGTTGCTCTCTTTGTCTACCGGTGATTCCGATTTTAAGCTTGCTCTCATCAGGACTCTTTGCTCTCTTGAAGATCATAATTTGGCAGGGCTTTTAGATATGTTGAAAAATGGCGATCCACTGATACAGATTGAGTGCATTGATATTCTTGCTTCATATGCCGATAAATCGGTGATTACATACTTAAGACCATTGATGTTTAGCAACGATTATTTTGTAAAGGCAAAAGCAATAGTTGCCATTTTGGGTATTAATAATGATGATTCCCAGGCCAAATTTGAGATGGAAAAGATGATTCTATGTAATGATCCTGTTTGCAGGCAGTCGGTTTTTGCAGAATTCTGGAATCTTCCATTTGCAAATATCGACGAGATTATGAAAAAAGCTCTTGGTTCTCACGATCCTCTAACAAGACTATATGCTTCAGTAGGTTTAATCAGGTCCGGAAATAGCCACGCGGCTGTGGTGTTGGCGGATTTACTTTTGTTCCAAAATAATTTATTCTTAGGTAAAGTGAAATCGATGTTTAAGGGCATCGATATTGGTATGAAAAAGATTATTAATATTGGAATGAAGAAGGTTTTGGCGGTTGAAATTGAAAAGGCCATGATAAGGAAGTCCGGGTTTTACTGGAAAGATGATTGGAGTATCGGTGAACGGCTTGAATTGATGGGTGAAGCAATGTTGCGTCGCTTGGGTGAAGCATTCAGGCTGGTTGGTTTGGAGGAGGAGGTTGAGTTGATTAATGCCATGATTGAATATAGGGATACCGAGGTTCCTAAATCGTCAATAAGTAAGCAATTATTTCAAGAAGAATAACTAACTAAATTATGCAAAATCCGAATATCTCCAATCTGCTTATTAAAGTCGATGTCAATAAAGATGGGGGTTATACGATTGTATCTTTTGACGGAGATCTGGATAAGCTTGGATTGGAATCGATAAGGCAACAGATAGACGATTTGGCGGAAAATCTTGAGACGAAATATCTTGTTTATGATTTTGCCAACCTTAACTTTATAAACAGTGAAGGCATCGGTTATTTGATTACCGTGCATTACCGTCTGGTCAAAAAGGATCGGTTTCTTGCTGTTGTTAGCGCTTCCGATCATGTCAAGGATGTGCTTCAGGTAATCGGAATCAATGAAATGATGGGCGTTTACGATGATATGAATGCGTTTCTAGACGCGATTAAATAAACGATTATGCGTATCGGCAAAAGTATATTATTCAGGATTCTGGCATACTATTTATGTTTTTTGGCGGTTGTTACTGGTGTTTTGGTGTTTGCATTTATCGCTGAGTGGCGCGTTATTCCCATTGAGTTTTTTGTATTAGCCGCTTTTGCATTTGTCGTTTTTTGGATTTTTGTCTATTGGATTGAGGTTGTGAGACCTTTTAAGGTCATTTTGGGAGAAATGAAAGCATTATTAGCCGGAAGAAAATATCGAAGAATTTTTACCGGCCGGACTGATGAGGTGGGTATTATGGCTCATTTTTTTAACGAGGTTACAAAGAGTTTTGAAAAAGTGACGGTTGATATTAAAGAAAGGAAGAGAATGTTGAGTGAACTGGAAATAGCCAGTTCCATCCAGCGCGCAATTTTGCCCCCACAAAATCCCATTGTTCCGGGCCTTGATATTGACGCCAAGACCCGTCCCGCCGTTGAACTTGGTGGTGATGTTTTCGATTTTATTACCGTTAAGGATAATACCTTCATTTATATCGGGGATGTTACCGGGCATGGTGTTCCAGCGGCCATCGTTATGACCATGGTTAATACCTTGATTAGGACGCTGACTGAGTTTTATTCCACTGGTTACGATGTTGTTGTCAATGTTAACAGGCAACTTAAGAATCGTATTAAGTCAACAATGTTCATGACGATGTTGATGTACAGGTGGAATCATACCGAAGAAAAGATGTCTTTTGTCGGTGCCGGACATGAACATGTCGTGGTTTATCGCGCCGGAACGGGTAAATGCGAAGTTAAAAAGACCGGCGGTATCGCTCTTGGAATGGTTCCGGATAACAGCCAGCTCGTTAAAGAATTTGATTTGCCGATGGAAAAGGATGATGTTGTTATCATGTACACCGATGGTCTGACAGAAGGCAGGAATATGGCCGGGGAAATGTACGGCCTGGAAAGGCTGATTGCCGCCATTGAGATTTTTGCTCCTCAATACGGTTCGGATGGTCTTGTTCACCATGTCGCAACCGATTATTCAAAGTTCGTGGAAAATCACATACAGGATGATGATGTTACTCTTATTGCAATGAAATACGTTGGAAAAGGCAAGGAAGATGTTAAGACGATTATCGGCGTCAGCACAGCAACTTTAAGTTGGCTTACAAAAGACGAGGATCAAAAAACACCCGCGGTTGTTCAGGAGAATGCAGTTGTGCAAAAGACATAATCACAAATTTCACAGCAATGAAATTAGCATTGTTTGATTATGATTTGCCCCGTGAGCTTATTGCACAGGCGCCGGTTAGGCCGCGTGATAAATGCAGATTGATGCATGTCGGGGTAAATGAGAATAAGATCATTGACCGGGTTTTTAGCGATTTGGTTGATTTGCTTAAAAGAGGTGATGTTCTTGTCTTGAATGATTCCAAGGTAATTCCCGCTCGTTTGAGATTACCTGATTACGGCAATAAAGCGGAATTGTTGCTGATCAGGGATTTAGGCGACGGTCGGTGGCTGGCTATGGGTAAACCCGGTAAGATATTGAAGGAAGGATCAGTTGTTCGCATTAATGAACAACTGTCGTTTTCTGTTGAATCAATCAATGGATACGGGCAAAGGACAGTCAGGTTTTCTTTGGGAGGAAAGGCTTTGCAGTTCGAGCTTGAAAAAGCCGGATCCACTCCCCTTCCGCCTTATATTTCCGGCGAGAACGGGAATCCAAAAGTTGATTATCAAACCGTGTATGCAAAGAACAGCGGCAGTGTCGCGGCTCCAACCGCCGGGTTGCATTTTACCCGCTCTCTTTTGCTTAAACTGGCAAAAAAGGGGGTGAAGATCGTCAGTGTCACTTTGCATGTCGGTCCCGGGACATTTACTCCCGTCAAAGTTGACGACATTCGTTCTCATAAGATGCATGGGGAATATTTCAGCATCGGAACGAAAGCTGTGAATGCCTTAAACAAGGCCGTTGCCGGACATAAGAGGATAATAGCTGCCGGGACCACATCCGTTCGTGTTTTAGAGACCGCCTTTAGTTCTGAAACGGGATTTAGCAGGATGAGCGGGGAAACTTCGATTTTTATATATCCCGGATATAAATGGAAGTGTGTAACCGGACTGATTACAAATTTTCATCTTCCCAAAAGCACTTTATTGATGCTGGTCTGCGCTTTTGCCGGTCGGGATCTCACTATGATGGCATATAAAACGGCCATAGAAAAAAAATACCGGTTTTACAGTTATGGTGACGCGATGTTTATTGAATAGGGCTATTTATTTTTCTGTGTTTTTTCTATTCCCGGCCGTATTTTCACCGGGGTCAGCCAATGAAAATATGTTGGGACTTCGCCATGGACTATGGCACTGTAATGGTCTGAGAGTTTTTTTGTAATTGGTCCCATTGTTCCATCGCCGATTTTTTTGTGATTGATAGATCCAATTGCCGATACCTGGGCCGCTGTTCCCGTATAAAAAGCTTCATCTGCAGAAAGCAGGTCTTTTACGGTAATTTTCTTTTCCATGCAGATGATCTTAAATTCAGCGGCGATTTTCATTATTGATGCCCGGGTGATGCCTTTGAGGATATTCCCGGTTGATGGTGTATAAAGGACTCCTTTTTTTACGATAAAGATGTTTTCTCCCGGTCCTTCCGCTACATAGCCCTTGTAATCAAGCAATATCGCTTCGTCGTAACCTGCTTCAAGCGCCTCTATGCTTGCCAGTGTTGAATTTTCGTAATGACCGCAAATTTTGGCTTCGGCGTGCGTCGATTTGGGGTGAATCCTGATAAAAGATGAAATTAGGGCATTAACCGGTTTTGTCCCGAGGTAAGCGCCCCAGGCCCATGCGGCTATGGCCGTATGGACTTTGCAACCTTTTGGATGAATTCCAAGATGTTCGGCGCCATAAAAAATGATTGGCCTTATATATCCGTCCGTAAGCTTATTGACTTGAATTATCTTGATTATGGCGTCCTTGAGCTGTTTTTTTGAATACGGAACCTTGAATTTCATGCACCCGGCCGAATAGAATAGTCTGTCTATGTGTTCATCAAGTTGAAATATTGACGGTCCTTTGGCCGTATCGTAAAAACGAATTCCTTCAAAAACTCCAGTCCCGTAATGAAGTGAGTGGCTTAAAACATGGACTTTTGCTTTTTCCCAGGGGTAAATCTTGCCATCAAGCCAAATTTTGTTGTTTTTCTGCATTGCTGTGATTGTATCAGAATGTCCGTTATTTACAATTTTCCGTTTTTTTGGTAGAATAATGAGATAAATATATCAATGAAACCTATATGAAGACAAATGGTCTCAAACTTGTGGTGATGCTGGCGGTAACTGTTGCCATGGTTTGTATACAGTCATTCATCGCTCTGGCGGCCGATTTTCCGGTTCTTCAGGCTTATGGCGTGGATACGATAGCCGGTTATAGTACCCTGCTTCGCAGTTCAAGAACATATCCTAACGCCGAAATAAAATTTGTGGTTACCAAGCCGGATGGGGCAAAAGTGCAGATTGGCGCTGTTACCGATGAGACGGGTTTGGCGAAGATTGATCTTTACGATTTCCATACAAGAAAGGCAGGCACTTATGGCGTATCTGCAATGATGAAAGAGGATTATAGTGAAGGAAAATCTTCGTATTTTACCGTTTTTCCCGATGAGGTTTCTCTTGATCAATCCATTATTACTTCCAATGTGAGTGTCGCCAAAGCGGATGCGTCCGATAAGGCTTATGTCAGCGTTATCATCAAGGATCAATATGGTAACGGTTTTGAAGGTCATCAGGTGAATCTTATATCAAGTCGCGCAATAGACTCCATTTTGGGGCCTGGAGGGAACCAGATGACTGATGAAAACGGATCTGTGACTTTTGGGGTTTCTTCATCCACTTCCGGGGTATCGATTTTTTCCGCCGTTGATACAACGACAGGAGTGATTCTTTCTTCCAGGGTACAGGTTGCGTTTCTGGATAGTAATGCGTTTTTACAGGATGCAGGTGGTAATTTGAACAGATATATTCCTCTTGCCGCGGCGGCGGAAGCCGGGTCTTTGCATCATTTTGAAATTGGAGATATTCCCGCGGGTGTAAAGTCTGGTGATAATATCAGCTTCAAGGTGACCGCCATGGATTTAAGCGGTCTTACCGTGGAAAATTATACGGGGACGATACATTTCTCTGCGGAGGGTGGAAATGGCGATAGCGTAAATTTACCCGAAGATTACACATTTAAGGCTGAGGATCTTGGTACACATCTTTTTAGTCTTGGATTGAGTTTTACAACAGATGGAACTTATAAGTTGATTGTTACCGATGCCACCAATACAACTGTTAAAGGTGAATTGTCCGTTGATGTCGGTTCTCAAAGTGGCAGTCAGACACAGCAAACGGGGGTTAAACCAACTATAGTCACTCCGGCTGCTGGCAGCTACAGTGAAAATACGCAGAATGTCACCGGTACCGCTCCAGCCGGCAGTACGGTTAAGATATATGATAATGATCAGGAAATCGGTTCAGTGCAGGCTGGATCTTCCGGGAGTTATTCTTACCAGACTAATCCCCTGGCGGACGGCTCCAACAAGATATATGTGGTGACTCTGGATCAGAGTCAGAATGTTCAGGGAACTTCCGATACGATTGAAATCATTATTGATACAAAACCTCCTGAAGTCGATGAAATCACTGTTGACCCGTCCAGCGGAATCAAGCCGGGGACTGTAATTAACTTCAGGGTCTTGAGTGAGGAGGGAATGTCCGATGCCGCCCTGATTTTCAATACGGAAATAGTTGCATTGACCGAATCCGCAACGGAGCCTGGAGTATATTTGGCTCAAATCATCTCACCTCAAAACCCCGGGGCTTATCCCGTTGATGTTGTACTTGTGGATGAATTGAATAATGATGCCACTTATACGGCCAAAGCCACAGTAAATGTGTCCGCAGAAGGCGGGAGCGTTGATACTCCGGTAGTTGAAGAAACGCAGGCAACCGAAGAGACCCAGATAACTGAAACACAGGTTGTGGAGCCTGCAAATAACCCGCCATCCGAGGTTTTTGGTCTTATCGCTTATGGTACGGATAAGAGAGTAACTCTTGTCTGGGAAGCCGCCAATGATGATAAGAATGTCAATCATTACAGGGTATATTATGGGCTTGATCCGGCCAATATGGATGGCAAGGTGGACACCAAGAGCGCGGGGACAACCTGGTATATTCCAAATCTTCCGAATGGCAAAGAATATTATTTTGCGGTTACAGCCGTTGACGATGAGGGGTTGGAAAGCACAATGATGAGTCAAACGGTAAGCGCAATTCCTTTTACACTTGAAGTTACACCTTTTGTGCCCACCAATACGGTAGGTCCTTTGGGAGCGACGGACGCTTTACACGGGTCTTCGATTGAGGGATATATTCCTCCGGAATTAAGCGATGAAGGGCCTGAAACCGTCTGGCTTTTTGGATTGACTGGCCTGGTATCCGGGATCATTGGAAAAATCCGATACGGAAGAAGAAAATCGGTGGCAAAATAGTCCATTTGAGTTTGGCAAATTTTGTCTCCAACTGCTAGAATTCCTTTTGTCTAATTTATAGTATGCAGTTTTTTCTGGTGTCTTTTATAGGAATTTTACTTGATATCGTAAGTTTTACGATTGTTGCCAGGATTTTGCTTTCCTGGATACAGTCACCGGGCGCGGGGCGCTTAAAAATATTTCTTTATGATGTTACAGAGCCGATATTGGCTCCGTTCAGGCGGCCCATCTTCAGGATCGGCGTCATTGATATTTCACCGATAATTGTCCTTGTGCTGATAGACATAAGCAAAGCTTTGTTGATTTATTCGGTAAATTATATCTTTCAGGCATTATGAAGGTTTTTAACACTTTGAGCGGCAGGAAGGAAGAATTTGTACCTTTGAATGATAAAAATGTTGGTATTTATGTATGTGGGCCGACAGTTTATGATTTCGGGCATCTCGGGCATGGCAGGTCGGCGGTCTCTTTTGATGTAATACGAAAATTCTTGATATTCAGCGGTTATCGGGTCAATTATGTGACTAATTTTACCGATATCGATGACAAAATGATCAACAGAGCCGCGCTGATGAAGATTAGCGTATCGGAATTGGCTGACCGTATTATTCCGGAGTACAAAAGAGATTATCAGTCTTTGGGAATTATGCCCGGTGATGTGGAGCCGAAGGCCACCGAACACATCGGTGAAATGATTGCGATAATTGAAGGCCTTGAAAGTGGCGGTTATACCTACCTTTTGGATGACGGGGTCTATTTTGACATCAGAAAGTTTGCCGAATACGGAAAGCTCTCAAAGCAGAATCTTGACGAATTAAGAAGCGGGGCGAGGGTCGCCCTTAATGAGAGCAAGAGAAATCCGCAGGACTTTGTTTTATGGAAGTTCGCAAAGGATGGTGAACCGCAATGGGAAAGTCCATGGGGTGGCGGCCGGCCCGGTTGGCACATTGAGTGCAGCGCAATGAGCAGTAAGTACCTGGGACAGTCTTTTGATATTCATGGCGGTGGAGCCGATCTTACTTTCCCGCATCATGAGTGTGAGATTGCGCAGAGCGAGGCTTATTCCGGGAAACAATTCGCCAAATACTGGATCCATAACGGATTTATCCAGGTGAATAATGAGAAGATGTCAAAATCCCTCGGTAATTTTTTTACTTTGCGGGATATTTTCAAAAGTTACGACCCGCAGGTCGTGCGGTTCATGTTTTTGCAGACTCATTACCGTTCTCCAATTGAATTTTCCGATTCACTGTTAAAGCAATCGGGTAACGGTTTGATGAGGTTGCATGATTTTATGAGAAGGTTTGGCGAGTATAAGCCGGGTAATTCGGTTGGAGCACAGCCGGAGGTGGTGAAAATGATTATTTCAACTGAAAAAAGGTTCACTGAGGCGATGTGTGATGATTTTGAAACGCCGGAGGCTCTTGCGGCGTTGTTTGATTTCGTGAAAGAGGTAAACAAGATGATAGACGCGGATGCTCTTTCTTCAGAATCAAAGGAAAAAGTAATGACTTTCCTGCTCCGGCTTGATTTTGTTTTTGGTTTATTACAATCAACCAGGGATGAGGCGGTTGATGGAGATATTATGGAATTGATTGAACTTCGGAACATAGCCAGAAAAGACAAAGAGTGGGCGAAAGCCGATGAGCTTCGGAAAAAGCTTCTGGATAAAGGAATAATCGTTGAAGACAGTTCCGCAGGGACGACATGGAAGAAGGTCTGATGCGGTTTTTAGATTTTTGCCGGTGATAAACGCCTATTTTTGGTAATTTATGGTGCTTGCAGGTCTATTTGCCGGAATTCGTCAGTGAATCCGCTATTTTCCATACATCTCCCGCTCCCATCGTTATGAGGATGTCGTATTTGGGGGCCTGTTCTCTTAATATTTTAATTGTTTCTTCCAGCTCTCCTCCCTGGCTTACCGATGGATGTTTTTCCGAGATTTTTTTCACCAGCATTTCGGCGGATATTCTGGAAACATCCTCTTCACTGTCACGGACTCTTATTATTTCCGGAATAATTACATGATCGGCCGCCCCGAATGATTCGGAGAAATCTTCAAGGAAGAACCTGGTGCGGCTGTACTGGTGCGGCTGGAATACGCAGATTATTTTTTTACCATGTCCGTATTTTTCCCTGACGGCGTGAAGTGTTGCTGAGATTTCCGTTGGATGGTGGGCGTAATCGTCTATTACCAGTGTTTTGCCAAAATATCCTTTAATTTCAAACCTGCGCCCCGCTCCTTTGTATTCCATTAAAGCTTTTGCCGCGGCGGACATATCAAGGTTCAGTTCGTGGCAGAGGGCAAACACTCCCGCCGCATTGTAAACATTGTGAAGGCCGGGAACGCTCAAGTGCAGGGTAAAGATTTTTTTTCCTTTATAAAACAGGTCCCTGTTGATGATCCTGTAATGGTTATCGTGGCCACTGCCGTAATAAATTACTTTTTTTCCGATTTTTCTTGTAGCATCCAGTGTTCCCGAATCATCTCCGTTGGCAATAAGCAAGCCATTAGCAGGTAGTCTGTCGAAAAATTCCTTAAACGCGCCGATGTAGTCCCTGGAATCTTTGTAGTAGTCCAGATGGTCCAGTTCTATGTTTGTCACAATAATGTTTTTCGGTTCGTAATTCAGGAAATTCCGAAAATGTTCGCATGATTCCAGAATCAGATTTTTACCCGTTCCGTATCGCGCATTCCGGTTGCCGAGTTCCGCTGTGGTTGCTCCCATGAGAACCGTTGGATCTTGTCCGCAAGCCAAAAATGATGCCGCAAGCATGCCGCTTGTCGTTGTTTTGCCATGTGTACCGCAAATGCTTATCGTTGAGAATTGTCTGGTTAAAAGACCGACGGCTTCCGGATATGAAAGTTGCTTGATATTCAGGTCGGTCGCTTCAATTCGTTCCGGATTGGATTCCTGAATAGCCGATGAGTAAATCACGAGTTCCGTTGCTTTGTGTATTTGCCCATGTTTTTGTCCGACTTTTACAAATATCCCCTCTTTTAACAGTTCATCTGTGGTGCGCGAAGAGGTTTGATCGCTGCCGCTTACGCTTGCCCCGGCGGCGTGATAGATTCTTGCTAGTCCACTCATCCCGCTTCCTCCTATGCCTATGAAATGGACTCTACCCGGTATGTTGGCTGAATTCGACATCGACGGCATTTTATAGCTTTTAATGGCTGAAAAGAAAGGAAAAATTGCTTATTGGCTTCTCATATAGTATATTTTTTTTGCATTTTTTCGAAGAGCCGATGCGTTTTAGATTCCAACAAACCTCGAATTTCACCAAGATGGTCATTATTGGTGAATTTTTCCTGGTCTCTTACCTGTTGTATACATTGACGGTCTCTGTCTATAAAAGTTATCAGATTGACCAGCATATCAAGACTTTTGAGGTTGAAAACGCCAGGATTGAAGATGAAAACAGAAAAAAGAGCGAAGAGTACGATTACTACAGTTCGGATGCGTATATCGAAAAAATGGCCAAACAAAATCTGGGGCTTGTTAATGCGGGGGAAGAGGTCATCATTATTCCTTCCGATAATGTAAAATCCTCGGGACTGGTAGGCGACGGTGGTGCAGAAAACGGAGTGTCTAGCGGTTCCGGCTTGTCCAATTCACAGAAATGGTGGAAGTTTTTCTTTGACTTGGAGAAGCCGTAAAGGTAGAGTTCAGTGGCATTTGAGATGACGCGGGGTAGAGCAGAGGCAGCTCGTCGGGCTCATAACCCGGAGGTCGGTGGTTCGAATCCACCCCCCGCAACCAAAAATCAGCGAATTATTCGATTCTAAAAGCCTGAAATGACGGGCTTTTTTTATTTCGTATTCTACTGCTTCTTTTCCGCAAATTGTTCGTCCGCTTCGCTCACCAGACCAATTTGGATGCCTTTTTTGCTGGCAATAATAGTTCGCTTCGCTGAAACAATTTGTGGGCCTCCGGTTATTATTGCAAGTCGGGCTTGTCTTTTTTGCCCTTTATTCCTAAAATTGCTTGGCGTGGCTGGGTAGCTCAGATGGTTAGAGCGCGGGACTCATAAGCCCGAGGTCGGCGGTTCGATCCCGCCCCCAGCTACCATAAACATCTGCAAATGCAAAAAGGAACGGTTTTTAGCATATTCAGCGAGGAAGAAGATAAGGGCTATTTGAGGTGGAGAAATTGGCGAGACGGGTTCTTCGGGCCAATTACGGATTTATTGGTAAGATACGGTTTTTCTGCGACGCATTTAAGTGTCGCGGGTTTGTGCATGGTTTTGCCGTTCTTGTTTTTTTTCACGTTTAATCCATGGCTTTCATTCATTTTTCTGTTGCTTAATGTTTTTTTTGACAGTCTGGACGGTCCTTTGGCAAGAAAAAAAGGGCTTCCGGAAAGCAACGGATCGGTTATTGATTTCGCCTGTGATCATATCGGATTTTTCGCGATCTTCATGACATTTTTTTATTATCAGCTTTTGAGTCCTTTTTGGGGGGCATTGTATCTTGTAAATTATTCCATTTTACTGTCGATGGTTATTTTCTGCAGGATATTAAAGATCAAGTTTTTCCCCGTAGTCAGGTCGAAGTATTATATTTTTATGATTTTTTTCATTTGGTTGGTGTCAGGCTGTAATTTTTTTGACGCCGTGCTTGTTTTTTTTACGGTGTATATGGTCGTTACGAATTTCTTTCTTTTTGACAGGATCAGATGCTCAATACGATAATTCAGGCTCTCTATTTTTTTTTACCGGCTTATGCCGCCAATGCCGCGCCCGTTATTTTTGCCAGGTTTAATTGGTGGGCTTTTCTTTCAATACCGGTCGATCTGAACCTGAAAATCGGGGGACAACCGTTATTTGGCCTGACCAAAACCTGGCGAGGAATTTTGTCGGGCGTGCTTGCGGGAGTTGCCGTATCATTGATCCAGTTCCTTGTTCACGAAGTTTTTCCCGCAAGGGAGTATCTGTATTTGTTCAGATATTCCATTGAAGGATCGATTGCGCTCGGTTTATTAATGGGTTTGGGTGAAGGAATGGGGGATCTTGCAAAGAGTTTTGTCAAAAGAAGATTGAAGTTGAAGAGCGGAGCTGCATATTTCCCTTTGGATCAGACAAGTTTTATTGGGGCTTTGCTGTTGTCTTTTATCGTTTATATCCCGTCTGCGGGACATATTTGGGCAATATTGCTTATTTCCCCTTTTATCCCCGTTATAGCGAATCTAATCGCCTACAGGGCGGGTTTGAAGAAGGTCTGGTGGTGAAATGAGCTGTTTATTCAGGATTTTACCAGGTCTGAAATATATTGTTTCATTTTGGTATAGCTTCCATTGATCGGCAGAAGTACATATTGTCCCTTTTTTGTGACCGATGTGTACAGATAATTTCTGTTACTGATAACATTTCCCGTCTTTATCTCAAATTCTTTGGAGT
>Ga0209668_10000329_pt1 | contig 19614 bp, 23 predicted proteins | sample FrelakmetPLP11PL_FD_187150 | JGI IMG/M metagenome (GOLD analysis project Ga0209668, IMG submission 187150) | Freshwater lake sediment microbial communities from the University of Notre Dame, USA, for methane emissions studies - PLP11 PL (SPAdes)... | ecosystem: Environmental > Aquatic >... | reverse complement strand
TTTTTTGGTCTTGTAGGAATGAGATTTTTTTATTTTTCCTGGTCCGCTACGTCTTTTTGATCCCATATGACAATATTATACATGATTCCCTTCGATATTGGAAACCTGACGACATAATTTAATTATAGATGTATAATGAGCTTGGATATGGATAATTTGGCAGAGAGAATGATAGCAAAGCAGGTGCAGGAAGAAAGCATAATAAAGCAGGAAAAAAATGAATTACAAGATAGGATAAATAAAGAAAAGACACATGAAGCTAGTGCGTCAACGATGCGCCTTTTTCATTTCAAGCATGTTGACAGCGAATTGTTTTGGAGATTTATTGCGTATGCATATTTTATATGCAAAACGTTAGGTCTTTTAATTTTGGTAAGCTTATTGGTTTTCGGAAGGTTAAGTACAGCATTGTTCATACTTATTCTTCTGAGCTGTTATTTTCTTGGTCTAAAATTATTTAGATACACTCCTTGGAAAAAAAATCAAAGGAAATATCTATAGTAATTATCGTTTTGTGTTATTTGCAAAATTTTACGTTGATTTGCTTTCATAAAAAGTAAACGCTATTATCTCTTCATGAAGAAAAGAAAGATAATTTTACTTTTGCTTCCGGTAGTTTTGGCAATTTTTATTTTAAAGACTATTATTTTCCCTCAAAGAGTAAATATTGGTACACGAGTTGCAGGAGTAAAGACTTCAGCGGTAACCATTACGCCGGCTTTTGCTGCAATTTTAACTTTAATTCCGACTTCCACCCTAACACCGACTCCAACTGTAATTCCAACACCAACCGCAGTTCCAAGCCCAACATCAACTCCAGCTATTATTCTTCCCGAAGATCTTGACAAACTTTTTACAAAATATAGTGATGAGTACAGTGTAGATAAAGAACTCTTAAAAAGAATTGCAAATTGTGAATCAAGCCTTAATCCAAATGCTAGTACAAGCAGATACGCCGGGCTTTTTCAATTCGCAGAGCCCATATGGATTCAAACAAGAACTTTGATGGGACAAAGTCCGGATGTAAATTTACGTTTTAATGCAGAAGAATCTATCCGAACAGCGGCTTTCATGATATCTCAAGGACACCTTGGTATCTGGCCAAATTGCGGAAAATAATTGATTCAACTGATTATAGCGAACGATTAACAACTTGATCCTTTCTGATGAGCGATATTAAAGCTATTACAGAAACAATTCCCATTGTAGCTCCGAATAGAAATGTTGCATTAGGACTTATTTTGGCCCAAAGCATTCCGGCGATATAGCCGGCCGGCAAAGCAGCAAGCCCAGTAAAAGTATGAAATGTTCCTAGCGCAGTTCCTTTGATTTCAGCCGGCGCAAGATCGGAAACAAAAGCCCGTTGTGTTCCATCAATTAAAGCAAAAAATATTCCGAAAAGCACAAAGGAAATTATTGTATAAGTTGTTCCCGCGAACAAACATAATCCCAAAGAAAAAATAGTAAATATGATGTAACCAGCCAAAATAATTGGTTTTCTTCCGACCTTATCAGATAATGAGCCGGCTCTTGTAGACAAGAGTGTGTAGATTAAGTAAAAAAGGGCATAAAGCATGATTATCTCTTCATTATCAAAACCTCCGGCTTTTGCCCGGAGCATCAAAAAAGCATAGCTGTAATTCCCTAAAGTAAAAATTGTCGCTATCGCAATGAATATTTTTAACTCTCCGGTTAATTTAGAAAATCCAACTCTTAAGGAATTTTTTTCTCCAACTTCTTTGAGTTTTTTAGGCTCTTTTACTAAAAAGATTACTGCTACCGAAACCAAGCCGGGAATAATAGCCAATTTAAATAAATTTATAAAACCAAAAATAGGGAGTAATAAGAATGCCAATACTGCTCCGCCGACTGAGCCAAGCCCGTCCAAAGCCCGATTAAATCCATATGCCTTACCCATTGTTTTTTGATCATTGGATTCGGCGATAATTGCATCGCGCGGGGCATCCCGCAAGCCTTTGCCTACGCGATCTGCAATTCGAATCAGCAATACCGTAAGCCAATTACCGGCAAAAGCTAAAACAGGCTTCATCAAAGCCGAAAGGCTATAGCCGAAGAAAACAAAGGGCTTTCTTTTTTTTATCTTATCGGACCAATATCCGGAAAAAACTTTTAAAAGTGAAGCAGTTGCTTCCGCTGCTCCTTCAACCAGGCCGACTGCTACTGCGCCGCCTCCTAAAACCGTAGTAATATACAAAGGCAATAACGGAAAAACCATCTGGCCGCTTAAATCGGTAAGCAAGCTGACTACGCCAAGAATAATAACATTTCTATTTATTCCGGAAAATATTTTCTTAAAGTAGTTCATTTTTTGATTATATCAAAAGAAACTCGAGAGTCCGGCCGGAACTATTAAAGCTGAGGCTAAAAACGTTGGTTCCGCCCGGCAAGTGATATCAGAGCTTACTTTGTGAGTTTTTGAAGCTAGCGTGAGAGCCTGATCTGTCCGGTTGCTTTTAGTTCCCACAAGCTAATAAATGTATCTTAAAGTAATATTTACCTTGACATTAAATCAGAAATAATGTTGACTAGAATAAGAGGGATATCGCGATGCCTAGGTGAGGTCGTATATAAAAATGGTCAGATTTATCGGAACTGCTCAGAAAGATGAAAGAGTTGTTCTTTACTATAGCTATTCGAAAGACGGCTGTGATTTTCTCAAGCTAGTTACCAGCAAGAACGGTTTTAAATTTGATGACAAAGGTGCCCGCTCCATGGTAATAGATAAAAAAAACCGTGAAGAAAAGAATTATAATTGGAAAAGCCTAAGGATCTCAAAATCAGACAATAATTACCTATTAGCGTACAAACATAACTTAAAAAAACAACCTCCTATTTTGCTTGCTTCTTCCCAGGATCTTTTAGTCTGGAATGGGGTAGCAAAGATTGACAATATTAAAGAAGCCGGGACAATAATCCCCGACTACAAATATCTAAATCAGTCGGTAATGTATTTCGGCGAGAAAAATATCAAGATTGCTTATTCCTCAGATTTGGTTACCTGGAAAATTGAAAAGAAGATTGTCCTAGAGCCACGCAAAAGTCACTTTGACAATAATAGTCTTGAAATAGGCAACGCTTACGTAATGGAAGAGCACATATTGCTGATATATTATGCTAAAAAACAAGTGAAAGATTCAGTTCATTATTCTGTAGGGGCCGCAATATTTGACAAGGAAAATCCCGCAAAGCAGATTTGGAGGTCAAAAGAGCCGGTTTGGGAAACTGAGAAAGTTTTTAATAATGAAAAAATACGTCCTATTGGCTCGGCAATTATCGATAATGAACTTATACTATATTGGCTTATTAATGAAACAAATATTTTTTCAGTTTCTTGCCAAGTCCCTACCAAGCAAACGCATCCCTGGAGAAAATTATACTCTTCGATAGTTAAGAAACATCATAGAAATCCAATTATTACCCCTATTTCTCACCATCCCTGGGAATCAAGAGCAACATTTAATAGTGCCGCTATTTATGATGAGGGGAAAGTCCATTTTATTTACCGGGCGCTTGGAGATAAAGACTTATCGGTTTTGGGCTACGCTACAAGCAGAGATGGACTAAATATTGACGAACGCTTTGATAAACCCGTCTATATTCCGCGTGAGCCATTTGAAACACCCGGAGGAAATGTTTTTAATTCATTTGCCCAGCATTTCGCATCAGGGGGAGGTTACGGTGGGATTGAGGATCCAAGAATTACGCGGGTGGAAGATAAAATTTACCTTACTTATGTTGCTTTTGACGGAGCAAATCCTCCGAGAATCGCTTTGTCCTGGATAGATATTGAAGATTTCCGGAATAAAAAATGGGATAAATGGGCAAAGCCAAAGCTTATTTCTCCGCCCGGAATGATAAATAAAAGCGCAGTTATCTTTCCAAGACGTGTGAACGGGAAGTATGTCGTTTTGCACCGCGTTTATCCGAATATTCTTGTTGATTATCTTGATAATTTGGATTTTAATAATTATCTGGAAGGACATTATTTCATTCCTCCCCGCAAAAACTTCTGGGATAGTAAAAAAGTCGGAGCAGGTGCTCCGCCGATGGAAACAAAAGATGGTTGGTTATTAATTTATCAGTCAGTCGGCCATCAGGATCCAAGCAGATATAAAATCGGAGCAATGATGTTGGATCGAAACAATCCTGCGAAAGTTTTATATCGAACCCATGTTCCGATAATTGAGCCCAATGAGTCGTATGAGAATGAGGGGTTCAAGTCAGGGGTAGTCTATCCTTGCGGTTCCGTCATTATGAATAATAATTTGAATATTTATTATGGAGGCGCAGATACGGTTGTTTGTGCTGCGACTTGTGACCTGAATACGTTTCTTGATAAAATGAAACACAATCAAGAACCAAAACTTCGGAAAATAAGCAGCATAGGAATAAATTAAATGGCAACACTGATACGTATTCCTGAGAATCCGATCCTCACACCAAATCCAGAACATGAATGGGAACATGATGGGGCTTTCAATGGCTCAGTTGTCTTTGTGGACGGAACATATCATATGGTATATCGGGCTCTTTCGTCCGTAAAAGAGCAAAACGGTGTAAAAATGCAGGTCTCCTCAGTCGGGTATGCGAAAAGCACAGACGGAATACATTTTGGAGACCACCAACTACTAATAAGTCCTGTTGAGGATTGGGAAAAATACGGATGCGAAGACCCAAGAATTACCTATCTGGACGGTAAATTTTATATCATTTATACTGCTCTTTCGGTATATCCTTTCGTGGCTTATGGAATCAAGCTTGGGCTTGCCGTAACTTCTGATTTTAAGCATTTTGAAAAACATCCCGTTACCACATTTAATTCCAAGGCTATGGCGCTTCTTCCGGAGAAGATTGATGGCAAAATCGCTGCTCTTTTGACCATTAACACCGATTTGCCTCCGGCGAAAATTGCCCTTGCCTTATTCGATACAGAAGAAGATATTTGGTCACCCCATTACTGGGAACAATGGTACGATGAGGCAAATTCCCACATTATTCATTTGCTTCGAAGTATGAGTGACCAGATTGAATTAGGAGCCCCTCCGATTAAAACCGACTTCGGCTGGGTTGTAATTTATGCTTACATTAAAAACTATATGTCCAATGATAAAAAGTTCGGTATTGAAGCAATGCTTCTGGATCTGAAAAATCCCCGTCATGTGCTTGGCAGGACAAATCTTCCGATTCTGACTCCTGAAGAGGGATACGAACTTTCCGGTAATGTTCCCAATGTAATTTTCCCATCAGGGGCAATTGTTAAAGATGGGAAAATTTTTGTATATTATGGAGCGGCAGATACTTCTGTCGCAGTTGCCAGTTGCCATTTCGATTCACTTTTGGATCAACTAAAACCAATTGGTTCGGTAGCGTCCTCTAACTTCGGGAAGTTTGCCCGCTATGAGGGTAATCCGATCATCTCCCCGCTTGTAGATTTAGATTGGCAAAAAAACGGGACCTTTAACCCGGCTGCCATTTACGAGGGTGGGAAAATTCATATAGTTTACCGGGCTCAAGGAGGGGATGGGGCATCCGTTATGGGTTATGCCACCAGTAAAGATGGTTTTCATATAGATGAAAATTTAGATTATCCGATTTATGCACCAAGAGAAAGTTTTGAACAAAAATTAAGTGGGAAAGGCAATTTCGGATGTGAAGATCCGCGCATTACAAAAATAGATGACCGTCTTTACATGACCTATACTGCCTATGATGGAACTCATCCCCCAAGAATTGCATTAACTTCAATTGCCTTATCGGATTTTCTTAAGAGAAATTGGGATTGGGCAAAACCAAAACTTATCTCACCTCCGGGCGTTGATGATAAAGATGCGTGTATTGTCAAAAGAGTGAAGGGGGACGGGTATGTTGCCTTTCACCGTTTGGGAGACGCTATGTGGCTTGATTTCTTAAGAGATCTGGACTTTCCCGAAAAAAAATATCTTACGGGAGGAATTATAGCGCAAGCCAGAGAAGATGAATGGGACAACGTTAAGATAGGTATCGCGTCTCCGCCAATTGAAACAGAACACGGTTGGATTTTGTTGTATCATGCTGTTTCAGACCCCGGATTTGTCTATAAGGTTGGAGCGATGCTTTTGGATTATGCTGACCCCCGGCACATATTGGCAAGAACTGATGATCCTCTTTTGGAGCCGGAAAAGCCTTATGAAATGCAAGGATACGTGCCAAACGTTGTTTTTCCCGGCGGTGCAGTTGTGGTGAATGACATAGTTTATCTTTATTATGGAGGCGCGGATACTGTCACTTGTGTAGCCACAATGTCTCTGAAGTCTTTAACTGATGTTCTTCTTCCGAACAAATCATAATTACGTTTCGTAATAATGCTAAGATCTTGAATGAACAAGAAGAACAGCTGATGAGAAAAGCAAATTGGAAACATTGAAAATTGCCACCGCAACCGAAGAGGATCGATAATCCAATCGTTATTTTTACAGGATTCAGTTTTCCGATAGACTTCCGTTAAAGCTTTTGTTATACTGGCGAAATTATGTCAGTAGAAGCTCCTCATTATCCAAATGCCATTGATAGAATCAAAGGAGGACTATTCAGAACCAGAACTGTTCATAAAGACTCTAATAAACACAATTTTTTTGAAAGCCTTGATTCTGAAAATAAACAGGAATTATCAAGATTGTTTAGTGAAGCAACTGTTGAAATTATTGTTCCGGAAAAAACAAAACTCAACCTCGATAAGGTTCCGATGGACAGTGAAATATCCGTGACAAGTTCGCCATCAAAATCAATTGAAGACAATCTTAAGCCGTCAAAAGAATTAAGAAAATCTGGAAGAAAAATTAAGCCGCATATTTCAGCAAGACTTTTCGAAAACTCGGGACATATTATTGAGGTTATGAGCGACTTGCAAGAACATGGTTTTACGAAAATCTTTTTGATTGCAGGAGACAATCCTGATCCGAAAGGAGTAATTAATGGATCATTAGATGTCCTAATGGAAATGCAAAGGAATAAAATTCAATTTGACAGAGTAGACGTTGCCGGATATCCCGAAGGAAACGAACGGATATCTAAAGATCAGAGAGAATTAGATGAAATTCTTATAAAGAAACAAAAGTGGGCCGAGGATACAGGAACAGAAATGAATATTGTTACGCAAATGTGTTTCGATTCTGAGAAGGTTATTAAATGGATTGAAAGAATAAGAAAGCGCGGAGTAACATTGCCGATTATTATTGGAGTTCCGCTTAAGGGCATAAGTCCCGAGGATCTCTTAAGAGTTGCGGTCAAATCGGGAGTTGGAGATTCTGTTAATCTCATAAAATCAAATGGTCATTTTGTTCTAGGATTGGTGAAAGCTTCTGTTCTTGCAAAATTACCTATAAAAAGATTTAAAGAAAAATATGATGGGGATAAATTTTTGGCTGATCTAGTTAAAAAAGCTTCAGACAGACACGGTATAAAAGGTATACATATTTATGCTTTTTATAAGATTGGATTAACAATGGAATGGATTGAGAAATCAAAAGCCTCTCTTTCGAGTTGAGTCTTGAGCTATGGTTCGTTTTGAATATTTTTGATAACTAATTTTTTCTAATAATAACTTCTCCGTCGCGCAGTGTTTTGAATGGCATCTTGTGTTCAATAAAGTATTCCACCACTTTGTCTACCATTCTCGATTCAGGATGGTTTGATTTATAATGTGGAGCAATAAAGTAATCGATAATGCCCAGGCCATTCCAAATAATCTCCTTATCGTATCCTTGGGGAACAATATTGAGGTTATCTGCTAGTTCAAGCCCATGAAGAGTTGGGGACAATACGCATATCCCTGCACTATAACCGGCATAAACAAAATCCGGATCTTTATTTTTTTCTTTAATCAAATTGTCAAAACCACTTTGCAGCATGGCTTTTCTTAAAATAAAGGCATTTCCTCCCCTAACATAAACGGCGGCAAAATTATTTAATTTTTCACTTAGCTCTTTTTGTTTTCCGAAGTAGGCCCGCAAATCTATTTCTTCAGGAAGTAATCCCAAATTTTTCAATTCAATCATTGAATGTTTTGCTTTTTCTTTTCTTTGTGCATCATCCACAAAATCCATAGCATTAGCGATGACGGCAATATTTTTATTGTCAGAAAATAATTCTATTAATTTTTCAGGGTCATCTCCCAAACGATATGACGAAAGATATAATTTCATAATCTAAATATTATTCTATTTTCCATGATCTGAGTATATCAAAAGCGAATTCTTGGGCCTAAAAACAGCTTCACATTAGGAATTTTTTTATTTTTTTTGTTCTTTGCAGCATTTTTTATCGTTACATTTGCAGTCTTTGCATTTGCAGCAGCAACATTTTTTATTTTTGTTCATTTTAAGTTTCACCTCCTTCGATTTTATTTGTCATAGTCATAAGCATTCTTGCCAAAATTTTGCCTTTAGGAGTTAAGTAATGTTCGACATACTTTCCCTCACGTGTGCTATTGATAAGACCCGCAGATGTTAAATCCGAAAGATGGTGGGAAATAAGACTTTGCGACATATTTGTGTGTGTTGTTAAGTCGCAAACACAGTGAGACTTATTTTTAAGAAGAAAAAATAGATTCAGTCGGGATTTTACTGAAAGTAGAGCTAAATTGCGACTAAGTATTCTCAAGCCCCTCCCGGACAAAAAACATTGATTATTCTTCGATGAGCAATTACACCTTTTACATATGAACATATATTCATATATTATACTGTTTTATTATTTTTGTCAAGAAGAAGAAAGAGCGGTTCCGCCTAGTGAAAAACGTTAGAATCTGCTTTATTTAGATTTCTCGCTAAATTTATATGTATAGGCAAAAACAGGTGTATTATTGTTAATTTTATAAGCAGGATTATGATGCCTAAATGCTCTTATAAGTTCTCGTCTGTCTTTATATGTTTTATAGTGAGCTTTATCCTTTAAATCTATCTTTCCGACAGTTGTTATAACAACTTTTGTTATTTCTCCGAATCCGAAAATTTCTTGTGTCTGGCTATTTTCAAAAGCTACAATATCACCTTTTTTAAATTTATGGTCCCTAAGTCTCCAGGTGCTTATTTTTCCATCAAAAACTTGAGGCACAACGCTTTCATGAAAGCCAATTTTTAGCAAATTTTTCACATTCTTATCCTATCAAAACCCAGGACAATAATATTAATTTCTTGAAATTGGTGATATTGAAACCTGATTATTCTCTAATTTTTTTTGCTAACTCTGCAAGCCCTTTGTCGTCTGCTCTTTTATAGTCGTGGGAAGAAATATAGCCTTCGTATTTTTCAAAATATTTATCAACATTAGATTTTATTTCCTGCCACTGTTTTAGCTGCGCAGTTCCATGCATAGGGAATAACTTTGCATGGATGTGGTCAACGCCAAATCCCTCAAATATCATCCCTGTTCTCGCTACGTCTTCCAACTTCCTGTCCAACAGTTTTGCAACTTTTTTAGTGGCTAAAACTAAATCCTGCAGAACATTGTCCGGTAAATCAAAGGCATAGCTTGAATAGTGTTTTTTAGGAATAACAACGGTGAAACCTTTTGTATTAGGATATATTGAAAGAAATGCTAGGAAATTTTTATCTTCCCAGATTTTATGTGAAGGCAATTTATTTTTAACTATTTTGCAAAATATGCAATCCACAAAACAATTATATCAAAAGTCAATTTCGAGGCTATTTTGTTCCGCGGGATAGGCGATGTTCGAACCTATTTCTTGAATAACGCGTTATAGAGTAAGGCAAAAAGTCCTATGTGGACAAAGCCTTCTGTGAATCCCCAGAATGCTCCAACGAGAACTCCTGTCCAGCTGACAGAATACCCATAAAATCCATAAAAACCTGTCAGTAATTTAGTAAATTCTGGGAATCCGGGAACGCCCAAAAGCGCTGCTATGGTTGCCACCGCGACACAAGCTGCTCCATAAACACCGGCAGTAACAGCAATATGCTGTACGTTTAATTTTCCTTTCATAATATTATCACCTCCTTCTATTCAGTATAAGGATATTTAAATATAATTAGCAATAACTGCTTAATAAAGTATGAAGATCTTGGTTGAAGTAAGAATATAATATTTGCTCCGCCTGACGAGCACTGTTAGAGCCTATTTTCAGCTTGAACCTTTTTGATATTTTTTAACAAATCGTCCAAATTTGCGGTCTTTTTCTTTTTTTTCTAAATCAGTCATTTTGTAATACTCGGATTCTTTTTTCAATTTAACATAGTTAGCATATCTATCTTTATTTAGCTTCTCATTTTCGACGGCTTGCAAGACAGCGCAATCAGGTTCATGTATATGGGTGCAATCGGGAAATTTACAATCCTGAGACAATGAATTAATCTCATCAAACACATTCTCAATACCTTTTTCTGAATTAGCTATTCCGACTTCTCTTGTCCCCGGATTATCAATTACAATTCCGCTATTTTCTAAAAAATACATTTCCCTAGTGGTAGTTGTATGTTTTCCTTTGCCCGTAGAGATACTTATTTCTTTTGTTTTAATTTCGTCTTTTCCGATTAGTTTATTTATTAAAGATGATTTACCCACACCCGATGAGCCTAAAAAGCAATACGTTTTACCTTTGACCATATAATTCCTTAATTCATTCAGTCCTTGCTCTGTGATAATGCTTGTTGGAATGATGTCAATATCATGAAATCGATTTTTAATTTCATCCCTTTTATTTTTTAATTCCGTATCTGAAATTAAATCAATCTTATTAAGTATTATTGCGGGTTTAATATTTCCTTCCCGCGTTAAGACAAAATATCTTTCAAGACGATTGAGATTATAATCTCTGTCCATAGACTCGGTAATAAATGCTGTATCAATGTTGGTGGCAATTATTTGATTTTCTTGTTTGTCGCTGTACTTTTTCTTGAGCATAGTTCTCCTCGATAAGATTCCTCGAATAATTGCTTTTTCTTCAGGAAGTTTTTCAACAACAACCCAATCCCCAACAGCAGGGTAATCTTCTCTTCTTGTTGCCGTGAACATTTGTCTTCCTGTAATTCTTGCTAGATATTCTCCATCTGTATTTTTTACCCTGTATAGCTCTTTATGTTCGGCAATAACCCTAGCTATCGAATATTTTGTCAGTCCCATTTTTTTTCGTTCCGATTCAAAAAGATCACTGTATCCCAAATCTTCAAGACTAATTTTAATTTTACTCATGGATTAAATTGTAGCAGAATTGAGGCTAAAATATTTGTTTCGCCTGGTGGGGGATACTAGGGCCAATTATGTTAGAATATGGAGCATATGAGATTAACCAATGATAGATATACAATTTTAATAAGCACTAAAAATTTCATTGAACGTTATTATCGAGATAAAAATGGATGGCTGAAGGTGTCCGCTCGTGGCAAAACATTTCGGATGACTGCCGAACAAGTCTTGAATCATCTTTTGCCGGCATTATCCGGAATTAAATCAAACCTTACAATCAAGGTAGAGTATAGCAAAGAAGCTTAGGGTTTAAGTCGACCTGTGAAATATTTTGCTTCAAGCAGTGGACGATATTCGAACTTTTTACGCACAAAGTCCGAATCCCTTACGACACCATATTCCAGGCTTTACTTAATTCGTGCACTCATCATTTTTTAATTACTTTATAAACTGACGCAATGCATTTATATTGTCTTGAGATTGGTCTAGCTGCAAAGATTTCTGTGCATACATTTTTGCATCATTTGTTGCAGAAAGCGCTTGGGAAGATAGCGCGGCAAGCTGATTGAGTTTTGCACTATTGGGAAAAATGGTCAGCGCTTGTCTTAGCAAATTCATAGTATTCAAAGGACTTTCTGTAAGAAAATAAATTTGCGCAAGATTTTCATAGGCTGCTGCGGTGGGAGATTTTTGAATGGACTTCTCATAAAGGGGTCTTGCCTGACTATATTTTCCTTCTTGTGCATAAAATGATCCTAAGTTATTTAATGTCCATAAGTTATCAGGTGCGAGCTCGAGTGCGCGAATAAATTCTTTCTTTGCTCTTTTGTGGTCACCCGCTGTATATAATGCTACACCATAATTATTAAGCAGCTCCGCTGAATTACTTGACAAAACAGCATCATGGCTAAAAAGCGTTAAAGGGTTCTGCCAATCGAATGTTCTTATCATCGTTCGCAACGAAAAAGCAATAAAGAAAACCAAAAGAATACAAATAGTGATTATTCTATTGAGTGGATGTCTTGAGTTTAAAGCTTTCACAATAAACAGCGAAACAATACCGAAAACTCCAATTAACGGAAGATATAGCCACCGCTCTTCAAGCGTAAAATCAAGCGGGATAATATTTAAAACAATGACTATCGAAACAAAAAACCATAATAGGAAAAATAGAAGTAGTTTTGTGATTAATTTTAATTTGATGCAAAAAATTCCTAAAACAGTAAAGATTAACAACACTATTGGAAGAAGGAGATAAAAGCGGTAATCAGTGCCACGCGTTATTAAATCAACTTGAGAAATATGCAAAGACATGGGAAAGAAAATAAGTCTTAAATAAGAAAATAGTTCATACGGAATAGTAAGTAGTCGTTGCCCAAGAGAAGCATGAGCCATAGGAACAGGTGATAATTGTTGATTTGCGGAAAGTGTCGCAATATGAAAGCGGAAGAAAGAATAGACTCCAAGAGACAAAGTGCTCGCCATTGCTAATGGGGCAAATTTATTTCGAAAATACAATAAGGTCAATATTAGAATTAATACGATTGAGATAACTCCTGATTCCTTTGAGAACAGTGATGCGAGAATTGCAGAAAAGATGAGAAAAAGTTTTATAAATGAGGTTTCCTCATTTGAGCAAAAAGACATGGAAGTAAGCAATGCTATTAATAAGAAAAATGAATACATTACTTCGGATGTCGCAGAAATATATGCTACGCTTTCAACGTTTGCGGGGTGTACAAGAAAAAGAATGGAACTAGCAAACGCTGCCGCTTTGGAAAACTGACATTTTTGCAATTCTAAAATCCGTTTTATAAAAAAGAAAACGAGAATGGCGTTGACAATATGCACGATTATGTCAAATGAATGAAAGCCAAAGGGATTTAATCCCCATAGCACATATACAAGCGAAAACACAGTCTCCATTAAAGGTCTATAAAATGCCCCTGCTAATGCAAGCTGAGAACCTCCGGTTGTAAAAGTACTTGCAGTAAAAAAATAAGGAATATTCGATATATGTTGAATTAAGGGATTATTAATAATTTGATCCTGATCATCCCAAACAAATCCGTTTAAAAAAACTCTAAAATAAACAATTAATCCAACAAAAACTAAAAATGTGATGTGATAGAGGGAAATTGCATTCTCAATTTTTTCTATCCAAAAAGATATAGTTTTCGCCACAAGACTCAGTATAACATTTAGATAAGTGGTAATGACGAGCGGATGCTCGTAGGCGATGTTCGAGCTTATTTTACTATGCGACTCATTTATTAGAATGAATTTACGGTTTTTGGAATCCAGCGTGGAACCTTTTTTACATACTCCGCATATTGCTTTCCAAATTTTCTTTGCATTTCCGGCTCTTCAAGATAAATAACTAGCATATTGACTATTAAGAAAAATGCTATGGGGTAAAAAAATAGCAATATATATCCTGAGAGCGAAAATAATCCTAAGAAAATAAATATTTCGGCCAAATACATCGGGTTACGGCAATACCCGTATAATCCATTAACTATAAATTGCTTCGGTTGTTCTATAGCTGGTAGCGGAGTTATCCTACCTGTTTTTATATGCAGCATCGTGGAGTAAGCAACCACACTAAGGCCGACTGCAATAAGTGCAATGCCAATAATTTTTAAATATAAATTAGTATAAACAAGTAAATTAAAATAATTGTTTAAGAAAATTAACAACAGAGGCATTCCAACAAAAACAATGCTTAGAAATACAGCTATCAAGAATAAATAAATTATTTTTCGAATATTCACACATAAAATTATATCAAAAGTTACGAATTTCCACTTGGGGAAGCTAAAATCTTAGGCTAAAAATATGAACTTCGCACAATGGACGATATTCGAATTTACTTTTTCGGTGGCAATGGAATGAACACGCTGGTTCTTTTTTTGTATTCTTCAAAATCCGTTCTTCCTTTATATTTTTTTTCAAGAAGAGGCACACCTGAAACAAAAAGAATAAGAACGGTTATTGTAATTGGGCCAATAATTCCAAGCCATCCGTTTTGAACACTAAGCGCAATTAACCAAATACCCCACCATTGAGTTACTTCACCAAAATAATTAGGGTGTCTTGTGTATTTCCAAAGCCCCCCTTGCATAATCCTGCCCTTATTAAGAGGATTTTTAATAAACTTAGTAAGCTGAGCATCTCCAACTGATTCAAAAAAGAAACCAATAAGCCATACCAAAACACCAACGATATCAAGAAAACCAGGTGCTTGTCCTGCTCTCTTATTGATAAGAAGTACCGGTAAAACAATAATAAACAGTAACGCTCCTTGTAAAAGATAAACTTGCGCATAAGAGCGGAGATAAAACCATTTTCCCCATTCTTTACGCCATGATAGATATCTATAATCTTCTTTTTTATCTTTATTGCGCGTGTAAATATGCCGCGCCAAGCGCAACCCCCAAATGCTCACTAAGGTTCCTGCGAGTAGGCCTCGCATGCCGGAATCATTGGAAATAAAATAAGATATCCAAGCAAGAAGTACGAATCCTAATCCCCAAGCTATATCAGCTACGTCATTTCTTTTTCTAATTAAAGACGCTATAAACCATGAGCTCATGTATGCCAACAACATTAAGGCGAGGATTAGGAAATAGTTCATAGACCAATTTTAGTAGCGATAAAAAAGCTAATTACCGATACTAAAGCCGCCAGCACCATGCCCCAAATTAAATCAACAATTGTTACTAAAAGCGGCCAGTCCTTGATCGTAGCAAGATTTGTTAAATCATAAGTGGCGTAGGTTATAAGCCCGAACAGGATTCCAAATAAAAGTGCATTTGTCCATGAATGCTTTTCCAAAGAAGGGACAATAACAAATAGCACCAAGCCAACGATAAAAAGTAGGTAAAAAATAATTGCTGCTGCCCAATTAACATCAGTCTTCATTAGGAAACCGATTTGCTTAGCGTAAAAATTTTTGGCAACGAGTCCAAGCCACATAATATCAATTACAAAGAAAACCGGAAGAGCAATAAGATAAAGTTTTAAGAACATATTATTTATTTAAATAAGTAATGGTCAATTGTAATGCGGTTGCAAATGAAACCCAAAGCAAGTACGGGATTTGAATATAAGTAATCCAGCGTACGTGTGGATAGATTGCAGACATGGCCCAAATAAGTGTTCCAAGGACTAGCAGGATATCAATAGCTGCTAAGAAATTGTTTTTCAGTCCAAATTGCAATGGGGTAAAAGCAAAATTAAAAATAAGATTAAGAATAAAGGGTAAAATAATAATAAATGCAATTTGTTTTTGCCATCCCATCAAGAATACTTTGCCAAAAGAAATGATAATGAGAGCATAAAGAAATGTCCAAGCAGGACCAAAGAGCCAAGGAGGTGGTGACCATGAGGGTTTTATTATCTGTGAATACCAATCATAAGTCTCCATATAAATATATTATACCAGAAGTAATTTTGAGGATAATTTGCTCTGTCTGGTGGGGATGTGAGAACCTATTTGCTGGTTTTTCTTGACCTAAAAAATCTTTTTTATCCACCTTTTAATTTTTTCTTTCGGAAACATCAGTTGTAAGTCTTTGTCCAAAATTTCTTTTGCGCTAAAAGAAGATAGATTTCCGGGTTTAATCGCAAGCAAAATATAACGTCGGACATTAACCCCGTCAGGAAAAAAAATAGGTTTCACTTCCAAATCATACCCCATTGCTAGCATTGCAGTTTCAAATTCCTTATGATCCCTTGGTTTCGTAAGGTCTAAGATTATTTTTTCTTGTCTATATAATTTTAGGTTAGGTTGTTTTTCAGGTGAAAAAAGGAAAGTTGCCTTCACAATTCCTCCGGGGACTAAAGCCTCATCAATTCTTTTTGCTATCAATTGTTGCGCATGACTATAAGTAATTGAGGAATTTGCAATTACACCGGCTATTGATTCATCTTTTATTCCTAAATTTTCTCCGCAGGTAAGTATAAATTTTCCCCCTGAAAGAAAACGCTTTGTTTCAGGGTATCTACGGAGCCCAGTTCCGATAAAAGTAAGGTTTTTAAATTGTTTTGCTAGATCAGCACATCCTCTGCCCGTGCCCGTTCCTAAATCTAAAACAATATTGGAATTAGGTAAACTTCCCGCATAATCCAGAGTTGCGGTTAGCCCATTCATCATTTCGGTATATTTGCGTCCATCCTGATCATAATCAAAACAAGCAATTCCTAATTTAAAATCATTCCATTCGCTAATTTCATATCGGTAAATATTAAGAATTTGATTTGCAGCCTCTTGTTTCAGTGGGGAAAATTTTTCCACGAGTGGATTATAGATGAAATGAAGATATTTTAAAAGTCAAAGTTGCAAACCTTGCTCCGCCCGACGAGAGCTGTTAGAAACTATTTTTTCACTGCAATCCTATGATTATGTTTTTTATGCCAACTTATAATAAACAGAATGCCTGTAAGAAATGCTGGACCGGCAATTGTTACCGACCAAGACAACATATACCATTCAAGCTTAGAATTCATTACTAACATCAAAACGTAGAGTAATCCTACGAGAATAAAAACAATTCCTCCCACCATTTCATGTTTCCATGAGATTATCAGAATAATTAATAAAAATAATGCAGGAATGTTATGCATAAATAAACCGATAACTATCTGCCATGTGGTTAGTCCCGGTTGGAAAACATCTAAGGAGAACATCATCAAAAAAAGGACAAATATTATCCCCAGTATCCTTGGTGTCCAAAATAATAATTTATTTTTTTTCATTGCAGCCTGTTAATGGCATTGGAGTATTCGGATTGCCATGCTTTACCCATTGGTTATTTATGCAAATCCAAGTATCCTCGTCCCCGCCAAATAAAAATCTGACCACAAAAAGTCCTGACAAGCCAATAATAATCACTAACAATAGGAATATCAAAACCTTCTTCATGTTTCCATTATACTTTATTGCTCCGCATAGCAGAGGACATTCGGGCTTACTTTATATCTTCTTTTGCGGGATAAAGTAGATAAACCAAACGAACCAGATTAGCCAAATGGCTTCTGAGAAGTCCCCATCCAAAAACCATCTAAAACCCTTGATTCCTAAAAGTCCTAAAAATCCCAATGCCCAGCTTCTTTTCACATTTATATTTTAACAGGTAGATTTTAAAGTTTAATCGCAGAAATTTGGCTTGAGTATCGTATCCGGAAAACCGAATTCCTGTCGCATTTTATTGCAGTCAATGCTTCCATTTCCATCAAATACCACTTCCCATATATTCCCAACATTTTGGGCTAAAAATATTCCTCCTTCTCCCGAGCCATCCGTACCGAACAATACACTACCGCTGACATAATTTCCATCTTGTTTTGAAATAATTATCTTCACTTCATCGGGGGATTTGTTATATTTTTTTGCCAGCAAAAATTGAACTTCTTGGCTAACGTTTGCAAAACAGGCTTCTTCCCATACGCGCAAGCATTTATTTTTTGGTTCACACCAAGTATAGCCGGCAGAGCCAATACATCCGTGAATATCCCGATCTGCTCCAACAGCCTGAGTTATTATAGATTTTGGAGTTGGGTTTTGATTTATCGTTTTGGGTTTATTTTTGCTGAGAAGAAATCCAGCTATAATTAGTAAAACAAGTAATACTGCTACAGCTATTACCTTTTTCATGCTTACATTATAACACTATGCTCCCCGTCACGGTCTAGACCCGTTTAGGGTTGTAGTCCTATTTGGCTCCCCGCACCTAGGATTATTATAACAGCAAAAGTAATAGAATCATTTCAGAATTTAAGCTATATTGGAGAGCTAAGGCAAAGATGGGAGGAAATTAAGAAACTACAAGTTGTCCCTTTACCGTTTTAATTTAAAATCACTTTAAGTGAATATAAATATAAATTCTAATTGCCACTATTTCAATAAGGCTAATCAAGAATACCAGCGTACCAAGTGAATGTATTCTTGAATGTGCTCCATTGTTCTTGATGGCATAAAACAACACGAAGTTATTAACGGATATAATAATTACAACAAAAACAATAAGTCTTGTTATGAACTCCATAAAATATCTACTTACGGATACATTGCCCTCTCAATTCAAAAAGAAGTCAATACTGAAGCTAAAAACGGCATTTTTTTGATTGGCAAATTTGAAAAGAAACTGACTTCGAACGCAATTTAGGGGTTCTGCAGGGTTTTATTCAGATTTCGTAGGCTTATTTTTTTCCAATAACAAGCCTGTGTAAGCAATGTCAACAAAGTCCTCAACGGTATACGTCTCAACCCCCTGTCTCCTAAGTTCATTATTAACAAGCTGGTACCGATCTAATGTATCAGAAACGTTTCCTTCATTGAGGGCTGCGAACACCGTAAGCTTTGCATATGATGACCGCTCAATTACATCTCCTAAACCCCTACTTCTTACTTCTTCCCCAATCTGTTTATATAAACCTACTGCTTTTGCAGTCGTTTCCAAATGCTTAGGATTATTCTCTGGTTTTATAGGGGGCGCATTTGTTTCCCCTAATTCGTCTGACATGGGAAAATGTTATCAATAATTGTTATTGTTGTCAATATTGCAAATTGTTTGTTTTACTTCTTCTGGTTGATAGATTTGGAGAAGGGAAGTCACGTCTAAGGCTATTCTGCTCCCCGTGACGGTCTAAAACCATTCAGCGTTATAGTTATATTATCCAGGCTTTGGCTCTCTCTGGTTGAATATGTGGGGAACTATTATTTACCAGTAGCCTTAGAGTAAGTGATTAGCGTTAATGCGATAAAAAGTAGGATAAGCCCAGCTCCTTGAACCAAAGTTATTTTTTCTTTTAAAAAGATGTAGCTTAAAATTGCTGAAAGGAATATTGCTCCACCAAAAACAATCGGTGAAACAATAGCAACTTTATTGACCTGAAAACTTTTATTCAATGCCATGGTAAATAAGGCAATAGCAATTCCAGCGATAATAGCCATCATGATTCCGAATTTTCCGTTCTCAAAGAACTTCCTATTTAGAATTGGAATAACAACTGCTAAGGGAATAATTGTGCTTATTGCATTCATGATTGCAGAAACAAGATTTGAGTCGGTATTTCTGGATGCAATTGCTCCAATCACAATAGCAATCGCATAAAAGAAAAGGGCTAAGATAATATAGAGCATGAAGTTATTATATCAAAAGCTCTGGTATCGTCCACTTTGCTTGGGAATCGTAACTCAAATATAACCACACAATTGTCTTGTATTACGTGCCACTCCGAAGCATTTATATGAAGAGTGGTCAAGGCTTTCTCTGACTTTAGGCTTGCTATAGTCCTGAGCTGGGTCGAAGGATAGCTCAAATCAGAGAAGAAATAGAAAAAATTAACTCTCGTCCTCCTTTAGCTAGCTAACTTTTCTAAATAAATGTTTTTAATAAAAGCTCTTTCATC
>Ga0209668_10000328_pt1 | contig 19622 bp, 12 predicted proteins | sample FrelakmetPLP11PL_FD_187150 | JGI IMG/M metagenome (GOLD analysis project Ga0209668, IMG submission 187150) | Freshwater lake sediment microbial communities from the University of Notre Dame, USA, for methane emissions studies - PLP11 PL (SPAdes)... | ecosystem: Environmental > Aquatic >... | reverse complement strand
TATATCTGGTAACTATGCCATTGTTGGTGCTAATCAGGAAGATGCTGCTACTGGTGCTGAGGCGGGTAAAGCTTACATCTACAATGTAACAACTGGTGCTTTACTATATACATTAAATGCTCCTGCCGGTAATCTTAATGATCAATTTGGTTTTTCAGTTGCTGTATCAGGCAACTATGCTATAGTTGGTGCTTATCTGGAAGATGCTGGTGGTACTGATTCAGGCAAAGCTTATATCTATAACGTTACTACTGGTGCTTTACTGTTTACATTAAATAACCCCAATGCTTATTCTACATCTGCTGGTGATAATTTTGGTTATAAGGTTGCTATAGATAATAACTATGCTATAGTTAGTGCTTGGACAGAAGATGATTTAGGTGGTGCTGGTTCTGGTAAGGCTTACATCTATAATGCCACCACTGGGGCTTTATTATACACATTAGATAACCCAAATGCTTATTCTACATCTTCGAGTGATGCGTTTGGTAGATCAGTTTCTATATCAGGTAACTATGCTATTGTTGGTGCTTATCAAGAAGATGACGCTGGTGGTGCTAGTTCTGGTAAAGCCTATATCTTCTCTGTGAAAGATCAAACGTATCTTGACCGTATGCTGAATTACGTGTCTTAAGGAAATTAAATGGCAATTAAATTAAATAACACCACGATTATAGATGATACTAGAAATGCTCTAGCAGTAGCAAGTATTACATTTGCAGATGCTACGGTACAAACAACAGCAGGCGGATCTGGTGGTGGGGCAGCATTTGGTTCAACTATCGCGCCAGGCGGGACTTTACTGTACACATTAGATAACCCAAATGCTTATTCAACATCTGCTAATGATGTATTTGGCTATTCTGTTGCGATATCAGGTAACTATGCTATAGTTAGTGCACCAAATGAAGATGACTCTAGTGGTATTCAGTCTGGTAAGGTATATATCTATAATGTTACAACCGGCGCTTTATTATACACCTTAGATAATCCTAATGCCTATGATACATCTGCTGGTGATCAATTTGGTGTATCTGTTGCTATAGATGGTAACTATGCCATAGTTGGTGCTTATAATGAAGATGATTCTGGTGGTATTGGTTCTGGTAAGGCATATATCTATAATGTAACTACTGGGGCTTTACTTTATACCTTAAATAACCCTACTGCATATTCAACGTCTGATGGTGATTTCTTTGGTAGTTCAGTTGCGATATCAGGTAACTACGCCATTGTTGGTGCTTATAATGAAGATGATGCTGGTGGTGCTACTTCTGGTAAAGCTTATATCTATAATGTCAGTACTGGTGCTTTACTGTTTACATTAAACAACCCTAATGCTTATTCTACATCTGTTGATGATTATTTTGGTTTTCCAGTTGCAATATCCGGTAACTATGCCATTGTTGGTGCTACTAGCGAAGATGATGCCGGTGGTAGTCAGTCTGGTAAAGCCTACATTTATAATGTAACTACAGGTGCTTTACTGTTTACATTAAATAACCCTACTGCTTATGACACATCTGATGGTGATCAGTTTGGTAGCTCAGTTGCCATATCTGGTAACTACGCCATAGTTGGTGCTTATACTGAAGATGATGCTAGTGGCCTTGATTCTGGTAAGGTTTACGTCTACAATGTTAGTACTGGGGCTTTACTTTATACCTTAAATAACCCTAATCCCTATGATACATCTGTTGAAGATTATTTTGGTTATAAAGTTGCTATATCCGGTAACTGTGCTATAGTTAGTGCACCTCTTGAAGATGACTCTGGTGGACTTAATTCAGGTAAGGTTTATGTCTACAATGTCAGTACTGGTGCTTTACTGCTTACTTTAGATAACCCTAATCCTTATTCAACCAGTACTACTGATAGATTTGGTTTTTCTGTTGCATTATCCGGTAACTATGCTATAGTTGGTTCTAACGGCGAGGATGATGCTGGTGGTGCTGATTCAGCTAAGGCCTATATATTTAGGGTTAATGATTTAATTGATGCAAGTCAACTTGAGCAAATATCTTTCACTAATGGTGTTCAATTTAATTTTCAAAGTGATAAATTATTTCAACGTGCTCACTCAGTCGGAAACTTAATTCAAACTTTAAATAACCCTAATACTTATTCCACATCTGCTGGTGATCAGTTTGCTAAGTCTGTTGCAATATCCGGTAACTATGCTATAGTTGGTGCCCATCTAGAAGATGACGCCGCCGGCGGTGGTTCTGGTAAGGCGTATATCTATAACGTTACGACTGGTGCTTTATTATATACACTTAATAACCCTAATGTTTACTCTACATCTGCTAATGATAATTTTGGTTATTCTGTTGCTATAGATGGTAACTATGCTATAGTTGGCGCTTATAATGAAGATGATACTGGTGGTACTTCTGGTAGAGCTTATATCTATAACGTAACTACTGGTACCTTGCAGTTTGTTTTAAATAACCCTAATGCTTATTCAACATCCGATTTTGATCAATTTGGTAATTCTGTTGCTATATCTGGTAACTATGCCATAGTTGGTGCTTATGGTGAAGATGATGCTGGCGGTGCTAGTTCTGGTAAGGTGTATATCTTTAATGTTACTACTGGTGCATTACTGTACACATTAAACAACCCTAATGCTTATTCTACATCTGCTAGTGATTTCTTTGGTCAGTCGGTTGCTATATCCGGTAACTATGCTATAGTTGGTGCTTATTTTGAAGATGATACTGGTGGTTCTGGTTCTGGTAAGGCATATATCTACAATGTCACTACTGGTTCTTTACTGTTTACATTAGATAACCCTAATGCGGCTGCCGGTGATAATTTTGGTTATTCAGTTGCTATAGATGGTAATTATGCTATAATTGGTGCTAATCTTGCAACCGTTGGTGGCGCCGCTAGTTCTGGTATGGCTCATATCTATAATGTAACCACTGGTACCTTGCTTTTCTCATTAGAAAACCCTAATGCTTATTCTACTTATCTTAATGATCAATTTGGTACATCAGTTGCTATATCAGGTAACTACGCTATTGTTGGCGCTTATGCTGAAGATGATGCTGGTGGTTCTGCTTCTGGTAAAGTTTATATCTATAATCTAACCACTGGAGTTTTATTATATAAATTAGATAACCCCAATGCTTACTCTACAGGTGCCAGCGATAACTTCGGTAATTCAGTTGCTATATCCGGCAATTATGCTATAATTGGTGCTAATGGTGAAGCTGATGTTGGCGGAACTCTTTCTGGTAAAGCTTACATATTCTCAGTTACAGATCAAACATATTTAGATAAAATAGTTACAGTTGGTAATTCAATTTATTAAAGAGAAACACTATGTCAATAAAAATTAATGGAACTACCGTAATCGATGATAGTAAAAATTTCTATCTAGATAGTGTTACATTCTCAGATGCCACATCACAAAATACAAAACCAGGGGCATCTGTCCCTGGATTAAGTACTGCTTATACTGAGGCTGCCTTACTGAATACATTAAATAACCCTAATGTTTATTCTACATCTGCTAGTGATACTTTTGGTGAGTTTGTTGCAATATCCGGCAACTATGCTATAGTTGGAGCTTATGGTGAAGATGATGCGGCCGGTGCCGATTCTGGTAAAGTTTATGTATATAACGTGGTAACTGGGCAATTACTTTATACATTAAACAACCCTAATGTTTATTCTACATCTGCTACTGATTATTTTGGTTTTTCTGTTGCAATATCCGGTAACTACGCTATAGTTGGAGCTTATGGTGAAGATGATGCTAGTGGTGCTACTTCTGGTAAAGCTTATATCTACAATGTAACTAATGGTCAATTACTTTATACATTAAATAACCCTAATGCTTATTCTACATCTGATGGTGATCAGTTTGGTCAGGTTGTTGTTATATCTGGTAACTATGCTATAGTTACCGCAGTAGGTGAAGATGATGCTGGCGGTTTTTCTGGTAAAGCCTATATCTACAATGTAACTAATGGTCAATTACTTTATACATTAAATAACCCTAATGCTTATTCTACATCTGATGGTGATTGGTTTGGCTATTCAGTTGCTATATCTGGTAACTATGCTATAGTTGGCGCTTTTGGCGAAGATGAATCTGGTCTTGGCAGTACTTCTGGTAAGGCTTATATCTACAATGTAACTACTGGTGCTTTACTATTTACATTAAACAACCCGAATGCTTATTCAACATCATTAAGTGATCGTTTTGGTTGGTCTGTTGCAATATCCGGCAACTACGCCATAGTTGGCGCTTTTAGTGAAGATGATACTGGCGGTGCTAGTTCCGGTAAAGCCTATATCTTTAATGTCACTACTGGTGTATTACTATTTACATTAAACAACCCTAATGCATATGGAACATCTGCTAGTGATGAATTTGGTAGTTCAGTTGCTATATCTGGTAACTATGCCATAGTTAGTGCTCCTAGCGAATCTGATAGTGCGAGTGGATTTAATTCCGGTAAAGCCTATATCTTTAATGTCACCACCGGTGTATTACTATTTACATTAAACAACCCTAATGCATATTCAACATCATTAAATGATAATTTTGGTTCTGCTGTTGCTATATCTGGTAACTATGTAATAGTTGGTGCAAGCCAAGAAGATGATGCTGGAGGCGCTAGTTCTGGTAAAGCATACATCTTCAATATTGCCACATCATATAATATATCTCAAGTAAATGCCATGAATGGATTAGAGGCAATATTTGATAAAAATTATATTACATCACCGCCAGGTTTAAAATATTCTATTGCAAATCCAAATGCTTTTGATACATCTGCTAGTGATGTTTTTGGTTCTTCAGTTGCTATATCAGATAACTATGCTATAGTTGGTGTTTATGCTGAAGATGACGGTGGTGGTACTGATTCAGGTAAAGCTTATGTCTATAGTATAACTACTGGTTATTTACTCTACACATTAAATAACCCCAATGCATATTCAACCAGTGCTGATGATAATTTTGGTTATTCTGTTGCTATATCAGATAACTACGCCATTGTTGGTGCTTATCAAGAAGATGAACCTGCTGCCGCACTTACATCAGGTAAAGTTTATGTCTATAATGTCAGCAATGGTCAATTACTATACACATTAAATAACCCAAATGCTTATTCTACCAGTGCCGGTGATCGTTTTGGTTTTTCTATTGCTATATCCGGTAACTATGCTATTGTTGGCGCCAATAATGAAGATGACGCTAGTGGTATTGATTCTGGTAAAGCTTATATCTATAACGTTACAACTGGTGCTTTGTTGTACACATTAAACAACCCCAATGCTTATTCTACTTCTGCTGGTGATACCTTTGGATATGTTGTTGCTATAGATGGTAACTATGCTATAGTTGGTGCACCGCAAGAAGATGATGCTGGTGGGACTAGTTCTGGTAAGGCCTATATCTATAATGTTACTACTGGTGCTTTACTTTACACCTTAGATAATCCTAATGCTTATTCCACAAGTGCTAGTGATCTTTTTGGTGCAACAGTTGCTATATCTGGTAACTACGCTATTGTTAGTGCTCGCACTGAAAGTGATGCTGGTGGTGCTGGTTCTGGTAAGGCATATATTTATAATGTTACAACTGGTGCTTTACTTTACACCTTAGATAATCCTAATGCTTATTCTACATCTGCTACTGATGTTTTTGGTCAGTCGGTTGCTATATCTGGTAACTATGCCATTGTTGGTGCTCGCTCTGAAGGTGACATTCTTGGTGCTGGTTCCGGTAAAGCTTACATCTACAATGCCACTACGGGTGCTTTATTGTACACATTAAATAACCCCAATGCTTACTCAACCTCTGCTTTTGATCAATTTGGTAATTCTGTTGCAATATCTGGTAACTATGCTATAGTTGGTGCTTATTTTGAAGATGATGCCGGTGGTGCTAGTTCTGGTAGAGTTTATATATATAATTATAATTATATTAGTAAAAGTTTAGAAGATAGAATAGTTAGTATTTTTAATTAGGAGAAAATATGAGTTTAATCACAGAAGAAATTTTGACTGAAACAGATTCAGATGTAACAATTAAGTTTACATCTAATTCAGGTAGAGAGTTAATAAAAACAGTAAATAAGGTTGAAGGTTTAACAACTGAGCAGTTGCTTAATCGTTGGCACGGCCGTATGACAAGGGAATATTTACAAAAACCATTTAGATTTAAAAGACCTCAAAATCCAATTTAATTAAAAAGGTTATATTATGTCAATTGTTTATGATCCAGTGAATTTGAATGCAGCTAGTGGTACAGAGTTAATGATGAGAGGGTTGGAGCTGAGATTAGATAAGTCTTTGCTTGATCAGTTTTCAATTGGTCGTGCCATTATGTTATTTAAAGATTCTCCAACAATAAAAATCTATTGGTCGCACAATCTTCCAGGGCAGATGGGTATTAGAGAAGTATCAGAAAACTTAGCATTTCATCCTAATAATAGATGGAAGTTTTTTGATCGAATTGTATTTGTATCTGACTGGCAGAAGCAGCAATACGTCAATCATTTTAAATTAGATGAGCAAGAACAAAAGAAACTTAAAGTTCTTCGCAATGCTATTAAACCTATTGCAGAACATACAAAACCGACTGGTCCTATAAAGTTGATTTATATGTCTGTGCCTGAAAGAGGATTACAACTTCTTTATTCCGCATTTGAGAATCTATCAAAGAAGTATGACATAGAACTAGATGTTTACTCTTCATATCAGATTTATGGAATTCCAAATGCTGACATGCAATATAGGCAACTGTTTGATTCTTTAAGATCTCATCCAAAAGTAAATTATTATGGATCTGTGTCAAATGACCAAATTCATAAAGCATTACAGAAGGCACATATCTTTGCCTATCCATCCGTGTTTAAAGAAACATCATGTATCTCTATGCTTGAAGCCATGAGTGCTAAATGTTTATGTGTACATCCTAACATTGCAGCAATGGAAGAAACAGCGGCAGGTTTTACTAACATATATGATTTTGTTCCCAATAGATTTGAACATATTAATACGTTTGAAAAGAAATTAGAAGAGGCCATCCAACAGTATATTTCTGGTGATATAAATCATTTAGAAGAACAAAAGAAATATGTAGATGACAATTATAGTTGGGAAGCAAGATTGCCAGAGTGGAATAATTATTTAAATGAAATATTAGGTGAGGTAAATCATGAGTAATAAGATTAATAGAGCATTAATTATAAGACGCCTACGGGTACAAGAATCAATGGAATATGCGCAAATGTGTGCTGATTCTTGTGAAAAACATAACGTTCCATATGAATTTATTGATGGTATTGAATTTATGACATCAGAGGATGCAATGGCAGCGGTGGGTGTATGGTTACATCCAGATAATGTAAAAAAGAGAGTATCTGCTGGTAATAATAATTGCCATGCATCTCATATTAAAGCCTGGAGAAGAATGGTAGAAATCGGTGAACCATGTTTAATACTTGAGCATGATTGTGTTGTAAAGGGAAATGTATGTAATATTGATTTAGTTGATAAAGCTATTAATATTTTTGGTCATAGAATTAATGACGAGACAAGATATGATCCAATTGGTCCTATTCAAAAAATGGTCAAGATCCCACAATCAATTGGCGGTCATGCTTATTCATTTACTATTGAGACTGCAAAATGGTTTATTGAAGACGCAGAAAAGAATGGTGTTAACATCAATGTAGATGAGTGGATTAATCACAAATGTGGTCTTCCATTATACATAACAGAACCACCACAAGTAGTTTGTTGGCCAAGAATGTCCACGAGAGAATGGACTAAAGAGGAGCAAAAGAGAATGGAACCCGGATCAACAACAACATTTGGTTCATCTAGTACCGATGGCTACATGGCAGGTTATAAACCATATGAATTCTGATCAATACCTTTCAAATTTATATAATCGGAATTTATTGCCAAGAGCACATGTAAATTATTTAAATTCAATAAAAGATATAGACCCTAAAGTCATATATGATATTGGATCATGCGTTCTGCATTGGTCTAAACCTGCTAAAAATGTGTGGCCAAATGCTAGAATAATTGCATTTGACATCATGGAAGAAGTAAGACACTTATATGATCAAAATAAAATAGAGTATTATACTGGGTTTTTAGCGGATGAAGATGATAGAAATACTACTTTTTATAAGAATCTAATGGGTCCTGGTGGTCAATCATTCTTTCTAGAAAACCCTGAACTTAATAGTGCTGCACCACATTATTATAATGAAAGTACTAAGATACCAGTTAAAACTATTACATTAGATACTTTAGTTGAAAGAAATAATTTACCATTACCAGATCTAATTAAGATGGATACTCAAGGATCTGAAATGTTGATTTTAAGGGGTGCTACAAAAACAATTAGTCAGTGCAAAGATATTATTTTAGAATTACAGGAAGTTGATTGGAATATTGGTGCACCTAAGGCCGCTGAAGTAATTGCATATATGACATCTATTGGATATGAGTGTATCACACAAAAATTCAGTAAGAATGTAGCAGATGCAGATTATCATTTTAGGAAAATAGCATGAGATTATTGGAAATAGCTGGTAACTTTAAAAGAAGTGAAGAGTGGGATGTAATTAGAGATAGAAAAGTTAGAGGAGGAATAGTGCATGATATGACTGATCTTCCTATTCCAGGTATAGAAGATAATACATATGATGGTGTTTATAGTGAACACTTCATTGAACATATGACTAAAGAACATGGTATTAATTTCTTTAAAGAGATGCAAAGAGTATTAAAAGATGGTGGAGTGATTAGAACTTTATGGCCATCTATGGATCTAATTGATCATTTGAATAGTGATCAAGACTTAAGTTCAGACCCTTTTGTAAGTATGTATAACCAATATATTATTGATAGAGAAAATCCTTTCAATCATCCATATTATAAATCCTTCATGGATCCTAAAGAAGTTCTTACAATGAGTAAGCAGAAAAAAGCTGCAACCCGTTTATTGCACCAAGAAGGTGAACATAAGCATCTATGGTATAAACAAGAATTGATAGATTGCTTGATTGAACTCGGATTTAAGAATGTCTCTGAAATGCCATATGGCCAAAGTAGTCTAGCACAATTTAATGGTTTAGATAGTAAAGATCCTATGAGAACTTTGCACTCATCTGTGATAGAGGCAACTAAATGAATATTGATAGAGCGCTAATTATTAGAAGACTTAAGGTTGAGTTATCAATGGAGTATGCTCAAATATGTGCTGATTCCTGCGAAAAATACGGAATACCATATGAGTTTATTGATGCAGTAGAGTTTATGAGTTCTGAGGATGCGTTTTTATCTGTTGGAACTTGGAAAAGACCCGAATATAAAAGTATGACTGGACATGATAATTGTCATGCATCTCATATTAAATGTTGGCGCAGAATAATTGAATTAGGTAAACCTTGTATTATTTTAGAGCATGACGCAATAGTAAAAGGTGATGTTAGAAATATTGATATTCCAGATATGGCAGTAGTAACATTTGGCCATCGTGTAGGACTTCCTGAAATGTATAATCCTATAGGACCTATACAAGCATTAGTAGAGATCCCAAGAGGAATGGGAGTTCATGCATGTGGATTATCTCCTACAACAGCTAAATGGTTAGTAGATGATGTAGAAAAAAATGGAGTTGGGAATAATGTTGATTGCTGGCTAATTATGGAAAGACAAAGTGGTCTCCCATTATATGTTGCTGAACCTCCGCAAGTAATTTGTTGGCCAAGAGTTAGTACTCGTGAATGGCAAATAGAAGATAAAAGAAAACAAGAAATGGGTGCTACTTGGACCTTTGCTGATTCTAGTACTCCAGGTTGGTTGGCGGGATTTAGATCAGTATAATAGAAACTAACTTATATGTGTATTAACTTCTATTATAAATAATAATATTGCAATATAATTAGAAGAGTAAAAATGGCTACTATTAGTAACTTATACATCGACGCGGGCACAACATTTAGTGCAATCATTACAGTAAATAATAGCAATGGCACATCAGTTGACTTAGATGGTTATACTGTTGCCGCTCAACTAAGAAAATCATATGGATCAACTACTGCATATAATTTTACTTGCAGTGTATATGACGCCTCTTCTGGCAAAATTCAAATTGCTATGACTGCCACTCAAACAAGTGCTATTAAACCTGGAAGATATCTTTATGATATAGAAATTACTACAGGTTCTCAAAAAACTAGGGTAGCCGAAGGTCTTGCTATCATAACACCTGAAATTACAAAGATCTAATCCATGGCAAATGATTTTACCGTAAAGATAGAGCAACAGAATAATATTAAGTCTGCTCTAGAAACCCAACAACAAAAGCAAGTTTCTGGTGTAGGTATTCAGGGTACTCCTGGATTAACCGGGGCATCTGGCTCTACCGGTTTAAGCGGTGCAACTGGGATACAAGGTATCAATGGAGCATCTGGTGCTACTGGTATCCAAGGAATTGGTGGTGCTACTGGTGAACAAGGCGTACAGGGTATCCAAGGCATCCAAGGTATCCAAGGTGCTAGTGGTGTCACAGGTTTACAAGGTGCTTCTGGCTCTACTGGTATAGATGGTGCTTCTGGCTCTACTGGTATAGATGGAGCATCAGGCGCTACAGGGTATCAAGGTGCTTCTGGCTCTACTGGTATTGATGGTGCTTCGGGTGCAACGGGTTATCAAGGTGCAAGTGGATCAACTGGTTTAACTGGTGCAACTGGAATTGACGGTGCTTCAGGTGCTACTGGTTATACTGGCGCAACTGGTGCAACTGCTACATATGTAACTTCATCATTATCAAGATTCACAATTGGTGGATCAGAACAAATCACATTAACGGTTGGCGAAAACTTAGATTATACAGTTGGCCAAACTATTGTTGTTGCACACGATTCTACTCATTATCAATTAGGTACCATTGTTAGTTATTCAGGTACACTTTTAGTATTTGATAAAACCACTTCTATTGGTCAAGGTGAATTTGATTCATGGGAAATCAACTTAACTGGTGAGCAAGGCGTACAAGGCGCTACTGGTATTGATGGCGCTTCAGGTATTCAAGGGACTTCTGGTTCTACAGGTATTGATGGAGCTTCAGGCGCAACTGGTTATCAAGGGGCTTCTGGTGCAACAGGTTACCAAGGAGCATCAGGTTCTACAGGAATAGCTGGTTTAGATGGTGACATATATCATACAACATCTTCTACCTCATTAGCAATTTTAGGTGCTACTGGTTCCACTAATTCAATTTTTGTAGATAATCTTAGTGTAGACTATTCAGTTGGCCAACATGTTATTATAGGATATGATGGCGCTAATCATATTCACGGTACAGTATATAATTATAATTCCGGAACAGGCGAACTTACATTTACATATCAATTCTCAGAAGGATCTGGGACATATGATTCATGGGAAGTTAACTTAGATGGTGCTGTAGGTATACAAGGTGAAACAGGTGCAACTGGTGTTCAAGGCGCTACGGGTATTGATGGAGCTTCAGGAGCAACCGGATATCAAGGTGCATCGGGTTCTACAGGTATAGACGGTGCTTCTGGTGCTACAGGTTATCAAGGTGCATCGGGTTCTACAGGTATAGACGGTGCTTCTGGTGCTACAGGTTATCAAGGTGCTAGTGGATCTACTGGTATTGATGGTGCTTCTGGTGCTACAGGTTATCAAGGTGCTAGTGGATCTACTGGTATTGATGGTGCTTCAGGTGCCACTGGATTCCAAGGCGCAAGTGGTTCCACAGGTATTGATGGTGCTTCAGGTGCCACTGGTTATACAGGTTCTACTGGTGCCACTGGTTATACAGGTTCTACTGGTGCCACTGGTTATACGGGTTCTACTGGCGCAACCGGATTCCAAGGTGCTTCAGGTGCTACTGGTATAGATGGTGCTTCAGGTGCTACTGGTCCGCAAGGAGTACAAGGCATCCAAGGTATTCAGGGCGCTTCAGGTGCCACAGGATTCCAAGGCGCGTCAGGAAGTACTGGTTTAACTGGTGCAACTGGTATCCAAGGTATTGGTGGGTCAACGGGTCCACAGGGTGTACAAGGTATTCAAGGTATTCAGGGTATCCAAGGCGCATCAGGTGCATCAGGTGCTACTGGTACTCAAGGAGCCTCGGGCTCCACTGGTATTAATGGTGCTTCTGGTGCCACTGGATTCCAAGGTGCTTCTGGTGCCACTGGATTCCAAGGAGCTTCTGGTTCTACTGGCATTGATGGAGCTTCGGGAAGTACGGGTATCGATGGAGCATCAGGTGCTACGGGTTATCAAGGAGCTTCAGGTTCTACTGGAATAGATGGTGCTTCAGGAAGTACTGGTATTGATGGAGCATCGGGTGCCACTGGATTCCAAGGAGCTTCTGGTGCCACTGGATTCCAAGGAGCAAGTGGATCTACAGGTATAGATGGTGCATCAGGTGCTACTGGATTCCAAGGCGCATCAGGTTCTACTGGGCTAACAGGAGCAACGGGAGCAACTGGTTACCAAGGCGCTTCAGGTTCTACGGGTATAGATGGTGCTTCAGGAAGTACAGGTATAGATGGTGCATCAGGTGCTACTGGAACTCAAGGTGCTTCTGGCTCTACTGGTATTTATGGAGCATCAGGCATTACTGGTTTAACAGGTGCTACCGGTACCCAAGGTATTCAGGGTAATCAAGGAATTCAGGGGGCAAGTGGTTCTACTGGGTTAACCGGTGCAACTGGTATTGATGGTGCTTCAGGTTCTACTGGTATTGATGGTGCTTCTGGCGCTACTGGATTCCAAGGTGCTTCAGGTTCTACTGGTTTAACTGGTATTGATGGTGCTTCAGGTGCAACTGGTTTTACTGGTGCAACTGGTATTGATGGTGCATCAGGATCTACAGGTATTGATGGAGCATCAGGTTCTACAGGTTTAACAGGTGCAACTGGTTTAATAGGAACTACCGGTCCTCAAGGTATCCAAGGAGCATCAGGTTCTACTGGACTAACCGGTGCTACAGGTATCTATGGTGCCACTGGTATCGATGGAGCATCAGGTGCCACTGGTATCGATGGTGCTTCTGGTTCAACGGGTATAGATGGTGCTTCTGGTTCAACAGGTATAGATGGAGCATCAGGTGCCACTGGTTACCAAGGTGCATCTGGAGCTACAGGTTATCAAGGTGCATCAGGTGCCACTGGATTCCAAGGTGCATCTGGCTCTACTGGTTTAACTGGAGCTACAGGTATTAATGGCGCATCAGGTGCCACTGGATTCCAAGGTGCATCAGGTGCCACTGGATTCCAAGGAGCTTCAGGAAGTACAGGGATTACTGGTGCTTCGGGCGCAACTGGATATCAAGGTGCTTCTGGTTCTACTGGTCTTACTGGTGCCACTGGTATTGAAGGAGCAACTGGAGCATCACCAGCAACCACCGTATATCTAGCAAACTCAGCAAGTTTAACTGATGGTGTATATGTATCAGGTTCCGTAACAAGTATTCAAGGATTTAATGACGGTAGTCAATACATATGGACAGATGGGGTTATAACACCAGGGCCAGCATGGGTATTTAATGTTACATATACAAGTGTAACTAAATTTAACCTTGTTGAGTTGAATATCCAGTATACTACTAACTCTGGTCATACTATCTTTGTACAAATATACAATAATGTTACCTCATCTTGGGATTCTATTGGATCTTATAACGGGTTAGCTGGGTACTATCAATTTCAATTAGGTGTTATTGAATCAACTAATTACATTAGTTCTGGTAATGTACAATTACGTCTTTACCATTCAAATCAAGGTAATGCATTACATGAAACTCGCGTAGATTACATAGCAATTGTGGATTCTATACAAGGTGCGCAAGGTCCTGCCGGTCCACGCGGTTCTACAGGGGCTCAAGGTGCTTCTGGTATTCAAGGTGCTTCTGGTTCTACTGGTCTTACTGGTACAACTGGTCCTCAAGGTATTCAAGGTGCTAGTGGTTCAACTGGTTTAACAGGTGCTACTGGTACCCCAGGATTAGATGGTAGTTTTGGTGGTGCAGCATTTGATTACACGTTTGATACAGACACAACAAACTCAGATCCAGGTGATGGATTTTTAAGATTAAATGATACAACATTATCATCTGCAACAGCGTTATACATTCATGAAAACGATGATAATAGTGTTTCTGCTTATAATTATTTACAAACTATAGATGATTCTACCTCAGCAATTAAAGGTAGTTTTACAATAACAGAAAAGGGAAATGCAAGTAATTTTGCAATGTTCTCTATAACTGGTAACCATACACATGATACAACATATTTTACTGTACCAGTTGCATGGTTATCGGGTGCCACTTCACTTGCCGATAATTTAGATATTATTATTACATTTGCAAGAACTGGTGACAAAGGCGATACTGGTTTAACCGGTGCTACTGGTATCCAAGGTGCTTCTGGTTCTACTGGTTTAACTGGAGCAACTGGTACCCAAGGTATTCAAGGTGCATCTGGTATTCAAGGCGCAAGTGGTTCTACTGGGTTAACTGGAGCAACAGGAACACAAGGTATCCAAGGTGCTAGTGGTTCAACTGGTTTAACGGGTGCTACTGGTATTAATGGTGCATCGGGTGCTACAGGATTCCAAGGCGCAAGTGGTTCTACTGGGTTAACTGGTGCCACAGGTATTACTGGTGCATCAGGCGCAACCGGATTCCAAGGCGCTTCAGGTTCTACTGGTTTAACTGGTGCTACTGGAGTTAATGGTGCTTCAGGTGCTACAGGATTCCAAGGTGCAAGTGGTTCTACTGGGTTAACTGGTGCTACAGGTATTACTGGTGCTTCAGGTGCTACAGGTATTACTGGTGCATCGGGTGCCACTGGTATTAGAGGTGCTTCAGGTGCAGATGGTGGCCAATTAACTGCTGGTTCATATGTTGTTCGTGCTGTTAAAAATGGTGCGCAAACAATATTAAATAATAGTACAAATCAAACTGTTGTCCTTACTGATGACTTTGACCCAAATGGATGGTTTGCGTCAAATCAATTTAAACCCACTATTGCAGGCTATTATAGTATTAGCGCACAGGTATGGTGGGATGCTGCAGCAATTACAAATAACCAAAATAATATCCAATTGCAAAAGAATGGTAGTACACAAATTGCAATTGCACAAACTCAACTTTTATCTGGTAATGGTTACGCTTTAAGCATATCTGCAATTGTATATCTTAATGGATCAACTGACTATGTTGAACTTACAGCATATACTGGAAATACAACATCACAAAATATAAATTCTTCTGGTGGAGGCACTTGGCTTAATGCTGCACTATATGCATATGGACCTCCTGGTGCAACTGGTGCAACAGGTATTCAAGGCGCTTCTGGATCAACTGGTATTCACGGAGCATCAGGCGTTCAAGGTGCAAGTGGATCAACTGGGTTAACTGGTGCAACAGGTATTCAAGGTATACAAGGATTAACTGGTACTACGGGTATTCAAGGAAATCCTGGCCCTACGGGCGCTACTGGTACCCAAGGTGTCCAAGGTGCATCAGGTTCCACTGGTTTAACAGGTGCTACTGGAATTGCTGGTGCAACTGGTGCTCAAGGAGTCCAAGGTGCAAGTGGTTCTACTGGTCTTACTGGTGCAACTGGAACTGCTGGTGCAACTGGTATTAATGGTGCTTCAGGCGCAACTGGTATTCAAGGAGTTCAAGGAGCATCAGGTTCTACTGGTCTTACTGGTTTAACTGGTGCAACTGGTACCCAAGGTATTCAGGGTATTCAAGGTATTCAAGGTGCAAGTGGATCTACTGGTTTAACTGGTGCAACCGGCCTTACTGGTACAACAGGACCTCAAGGTATCCAAGGTGCTTCTGGTGTTCAAGGTGCATCTGGTTCTACTGGTATATTTGGTGCTTCTGGAGTCCAAGGTGCATCAGGTGCTACAGGTATCCAAGGTGCTTCTGGTTCTACCGGCCTTGGTTATGTTGCATTAATATCTACATCATCACTATTAATTGGTACAGGTTCTAAAGCGTTTACTACAACCGTAGCATCAACTGCTAGTGCCTTTGCTGCAGGACAGAGAGTTAGAGCTTCTAATACTGGCACTCCTGCTAACTTTATGGAAGGTGTTATCGCATCTTTCACATCTACAACTTTAACCGTAACTGTTGATTTTATTGGTGGATCAGGTACATTAGCTGCATGGACTATTACTGCTGCTGGTAATGTTGGTGCTACTGGAACAGCTGGTGCTACTGGATCCGCAGGTATTAATGGTGCAACAGGTATTACTGGAGCTTCAGGTGTTCAAGGTGCTTCAGGTTCTACTGGCCCTCAAGGTATTCAAGGTATTCAAGGTGCGTCAGGTTCTACTGGCCCTCAAGGTATTCAAGGTATTCAAGGTGCGTCAGGTTCTACTGGTCCAACTGGTGCTACGGGTATTGGTGGATCTACTGGAATATTTGGTGCAAGTGGTATTCAAGGCGCATCGGGTGTTCAAGGCGCTTCAGGTTCTACTGGTCCTCAAGGTATCCAAGGCGCATCAGGTTCTACTGGTCCTCAAGGAATTCAGGGTATCCAAGGTATTCAAGGCGCATCGGGTGCTACAGGAACTGCTGGTACAAATGGTGCTACCGGAATTTTTGGTACCACAGGACCTCAAGGTATCCAAGGTGCATCAGGTGCCACTGGATTTGGTTATGGTGCATTAATATCTACCACATCATTATTAATTGGTACCGGGTCTAAGGCGTTTACTACTACGGTTGCTGCTACGGCAACTGCATTTGCTGCAGGACAAAGAATAAGAGCTTCTAATACGGGTACCCCAGCTAACTTTATGGAAGGCGTAATAGCTTCCTTTACTAGTACTACACTTACAATAACTGTTGATTTAATAGGTGGAACTGGTACATTAGCAGCATGGACTATTACCGCTGCGGGAAATGCTGGAGCAACTGGTTCTACTGGTCCTCAAGGTATTCAAGGTGCATCCGGTATTACAGGGGCATCTGGTGTTCAAGGTGCTTCAGGCGCAACAGGCATTAGTGGTGCAACAGGTATTAGTGGAACAACTGGTATTACAGGGGCATCTGGTGTTCAAGGTGCTTCAGGCGCAACAGGCATTAGTGGTGCAACAGGTATTAGTGGAACTACGGGTCCAATAGGTCCATCAACACTAATTAATGCAACTGATGATGCTGCAACTTCTGTATTATATCCAGTATTTGTTGGTGCAGCGGGTTCAAATCAAACTCCTAAAGTAACTACTACTAAACTATCATGGAATGCATCTACTGGTTCATTAACTATTACAGGTTCATTATTTGCTACTTCTAAATCATTTAGAATTGTTCACCCAACTAAAGAAGGTTGGTTAACATACGGTAGTTTAGAAGGACCAGAGAATGGTGTATATGTTCGTGGTAGATTAACCGATGAAAATACTATTGAGTTACCAGATTATTGGGTAGGTTTGGTTCATGAAGATTCAATCACTGTGAATTTAACACCAATCGGCAAACACCAAAAACTTTATGTTGAGGGTATTATTAATAATATAATTATAATTGGTAATGAAAATCTATTTGGTAAGACTGATTGTTTCTATACAATATTTGCTGAACGTAAAGATGTGGATAAACTTGAAGTGGAGATTTAGTAATGGGTATTGCTTATGGTCTAGATCGCAACTTTGGTGCGACTACTAATACAGGAAGAACACAGGTATCTACACTTGGTGTGAACCAATCAGGATTGGTGTTCAATGTTGATTTTGGTGTTACTGGATCATATTCAGGATCTGGTAGTTCAGTATTAGATTTAAAAAATTCACTAGCTGGAACAATTGCAGGAACTGTCAATTTTTCATCATCTTTTAATTCTAGTTATGGTGGATTAACTTTTGACGGCACTACAAATAATATTTCTTTTGGTGCTATACCAATAGCATCACCTCTAACTGTAACTACTGATTTTACTATTGAACAAATTTTTACACCTACTGCATATCAGGCATCTAGTTATTTTGGTATAGCTAATCAATTAATGTCTAAAGGTTCCGCCAGTACATATAATTATGCCGTTCAACCATCATCAGATACTACATATTCTTTCACAAAAAGAACAAGTCCTGAGGGGTTACAATATCATACATTTACCGTACCAAGTATGTTAAATAAAGTAAATGTAGTTGTGATAACAGTAACTGGTGGAGTTGTTTCTTGCTACTATAATGGAGTGTTTCAGAGTTCAACTCCATTAGTTGGTGCAGCAACTGCTGGTGTTGATAATGACCCATTTGTTATTGGTGGCGGTGGCACACAATATACTATGTTTATAGGCACATACTATGCAGGCAGAGTTTATAATAGAGCACTATCTGCTGCTGAAATTTTAAAAAACTTTAATGCAGTGAGCGCAAGGTATAGATTATAATGGCTTTAAATCATTCTCCTCAAGTAGTTACTAACGGTTTAGTCTACTACCATGACATGAGTAATACTCAGAAGTCTTGGAAAGGTGCACCAACAACTAATCTTTATACAGATGGTGATTATTCATCACAAACATTACACCCAGTAAGATCTGGGACATGGGCATTCGTTGATGATCCAAGAGATTCTACAAAAAAGGTATTGAAAGCAACACCATCTGCATCAACTCAATATCATGGTAGAGATATCGCTTCAGTGGTTTCTACATTATATTCATTACAAATGCAAATATATGTTTCTCCTGACTTTAATGGTACACTGGTAAGTATGTATCCAGAACAAGGTGGTACAGGTGCAGCTAGATATTACGATTTAACTAAAAAAGGTACATGGCAAAGTTTAAAATATGATGGTATATCTGCATCAACAACAAATATAAGAATGTTGGCTTATGTATTATCTGCTTTTACTACAGGATATGTATTAATATCTAGCACAGGAGTTGAACAAAATGCGTTTGCTACTCCATTTGTCAACGGCACTCGTAGCAACACACAAGCTATTACAGATTTAGTTGGTGGTAATACTATTACTCCTAGTAGTTTAACTTATAATTCTAATGGAACCTTTAGTTTTAATGGGACTAGTGATGAAGCTTTAATAAATTATACAAGTTCGTTATCTCAATTCACTGTTGAAATTTGGGCATATCCTACTGGGTGGTCAGGACTTGAACCATGTGCCATAGCAGATAGTTATCCAGGTTCTACCAGTAAAGTTAATTATATGATTGAAATGTTAAACGCATCAACATGGCGTGCTGGTACATATCAGGCAGGATGGTATTATAGTCCAACAGTTACTGCAACACTTAACGTTTGGCAGCATGTAGTATATTCTTTTGATGGAACTAATCAAACAATATATTTAAATGGGGTATCTGGTGGATCAACTACTACATATTCAGGAATTCCAGGATCAAGTGCAGTTGGAGTAAAATTAGGTAGAAGATGGGATAGTGCCAACTTTTTCCAAGGACAACTAGGGGTTTCTAAAATATACAATCGTGCATTATCCGCAGCAGAAATATTACAAAACTTTAATGCACTCAAAGGGAGATACGGACTATGAGTGTTTCTAGTGGACCAAGTATAGTTACCACTGGAAACACTCA